>Ga0209270_1000044_pt1 | contig 334061 bp, 297 predicted proteins | sample MTBAKSrepl1MetaG_FD_187456 | JGI IMG/M metagenome (GOLD analysis project Ga0209270, IMG submission 187456) | Enrichment culture microbial communities from Arthur Kill intertidal strait, New Jersey, USA, that are MTBE-degrading - MTBE-AKS1... | ecosystem: Environmental > Aquatic > Marine >... | reverse complement strand
CTGGAGGTGGTGGACGGGCTCGATACCGAGATCGTGGACGAGGAGGCGGAAGCGACCTCGGAGAATGCAGAGGAAGAAACGGCCCTGGACATGGAAGAGGTCCTGGAGGAGGTGGAGTCGGAGGACAGGGTCGAGGACCAGGAACTGGACGAGACAGAACTGGAAGTTGCGGTCGATGTCCTGGAGGTGGTGGACGGGCTCGATACCGAGATCGTGGACGAGGAGGCGGAAGAGACCTCGGAGAATGCAGAGGAAGAAACGGCCCTGGACATGGAGGAAGTCCTGGAGGAGGTGGAGTCGGAGGACGGGATCGAGGACCCGGACCTGGACGAGGCAGAACCGGAAGATGCGGTCGATGACCTGGAGGTGGTGGACGGACTCGGTTCCGATGGCGAGGAACCGGAGAGGGAGGAGGCCTGGCCCTTTGAAGACAGGCTGGATGGCTGGGAGGGTCTGGGCAACGCGGGGGAAGGTCCTCTGAATCCGGAAAAGGCCCGAGTCCTTGCGGAAGAATTCAATCGATCCCTGGCGGCCATGGATCAATTCTACAATCAATACATTCTGGTTTCCGGGGAAAACGATGGCCACACTTTATTCACAGCCGAAAAACCAGAGCCCGGAGGCACCCGAGTGCCCATGCCCGACTTCTACATCGGGCAATTCCCGGTCACGAACGCCCTCTTCGAGGTATTCGTCGAGAAAACCGGGTATAGAACAACAGCCGAACGAACCGGTTGGGGCATGGTTTACCAGGGGCGATACCGACGGGAAATCAACGAACAAAACGGAAGGAAAAGCCTTCAGGTCAGGTCGGGCATTACCTGTACACGCGTGGAAGGTGCCTTCTGGTATCAGCCTTGGGGCCCGGAAAGTACGCTTCGAAACCGGCGGAACCATCCGGTGGTTCAGGTCAGTCTGGAGGATGCCGTGGCCTTTGCCGCCTGGACAGGAAAACGACTTCCAACGGAAGAGGAGTGGGAGGTCGCCATGCGCACCCGGAAGGGACATGAGTTCCCTTGGGGAAACGAGTGGAAGAACAATGCATGCAATGTAGAGGAGAGCTGTATTGGAGACACAACGGCCGTGGATCAATACCTGGCTTTCGCCAACGGACTCGGCATCGCCGATGGGTTGGGAAACGTGATCGAGTGGACACTGACCCGAGGATCTGGACCGGACGACAGCCGAAGGGCGGCCAAAGGAGCGAGTTGGATCGCCGGGAACGGCATCACCCTGGGCAGTCGGACCCTGCTCGAATTGGACGCTCGATCCAATATCCTCGGATTTCGGTGCGTGGCGGTCTAGCCGTTATCCGCAATGGATGGGAAGGCGATCCGGACAAGGGCTCGCAAAAGAGTTTCACTCCATGCCTTCCGCCTTGGTGCGAACGTGATCCATGGCCCGTTCTATTCTTCCAAGGACTTCCTCTTTTCCGAGGACATCCATGACCTCAAAGAGTCCCGGGCTCGCCGTCTTTCCGGTCAAGGCCACGCGCAGCGGCTGGGCGATCTTCCCCAGCGTGATTTCTTTCTCGTCCAGGTAGGAGGAAAAAAGGGACTCCAGTTCCCCTTGATTGAAGTCTTCCAATCGGGCCAGGCGATCCTGAATCTCCTTCAGGTAACCTAAGATGTCCGGCTTGAGGAATTTGCGATCCCCCTTCTCCTCGTAGTGAAGCGAGGCCTGAAAATAGAAAGAGGCCCCATCCGCCATGTCCACGAGGGTCCGACTGCGGGCCTTGAGTGTGTCTACAGCCCGGGCGACTTTTTGGCGGTCCAGACTCGAGAGACCTCGTTCGGCCAGGAAGGGGAGAAGAAGCTCGGCGAGGTGCTCGGATTCGGTTTCGCGAATATACCACCCGTTCAGATCTGTGAGTTTTTCCGCATTGAAGATCCCGGCGGACTTACCGACCCGGTCGAGACTGAATTTTTCGATCAATTCATCGCGGGTGAATTTTTCCTGGTCTCCATAAGACCAGCCGAGGCGCGCCAGGGCGTTCAGGAGGGCCTGGGGCAGGAATCCCATGTCGCGATAGGCGAGGACGGATGTTGCCCCGTGGCGTTTACTGAGCCGCGTGCGGTCAGGGCCCAGGATCATGGGCACATGAGCGTATTGCGGAAGGGCTTCGCCCAGCGCTCGATAGATCATGATCTGGCGGGGGGTGTTGTTGACGTGATCGTCACCACGAATCACCGTGTTGACGCCCAGGGAGATATCATCCGCCACCACGGCGAGGTGGTAGGTGGGGCTGCCGTCGGAGCGTTTCAGGATGAGATCGTCCAGTTCGTCATTGTCCACGGATATAGGGCCCTTGACCAGGTCCTCAAATCGGGTGCTGCCGGACCGGGGCGACTTGAGACGGACTACGGACCCCGGTGCCGGGCCCAGGCCCAGATCCCGGCACCTGCCGTCATACTTCGGTTTCAGCCCCCGTGATTTGGCGGCCTCGCGTTTTCGCTCCAGGTCTTCCGGTGAGCAATGGCAGTGATAGGCCATGCCCGAATTCAGAAGGCGCTGAATGAAGTCTTCGTAAATATCGAACCGTCGGCTCTGAAAGTATGGACCTTCATCCCAGTCGAGGCCCAGCCATTCCATGGACTCAAGAATCGCCTGCGTGGCCTCCTCGCTGGAGCGTCGAAGATCCGTATCCTCGATTCTCAGGATGAAGCGCCCCCGGTGCTGCCTGGCATACAGCCAGTTGAACAGGGCGGTTCTGGCCCCTCCGATATGCAGATACCCCGTGGGGCTGGGAGGGAAACGTGTCACAACGGTTTCGTTCGGCATCATGTGCGGTTCCTCCTTACGGCTGGGGGAATTTACCATAAGGGTTCCGCAGGTACAAGGCGAACATGCTTTTTGTCAGGGTCGAAGCCGATAGTAGAGTCCTTTCGGGTCATCGACCAGCTCAAAGGCGTCCGTGTAGCCGCTGATGGTCTCACCGGTTCCCAGGAAGAGATACCCCCTGGGGCTCATGAGCTGCGCCGCCTTTTGGAAGAGCTTTCGTTTGAATTCATCGGAAAAATAAATGATGACATTGCGCAGAAAGATCACATCGAAGGAACCGAACCCTCTGGGTGGCGGGTCTTTCAGGTTGTACCTTGTGAAGCTGATCATGTCACGGACATGCGACGCGATCTCCCACTGATTCTCCTCTTTCTTGAAATAGCGGTAGAGACATTCGACAGTCATGCCCCGATCCATGGCCGCCTGGACGTACCGCCCCCTTTGGGCGGCCGCCAGAGAGGCCCCGGACACATCCGATGCGGTGATTCGGACGTGACGGGCGCAATCCCCCTCACGGCCCCAATCCGCGAAGGCACCGAGGGCGGTCATTGCGATGGAATATGGCTCCTGACCCGTGGAACAGGCGGCGGACCAGATGGCGATTCGTTCCCGTCGACCCACAAGGATCTCCTCCCTGAAGCAGGGAAGTATGGATTCCCTGAGAATCCGAAAGGGGTGTTGATCCCTGAACCAGAGAGTCTCGTTCGTTGAAATGGCGTCCAGAACCGCTTCCGTGAGTGGGGTCGAACGAGGGGCATACCGAACCATGCGGTAGAATTCGCCAAAGGTGGTGCATCCGCTTTCCAGGACGAGGCGGGACAGACGGTTTTCAACGAGGTAATCCTTGTCGTCACCGAGGTGGATGCCGCACTTCTCCTCGATATACCTCCTGAGGAGTTGAAACTCCTGGGGATTGATCGGGACGGTCACGACATCCTCCTTGGGGTGGTGCCGTTTACAAGATCAATAATGCGGCCGGCTATGGCATGAAGATCCACCCGCTCATTGGATAAAGCGGCCTCATCCACGGCGCGCGGCATCCCGTAGACCACGCAGGTCTCCTGGGTCTGGGTGATGCAGTAACAGCCATGCTCCTTCAGCGCCTGAACGCCCTTCATGCCGTCGTTGCCCATTCCCGTCATGATCACGGCCAGTGTGTGTCCCCCGAACGATTCCGCCACGGTCCGAAAGAGGACATCGGCGGAAGGACGCACGCTGTTCTCCGGAGGGCCGTCGTCCAGCCGAATGAATCGCTTTCTCGAAGAACCGGAATGGGAAGGTTCGCTGATCACGGTGAGATGTCGCCCTCCGGGAGCGAGGTAGACGTTCCCGGCCTCCAGTGGTTCATTGTCCAAAGCCTCGTGGACGCCCAGGGCCGATTTCGCATTCAGACTCTGGGCCAGGGATGCGGTCAGAAAAGGGGGCATGTGCTGCACAATGAGGATGGGGACTTCCAAATCCTTCGGTAGCCTTGGAATCACCTCGCCCAGCGCGTTGGGACCCCCGGTGGATGTGCCGATGACCACAACGTCGATTCTGCGGAACCGGACCGGGGGCAAAGAGATAGTCGTAGCGGGGGTCTTGCGATGACCTGCAGGCGATAGGTCACCGGTGCCGGGTCCAGGGACAGCGTCAGCGCAGGTGCGGGTGGCGCCGGGTGATTTGCCGGCTCCCGAGGCCATTCGTCGGGCCTGTTGCAGGGCCCTTCTTCCCTGGAATTGGTGGAACAGGGTGCGGAGATGGGAGCGCAGGGTGAGGACGCTGTTGCCGTCGGGCTCGGAGACCATTGTTTTGGGAAGAAAGTCCAGGGCGCCCAGTTCCAGTGCCTCAATGACCACCTTTGCATCCGAGGCGTATTCCCCGCTGATCATGATGACGCCGATCTCGGGATGGTCCTGGCGAATGCGGCGCAGGGTCTCCAGACCGCTCATTTCCGGCATTTTCATATCCAGAAGGACCAGATCCACCTCTTTGGCCTTCAAACGGGCCAGAGCGATGCGGCCATTGGCGGCGGGAGGGACGAGTTCCACGCCTTCTAGAACGGCAATGACCTTGACCAGGAATGTGCGGTAGATGAGCTCGTCATCCACAATAAGAACGGTCAGTTTGTGGGACACGGATATCTCTCCATGCTACGAATACACGGCAATCGCAACGGCATTTTCGAGTGGGAGATCACGCGGAACCGGTCAGGAAAGCGTTGATCTCGGCCAGGATCGAGTCCCGCTTTTTCTGAAGGAAATCGGCCTCAGCCACGAGCATATCGATGAGCGCTTCCCTCGTCTCATAGAATTCTTCGAGCTGGGCCTTCTGAAGGTGCATCAAATGGTTGTTTATGGCGTCCAAAAACCGGCTTCTCATTCGGTTGACAAACTCGTTTGCTTTTTCCATACCATTCTCCTCACGGGGAGCCGGTCATTTCATGGATTCAGCCGTTGGATTCATTTCGGGCACGGCCCCCAGTTTGGCCAGTTTTTCCCGAAGCGTATCCGGTGTGAACGGCTTGACAATATATCCGTTCACCTTGAGCTTGATGGCCTCCAGGACGGCTGACTTGCCGCTTTCAGTGGTGACCATCAGGAAGACTGTGTTCTTCAAGGATTCGGTGTTTCTTGCCTCCCTGAGAAATTCCAGCCCGCTCATTCGAGGCATGTGTAGGTCGGATATGACCAGATCAAACGGCTGCTGTTTCAGTTTGTTCAGGGCGGTGTCCCCGTCATCCGCCTCATCCAGATCGCGGAAACCCATTTTTTCGAGCATCCCTTTGATCAGCGTCCGCATGGTGGATTGGTCGTCTACAATGAGAATCCGCATATTCCGTCTCCTTTTCTCTTTGCCGCGAAGCAGCGGCGTCCCGGCGATTACACCTTGAATTGCTTGACGACGGTTTCGAGCTGGTGGGCGAGTTCCGCCAAGTTTTCAGAACTCTGAAGGACCGTCTTCGCCTGATCCGCAGTGAACGAGGACCCTTGGCTCGTCGAGGAGATGCCTTGCAGGGCCCGGTCGACCGAGGCGGCCGCCGCGGAGGCATCGACCGCGATGGAACTGGCGCTTCGACTGACCTCCTCAATGGTTCTGTTGACCTCAAGTTCCGCATCGATCACCCATTGGACGTTTTTGGACGTGGTGGCGGCGTGCCCGGCCGCTTCGTGGACGTTTTTCGAGACGCTGGTCGCGGCTGAAGCGGATTCGGTGAGATTTTTTGAGATCTCGTTCGTCGTCGACGTCTGCTCTTCCACGGCGGATGCGATGGTTCCCATGATCGTGTTGATTTCCCGGGTCACCCCTACGATAGATGCGATGGCCTCGACCGCGGATCGGGTGTTCGCCTGAATACCTTCGACTTTCCCCCGAATTTCTTCGGTGGCGCCTGCCGTCTGCCTGGCGAGTTCCTTGACTTCGTTGGCCACAACGGCGAAGCCCTTGCCGGCCTCCCCGGCCCCTGCGGCCTCGATGGTGGCGTTGAGTGCAAGAAGATTGGTCTGAGCGGCAATGCCCTTGATGAGGTCCACCACGTCCCCGATCTCCTGAGCGGATTCTCCGAGGCCGTTCACGATGTTCGATGTGTCCTCCGCCTTCTGGGACGCGTCTTCTGTGACCGAGGCCCCGCGGCTCGAATTTTTGGCCACTTCATTGAGGGAGGCGTACATCTCCTCAATGGCCGTGGCCACGGAGTTCACCGAAGAGGACATCTGTTCCGCCGCCGCAGCCACCGTGACGAGGCGGTTCGATATCTGATCCGTTGCCTTTCCCATTTCCCTCATGCTCGAGGAGACCTGGCTCGAAGAGGAAGCGACAGAGTTCACTTGAGCACTCACTTCTTCGGCGGCGGCCGCCATATTTTTGATCCGAGAGGACGTGTGCCCGGTTTCCTCTGCGGCGCGGTTGGACTGGACAAGTACCTCTTCGGATTGGGACTGCATCCCTTCAGAGATGGAAAACAGATTTCTGGACGCTTCGTTCAGATAGACCGTGTCCTCGGATACCTGCCGGATCATGGCCTGAAGTTTGTCCATAAAGGTGTTGAAGCACCGGGCCAGTTCCCCCAACTCGTCGCTTGACCCTACATTCAGACGTCGGGTCAGATCTCCTTCCCCTTCGGCGATGTCTTGAAGCATGGCGATGGTGTTTCGTATGGGCCGTTCCATGAATCGTTTGATCAAAAAAAACGAAACAAGGACAAGAACGGCCAGTCCGACCATTCCCACCAGAACGCTTGTGTTCCTGGCCACATGAACGGCACGCACGGCATCTCTGGTAGAGGCCTTTATGAGGATGCCCCCGAGGATCTCTCTTGTGCTTCCATGGCAATGAAAGCACCTTTCCTCGTTTGGAATGCTGCGGAACGACACGAGTTGAGGTTCTCCTGAGGCCGTCACCTCAGGAAACGGGTCTTCCGGTGAGAAACCTGTAACCATGGCCTCCTGAAGGCGCCTGCGTGTTTCGCTGTCTGCGATGAATGCCCCCATGGACCGGTCCAGGGACTCGGGATCCGTGGAGAAGGCGATCTCCTGATTATAGTCGTAGACATACACATCCACGCCGGGCAGTTTCTGTCGGAGGCGTTGAAACTGTTGGCGAACGACTTGGTTGTTCCCGATGCTGAGCGCATCGTTCATTCCACCCTCGATGGATTGGGAGAGTCGTTCGAATTCAATGCGCATCTGATTCTGAATGAGGGCGTTTTGATTCCATATGTTGAGATAGATGCCCGCACCGATCACCAGAACAAGAACCAGGCTGAGTGTGGACAGGAGCTTGACCCAAAGATGGTTGGTGAAAAAGGAAATCAATGTGTTTTCTCCATAATCAATAGCGTGTCGGTCATTACTGCCTTCATTCGTCGGAATGCGCCCGTGGGATTTTCTCTCAGTCGAAAAAGCGGGGCCTTTTCACCCGGTTCGTTTTGAGTACGCCTAGACCTTGAAGCGTTTCAAGGCGGCCTGCAATTCCGTGGCAAGGGCCGCGAGATTGGAGGCCTGGGCCTTGACTTCTCCGGAACCCGAAGAAGTGATCTTGACCGCATCATTCAGGTGATCAATATGGCTGTTGACCTCGTCCGTACTGCGCGAGGCTTCTGACGCGTCCCTGGCAATGGCGGCGGCGGCGCGGCTCACCTCGTCAATGCTCGTAGAGACCCGTTTTTCCAGTGAAATGGTCTCCCGCATGTTCTCGAAGGTGGAAGCGGCGCTTTGAGCGGTTTTGTGCACGGTCTCGGATACCGAATTGGACCGGGACGCGGTCTCGGATATGTTTTTGGATATCTCATTGGTAGTGGCGGTCTGCTCCTCCACGGCCGATGCGATGGTGCCCATGATGTCGTTGATTTCGAGGATGACCTCCACAATGACGCCTATGGCTTCAATGGATGCCTCTGTGTTGGACTGCATGGTCTTGATTTTGTCCCGGATCTCTTGAGTTGCGCGACTCGTCTGCCGGGCCAGTTCCTTGACTTCGTTGGCCACAACGGCAAAACCCTTGCCTGCCTCTCCGGCACCCGCCGCCTCGATGGTGGCGTTCAAGGCCAGGAGATTGGTCTGTGACGCAATGCCGTTGATCAAATCGATGACCTCCCCGATTTCGCGGGCCGCTTGCCCTAGATGATTCACCAGATCGGAGGTCTGAGAGGCCTTGGATGATGCCTCGTTGGTTACGTTGGCGCCTCGGGAAGAACTTTTGGCGACCTCATTCATGGAGGCGTACATCTGCTCGATCGCCGTGGCTATGTTGTTCACGGAAAAGGCCATCTGCGCCACATCGTCGGCCACTACGCTCAGGCTTTGCGAGACGTTGGACGTGACCTGCCCCGCCTGTTCCATGTTGGCCGAAACCTCGGCCGAGGAAGATGCCACGGCGGAGATCTGCGTGCTGGCCTCCTCGGCCGCCGCCGCCATACTCTTGATATTCGTGTCGGTCTTTCCAATGGCCTCTTCGGCCTTACCGAAGCGTTCTCCCATGTCCGTTGATTGCAAGGCAAGTTCCTCGGAGGTATTGTTCAAGGCCTTGGATGCCTCGAAAATAGTGTCGCTCGTCTGATTCAGCCCCTGGAAGAGCCGCTGGAGTTGATCGGAGGCGGCATTGAAATTGGTCCCGAGTTCTCCGATCTCATCCGATCCCCCAACCGACAGCCTGCGGGTCAGATCCCCTTGAGCAATGAGCTTGAGAACACGGACGGTCTCAATCAGCGGCCGCTCGATGAAGCGCCGGGTCACGAGAAAGGCGAACAGGAGGGAGCCGAGAATGATCGCCAGAGTCAACCCCAGAATGACCATGACCTGGTGGCGGACCGTGGTGCGGAGTCTCTCCTGTTCCGTGACCACCTGAGAACGCAGGTCCTGCAAATCCACGGTGGTTCCAACGATCCACCCCCACGCGTCAAACCGGCGGGCAAATACCAGTCTCTCGCCGCCGCCCGGGGTTGTGGACGGGATCTCATAGGGAAGGAACGCCGATCCGTTTTGTCCGACCGACTCGATCAGGGCCGGAATCATTCCTCTTCCAGCCCCCTTCAATCCCTGCGGCCCTTCCACAAGAACGTTCCCTTCCGCATCCAGCAGGAACAGACCGTTCCCGGTTCCGTATTGAATTCCCCGGACGAATTCCTTGGCCTGTTCTTGCGCTTCACTTTCCACCTTGTCCACGAAGATGCCCGTTCCAACGATCCAGTCCCATGGCTTGAACAGTCGAACGCAGGATATTTTCCGCACCCAGCGCGTGGGATTTTCAGGGTCCGGCCACTCATGCACGACCAGGCCCCCATGGGGGGAGTCCTTCGCCGCACGGACGAATTCTTTGAACAGAGGGATGGATGAGCCTTCCGCCATGACCGGAGATCCGTTTCTGGCGAACGCGGACATGTCTTTTCCATCCAGATCCGGAAGGATCGGATGCATGATCATGCGGGGGGTGACGTCATTGATCCAGAAATAGCCCTGGGACCCGAAACGCATGGATCGGATGGAACTCATGGCGGTGATCCGCGCTTCATCCATCATGGCCTGAAGGACATCGGGCCGCATATCCTTGTGCAACCGAAGCCCTTCATGCTCCGTCCGCAGGGTGGCGAAGGGAATATCGAGAAACGAACGGAGCGTGGGTCCGTACTGTTTTTTGATGGCCTCCGGAGTCGCGGAACGGTCATAGGCCTTTTCCAGAGTGGTGTGGGAGGCGTTGACCATATCCCGCATCTGGTTCCGCAATCGGGAGAGCTGTGCGGTTTCCGTGGCCTCCATATCGGCGGCCGCCTGTCGGATCGTGTCGCGAATGGTGAAGCCTCCGACAACAGCGGTGGAGAGAATCACGGTCGTGCCCGCCACGAGCATGATCTTGTTCCGTAGCTTCATGTTTCCGAAAAGATGGCCCTTCATTCAAGCCCTCCCATATCCGCACGATGTTCCAGAATTTTCTCCGGAGAAAGGATAACGAGCAGTTCGTTTCGAAGTTTCACCACGCATTCCATGAATTCCGCACCGATTTGAGCCACATTGGCCGGCGGGGACTCCTCTTCTTCCATGGTCGCCTCTTCCACATCCCCGATGCTGTCCACGAGAAGCCCCACATCGTCCGGTTTCAGAATAATGTTGTGAGTCCGGTCGGTGATGGTCCCGGCCTCCATCCCGAGCCGGATTCCGAGATCAAAGACGGTGACGGCCTGCCCGCGAAGATTGACCAGCCCCATCACATGGGCAGGAGCATGCTGGACGGGCGTGATATCGAGTAATCGATTGATTTCACGGACTTTCAGGATATCGAGCCCGATCATGTGATCACCCAGACGAAAGGTAATGAACTGTCGCGACATCATAGGGAGTCCACCTTGTCGGAAAACCGCGACTCGGCCCTCTCTTTTTCGTGTAGTGAGAGGAGTTCTTCCGCATCCAGAAACAGGGTGAGGCGGCCGTTCAGGAAAAAAGACCCCAACAGTCCTTCCTGATGTCCCCTCTCGTGTCGATCGGGAAGGGACGCCTCCGTGGTATCCAGTATCCGTGAAACCAGGATCCCGGCGGGAGAACGCCGGGTTTTCGGGATGATGACGAACATCTCATCCAGATTACAGGGCAGGGGAGCCACGGGAAGGCAGCGCTCCAATCGAAGTAGTGGGAGCCCCACTCCGCGATAGTCCATGAATTCATGCGGCCCCACGTGATGGATGCGTTCAGGGTCCACCCTTTCCAGCCTGGACACGCTATCGAGTGGCAGCGCGAAGGATTCTTCCGGTGCACTGTTGAAGAGCAGGACAGAGCGCCGGTTTATGGATTCGGCCTCCCTTCGGGCGGCATCTTCTTCGCGGCGTCTGCGCTCCTCCGCACCGATCTCACTGAAACGGAGTTGCGTGAATGCTGCAATTCCGGCTGCGTCCAGAATCATGGCCACTTTTCCGTCCCCCATGATCGTCGCCCCGGAGAAGCACTTCACATCCTTGATATGGCTGGAAAGAGGTTTGACTACGATTTCCTCGGTGTCGAAGAGTTCGTCCACGCACAGTCCGAAGCGGTTATCACCCAGTCTGAGCACAACCACATAGAGGTCGCTGTGCCAGCTCTGCCGGCGGTCTCTGCGGGCGCGCCGCTCCCTTTCCCGGGGTGTCTCCTCTTCACCGGCCGGAGATGGGGCGTGGGTGCTTCTGCGATCCAACAGGGCACCGCGACGATCCGGTTTATCTTCTCCGGTGAACAGGTCCACAAACGTTCGGGGCAGCCCCAGAGCGTCGGTCAGTCGCACAATGGGAAGAAGGGCGTCGCGAAGCCGAAGGACCTCCGCATCAGCTACCTGCTCGATCCGACGCGTCACATCCTCAGCCCGGATGCAGACGAGTTCTTTCACGTTGACCTGCGGAATGGCGAAACGATGTCCTCCGGCTCCCACAATCAACGATGGAATGATGGCGAGGGTGAGGGGAAGGCGGATTCGGATCGTTGTGCACTTTCCCTTTTGACTGTCGATTTCCAGGTGTCCGCCGAGTTTCTGAATGTTGGTACGCACCACATCCATTCCAACGCCTCGACCGGAAATCTCCGAAACCTCTTCCGCGGTGGAGAACCCGGGCAAGAGAATGAGACTCATCTTCTCCTTATCGCCCATCCTCGTCGCGGCCTCGGCCGAAATCATATTCCGGGCTATGGCCTTTTTTACCACCAAGTCCGGGTCGATGCCCCGACCGTCATCCGTGACGGTAATGTTCACCTGACCGCCCTCGTGAAATGCTCGAAGGCGGATGGTCCCTTTGAGGGGTTTTCCGGAGTTCTTCCTCGCGCCGGTTTCCTCAATGCCATGATCCAGGCTGTTCCGGAGAAGATGGATCATGGGATCGGACAGCCCTTCTAAAATGGACCTGTCCAGTTCCACCTCACGTCCTTCAAGGACCAGATCCACATCCTTGTTGAGTTGCCTGGAGAGATCACGCATAACCCGGGTGAACTTTGTGAAGAGGTTGCCCACGGATTGCATGCGCATCTGCATGATCTTTTCCTGGACCTCGCTTGTAACCATGTCCACGCCCTGAATCAATGCTCCCAATTTCGGGTCGTTGAGCATGGTCTGATCCAGTTCCTGACGAAGCTGGTTTCGGCCCAGGACCAGTTCACCGGCCAGGTTCATCAATGCATCGATGATGTCCACTCGTACACGGATGGTCTCATACGCCCCTCCCGTCTCTTCTCTGGCGGGGGAGACATGTGGATCGGGTTCATGGGGCTTTTCATGAAAGGGCCCTGAAACGTTGGGCGGTCCGGCGGGTTCCGGTTCGCCGACAGGGGCGAGAAGGTCGTTGAGAATACCGGCGTCGAGTGATCGAATTCTGCTGCTCGGAATGCCCAGGACCTCACACAGAAGGTCTTCCTCCATCACCGTAGCGAACAGCGAGATCCGTGGCGTCGGCCCGTCATGAGGTCCGCTCTCTGGAATGGACTCGCCATATTGTCCCATCACGTCCTGGATGGTTTGGTCGTCGTTCGATGAATCCTGATCCGAATGCCGCAGCGCATAGAGATATGCACCGCTTTTGAGGGCGTCAAAAAAGTGCCTGGAGGCGCTGAGGTCAAAGGACGCGGTGCCGGGATTCATCCCATCGAGACATTCCAGGGTCAAGGTGCCGTCGGAGTTCAGAACGGGAGTCATCTCCTCGATTTGAGGCCATGGACCTGGAAGTGCCTCCAGGTTGGCCCGCAAGGACGGTTTCCCCGCCCCGGTGTCACGCAGGATTCCATTCAGTCGGTCCAGTTCTTCCGTATAGGGGACCTTGTCGCTCTTCTCCACATCCACAAACATGATTCGAAGTTTGTCCACGCCGGCAAGCAGGGCGTCGATACCGGCGGTGCCTGGGGGAATCCATCCGTCCCGGATTCCCATGAGCACGTTTTCCATGACATGGCTCAGTTCCTTGATGGCGGAGAAGCTGAAGAATCCCGAAGACCCTTTGATGCTGTGGATCGCCCGAAACACCCGGTTTACGATTTCGGGTGGTGTCTCTCCTCCCTGCTGCTCCAGGGCAAGGAGGTCAGGTTCGATCTCCTCCAGGTGATCGCGGTTCTCTGCAACAAACTCCTTCATCGTGTTTTCGTCATAAGACCCGGTCATAGCGCTTCAGGCAACTCCTGACTTCGTGGGTGAATCATTGGACCCCGTTGCATCATGCAAAGACTCGTTTGGTCCCATAGCAGCAAAATACATGCCACGGTCCATGGGATGGGACCGAACGGGTATAAGCGTTTAATCCAGGCGTTAGTGCGGGTTTTTTGAATGGGGTTTGGTTACTCGGAAAGGGCCCGGGAAGACATGCGTCAAAAGGATGGCGGCTGTGTCGGAAAAGTCCGCTGAACGGTCGTCGTCACCGAGTCTCCGAGATGTGGCGCTTCCAGGATAACCGAGACGCAGGCGGCGTTATGAACGGGTCAGGAAGGAAAGGCACTACTCGCTTGTATAGACCCAACTGTAGTTGATCGGGCCTGCCGCCGGGGAATCGGGCCGGGGGTGGAGGAATTCATCGGTAAGCTTCAACCAGTTATAGGCAGGCCGGATCCGACGTATCTTGCCGTCTTCCGGAGGTCTGGAGTGGACGGTATAATCATAGACCGCCTCGGATATACCCACGTGGCAGGTATCCGCTTCGTACAGGTAGGTGGCGGCAAAGGCGTCGGGATCCATGTTCTCTTTGCCGGCCAGGGCCACAATCTCTTTTCGTGTGAGTCGAATCAGGAAGAATTTGGAGACACCGCGCTCCGAATACTTGATCATGGAGCGGCTTTCGGAACTCGACACGTACACCGTGGAGAGACAGTCGGTTTTTCTGAGGAGCTGGGCCGCGATGAGCCCTGCCGTACGACGGCCGCCAACGCTGTGATGGGCGCCGTAATATTCAAAAAGCTTTTTCTGTAACACATGTCCGATTCGATCACCTTGCTCGTACAGGTTATTCTGAATATACCTCAACCATCGGGCCAGGTCTTCCGCCGCATCCGAGATGGGCCAGTCGATCTTCACGTGGAAGTGGGTCAATGCGTAGCGGTTCTTTCTTCGTACAGTGGGATCCTGCTGGATGAGGAGCGCGTAGTCCACATCCAGAAAGTCTTGAAGAAAATCGAGAAACGGGGGTTTGTCAAAGGTCCGCAGGTTCAAATGAAACTTCTTATGGAGCCTGAAAGCGGCCAGGTTCTCGATGTTTTTTTTGATGACACGGTTTTCGGGGAAGAAGCGGATGTAGTTCTTGAGCGTCGAGGGGAGGGCGCTTTCATGGAAGATAACGATGAAGGTATTGAAGAGCTCGGACTCCTGCTCCATGTGTTTGGATTTGGGTTTGAGCTCGCTCTTGTCCGGGAAGCGGTATTCCACTCCTTTCCGCGCGTGCTTGAAAAACGAATCGATCAGCGAGATCTTCATGAGTCGTGCTTCAAGCGCATCCCGAAGCACTTCATACATGGATCTGCGTAGCTTTTCATAATAACTCAGTCTTTCCCTGTATCTCCACATGGGCTCTCGATTTCCACGCGTCGAACTCCGCAGCCGTCGAGGAGGCGGTTTCGCCCGTTCATTCCCCGCGCCTGGTTCCGGGGGAGCTTCAGGAAGAATGGTCTGAACATCAGCAATAGGGATCGCGAACACATGCGGCCTGAGGTGGACGCAAGACCGCCCTTGAAAACGCCGAATCATCTTGACCGGAATTCCGACATGTGTCAAGAAAAAAACGAAAAATCAGGCAGTTGAGTGCTTTTGTCCTTCCGTCCTTCAATCATTGTGCCCTGATGCCCATGGGGTCGCGGGGCCATAAATTTACTTGACAAACAGACGCCCTGATATATAGTTGTACATTTATTTTTCGCATGGAACGGTTTGAATTCGTTGCGATTTCATTTGCGCATAGACCTCAGGAGTGTACCGGAGACCGGCCAGGCCTACGACTTTCGAATCGGGGTCGAGGATTGGAAGCCGGTGGAATCGGAAGACGGAATTCTTGCCCTGAATGAACCGCTCCAGATACACATGGAGGTCCGGCGTACTGGAAACCGATTCAATCTGAGCGGTCGGCTGAGAGGGTGTGTTTTGCTCCGCTGCGATCGATGTCTCGGAGAGTTTCCGCAGGAGATTGATTCTGAATTCCAGACGTTCCTCTCGCTCCCGAGAGAAGAGAATCCACCTGCGGAAAGGGAGCTCCAAGAAGAGGATCTTGAAGTCGACGAGGGTTCGGACGAGGAGATGGATGTCCTGGAATGGGTCCGGGAGCAACTCCTTCTCGATCTGCCCATGAAGCACCTTTGCCTGGACGATTGCAGGGGGCTTTGCGTCCGGTGCGGGAGAAATCTGAATCAGGGACCGTGTGCATGTGTCTCCGACGAGGGTCATCCCGCTTTTCAAACACTCAACACCCTGAAATCCACATGAAGGAACAAGGAAAAGAGGAACAGGCATGGCTGTACCCAAGAGAAGAAAATCCAAGTCCAAGAGGGACACGAGACGAGCCCACGATCACATTCGGCTGCCCGGTGTGACCGAATGCCCGCAGTGTCATGAACCCGTTTTGCCGCACCGCGTCTGTACTCAGTGCGGGGAGTACAAGGGAAGGACCGTATTGAAGGTCGAAGAGACGTAGGATGAACATTGCAGTGGACGCCATGGGCGGTGATCGTGCACCGGATGTGGTGGTTCAGGGGGCGTTGCAGGCGGTCCGGGAATGCGGCATCACCGTGACGCTTGTGGGAGATGCCGACATCATTCGCGGCGTCCTGCGGCAGCACGGGGGAAGTGGCACGATCGAGGTCTGCCACTGCAGTGAACATATCCTCATGGAAGAGTCCCCGCTCAAGGCCATTCGTCAAAAGCGCGACGCATCCATCCGGATCGCCTATGAATTGGTGCGCGACGGCCGCGCCGACGCGGTGGTGAGTGCGGGCAACTCCGGTGCCACGTTTGCGGCCGGACTCCTGACTCTGGGCAAGGTGAAAGGCGTGGAACGACCGGCACTTGCGAGTGTCTTCCCGGGTAGACAGAAGGAAGTGATTCTCATTGATGTCGGCGCCAATGTGGACTGCAGGCCCGTCCATCTCCTCCAGTTCGGGGTCATGGCCCAGGCCTTCGCCACATCCTGCCTCGGTATGAAGGACCCGGGCGTCGGGCTCCTGAGCATCGGAGAAGAGGGCGGAAAGGGAAACGAGCAGGTGAGGGTCGCCTACGGACTGTTGAAGGCCAGCCCCCTCAATTTCAAGGGAAACGTGGAAGGCAGGGACCTCTTTGGAGGGGATGTGGAGATCATCGTCTGCGACGGCTTTGTAGGCAATGTCGTGCTCAAGGTCGTCGAGGGACTCGCAGAGGCCGTGGGCGGCATGCTTCGCAAAGAATTGACGCGGACCCTTCGAGGGAGACTCTGTTTGCAGTTGGGAGACCCTGCATTTCAAAGACTATTCAGGTCACTGAACTATGAGACATATGGCGGTGCTCCCATCCTTGGCATCAACGGGGTCGGTGTGGTATGTCATGGAAGCTCGTCGCCCCGCGCCATCAAAAACGGTGTGAAACGGGCCGCGGAATATGTCAGAAAAGGCTTTCAAGAGAAACTATCCCTTCGAATGGCCGAATTCGACGCTCAAATGGCGCGAGCCTCGTGAGTCGACACCCAGGTTCGTCTGGGGATGCGGGATGCGTCGCTGCAAGAGAAAAGGGAAGGAAACACGATGACTGAAGTGGAGCGCGTTGTTGTGATCACCGGTGGATCCAAGGGGATTGGAAGGGCCGTGGCTCTGGCCTTTGCCCGGGAAAAGGCTCGCCTCGTCCTTGTTCATTACGACTCGAATGACGACGCCGCCGAGGAGACCCTGGACCGTTTCGCCGCCACGGGAATTCCTGCCGAGGCGCACCGAGTGGACGTATCATCCTATGCGGATGTGGAGGCGTTCTTCAAGGAAACACTTCAGCGCCATGGAAGGGTGGACGTTCTGGTCAACAACGCGGGCATCACCAGGGATACACTGCTCATGCGGATGTCTGAGGGGGATTGGGACGCGGTGCTTGCAGTGAACCTGAAAAGTGTGTTCAACTGCACGCGTGCCGTGCTTCCGACCATGATGAAACAGCGCGCCGGCAGCATCGTGAGCATTTCGTCCGTGGTGGGACGAATCGGAAACGCGGGACAGGCCAACTATGCCGCATCCAAAGCCGGGATTCTGGGGTTCTCCAAGTCCGTGGCCCGCGAGGCGGCGCCCAGGGGGATCCGTGTGAACGCGGTGGCCCCTGGCTTCATCGCCACGGACATGACCGAAGGCCTTCCTCAGAAGGTGAAGGATTCATTCATGAACCAGGTTCCTCTGGGAAGGATAGGTCAACCGGAGGATGTAGCCGAGGCCGTCTACTGGCTCTGTTCGGACGCGGCCTCCTATGTCACGGGGCAGACCATCCACGTGAATGGCGGATTGTTTATGTGATCACCACCGAAGCACTGGGAGCGCCGTTCTCTCCTGACGCTACCCAGGATTTTTTTGGGTGTACATGAGAAGCAGGGAGGCGGCAACACCCATTTCCGATGATCCGAGAACCCCCGAAGGATTCCCGAAAAAAGAGAGGGGCCGTCCTCTTCGGGGGCCGGAAAATAAGCACGCGTTAAAACAGGCATTGAGAAACCGCTGGTATCCGGCATAAGGAGGATCAAATTGATGGCGGCTAGTGACATCGAAGAGAAGGTGAAAGAGATTATTGTGGAGCAGCTCAATGTCAACCCTGATGACGTTGTTTCCGGGGCCTCGTTCGTGGACGACCTGGGAGCGGATTCGCTCGATCAGGTGGAGCTGATCATGGCCATGGAAGAGGCGTTCGACCTCTCCATTCCGGATGAGGACGCGGAAAAGATCGCGACGGTCAAGGATGCCATAGATTATATCCTCAAGGCCAAGGGGGCATAATTATCGACGTCGCAGCGCACGGGACGCAGAAACGACCGCCGGCTCCTGGATGATCGGGGCCATGGAAGGAGTAGCGTGACATGAGAAGGCGAGTCGTCGTCACGGGAATGGGCATGGTGACGCCGCTGGGAATCGGCGTGGAGGAGAACTGGGAGGCTGTGTGCCGCGGGAAGAGCGGCATTCGACGTATAGAAAAGTTCGATGCGTCGTCGTTTCCCTGCCAGATCGCCGGCGAGGTCTGGGGCTTTCGCTCCGAAGACTTCATGGACAAACAGCAGGTCAGACGATTCGACGTCTTCGTTCACTACGCGGTGGCCTCGGCCCGGATGGCCATGGAGGATTCGGGCCTTCGGATTAACGAAAAGAACGCTCACCGGGTAGGCTGCGTCACCGGATCGGGCCTGGGCGGGCTGGCTATGCTGGAGCACTACCACCAGGTCCTCCTGGAAAAGGGCCCGCGCCGTGTCAGCCCTTTCTTCATCCCCGGCATTATTGCCAACATGGCGCCGGGTCAAATCGCCATCGAGTTCGGTGCGAGAGGGCCCAACCTCTCGGTGGAGACCGCCTGTGCGGCGAGTACGCACGCGGTGGGCGAATCGTTTCGCCTGATTCGTGAGGGGTTTGCAGACGCCATGATTACCGGAGGCTCGGAGGCGGTCATCACTCCCCTGGCCCTCGGAGGGTTCTGTTCCATGAAGGCGCTTTCCGTTCGAAACGACGATCCCGAGCGCGCCAGTCGTCCCTTTGACCTGAATCGGGACGGTTTCATCATGGGAGAGGGTTCCGGCATTCTCGTTATCGAGGAACTTCAGGGGGCCTTGGAGCGGGGGGCCCATATCTACGCCGAGGTGATCGGTTACGGGCTTTCGAGCGACGCCTACCATGTCAGCGCACCGGACCCCGAGGGCTTGGGCGCGATCCAGTGCATGGACATGGCGATTAAGGACGCCGGGCTGTCGCCGGAGGATATCGATTACATCAACGCCCACGGGACATCCACCAAGCTGAATGATGATTCGGAAACCAGGGCGGTGAAGGCGGTTTTCGGCGATTATGCCTACCGGCTGCCCATCAGTTCCACCAAGTCCATGACGGGCCACCTGCTGGGCGGGGCCGGCGGCGTGGAAGCGATTTTCACCGCATTGACCATCAAGCATGGGGTGATGCCCCCCACGATCAACTACGAGACCCCCGATCCGAACTGTGACCTGGATTACGTACCCAATACGGCGAGAAAGGGGGATATCAAGAGGGCCCTGTCCAATTCCTTTGGTTTCGGTGGAACGAACGCGACCCTCCTGTTCCAGGCCTACGAGCCATAACGGCCCCTTCGGTCCCCTCGGTTATCCCTGTGCAGGGCTTCAGAGAATCAAGGCCATGCATCACTGTCGAGGTCCGTTTCAGCCAGGCCGCTCGCATGCCCCGTCTTCCTCAACCACCCACGCGTAGCCTCGGGCGGCCGGCTCACGAAGGGAACCTGCCCTCGAAATCGCCGCCGTTTTTTTGGAATCCGTATCCAACAGCCCGCTGCCATATGCAGAGCAACAACGTCGAGATGACGCCCCTCTGGGCGGAAACAAACGGGGAATACCGTATGCTGCACCTTGAAACCGTGGATAGGGAGATTCACGGAGCGATTACGGACGAACTGAAACGGGAACAGTCCAACCTTGTCATGATCGCCTCGGAGAATTATGCCTCCCCTGCGGTCATGGAGGCCCAGGCCTCGGTCCTGACGAATAAGTATGCGGAGGGGTACCCGGCTGCACGCTACTATGGCGGTTGTGAGCATGTGGACCGCGTGGAAATGCTGGCCATCGACCGGGCGAGAAAACTCTTCCAGGCATCCTACGCCAACGTACAGCCCCATTCCGGATCCCAGGCCAACATGGCGGTGTACCTCTCTTTTCTCAAGCCTGGAGACATGATACTCGGTATGGACCTGGCCCACGGCGGCCACCTGACCCACGGGAGCTCGGTCAATTTTTCGGGGCAGGTGTATCGGGCGGTCGGCTATGGCGTGGATCCGAAGACCCACTGCATCGACTACGACCGGGTCCGGGACGTGGCTCTGAAACACCGCCCCCGGGTGATCATTGCGGGGGGCAGTTCCTATCCGCGAAAGATTGATTTTGAGCGTTTTCACCATATCGCCCGGGATGTGGAGGCCGTTCTTCTCGTGGATATGGCCCATATTGCGGGACTTGTGGCGGCGGAACTCCACCCCTCCCCCATGGGCTGGGCAGATGTGGTCACCTCCACGACGCACAAGACCCTCCGGGGACCCCGGGGCGGTCTGATCCTGAGCAACGGGGAGTACGGCCCGCGCCTGGACAAGGCGGTCTTCCCGGGGGTTCAGGGCGGCCCTCTCATGCATGTAATCGCCGCCAAGGCGGTCTGTTTTCACGAGGCCCTGGACCCGGCCTTTGCCCAATACCAGAAACAGGTGCTCTTGAATGCGCGGGCCCTGGCCCAGACGCTCCAGGCGCGGGGATGGGATCTCGTGAGCGGCGGAACGGACAATCATCTGGTACTGGTGGACCTGAGCGGTCGCGACATCACCGGCATGGATGCGGAGAGGGCACTGGCCCGCGTTGGGATCGTTACCAATAAGAATGCCGTCCCCTTTGACAAGAGAGGGCCGCGGATTACCAGCGGGCTGAGACTGGGGACCCCCGCTTTGACCACCCGGGGAATGAAAGAACCGGAGATGGAGGTCATCGCGGAGCTGATTCACCGGGTGCTGGAAGCCCCGAATCGTGAGACGATTGTTCAGGAGGGCCTGGGGTCGGTCCACGAACTGTGTGACCAATTTCCCGTCTACATGGGCCTGATGAAGGACACGGTTTGAGACGAGACCTTTGAATGCACGCATGGGTCAGCCGTTCAGAACAGCGGTTGAACAGGAGGAAATACTGTGGCAAGGCCGAGTTGGCCCGAATACTTCATGGCCATTACCAAGATGGTCGCCATGCGATCCACCTGTCTTCGGCGTTCCGTGGGCGCGATCCTGGTCAAGGACAAGCGAATCTTGTCCACCGGTTACAATGGGGCCCCGTCCGGTCTTCCCCACTGTGAAGAAGTGGGGTGCCTACGCATGGACTCGGGCATTCCTTCGGGCACCCGGCACGAACTCTGCCGGGGGCTCCATGCAGAACAGAACGCCATTATTCAAGCGGCGTATCACGGCATCTCCATTCGGGGTGCGACGCTGTATTGTACCAATATGCCGTGTGTGATATGTTCCAAGATGATTATCAATGCAGGCATTGTGAAGGTCATTTACGCGGAAGGTTATGATGACCCTCTTTCAGAAGAGTTTTTCAATCAAGCCGGAATTCCCGTGGAAAGGTTGAACCCGTGAGATGCCCCTACTGCACCCTGACCGACAACAAGGTGATTGATTCCCGCCTGAGCAAGGACGGAAGGACCATCCGGCGCCGCCGTGAATGCCTTGGCTGCGGCAGGCGGTTCACGACCTATGAAAAACTCGAGGAAGTCCTTCCCATGGTGATCAAGAAGGATGGGAGGCGGGAGCCGTTCAGCCGGGAGAAGATCATCTCCGGGATTCGGAAGGCATGCCAGAAGCGACCGGTGAGCGTGTCCAGCGTGGAAGAGTTCGTGGATCAACTGGAACTCTATTTCCAGGAACTCGGCAAAAAAGAGGTCGACAGCGAGGAGGTGGGGGAGCGGGTCATCACCAAGCTGAAGGACTGGGACGAGGTGGCGTACGTGCGGTTTGCTTCGGTCTACCGGCAGTTCCGGGACATCAACGAATTCATGGCCGAACTGGAAGGGATTTTGAAGGCTCGAAAGGATGCCTCGGCTGAATCCTCATGACCGGATCGGGTGATGCACTTTTCATGAGACAGGCCCTGCGTGAGGCCAGGAAAGGACTGGGCCGGACCTCTCCCAACCCCGCCGTCGGTGCCGTGATCGTCCGGGACGGCCGGATTGCGGCATCGGGTTATCACCGGAAGGCCGGGGCAAGGCACGCGGAAGTGGAAGCCCTGCAACGGCTGGATGGTCCGGCGCGTCCCGGTGATGTCCTGTATGTGACACTGGAACCCTGCAATCACACAGGGAGGACGCCTCCCTGCACCAGGGCGATCCTGGAGAGCGGCATACGAACCGTGGTGGTGGGAATGCGGGACCCGAATCCGAGCGTGACCGGAGGCGGGTGCGCCTTTTTGAAAGCACGGGGCGTGGAGGTTCGAGAAGGGGTCCTCGAGGATGCATGCAGGCGGTTGAACGAGGCCTTCGTCAAGCACGTGACCACCGGGCGCCCCTTTGTCACGGCCAAGACCGCAGCCACCCTCGACGGATGGACGGCCACGGGGACAGGCCATTCCCGCTGGGTCACAAACGAACAGTCCAGACGGTTCGTCCACCGGCTCCGGGATCGAAGCGACGCTGTCCTGGTGGGCATCGGCACGGTGATCGCCGACGACCCCTCTCTGACGACGCGCCTGGACGGGAGACAGGGACGGGATCCCCTCCGCGTCGTCGCGGACACCCGTTTCAGGATCCCCGCTAATGCCCGGATCCTGGATTCAGCGTCCGTCACCGGTACGCTCGTCGCTGTGAGTGATCGGTTGCCCGTATCTGCGGTGGAGGAGGCCCCAGGCCGCCGCGGCCTCAGAACGGTCCGCTGCCCGTCGTCCGGGGCCGGACTGGATCTGGCCGCCCTCCTGGATATCCTGGGCCGCCGCGGCATTCAGTCCCTCTTGGTGGAAGGGGGAGCGGGGATTATGGGATCCATGATCCGAAGCCGGCTGATCGACAAGGTCTATATGTTCAAGGCCCCCAAACTCCTGGGCGGAAACGACGGCTTTCCTGTGGCGTCAGGGCCCGGAGCCCGGACCATGGATGAATGCCTCATGCTGCGGGATCTTCGAGTCCGTCGATTCGGAGATGATGTGTTGATTCGAGGGTATACGGCTGAATGAGGCGAGAAAATCAAACCGCCTGCAAAACATGATCCCGGGAGGATGGTCGAGCGCCTTGTTTACCGGACTTGTGGAAGGAGTGGGTCGCGTTCAGCGCGCGCAGCGGAAAGGGGGCGACATGGTCCTGGTCGTGGAACCCCTCTTTCCCATGGATGACGTTCGCATAGGCGACAGTCTGAGTGTGAACGGGGTGTGCCTCACGGTGACGGAAGAACATGGGCGGAGCGTATCCCTGGACGTCTCCGCGGAGACGCTTTCTCGAAGCACCCTGAAGAGTGTGCAGGCCGGTGAGCGCGTGAATCTGGAGAGGGCCCTTCGCCTGTCCGACCGCCTGGGGGGTCACCTGGTGGCGGGACATGTGGATGGTGTGGGGCGGATCGCTAAAAAAGAACCTCGTCACGGATCCTGGTTGCTCGGTATCGAAATCGACCCGGCCCTTTCCCGGTACACCATTATGAAGGGGTCGGTCGCCGTGGACGGCGTCAGTCTGACCATAAACGATTGCCGGGAGGGAACCATTGAGGTAAATATCATTCCCCAGACCGGCCGGGAGACGGTGCTGCTCGAAAAGCGTCCGGGTCAAGAGGTGAACATCGAGGTGGATCTCATCGGAAAGTATGTGGAAAAACTCCTGGCCGGATCCGATGGGCGTCAGCCCGCCGCTCGGGGAATCACCATGGAGACCCTGAAGGATCACGGGTTTTCGTGAGTAGGTGACGCCCGGAACGTAAACGGGCCGCCGGATGAAAACACTACGGGTGGATACCGTTGAACCGCCATGGTGTATCAAGACGGATGATTACATGAAATATTTAATTATATTATGTAATTAATAACATACCTTAACCTTATAGATGGCGTTTGTCAGTGGGTTGGACACCGGGTCGAAACGGTCCGGCACCCCGTCCATGACAGGCTGAGCGGAGAATACAGATCATGCCGGTTTCAACCATCGAAGAGGCGCTGGAAGACCTGCGCCAAGGGAAAATGATCATCCTGGTGGATGACGAGGATCGCGAGAACGAGGGGGATCTCACCATGGCGGCGGAGATGGTGACGCCCGAGGCCATCAACTTCATGGCCAAATACGGGCGTGGTCTGATCTGCCTCTCCCTGGACCATACCATTGTGGAGAGGCTGCAGCTTTCCCTCATGGTCCACGACAACCGATCCCCGTTCAAGACCGCCTTCACGGTGTCCATTGAGGCACGCACCGGCGTCACCACGGGAATATCCGCAGCGGATCGGGCCACCACCATTCTCGCCGCCGTGGCCGACGATTCCCGACCGGACGACCTGGTCCAGCCGGGTCATGTCTTTCCGCTTCGGGCGCGGCGTGGGGGAGTCCTTTTTCGGACCGGGCAGACCGAAGGGTCCGTGGACCTGGCGAGGCTGGCAGGGCTCAAACCGGCCGGTGTCATATGCGAGGTCATGAACGACGACGGCACCATGGCCCGCATGCCGGATCTCGAGGCCTTTGCCGGAGAACACGGCCTGAAAATCGCCACGGTTGCGGATATCATCGAATACCGCATGCGAAAGGAGTCGTTTGTCCATCAGGCGGCGGAGACCGTTCTTCCCACGCCGTTCGGAGAATTCCGGGCGATTGCCTTTGTGAATGACATTGATGATTACGAGCACATGGCCCTGGTCAAAGGAGAGATCGACCCGGAAAAGGAAATCCTGGTGCGGGTCCATTCCCAGTGTCTCACGGGCGACGTGTTCGGTTCCTATCGCTGTGACTGCGGATCCCAACTCGAGAAGGCCCTGGAACGGGTGCAGCAGGAAGGACTGGGAGTTATCCTGTATCTGCAACAGGAAGGACGGGGGATCGGACTGGCGAACAAGCTCAAGGCCTATTCCCTTCAGGATCAAGGCCGGGACACGGTGGAAGCCAATGAAGAACTGGGGTTCAAGGCCGACCTGCGAGACTACGGAGTGGGGGCCCAGATTCTGGTCTCCCTGGGCGTTCGCAAAATGCGGCTGATGACAAATAACCCCAAAAAAATTAAAGGCTTAGAGGGCTATGGACTGGAGGTTACCGGGCGGGAACCGCTGGAATGCGAACCCAGGCCCGAAAATTTGAAATACCTGATGACCAAATGCCAGAAGCTGGGTCACATGATGAAAATCGGCGGGTTTACGGAATAGACGTCCGGCGGGTCCCGATGGCCGGCCGAGAGATTGGAAAGGGGGATACGATGCCCAACGTACTGGAAGGCAGGATTTCTGCCGAGGGTTACCGTTTTGCCGTGGTCGTCAGCCGGTTCAACGACTTCATTTCCTCCAGGCTGGTGGATGGCGCCCTGGACGCCCTGATTCGACACGGCGCAAAGGACGAAGACATCACACTGGTGAAGGTCCCGGGGGCGTTCGAGATCCCCTTTGCAGCCAAACAACTCGTGAAACGCGGGCGGTTTGACGCCGTCATCTGCCTCGGTGCGGTGATTCGGGGGTCTACGCCCCACTTCGATTATGTGGCCGCTGAGATGTCCAAGGGGATCGCTCAGGTGGGGCTGGAGGGAAACATACCGGTTTCCTTTGGAGTCCTGACCACGGACGACCTGGAACAGGCCATCGAACGGGCGGGCTCAAAGGCCGGTAACAAAGGATGGGACGCCGCCATGGCGGCCATGGAAATGGTCCAATTGCGACAGGCCATCGAAGGGGCGGAATAAGGCGTTTTGGAGCGGGACGCGGGGCGCCTGATCGGTCCCCGGTGTGCTCCGGGCCGGGACAGGGCATGGGACGACGACACCGGGCCAGAGAACTGGCCATACAGGTTCTCTTTCATCTGGAATACTCCCCGGGTGATCCGGAAGAGGCGTTCGATCTGGTATGCACCCATTTTGAACTCCCATCGGCGTCTCGCGGCTTTGCCAAGGCATTGGTCATGGGGGTCCAGCGGGAACGTGAGGTTCTGGACCGCTGGATTCGAGAGGCATCCAGGAATTGGCGGGTGGAACGGATGTCCAAGGTGGACCGCAACATCCTGCGTCTCGGCGCGTTTGAGTTGGCCCATCAGGATGACATTCCGGCCAAGGTGTCCATTGACGAGGCTGTGGAACTGGGGAAAAAATACGGATCCGAGGAATCCGGGGCGTTCATCAACGGAATCCTGGACACCATTTCCAACCGATTGGCGGTCATGCAATCCCCGGATTGACCGCTTCGGCACAGGGCCGCAGCGAATGCGAAGCATATGAGGCTGGATTTTCGGTTCTCGGAAAGGGCTCTCGAGGACCTCTGGTGCGAGGCGGTTGTGGCGCTCGTGTTCCAGGGGACATTCCTGAACATGGGTACGCTTTCCGGACTTGATGCAAAACTGGGTGGCATTCTTGCTCGGCGTGAAGCGGCACGTTTCTGGGATGGCGCCCCGGAAGAGGATCTGCTCGTTGCCTCTCAGGGCAGGATCAAGGCGGACAAAATCCTCCTGTGCGGCCTCGGCCCTGTCACCGAATGCAATGCCGACTTCATGATTCGGCAGGTGGAGCGCGTGGGCCGGGTCCTGAAAGGTCTTCATGTGACCGATTTCGCTATCCATATTCCCATGCTGGATGGCGCGGAGTCCGAATATTCAGGGCACCTGGAGGCCTCCGTTCACAACCTGACCGCGGCCTATCTTCAGACGCAGCCGAATGGGACGGACCCCCAACTGAAAATCGTGTTCAGTGTCGGCAGGTTTTTCAAAGGCTCTCTCATTCCGTTGGCGGAACGGATCCGGGAGCGGTACGGCACGACATTCGACGTCTCTGTGGTCGTCGAGAGGGGAAAACGAGAGATCATCGGGGCCTGACGGGATGGATCCCGGCGGGATCGATGACGGATCGAGAGGGTGGACTTTCATGTTGAAGTACGATCCCCGGGAAGTGGAACAGAAGTGGCAGAGACACTGGGAAGAAGACCGGATCTTCCAGGCGACGGAGGACGAGTCCAGGGAAAAGTATTACCTCCTGGAGATGTTTCCCTATCCGAGCGGCAAGATCCACATGGGCCACGTGCGGAACTACACCATCGGTGACGTGGTGGCTCGGTACAAGCGCATGTGCGGGAAGAACGTGCTCCACCCCATGGGATGGGATGCATTCGGCCTTCCAGCCGAAAATGCGGCGATTGAAAACAACACCCACCCCTGGAAATGGACGATTCAAAATATCGAAACCATGCGTTCCCAGCTCAAACGCATGGGGTTCAGCTATGATTGGGATCGTGAACTCGCCACCTGCCATCCGGAATATTACCGGTGGGAGCAACTGGTTTTTCTGAAGATGTTCGAAAAGGGCCTGGCATACAAAAAAAAGACACACGTCAATTGGTGTGAGAAATGCCAGACCGTATTGGCCAAGGAACAGGTGGAGAACGGATGCTGCTGGCGGCATCCGGACCAGGAGGTGGTCCTCAAGGAGATGGACTCCTGGTTCTTCAAGATCACGGACTACGCCGAGGAAATTCTCGATCACTGCGAGCGTCTGCCGGGTTGGCCTGAACGGGTGCTGACCATGCAGAGGAACTGGATCGGCAAGAGCCATGGGGCCATCATCCGGTTTCCGGTGGCGGGATCGGACCACGTGGTCAAGGTGTACACCACTCGCCAAGACACTGTTTTCGGTGCGACGTTCATGTGCTTCGCCCCGGAGCATCCCCTCCTGCGGGAACTGGTACGCGGCACGGATCATGAAAAAGGGGTCCTGGACTTCGTCGAGCGGACCCTCAAGGTGGACGGCTACATTCGGACGGCGGATTTCACGGTCAAGGAAGGCGTGTTCACGGGGAGATACTGCATCAACCCCGCCACTGGGGAAGAAATCCCCATTTATGTGGCCAATTTCGTCCTGTTCGATTACGGCACAGGCGCCATCATGGCGGTTCCCACCCATGACCAGCGTGATTTCGACTTTGCCAGGAAATACGGCTTGAGGCTCAGGGTAGTGATTCAGCCCGAGGGCGAGGATCTCTCGGAGGAGTCCATGGCCGAGGCCTACGAGGGCGAGGGACGGCTGGTGAATTCCGGGCCGTTCAACGGCCGGCGAAATCTGGAGGCCCTGGATCGAATCGCGGAATGGCTCGAATCGGAAGGTATCGGCCGCCGGACCGTGAATTACCGTCTTCGCGACTGGAACATTTCCCGGCAGCGTTATTGGGGGGCGCCGATTCCGATCATCTACTGCGACACCTGTGGGGTGGTTCCCGTACCGGAAGAAGACCTCCCGGTGTCCCTGCCTCTGGATCTGGAGATGCGACCCAACGGCGGCTCTCCGCTTCCCTTTGAGCCCTCCTTCTATGAAATCGATTGTCCCAGGTGCGGAAGGCCCGCCCGCCGGGAGACGGACACCATGGATACCTTTGTGGAGTCCTCCTGGTATTTCGATCGGTATGCCTGCCCGGACTATCGCATGGGGCCCCTCGACCCGGAGAGAGTGGCCTATTGGATGCCTGTGGACCAGTACATCGGGGGGATCGAGCATGCGATTCTGCACCTGCTGTACTCCCGTTTCTACACCCGAGTCCTCAGAGACTTTGGTTACCTGAAGGTGAGTGAGCCGTTTACTAACCTCCTGACCCAGGGCATGGTCTGCAAGGAGACCCAGTCCTGTCCCGAGCACGGCTATCTCTTTCCCAAAGAGGTGGAAGGCAACCGTTGTGTGCGTTGCGGGAAAGAGATCGTGACCGGCGGAACCGTGAAGATGTCCAAGTCCAAGAAGAACGTCATCGACCCGCAGGACATGGTGGACGAGTTCGGCGCGGATACGGTCCGCATGTTCTGCCTGTTTGCGTCGCCTCCGGAAAGGGATCTGGAGTGGAGTGAAAAGGGTGTGGAAGGCTCTTTTCGTTTCCTCAACCGTGTCTGGCGACTCGTGACGGATAACCTGGAGGCGCTGATATCCGTGCCCGCCTTTGAAGGAAACGGAGATCTGAACGAGCCGCTTCGGAGCCTCCATCGCAAGACCCATCAGACCATTCAGAAGGTGACCACGGACATCGAGGACCGGTTTCACTTCAACACGGCCGTGAGCGCCGTGATGGAACTGATCAACGAAGTCAGCCGAATTCTGGGGGAAGGCACCCACGGGACCGGTTTTGCCTGGTCCGTGATTCGAGAGGCGGTGGAATCCTCCATTGTGCTGCTTTCCCCTGTGGTCCCTCACATCACGGAAGAACTATGGTCCCTCCTGGGACACAAGGATAACCTGCTGAATGTGCCTTGGCCGGCACACCGAAAAGAGGCCCTGACGATCGATACGCGGACGGTGGTGCTTCAAGTGAACGGCAAGTTGCGCAACCGGGTCGACGTTCCCGCGGATTGCAGCCGGGACGAACTGGAGCGGCTGGCTCTAGCCGATGAGCGGGTCAAGATGTTCATCGATTCGAGGCCCGTGAAGAAGATAATCGTGGTTCAGCAGAAACTGGTCAACGTGGTGGTCTAGGAAGATCGCCCCCCCGGGAGAGTGGACATCATGCCGCTTGTTTTCAAGAGCCCGATTTCAAAACGCTGGGTGTTCGTGCTGTTTGCGGCGATCCTGCTGCACTCGGCGGGATGTGGATATCAGTTCCGGGCGGACGGAAAACCCGTAGGGCTGGAGATCGAGAGCCTTGCCGTCCCGCTCGTGACCAGCACATCCTCCCAAATCTCATTCGAGTCGGACTTCACACGCATTATTCGAGAAACCTTCATCAGCCAGGCCAACGTGCCTGTGGTCCCCAGGGAGCAGGCCCAGATGGTCCTTCTCGGGAATGTCGTCGACGTCCAGACCGATCCTTTGACGTTCGATCTGGATCAACGGCGAATTCTCGGTCAGGATGTGATCTATGCCACCACGAACAGCCGAAGGCTGAAAGTCGAACTGGACGCCAGGCTGATCGATCGTGTGTCGGGAAAGATCATATGGCGCGATCCTTCCATGTCCGACGAGGCCCGGTTCGAGGTCAGCCCGGACCCTCTGACTACGCGTTACAACCAGAGGGAGGCCCTTCGAAAAATCGCCGTCCGGCTGGCCAGGCGCATCTACCTCAAGACCATGGAACGGTTCTAATGGGCCGGGACCTCCAGCCCGAAACGGTACTCGAGCGCCTGAAGGCGGGGAGACTCGATCCGTTCTACCTCTTTTACGGACCCGGTGAATTCCGCATGGAGCGGGTCCTGGACCTCATTCGTTCCACGTACATTCCCGAAGGCGTTCGAGACTTCAATCAGGAAATTCTTTACGGCGACAAGCGCCTGGACCCCTCGGACATCATCGGGAGGGCCCAGTCCGCCCCCTTCATGGCCTCCAACCGTTTGATCATCGTCCGGCGCACCGAGGCCCTTTCGGCGGCGCAACTGGCGAAACTGGTCCCCTACCTGGCGGCCCCGACCGACACGACCTGCGTCATCTTTGTTTCATTGAGGACGAATTTTCGAGTCTCCTTCTACAAAACCGCCCGGCAGGCCGGGCTCGCCGTGAATTTCGAGGAACTCAAGGGGCGGCAGGTGGCGACCTGGATTCGTCGGACGGCCAAAGCGATGGCTCTGGAATTGACCCCGGAGGCCTGCGACGTCCTGCAGGAAGTCGTGGGGAATCGGCTTCGGGATCTTCATGGAGAAATGGAGAAGCTTCGTGTCCGTCACGGAGCGGGAGGTCGGGTGGGTGCGAAGGAGGTCCGGGATCTGGCGGTCCAGAGCCGGAGCTTCACCATTTTCGAACTCATGAACCGGATTTCATCGAAGGAAGAGGCCGAATCCCTCTCCGTGTTGTCCCGTTTTCTGGAGGAAGAAGGGACGCGCGACGCCTCCCTGGGAATCATCGGCATGCTGAACCGGCAGGTCCGCCTGCTGTGGCAGGCCAAGGTCTTCGCTGCCCGTAAAGGGCGTGAGGAAGGACTGGCGAGGCACCTAGGCATCCCGGGTTTTGCCGCTCGGGACCTCATGGAGCAATCGGTGAAGTGGGAAGAGAAGGATCTGGAGCGGGCGCTCTCTCTTCTGTATGATGCGGATGGACGCCTGAAATCGGGTTCACGTGGGAAACCGGTTCTCGAGGCGCTCGTGGTGTCGTTGTGCCGACCATCATCGCCCGTTCCACGCAACAGACGTCATGACGCACGTGGTTCAGGATGAGATCTGGTGAACCTGACGTGAAAGTCGTCCGATCTTCCGAGCCCCAGTCTTGGGGTGGATTACACCTTTGGACACGGTCTTCTGGATGATGGAAACGGCGGCCTTCAGATCTTCCTGGGCCTTCTCGGGCGAATTTTCGGCAACCGCCGTGCGGACGGTCTTGACAGCGTTTTTGACCCGGGTCTTGTACCCACGGTTCCGGAGCCTGCGGCCTTCATTCTGCTTGGCCCTTTTGATGGCTGATTTGTGGTTTGCCAACGTGAAACGTCCTCCTGATTTCCTGTGAAAAGGGTTATGATGCGAGCAATCGGATTGTAAACATTCATTTATAAAGGAACCTGAAATCGCTGTCAAGGCTAAATCGAACAAAGAGAAGAGAGGACCGGGAGGGGCTTCGGGCTCCGTGAATACCCCCCCATCCGAGAATCGGGAGATTGGAAAAGCCGCTGGAATTATTGGCTTTTATACCTTATTGAGCCGTATTCTCGGTCTGGTTCGCGATATGGTCGTGGCCTTTTTTTTTGGCTCGGGCGTCGCAGCGGACGCCTTTTTTGTGGCCTTCCGCATCCCCAACCTGTTGAGGCGACTCTTCGCCGAAGGATCCCTGAGCATCGCCTTCATCCCGGTCTTTACGGAGTACCTGCAGCAAAAGACTCGTGAGGAGGCCATGGAAATGGCGAGGGTGGTCCTCACGCTGCTCTCCGCAATTCTGTCGCTGGTCACCCTGCTTGGGGTCCTGGGCTCTCCATGGATCGTGCGGATTCAGGCCTTCGGATTCGGCGGGGAAGGGTACACCTACGAACTGACCGTGCTGCTGACCCGAATCACCTTTCCGTATATTTTCTTTATCAGTATCGTCGCTCTTTTTATGGGCATCCTCAACTCACTCCGTCGATTTGCGGAACCCGCCGCCGCCCCGATCTTTCTGAATGTCGGCATCATCGGAGCCGCATATTGGATCTCCCCGCGTCTTTCCGAGCCCGTGGTGGGCCTGGCCGTGGGCGTGCTCATCGGAGGGGCCCTGCAGGTGTTGATTCAAATTCCTTCCCTGCTCCGGCAGGGTTTCCGGTTTTGGCCCCGATGGGCGCCACGACATCCCGCAGTCAAGCAGATCGGGCTTCTCATGGTCCCGGCCGTGTTCGGGTCGGCCGTGTACCAGATCAACCAGTTCGTGGGGACCCTCCTTGCCTCGTTTCTTCCCCAGGGAAGTGTTTCCTGGCTCTACTATGCGGACCGGCTCGTTCAGTTTCCGCTGGGTGTGTTTGCCATTGCGGTCAGCACCGCCGCACTCCCCTCTCTGTCCAGGCAGGCCGCAGGCCATGATGGGCTGGATGCCTTTCGAGATACCCTTGGGTATTCTTTGAGGATCATTTTTTTCCTGAGCCTCCCTTCCATGGCCGGACTTACGGTCCTGGGCCACATCATTGTTCAGACGCTCTTTGAACGGGGGGCGTTTGAGGCGGCATCCACTCACATGACCACTCAGGCACTGATACTCTACTGTGCCGGGCTGTGGGCCTTTTCGGGCATTCGCGTCCTCATTGCGGGATTTTATGCACTTCAGGACACCCGGACTCCTCTCAAGGCCTCGGTGTTCGCCCTGTTGGTCAACCTGGTATGCAGCCTGGCGCTCATGGGGCCGCTCAGGCACGGAGGCCTGGCCCTGTCACTGTCCATCGCCTCGGCTGCGCATTTTGCCGTGCTCGCCATTCTGTTGAGCAAGAAGATCGGTGGGCTGGACCTGGTCCCCACCTTGCGGTCTGCAGGAATCAGCCTGTTTTCCGCCGCTGTCATGGGCACGCTGCTTCATGGCATTACCCGGACCCTGTGGACCCCCGGGGCGGGGTCGAGCACCGGTGAACTGGCGGTCGGTCTGGGAATCCTGGTGGTGTTGGGCGCACTGGTCTACCTGGTGCTTTGCCGGCTGCTGGGATCGGCTGAAATGGTTGCTCTCATGGGCATCATGTCCAGACGGTTTCATCGCCGCTACGGAAAATCGTCCCTCGGCTCACCTTCCTTGAACGGGCGACGGGACGGAATACACGGCCGCGGGACGGACGGCTCCATTCCGGTTCCCGGGACACATGACAGGAAAGAAACCTGATATGAACGACCGAAAGGCCATCCTGGGTTGGAGCCTCTATGACTGGGCCAACTCGGCCTTCGCCACCACGGTGATGGCCGGGTTTTATCCCATCTTCTTCAAGCAATACTGGAGTGTCGGCGTGGATACGGCCATGTCCACAGCCCGACTGGGACTGGCCAACTCCCTGGCCGGAGTGATGGTGGCGTTGTGCGCACCCATTCTCGGGGCCATGGCGGACCGTGGAGGCGCCAGAAAACGGTTTCTTGCCTTTTTTGCCTACACGGGCTCCCTGATGACCGTCTGCCTCACCATGGTTTCCATGGGAAACTGGGTTGCGGCCATCTTCTTCTATGTGGCGGGGACCGTGGGGTTTTCCGGGGGGAACATCTTTTACGACTCCCTTCTCACGGGGGTGGCCACGGAAAAGCAGGTGGATACGGTCTCATCCCTCGGTTTCGCTCTGGGGTATCTCGGGGGTGGGCTCCTCTTCGCCGTCAATGTCTGGATGACGCTTCAGCCCGCCACCTTCGGCTTTGCCGATGCGACCGGGGCCGTCCGGTTCTCTTTTCTCACAGTGGGCCTCTGGTGGGCCGTTTTCACGGTGCCGCTTCTGCTCTTTGTCCGCGAGCCGAGGTTTGAAGGGGTGGAGTCCGGTCGGACCATGGTCATGGGCGGGTTTCGCCAGTTCAGGAAAACTCTCGGGGAGATCCGGCGGTTTCGGACCTTGGTCCTTTTTCTGGTCGCGTACTGGTTTTATATCGACGGTGTTGATACCATCATTCGCATGGCCGTGGATTACGGCCTTTCCATCGGGTTCGAGTCCAAGGCCCTGATTCTGGCCCTACTGATCACCCAGTTTGTGGGATTTCCATCGGCCATCGGTTTTGGCCTGATCGGCAAACGAATCGGACCGAAACGGGCCATATACATGACGCTGGTCGTGTACCTGTTCGTTTGCGTGTGGGGCGCCTTCATACGTCAGGAAACGGAATTCTTCATTTTGGCCGTCCTGGTAGGGATGGTGCAGGGAGGGGTCCAGGCCCTGAGCCGTTCTTTGTACGCACGGATGATCCCAGTGGACAAATCCGCTGAATTTTTTGGGTTTTATAATATGCTGGGAAAATTCGCCACCGTGCTGGGACCCGCCCTGATGGGGGGATTCGGTCTCCTGGTCCGGAGGGCCGGATACAGCGCGGACACGGCCTCTCGCGCGGGCATCACCTCGGTGGCCCTCCTGTTTCTCATCGGGGGTGCCCTCCTTTTCTTTGTGAACGAAGAACAGGCCAAGGAAGAACTTCGCGCCGCGGGAGAGGTGGATCTTCGAAGGATCACGGTTTGAGGGGCCATGGGACGAATCCTTCCACTCAGAAACACGGTTCAGGAATACGCCTGGGGATCCTTCTCCCATCTTCAGGACCTCCTGTCCCTGCCTTCGGAATCCCGAAAGCGGCCGATGGCCGAACTCTGGATGGGCGCTCATCCGAGTGCACCGTCGTACGTGGATATGGACGGTCGATGGATCCCCCTCGACCAGCTCATCGAGAGGAATCCGGGTGCGATTCTCGGAGACCCTCGGGCCACGGCCTTCCATGGAAGGCTGCCTTTTCTGTTTAAGGTACTGGCGGTGAGGCACCCTCTCTCGGTTCAGGTTCACCCGAATGAGATTCAGGCACGAGACGGCTTTGAGAGGGAAAACCTCGCCGGTCTGGATTCGAATCACCCGCGTCGCTGTTACCGGGACCCCTACGGAAAACCGGAGCTTCTCTGTGCCTTGACGCCGTTTCAGGCCCTCAAGGGCATTCGTCCATTGCACGAGATGCTGGACATGCTCACGGGCATTGCCGCCCGAAGTCTCCTTGAAGAAATCCGGGCCCTGGAGGCCTCTCCCTCCGAGGAAGGAATCCGCCGGTTCTGGTCGGGACTCATGGTCATGGGGCCGGATAGGCGGAACCGCGTCACCCGGGAGGCTCTGGAGTCCACCAAGGATGCGAAGCCGGGCACCCCCATGTATTGGGTGGCTCGACTCGCCTCCATCCACCCCGGCGATATGGGTCTTCTCTCGCCCGCTCTCCTGAACTGGATTGCCCTCGAACCCGGTGAGGCCCTCTACGTTGACCCGGGCGATCTCCACGTGTACCTGGAGGGGATGGGTCTCGAGCTGATGGGAAATTCGGATAATGTGATCCGAGGCGGGCTCACCCCGAAACACGTGGATCCGGACGAACTCATGCGCGTGGCCGATTTTCGCCCCTCCCCGGCACGGACCGCTGAGGCGAAGGGGTTTCCCAATGGGGAGAAGGTGTATGGCAGTCCGGCACGAGAGTTTTGTCTCAGCCGAATAGAGGTGCGACTTGAGCGAGACTGGAAAAGTGCAGAATCCAGGGGGGTGGATATCGTGTTGTGTGTCGAGGGGCGAGGGGAGTTCCAGGATCTGGAACGGGGAGACATCCTCCCGGTCGCCATGGGGGATGCCGTGTTGGTGCCGGCAACGGTAGGGGCTTACGCCATTCGAGGAGAGGCGGTTCTGGCTCGCGCCTCGGTCCCCCCCGTGCCGCAGCGAAAACGAATGCTCCTGCGTAACTGAGAAAGCGGTGAATTCGGGGATTCAGGATTAGGCCTTGAAAAGGGGTGAGGGGTCTGTTATGTTCCCGTTCACTTCGAAATCGTGCAAAATCCTAAGGAAAATAGGGGGTTCATTCAAGCATTCGCGCCAACACGAAGACCGGTGAACCCATGACCGCTATCGCTTCCATTGAGGTGGGGACGCACACGGCCCGATTGCTGGTCGCCCGACCTGCAGGTAACGGCTCACGGATCGAATCCCTGTTCCGGGACCGCCGAACCATTCGACTTGCCGACGGGTTCGGAACTCAACAGACAGGCGCCATTCAAAGCGAGGCCTTTTCCAGGACCTCTGATGCCATCCGGGATTTCGCCCGCCTGGTTCACGATGCAGGGGGTGAGATCGTTCAGGCGGTTTCCACAGGGGTCACACGAACGGCCGCCAATCGAACGGCCTTTCTCCAGCGAATCGCTGCCGATTCCGGGGTGAGAATCCGGTGCATCTCCGGAGAGGAGGAAGCACGGGTCACCGCTCGGGGCGTGGCACACGCATTGGGGCCTCTTCGAAGCCCTTTTGTCCTCTTCGATCTAGGGGGAGGAAGCACGGAGTTTATTCTGGGATGCTGTTCCTCGGAAAACGAAACGTTGGTGCGATCCCTGCCCCTGGGGGCGCTCGTCCTGAAGGAGGCATTCCTCTCAGCCGATCCTCCGGTCCAGGCGGCCCTTCAGGCCATGGGCGCGCACATCGACGGTGTCCTGGCTCGGGGACTGCCTCAGCCCGAGTGTCATGAAGCCTTGTTGCGTCTGATTGGGACGGGCGGGACCGTGACCACACTGGCGGCCATGGCCAATGGGCTGGACACCTCCGAAATTACGCCGGAACGGATGAACGGCCTGTGTCTGAATCATTCGCGCCTGGAAGACCTGTTTGATCGGATGGTCCGGCTTCCAACGGCCCGGCGGGCATGCCTCAAGGGCCTGGATGCGGGCAGGGCGGACGTCATTCCCGCCGGAACCCTGGCCGTGCTTCGCATTATGCACCATTACGGGGCTGGAGAGCTGTCCGTCTCCCTTTCGGATATTCTCGAAGGTCTCTTGATCGCCTACATGGAGGGAGAAGAGTATGATTGACGACAACAGGGTACGCACAGGGTATACCTTTGACGATCTGGTGCTTGTCCCGGATCACTCGGAGGTCCTCCCGAACCAGGTCAACGTGCAGACCAGGCTGTCCCGGAATGTCCGCTTGAACATTCCCATTATCAGCGCGGCCATGGATACGGTCACGGAATCGGAGACGGCCATCACCATTGCCAGGCAGGGCGGAATCGGATTCATTCATAAGAACATGAGTATCGAGCGCCAGGCCCTGGAAGTGGAAAAGGTGAAGAAGTCCGAAAGCGGCATGATCGTGGATCCCATCACCATCGAGCCGGGGCGCAAGATCGCGGATGTTCTCGAGATCATGAGCAAGTACCGGATCAGCGGCGTGCCTGTAGTCAAAGACGGCAACCTGTTGGGCATCATCACCAACCGGGATCTCCGGTTCGAGACCAATCTGGACCAGAAGGTGGAATCGGTGATGACCAAGGACGATCTGGCCACGGCTCGCATGGGCATCACGCTGGAGGAATCCAAGGCGATCCTTCACAAAAGACGGATCGAAAAGCTCTTGGTGATTGATGAGGAAGGAAAGCTGCGGGGCCTTATCACAATCAAGGACATTGAAAAGATTCGAAAATACCCTGATTCCTGCAAGGACGATCTCGGCCGGCTCCGGGTGGGAGCGGCCGTAGGCGTAGCGCTGGACACCCTGGAGCGTGTGGAGGGGCTGGTGCGGGCCAGTGTGGATGTGGTGGTGATCGACACGGCCCACGGCCATTCCCGGGGTGTCCTCGAGATGGTGAAAAGGGTGAGAAATGCGTTTCCCGACCTGGAACTCATCGCGGGAAACGTGGCAACGGCTGAAGGCACACGGGCCCTGATCGACGCAGGCGTCGACGCCGTCAAGGTGGGTGTGGGACCGGGGTCCATCTGCACCACCCGCGTGGTGGCGGGCGTGGGAGTCCCCCAGGTCACGGCGGTCATGGACTGCGCAAGAGAGGCCCATCGGGACGATGTTCCCGTGATCGCGGACGGCGGCATCAAGTTTTCCGGGGATATCACCAAGGTCATTGCGGCGGGCGCCGACTCGGTGATGATCGGCAGCCTGTTCGCAGGGACCGAAGAGAGTCCCGGCGAAACCATCCTCTTTCAAGGACGAACCTACAAGGCATATCGGGGCATGGGGTCCATTGAAGCCATGAAGGAAGGAAGCCGGGATCGATATTTTCAGGGGGATGTGGAAGCCGAGAAAAAACTGGTCCCCGAAGGCATTGTCGGACGCGTTCCCTATCGGGGCCCTTTGGCCGAAACGGTTTACCAACTCGTGGGAGGATTGCGGGCCGGAATGGGCTACCTGGGATGCCGGGATCTGACCGAACTGCAGAGGAAGCCCAGGTTCCTGAGGGTGACCCCTGCCGGCCTCAAGGAAGGGCACGTCCACGACGTGATCATTCTCAAAGAGGCGCCCAACTACAGCGTGGAGTGATCCGATTGAAGAGGCGGCTCCCTTTTCCTGACGGGAAATGCATGCCGGCCGACAGAACCCGCTTCATGGGAGAGACACCATGTCGAACAACCTCTATGCCCAGCGCGTCCTCATCCTCGATTTCGGATCCCAATACACCCAACTCATCGCGCGGCGTATTCGAGAAGCGCAGGTCTATTGCGAGATCCACCCCTACAACATGGACCTGGAAAAAATCCGCCGGTTTTCTCCCAGAGGGGTCATCCTTTCCGGGGGGCCCTCGAGTGTATACGACCAGGGTGCGCCCATGCCGGACAAGGCTATCCTCGATCTGGGAGTCCCCATCCTGGGCATCTGTTACGGCATGCAGTACCTGACCCATATCCTGGGCGGTGGCGTTACAGCAGCCGCCGACCGGGAGTACGGTAGCGCCGAGGTCATGGTGGAGGACGACGGAGACCTCTTTCACGGCTTTTCCAGCGGGACCTCTGAAATGGTCTGGATGAGCCACGGGGATCGCATCGAACGTATCCCCGAAGGGTTCAGGCCGCTGGCAAGCAGTGAGAACAGCCCGGTAGCGGCCATGGCGGATCGGGACCGGCTCTTTTACGGTGTCCAGTTTCACCCGGAGGTCGTCCACACGCCCAACGGCAGGCACATCCTCAGGAATTTTTTATTTCGAATCTGCGGCTTGAGTCCTTCCTGGACCATGGCCTCCTTTGTCCGGAATACGGTGGCAGAACTTCGCGCTCGAATCGGGCAGGAACGCGTCATCTGCGGGTTGTCGGGCGGAGTGGACTCCTCGGTCACGGCCGTGCTGCTTCATGAAGCCATTGGGGAAAACCTCTCCTGCATATTCGTGGACAACGGGCTCCTGCGGCGCGGTGAACGCCAGCAAGTGGCCGAACTCTTTCAGGAGTACTATCCAACGGATTTTCATCTGGTGGACGCCGTCGACCACTTTCTGGGTCGTCTTCGAGGCGTGACGGACCCCGAAGAAAAAAGGAAGATCATCGGCAGGGAGTTCATCTCGGTCTTCGAGGCCAAGGCCCGGGAACTCGGGGACGTGCGGTTTCTGGCCCAGGGGACCCTGTACCCGGATGTGATCGAAAGCGTTTCCTTTAAGGGTCCGTCCGCCACCATCAAGAGCCATCACAACGTGGGCGGCCTGCCCGATGTCATGAGCCTGGAACTGATCGAACCGCTTCGTGAGCTGTTCAAGGACGAGGTGCGTCAGTTGGGAGTTGAGCTCGGAATTCCCCGGGAAATGGTCATGCGGCAACCGTTTCCCGGCCCCGGACTGGCGGTGAGAATCCTGGGCGAAGTAACACCGGAGCGGCTCGCGATCCTGCGTCACGCCGATGCCATCGTCCAGGAAGAGATCATCGCTGCCGGGCTCTACGAAAAAGTGTGGCAGTCCTTTGCCGTGCTCCTCCCGGTTCAGACCGTCGGAGTGATGGGAGATGAGCGGACCTACGAACACGTCATCGCGCTTCGATCCGTGGACAGCCAGGATGCCATGACTGCGGACTGGACCCGCATTCCCTACGAGCTGCTGGCCCACATCTCCAATCGGATCATCAACCGCGTTCGCGGAGTGAATCGCGTGGTCTACGACATCTCTTCCAAGCCCCCCAGCACCATCGAGTGGGAGTAGGCGGCCCGGCGCCTCCCTCTCTACGGGGTGATCTTCTCCAGAATCCGCCCCTCATCGTCGAGGAGATAGAGTTGGAAACCGTTCCCGGCCGCGTGAGAAGCCAGGTCCGCGTAGGGGATGGCCTGGGGTTGGTATTTGAGGCTCGGGTCACGGGCCAGACGGGGCAGGGCGTCCCGGGCCTGCTCCTTTTCGAGGAAAACGGGGATGAAGGAAACTCCCTGCTCCTCGTCACGCTGCCCCAGGAACCGCTCGTCACGCTCCGGGTCCTGGACGATGACCCAGACCCACAGGTCCTTTTTGTCTTGGACTTGCATGTCAGGATTCTCCTTTCTGTGTGGCATCGAAATCGTTCTTCGGTTTCAACGAAACGGCGGCTGAACGTCCGGCGAGCCATCCGGTGGAAAACGCGGCCTGCAGGTTGTATCCGCCCGTATCGGCGTCCACATCCATGATCTCGCCGGCAAAATAGAGACCCTTACAGATACGGGAGGCCATGGTGCGGGGATCGATCTCCGACAGGTCCACGCCCCCGGCGGTGATGATGGCCTCGTCGAATGGCCGATAACCGATGATCTCCATGCGGAAGTCTTTGAGCCAGGCTCGAAGACGGGCCCGATCGTTCGATGTGACACGGGAGCAAGGGGTATAGCCCGGAATGCCCGCTTGCTCCAGGCACAGGGGAATGAGTGCCCGCGGCATCAGTCCGGAAAGAAGGTTATGGAGGGGTTTCCGACCGCCTGCGGTCAGGTCTCGAATCAGGCGGGCATCCAGTTTGGCCGTGTCGAGCGCAGGCTTGAGGTCCATGGCCAGGACGACCCGGGAGCCTGCATCCAGCCCGTCCACCACATCCCTGCTGAGGGTGAGGACCACGGGACCGGATACGCCGAATGGGGTGAATGTCATTTCACCAAAGGCCTTCAGTACTATGCGGCCGTCGATGAACAAACGGACGAGGATATTGCGCAGAGTCAGTCCCTGAAGAGGCACGGGAGGGGCCACTGCGGTCTCCAAGGGCACGAGGGCGGGACGCACGGGAACAATCCGGTGTCCGCAGGCGCCGGCGATCCGGTATCCGTCCCCCGTGGAGCCGGTGGCGGGATAGGAGGCACCGCCTGTAGCCAGGATGACCGCCCGGGCCCGAATGATGCCGTCCTTATTCAGCCCGGAGCCACGCGCTCGTGAGTGAGAAAGGGAACTCACGGCCTGAACGCGACCGTCCCTGATCACCAGCCCCCGGACCGCATGTCGATGGAGAATGGAGACGCCCAGGGATTCAGCCCATTGAACCAGCGTATCCAGAACGTCCTGAGCCCGGCCCGAAGACGGAAAGACCCGTCCACCTCGCTCCACTACGGTGGGAAGCCCGTGTTCATGAAAAAACGATATCAGATCCGCGACGAAGAATCGATGAAACACGTTGCGGAGAAAGAGACCCTTATCGCCGAAGTGAGAGAGGAATTCGGGGATCTCCGTGTCGTTCGTCAGGTTGCACCGGCCCTTGCCCGTGATACGAAGCTTCCGTCCCGGCCGATCCATCTTTTCCAGGATCAGGGTCCGGGCTCCACAGGCGGCGGCCTGGCCTGCCGCCATCAATCCGGACGCACCGCCGCCTACCACAATCACGTCCATTTCCTCTGCTTCTTTTCGAGACATGGATACTCCTTGGGCGGTGAGTGTCGATTTCCCTTGTGCAGCGTCCCTGATGACGGTATCAAGACCTGGTTTACGGCCGACAACCCGCGACGCCGAATGATTCACAGTCTCAGGGGGCTCTTCAGGATTTCGCCGGCATATGGGACTCTTCCCTCACGGTGTTCTGCCGGGCCCGTTGCATTCTACCGAATACCATACCCATTGCAACGACGAACGACCGTGGGCGAACCACGGCACGTCTTCCGGGCCGACACGCCGCCCGCACAGGGGGACGGATCATCCATGGATGGCTGCATCGAAAGGACGTATCGCCGCCGAATTCACCCGCGGGGGCTGGTGGGATTCGAGGTCAAGGTTCGGGAGACGGATCTCTGGATCGGGGCCCAACGGGACCTGACTTCTCAGGCCCGGGACCTGGTCATCCAGTCCAGGCGCCCGCTGGAGGCATACGTGGAGGCCCATCCGGATTTTCTCGGAGTCCTGCATCCTCTTTCCGACGATCCTCTGGCCCCACCCATCGTGCATGAAATGATCCAGGCTTCCCGACCGGCCGGCGTGGGACCCATGGCGTCCGTGGCGGGTGTGATCGCCGAGCGGGTGGGCCGGGGTCTTCTTCCCTTCACATCCCAGGTCATTGTCGAAAACGGTGGGGATGTGTTTCTGTCCCTGGAACGGGATGTCACGGTGACCGTATTTGCGGGCGACTCTCCACTGAGTGAGCGAATCGGCATCCGGATTCCGGCGGAAAGCATGCCCTTGGGGGTCTGCTCTTCTTCCGGTACGGTGGGGCACTCCCTCAGCCTGGGTAGGGCGGATGCCGTATGCGTGGTGGCCACTTCCGCAGGGCTGGCCGACAGTGCCGCAACGGCCCTGGGGAACCGGATCAGGAACCGCTCCGACCTGAAGGCCGCAGCCGAATGGGCCGCCTCCATTCACGGGGTCGTCGGAGTCGTCATGATCATGGGAAAGGCCCTGGCGGCCTGGGGGGATATGGAAATTGTAGAATTGTGAGGAGACATGGGAAAGGGCGCCACCGGACCTCACGGGGCCGCTTTGAATCATGCGCACGTCACGCATGAACAGGAAGGCGGAGATGCACCCCGCTTGAAGGCAGAAAACGCATGAGGGAATCCATCCGGCGAAGACTGGCCCTGGCCGGCGCCTGCGGGACCGTTTTTTGGCCTGGGGCGTTTATTTTCAGCCTGCCCGGCGTCATGGGCGGGACCTGGCAGTCCGCCTTTATGGTAGGCCGCGCCTCGGTGGGTCGGACCCTGTTCTTCGTCCTGGCCGCAGTGGGAGTCTTCATGTTCCTGGTGGGGCGATGGCAGGAGCGGACAGGCCCCCGTCCCCTGGTCGCGTTCGGAGCTATCCTCTGTGGGGTGAGCACCGCATTTCTCGGCCGCGCCACCGGTATGGGGTGGGTCCACCTCTGGGCCTTTGCGGTGGGTGCTTCCTCTGCATTCATGTATATCCCTGCACTCACCGTGGTGCAGGAATGGTACCCCGAGAGACGGGGTCTGGTTTCCGGCGTGGTCAATCTCGGTTTTGGCCTCTCAGCGGCGATCATGGCCCCACTATTCGGCCGATTGCTTCAGGAGGTGGGGCCGGGTACCATGACGGCTGTTTTCGGAGTTCTGGCCCTATTCTCCGGACTGGCTGTCGCGCCACTGGTCCGTCGTCCGGGGCCGAGCATTCCAACGGGCAAACCGAGCCCGGCAACGCACCCTTCGCTGCCGTCTGATGTGACGGTCTCGACGGCGTTGCGGACTCGAAGCTTCTGGTGCCTCTGGGGTGTCTGGGCCTTGGCCGGTGGCGCTGGAATATCCATGGTCACCCTCTCCATCGCCTTTGGTACGGCCAAGGGTCTCTCTGTTCCGGACGCGTTGATCCTGCTCACGGTCTTTAATCTGACCAACGGCGGAAGCCGGCTGATCAGCGGATACCTCTCGGACCGAACAGGCCGGAGGTTCGTCATGGGGGTCTCCTTTGCCGCGGCCGGACTCGCGTACTGGGCCTTCCCCCTGGTTCGGGGGCTCGGTCCATGGGCCTTCATGGCGGCGGTGGTGGGCTTTGCCTTTGGAACCCTGTTTGCAGTCTCCGGTCCTCTGGCGGTGGATCGCTTCGGGATGCGCCACTTCGGAGCCATCTTCGGTCTGGTTTTTACAGCCTACGGATTCTTGGCCGGCCTGCTCGGCCCCTGGTTCAGCGGGCTTCTGCTGGACAGGACCGGAGGGAACTTTTCCCTGGTGTTCAGATATCTCGGCCTGTTTTTCGTGCTTTCCGCCCTCCTTGTCTATTTCGTGAAGCCCATCTCTCCAGGGCAACCGAGGGGGGATGGGCCGTCCCGGAGCAAGGCATCAGACAGGCCGTGATATCCGTCGCCCCGCCTGACGGTCTTTTTAAAGGGTTGAGAGGAAGAGAGGATGATTTCCAAGATCATATCCGGAGGCCAGACAGGCGCGGATCGGGCCGCGCTGGATGTAGCGATCCGCCTCGGCATGGATCATGGGGGCTGGGTCCCCAGGGGACGAAAAGCCGAAGACGGAACCATCCCATCGCGGTACCGGGTGAAGGAGACCTCCACGCCGCGTTATGCCGAGAGGACGGAGAGAAATATCCTGGAATCGGATGCCACACTCATTGTTTCCCGAGGCCCCCTCACCGGGGGGTCCCGACTCACCTGGGTCCTTGCGGTTCACCATGACAAAACCTGCCTTCACGTGGACCTGGAGGGCACGAGCCCGTGCAGTGCGGCCCCGAAGGTACGCGAATGGGTCTCGAAGCATAACGTCAAGACGCTGAATGTGGCCGGACCCCGGGCGAGCCATGACGCCCGGGTGTATGGCCTGGTCACTGAACTCTTGGAACAGGTCCTCACGGAGGGGTACAGAGAGGGATGTGGGACACGTCAAGATGCATTCCGCCGTTGAGACGTCTCCGGAAATTGCCTTGCAAAGCGAACATCAAGATCCTATGATGAGTGCGCTGTGGGCGGGTTCTGGACGAACTGGATTCCGAATTCCGCGCGCGCACCCGTTTCGGACACACCGTCGGACCGGATCCCTTGAACGCCTTCGTCCCGGGGCTCTTGTCCGGGTCCGCGCCGATCATGCCCCGAATTCCATGGAGAAGAGCGCATGACTCGAATCAGGCTTGATTTGACATGGTGTTGCATTTTCTTTGTCTGCGTTTTTCTTTTCCTTTTGACCGGCACATGGTCCCGGGCCTTTGAGCGTCCCGAGGCCCTGGAAGGGAAAGCCGTCAGCGATGGATACACCCCTTCCTCCTTCAAAGAAGTGGGCCGAATCGAACGGATCGTTGGAGACGGAAGGGTGGTCGTGCTTCACAGAGCGACCGGAGAGGCATATTCCGCCTCGGTGAATGATCCCCTGCACGAAAACGATGCCGTCTTTACCCTGGAAAGAATGCGCTGCCGGCTCATGATGAACGATCGGAACGTGATTACCATGGCGCCCGAATCCGACCTGTACATCGATGAGGTCATCCTGGACGACGCCAAAGGAGAAAAGCGCTCGCTCTTCGAGGTGACGCGGGGCAAGGCCGTGTTCTATGCCATTCGACTCTTTCGTTTTCGGGAGATGCGCCTGAACCTGAAAACTCCCACCGCCACAGTGGGGGTTCGAGGGACCAAATTCGGCACCGAGGTGGCGGAGGAGGCGGCTCTGAGTGAAAGCCCCCCTAACCTCATGACGGCCTCTACCGGACCTCTGTATCTGGCGGCGGACAACGCGGACAAACGGGTTACCCGGGTCTTCGTGGCTCAGGGCCGGGTGAATGTAGCATCCAGTGCGGACGGAGCGGCCCGTGACCTTGGAGAAAACGAGTTCCTGGAGGCGGACTCCAGCGGCCTCGGTCCAACGTTTCACGACCCGGCCAGAGTCCAGTCATTCATGGACGGGGTAGAAGGCCCCATGGTCTCAGGGGCTGTACCGAAAGCACCGGGCGCCGGCGCCGGTTTTCCCGGGGATAGTTCCAAACAGCAACAGGATGAGATGATCCGCCAGCTCGACCAGGTGGAGGGCGCCAAAGAGATCGAGACTCAGACGGATTTCGAGGAGCCGTCGCCCTCCCATCCACCGTCGAGCCCCAGTCCCCCACCGAGTGGAGGGGGTGGTTCACACCACCACCCGTGAAAATGATGTGCTGCGTCCGTTCTGCATTAAAAGGCATCCACGAAAAGGACGGTGGTTTGTCTTCCGCGAAACGAGGGATCCCATGAATTCATTTCGGTTTGCCTTTGCACCCATGCTCCTGGCTTTTTTGACCGCCGCCTGGCTGTCTGAGACCCCCTCCGTGTTTGCCGAAGACACGATCTCGCAATGGAAGAATTCCCTGGATATGGAATTCGTCCTGGTTCCTGCGGGAACGTTCATGATGGGAAGCCCCCCGAATGAACAACGCCGGGATCTGGATGAGACCATGCACGAGGTGACCTTATCCAAGCCTTTTTTCATGCAGACCTCGGAAGTGACTCTGGCGCAGTGGTGGAACGTCATGGGAAAGAAGTTCTTCGGGCGCCGCAAAGGCGATCCCGACAAGCCTGTGGTCCGCGTCTCCTGGTTCGACTGCCAGGAGTTCATTCAGAAGATGAACCAGCGCGGAGAAGGGACCTACCGGCTTCCCACGGAAGCGGAGTGGGAGTATGCCTGCCGGGCCGGGACCACGACGGCCTACTCTTGGGGAAATGAACTGGAATGCGGCAGGGCCATGTATGGGAACAATCCCCACAAGTCCGAAGAATGCATTGAGCATGCGAAGTCCATGGGTCTTCAGTCCGGAGGACCCGCCCCCGTAAAGAGATATCCACCCAATCCCTGGGGTCTTTACGACATGCACGGCAATGTCTGGGAATGGTGCCAGGATCGATACGGGAACTATTTGTCCGGACAGGTGACGGATCCAAAAGGCGCGGAAACCGGAGATCGCCGTGTGCGGCGCGGCGGTAGCTGGTACAAGTATGGATGGTACTGCCGTTCGGCCAATCGGAACATGGGACATTCGGCCACCCGCTATGACACCCTCGGATTCAGACTGGTGCGAGAATCGGAGTGACATGACCCTGCACCTGGATAAACTGGACTGGTTTGCGGGCCGAAAAGGCCCCCTTCTTCTTGTGATCATGGATGGGATCGGTCTTGCCCCCCCCGACGAAGGAAACGCCCTGACGCGCGCGAACACACCCCACCTGGATCGACTGTTCGAGCAACCTCTCTACACTCGACTTCAGGCTCACGGGACCGCCGTGGGGATGCCGTCGGACGAGGATATGGGAAACAGCGAGGTGGGTCACAACGCCCTGGGGGCCGGCCGCGTCTTTCATCAGGGCGCCCGATTGGTGAACGAGGCCCTGAACTCGGGACGTATCTTTGCTACCCCGGTTTGGACGCGGATTTCGGAACGTGCCCGGCAAGGGGGAACAGTCCATTTCATCGGACTTCTATCGGACGGGAATGTCCACTCCCATGTGGATCACCTCTACAAGCTCTTGTCCCGATGTGAAGAGGAACGGTTTCCGCGGGTGCGCGTCCACGCCCTGCTCGACGGTCGCGACGTGGGTGAACGGACGGCACTGGATTATGTGATTCCCACTCAGGACCTCCTGAAACGGATTTCCGAGGCAAACCGGCTGGATTACGCCATAGCATCCGGTGGCGGGCGCATGAAGGTCACCATGGACCGGTATTATGCAGACTGGGACATCGTGCGGAAAGGCTGGGACGCGCACGTGCGCGGAAAGGGAAGGCCCTTTCGCAGCGCCGAGGAGGCCGTGCGAACCTACTATGAGGAAGACCCCTCCGCAACAGACCAGTACCTGGATTCCTTCGTTGTGGTAGATAGTGAAGGCCGTCCAGTGGGCCCCGTAGGGGACGGGGATGCGGTGGTGTTCTTCAATTTCCGGGGAGACCGGGCCATTGAGATCTCCGAGGCCTTTACCCGGGAAACCTTCACCGGTTTTGAACGAGGCCCTCTCCCCGATGTCTTTTATGCGGGGATGACACAGTATGACGGGGATACCGGACTTCCGCCCTATTTTCTGGTGCAGCCCCCGGTCATCGAGCGGACCGTGAGCCAGTACCTCTGCGCTGAAGGCATTCGCATGTTCGCGGTTTCCGAGACCCAGAAATTCGGTCACGTCACCTATTTCTGGAACGGAAACCGGTCCGGTTACATCGACCCGGCCCTGGAGACCTACGTGGAGATCCCGTCGGATCGGATCCCTTTCGATCAGGCCCCTCGAATGAAGGCGGACGAAATCGTGACCCGCACCAGTGCGATGTTGCGTGAAGGGGTGTATCGCTTCGGACGGCTCAACTTCGCCAACGGAGACATGGTGGGCCACACGGGAGTGATGGAGGCGGCCGTGGAGGCGGCCGAGACCGTTGATGAATGTGTCGGGGAACTCCTCACCGTTGTTCGCGCCCAGGATGGCATCGCCGTGATTACTGCGGATCACGGCAATCTGGATGTCATGTTCACAAGGGACGCCGAAGAGAAAAAGGTGGTCAGGACCGCTCACACCTTGAACCCGGTTCCATTCGCCGTTTATGATCCATTGTACCGGGGGGAATACCGCATGGCCGAACTGGAGCGTCCGGGGCTCTCCAATGTGGCCGCCACGCTGCTGAACCTGCTCGGATTCGCGAGGCCGCACGATTACGATCCCTCGCTGATCGTCCCTTCGGATGAAGACCTCCCCGGTTCCTGACACAGGCATTTCGCGCATGGCTTTCCAGAGGATCGGAGATCCCTTGAACGAAAAATTCGGACCGGAAATCGAGTATGCCTGGGACAAGCAGTGGTCGATCCAGTGGAATGTTCCGAGGCGGGAGACCGAAAAAGGCCATCGGGAATCGGTGACCGGATACGATCATCTGCTGGTGATCCGATTGGACCTTCAAGACCGGGAGCGCCGCCACGTCAGCGATTTCACGCGCAGGATCACGCTGTTTACCACCGATCACATGCTCACCGTTGAAGACCGAATTACCTTCCTTACCGGTCGGGAGATCCGGCAGCAGATCATCGACAATCTGATCTCGCTCAAGGACGAGCTTTCCGGATATCGCCTCACCGTTTTCACCGAAAAGTGACGGCCTCGCAAGAACTCCCTCAACCGATGCCGGGGCGTTGCGATCTCGATCGTGATCCCAACGATATTCTTATGGAACGCAGGGGTCAGTCCAGCAGGGAGCGCAGTTTGGAGGCGAGTTCCGAAGCAAAATAGGGTTTCTGAATGAAACCGTCGCAACCCCGGGCAAGGATGACCGAGGCCTGTCCGTCGAGGCTGTACCCGCTGGAAAGGAGCACCTTGACCGATGGTTTGATCTCCTTGAGTCGATCAAAGGTCTCACCACCCCCCATATCCGGCATGATCAGGTCCAGGAGAACGAGTCGAATTCGGTCTTTTTGCTCCTCCATCAGGGCCACAGCCTCTCCGCCTCCGCGGGCCTTGAAGACGGTATAGCCCAGAGAGCGGAGGATCTCCGATCCCACTTCCAGGACGGTTTCCTCATCGTCCACGATGAGTATGGATTCGCCTGCGCCCCTCAATGGGGAGGTGATGGGTCCTGTGGTGTCCTCCGGAGACTCTTCGACCTCCGCTGACGGCAGGTAGATCTCGAATATCGTGCCCATCCCTTCCTTGGAGTCCACATCCACATACCCACCGTGGGCCTTGACGATTCCATAGACGGACGCGAGGCCGAGCCCGGTGCCTTTACTGAGCCCCTTGGTCGTGAAAAAAGGTTCGAAAATTCGCTCCAGCGTTTGCCGATCCATGCCCCGACCGGTGTCCCGGACCTCGAGAAACACGTAGTCCCCGGGCCTCACCTCGTATCGCTTTCCTTGAATGTCCAAGTGGTTTGTGTTCATCGTTTTTAAAAACAGGTCTCCTCCGTCGGGCATGGCGTCCGACGCATTCACGCAGAGGTTGAGAAGGGCCTGTTCCATCTGGCCCCGGTCCGCACGGATCGGAAAGAGCGTATTGTCCAAGTCCAGGTGGATCCGGAGGTCCCGCCGCATCATGGAAAGGGTCTCGGAGGTCTCTTTTACAAGAGGATTCAGGTTGACCGTCTTCACCTCGAACTTGCCTTCCCGGGCATACCCGAGAAGCTGGTTTGTCAGCCTGGCTCCGCTTCGAATCTGCTTTTCGATGCTCTTGAGCTTGGCATGGTGAGGATGGGTGGATTCCATACCGAGCAGCATGAGCGAGACATACCCCTGTATGCCCATAAGCAGGTTGTTGAAGTTGTGAGCGATGCCTCCGGCGAGGGTTCCGATGGCCTCCATCTTTTTGCTCTGCTGGAGTTGGGCCTCCAGACGTTTTCGTTCGGTGATGTCGGTCAGACTCAGCCGGACACAGGGGGCATCTCCCTCAACGGGCATTCGAGAATAGTGAACCAGGGCCAGGATGGGAGGACCGGCTTTTGGGTAAAGCGTACACTCGATTCCTTCGGCCGCACCAGGGGAGGCCGAAGTGCCCATCCCGGCCATGATGGCGTCGAGTTGTTCCTGAAGGAATAACCGCTCTCCATGGATGCCGGATACCAGGTCCTCCCGACCATAGCCGAGCATGTGAAGTCCCATGTCGTTGATGTAGGTGATGGTCTTGTCCTGAGTCATTTCGCAGATCGCCGTGGGGAGCAGCCTGGCCATTTCCCGGAAGCGCTGCTCACTCCTGCGAAGGGCCTCTTCCGCCTGGCGGCGTTCGTTCACCTCCAGGGATACACTTTCGATCATGTGGTTCGTCACATTCTTCAGCGCTTCGAGGAGTTCCACGCGACCGGAACCCTTGACTCGGGCACTCAGATCTCCATCGGACACCGTCTTCAAGACATGGAAGTGTTCGGCCAGACCGATGGCGAACTCGTGTGAAAGATCCACGATCTCAGAGAGATTTTCCGCAGTCTGATTGACCTGGACCTTTAGCCGGGATATCAGTTGGATCCCGGATTCCTCCGAGATCCGCACGGATGGATCCCCGGCGGCGATCAGGGTCAGGCCGTCGAACACCTCGGACAGGCCGGCCTCCAGTTCGCGATTGATATCTCGGTACCGGGTGTCGCTGTCCTGAAGCGCTTCCCATGCCCGGGTCTTTTCACCCTCGATGCGCCTTCCCTGCCGAATGATATACAGGGACAGGAGCACAGTGATAACGATAATCCCCGAGCAGACAGTCACCATTCCCCGGGTGACTCTGGAGATCTCGGCTCGTACATCTTCCACGTAGATTCCCGTTCCTACGATCCATCCCCAGGGCTCGAAGAGATAGACATAGGATATCTTGGGGACGACGCGGTCCGGATCATCCTTCCACTGCCACATGTAGTCCACGTAGCCCGAACCGCTCTGCTCGACCGTACGGACGAATTTCATGAAGAGCCGGTTTTCGTCCGGATCCTGGAAGTCTGAGACGTCCCGGCCTTCCAGATCGGGCCGGTAGGGGTGCATAATCATGGTGGGCCCGAGGTCGTTGATCCAGAAGTAGTCCTTGCCCTCCGGGCCAAACCGATATTCGCGGAGCAGCCTCACCGCCGAACGCTTTGCCTCCTCAATGGACATCTCACCTTTTGCTGCCCGTTTTTCGTAGGAACGCAGTGTCTCCAAGGCAAGCAGGGAGAGCTGCCTGGTCAGTTCCCGTTTCTGGTCCATGAGGTGTTTTTCAAAGAGGGGAAGGACGTAGGTGAAGAGGGTTGCAGCGAAAAGAAGCACACAGAGCACCGTGGGCACCGTGATTCGGAGCACTGAGAATTTTCCGGTACGTTTGTTGGACGAGGGCTTTGTCATAAAAACGGCGGTCCCGGATAAAAAAAGCCCTCGTTGCCGAGGGCTTTTCCGCTGACCGAAGGCCTTCGGCCTCTCGGATCGTTTGGTTGCGTGGTGGGCGGTCGGGGATTTGAACCCCGGGCTTCCACCGTGTGAGGATGGCACTCTCCCGCTGAGTTAACCGCCCGTTCGATTCCGGACCTCACGACCCGGACATTCTTCATTACAATGAATCCGGTTCGATGTAAACAGAAATTTGAGGGAGTCGTGAAAATACGGAAACAGGCCGTCTGACGCCGTCATTCCAATGCTTACGGCCTTGCCGGCGACGCCCGAGCGGAACGTTGCACAACCGTCCGGATGGACGGAGTCCGCGCAGTGAACCTGTTCACGTGAGACCGAGAGACTTTTTTGTTGAATCGACTTCCGCCTGAGTCAGATGACGATACGACCCCATTTTGAGATCTCCCAGCACCAGAGGGCCGAAACCGATTCGAACGAGTTGAATCACGGGAAATCCCACCCCCTGGATCATGCGTCGCACGATTCTGGACCGCCCAATATGAATGGTCATGCGAAGGATGCTTCTTCCAGCCCTTTTACTCAGGACGGTCACGTTGGCAGGGCCGCTGAAACCGTCTTCCAATATCAGTCCTCTTCGAAGGCGCTCCACGTCTCCCTCCTGAAGCTCTCCTTCCAGCGTGACTTTGTAGCTTCTGGGTACGTGATACCGGGGATGGGTCATACGGTATGCCCACTCACCGTCGTTCGTGAGCAGGAGGAGACCCAGGCTGTCGAAGTCAAGGCGGCCCACCGGGTAGACGCGCTCATCCACGCCGTGGATCAGGTCAGTGACCACGGAACGCCCCTGGGGATCGCTCAAGGCCGAAAGGATGCCGAAGGGTTTGTTGAGCATGAGGTAGATTCGGGCCTTGGGCCCGGGGATTTCCTTGCCGTCCACGAGGATGCGATCTTCCCCCCATACGGCGGATGTCCCCGGTTCCAGAACAGGACGGCCGTTGATTTCCACCCGGCCTTCGGCCACCATTTCGTCGGCATGGCGTCTGGAGGCTACGCCCGCCGAGGAGAGGATTTTGTTAATCCTCTGAGGGCCTGTGGACTCCATCGGTAGGGCCTGTTCGTCCCGGGTCGGCTTCGGGTCCGTCTTGGGGTTCGAGTTCGTCAGAGGACGGGGCTGCTTGGGCCTCGGTGTCCTCCGTGTTCTCGGTTTCCCGGGACTTCGTCGCCTCCCCGGAGGACGATTCGCCCGGGGAGGGTGCGTTCTCGAGGATCGCCTGAATTTCTGTACCATGGTTTTCGCCTACCAGAGATTTGATTTCTTTGAGTTTCGGGAGAGAGTCAATGCTTTCCAGGTCGAACACCTCCAGGAAACGCCGTGTGGTCCCGTAGAGCAGGGGGCGACCCGGAAGGTCTTTCCTGCCCACCACCCGGATCAGGTCTTTTTCCAGAAGGCCTTTCAGGATCCCGCCCGATTCCACACCCCGAATGCGCTCGATTTCCTGTCGAACCAGGGGTTGCTTGTAGGCGATGATGGCCAGGGTCTCCAGTGCCGCACGGGAAAGCCTGGCCGGGGCGGCCTGAAGCATACGAAGGACATAGGGGGCAAAGTCGGAGTGACTGCGAAACTGGTAGCCTCCGGCCACCTCTTTCAGACTGAAGCTTCGACCCATGGCCTCGAATTCGTACGTCAGCACCTTCAGGGCGCTTCGAATATTGGCCGGCTCGGCGTCCGGAAGCCAGGAGTGAATATCCTTGACGCTCAACGGCCGATCCGACGCGAAAAGAAGCGCTTCCACGATGAGTTTTAACGACTTAGGCACGTGCGGCATCCTCGGCTTCTGGATCGTGGAGCGACAGGAGAATATCCCCGTCCGGTTCCGGCTGGTGAATGCGGATCCGCCCGACCTGAACCAGTTCGAGAAGGGCCAGGAAGGTGGCTACCAGTTCGGAAACGGAAAAGGTTACGGGGAACAGTTCGAAAAATCCGGCGGAGGACTGTCGGAGTCGATCCATGATGGTTGTCATCTTTTCCTCGAGAGACCACTCCTCGCTCCGGAAGCTCAACGGGGTGTGAGGGGCGTGTCGCTCGATGACGGCCCGAAAGGCGTCGATGAGCTGAAACAGATTGGCCTTGGGCAACGGGGAAGCGGCCCGGTAGGGATCCAGGTCGTCCAAGGCGATTCGACGGGTGAATACGTCCCGTTCCAGCATGTCCCGTTCGGAGAGTTCGCCCGCCACCTCTTTCAGTCGCATGTATTCCAGGAGAGGACGGGTGATCTCGATCCGCGGGTCTTCATCCTCCGATTCCTCTCCGGGTGTCGGCGGGAGAAGCATCTTCGACTTGATGTGAATGAGTGTGGCAGCCATGACGACGAAGTCGCCAGCCAGGCTGATGTTCAATGCACGCATCAGGTCCAGGTACTCCAGGTACTGCTCGGTGATGGTAGAGATGGGAATGTCGAAGATGTCCACCTCGTTTTTGCGAATGAGGTGAAGGAGAAGATCCAGGGGACCTTCGAATACGCCCAATTTGACTTCATAGCCCTGGGATGAGGCCATGTCAGATCCTGACAGCGTCGCGGACTTCTTGCATGGTGTTCTGAGCGACGTTTCTGGCTTTATTCGTTCCTTCTACAATAATGTCATTGACCTTATCCAAATCGCTTTCCAGTTCCTTCCGCCTCTCACGAATGGGTTCCATGGCCTGATTCAAGGTTCTCGCCAGGCGTTTTTTGCATTCAACACAGCCGATGACAGCGGCGCGGCAGTCCGCCTCAATCTGCCGGACCGATGCCGCGTCGGTGTAAAACTCGTGAAAGCTGAACACATTGCATATGTCCGGATCGCCGGGATCGCTCTTACGCGCCCGCTGAGGATCCGTGATCATCCCGCCTACTTTGGCTGCTACAGTGGGGGCGTCGTCCGACAGCATGATGGCGTTTCCGTAACTCTTGCTCATCTTTCTGCGGTCGATGCCCAGGAGCTTGGACGTCGGGGCGAGAAGCAGGTCGGGAACCGGAAACACCGGCGCGAAAATATGGTTGAACCGCCGCGCAATCTCCCGGGTCAATTCCACGTGTGGGGCCTGGTCCTCCCCAACGGGTACCCCGTTGGCCTTGTAGATGAGAATGTCGGCGGCCTGAAGGACCGGGTACCCCAGGAATCCATACGTGTAGATGTCCTTCTGGGTGAGTTCGCGAAGCTGCTCTTTATATGTGGGATTCCGTTCAAGCCAGGCGAGGGGTGTGATCATGGAAAAGATCAGATTCAACTCGGCATGTTCCAGGATCTTCGACTGAACGAAAAACGTGGCGATGTTCGGATCCAGTCCCACGGCAATCCAGTCAATGATAATCTCCTGAGCAAAGCCTCGAATCCCGCTCGTGTCGGCATAATCGCTGGTGAGTGCATGCCAGTCCGCTATAAAATAATAGCAGTCGTATTCCTTGGTAAGGCTTTTCCAGTTTTCCAGGGCCCCATGGAGGTGTCCCAGGTGCATCTTCCCGGTGGGTCGCATTCCGCTGACGATCCGCTTTCGATTCATCCGTGTCTTCTCCTGAAGTTCCCGACTGATCCGCTGAACAGGTCCTGTGCGCAGGACGTATGGGCGGTCGCGAATACGGCCCACCATCTCGTTCGCCCTGGGCTGCCCGTTGTCCGGCAAGCGTAAATCTTAGGGAATCCGACGAATTATTCAAGGTTTTTCTTGGTTCGGGGGTGCGGGGGTTCTTCGGATACGTGATCGCGATAATGTTCCAGCACAAAGGCGATCTCCTGCTCCCGGGTGTGAAGATGGCGATTCATGCGCTCCTCCAGAAGGCCGTCCAGAATGTTCCGGTATATGGGCCCGGGGCGAATCCCCATGGCCTTGAGATCGCGTCCCCTCAGATCGCTTCTCTGGCCGCGAAGCTGGGTGAAGTAGAGGGAAATCTGGCGTTTGATGCGCCGGTTGTTCGCTTTGGCCATGAGGTGGAGAATCAGTTCTGTATCCATATCCGAAAGAAGGACATGGATACCGTACAGGTTGCCCTCTTCCAGGCGATAAAGGTGGTCCAGGAGTTCCCGGGTGTTGCGGCGTTGCCGAACCACTCCCAGGCCCTCCGGCTCCGATAGCCGGGCAGCCTCGGCAAGCCCGAAGAGGGTGGAATCGTCCAGTTCGGAGGTGAGACCCAGCCAGTGGACCTTCCAGGGTTCATACTTTTCTTCCAGGTAGAGCCGATCATACCAGGAAAGCACGGCCTCGGTCTCACGAAGAATCTCCCGCAGGTCATCGGTGAGGCGGATGCGGGGGTGTATGGCCTGCAAAAGGCCGAAGCCGTCCATCCGTTCAATGGACGACAAGGGTTCGGTCTCCCGGAGAAGGAGCATGAGCTCATGAAACACGCGACGGGGGGCCATTTCTTTAAACGAGTCCAGTGAAGCGGCGTTTTTCATCAGGGCCAGGGTGAGCTTTCCGATTTTGAAACCGAAGCGCTGCTCAAAACGGATCGCCCGCATGATCCTCGTGGGATCTTCCACGAAACTCAGGTTGTGCAGGACTCGAATCACGCGATCTTTGATGTCTTTTTGGGCGCCGAAATAGTCCACGAGGGTGCCGAAATGCCGGGGGTTCAGTTTGACGGCAAGGGTGTTCATGGTGAAGTCGCGCCGTGAAAGGTCCTGCTTGAGCGAACTGGTCTCCACGATGGGCGGCGCGGCCGGCGATTCGTAGTACTCGATGCGTGCGGTGGCGATATCCACCTTGAAGCTGTCCGGGAAAATCAGCACAGCCGTGCCGAATTTGTGGTGGGTTCGCACGCGGACATCCGCATGATGCCGGACAAAGGCATGGGCGAATTCGATCCCGTCGCCTTCCACAACCAGGTCCACATCCAGGTTGTCGCGTTTGAGAAAGACGTCTCGCACGATTCCCCCCACGAGATAGACGTTATACTGGAGGAGGTCGGCGATTCGCCCCAGTTCTTTCATGCGCCGGATGACGTTCCTGGGGAACCGTTCCTTCAGCATGGACGCCATGTTTCGTTTTCGAATGAACTGGGAGGCATGACGGGTTTCGTAGGTGAAATCCCGAATCACGGGTTCCCCCACGAGGATGCTCAGGAGATCGGTCCGGGTGATCACACCGGCCACACGCCCCTTGTCCAGCACAGGGAGAATGCGAAGCCGGTCCTTGATGATGAGGTCCTGCACTTCACGCAGGGAGGCCTCAGGGCTCACCGAGCTGAATTCGATGTTCATGTAGTCCTGGACCGGAAGGTTGCCTAATCCAAAAAATACTGCTTTTTCAACAACTTGTCTGGTGACATACCCCTGAATGCCGCCTTCTTCACCGACCACCAGAAGCACGTTGATGTTGTACCGGGTCATGGCGGTGGCCGCTTCCTGAATGGTGTCTTCCGGCAGAATCTGTATGGCCGGCGAACTCATGGCATCCCCGGCGGTTCTTCTGGGGTTGATCCGGCTTCTCAGGAGCGCCAGCAGGGATCGCTTCACCTGGATCAATGTCTTGTTTTTGATGGTCGCCGAGGCCGCCTGGGGATGGCCTCCACCACCGAAGGCAAGGGCGATTTCAGCGGCATTCACGTCGTCGATGCGGCTTCGGGCCACCAGATGGACCCGGTCGTCCATTTGAGCCAGGGCAAACACCACATCCAGGTTTTCCATGTCGATGAATTTGTGCACGAGCACGGCGAGGTCGCCCACATATTCATCTCGAATCACTTCGGAAATCACCACGCTCACTCCGTTGATGACGTGGGTGACGGCATCCTGCATCAGGTCGTTCAGGAGGTGGACCTGTTCGGCCGTGAGTTCCCGGGTCAGGAGATCCGCAATCAGGTTGTGATCGGCACCTTTCTCTGTGAGCCAGGCGGCCGCCCGGTAGTCTTCGGGGCGGGTGGAGGAAAAGGTAAAAGACCCTGTATCCTCGTGGATGCCCAGGCACATAATGGAGGCCTCATCAGGGGCCACGTCGATACCTCGATCACGCAGTATCTCCGTGATCAGGGATGTGGTGGCTCCCACTTCCCGGATCACTTCCATGGTCCCGTGGATGTCATCTTCGGAGTCTGGATGGTGATCGTAGATGTGGATCTCCACATCTTCCCTGTCCACGATGCGGGCAAAATTCCCGATGCGGCTTTTCTGGCGGGTATCGACCAGAATCAGCCTTCGAATGCGATCCATGTCCACGTGACGGATCTTGGTTGAGTTGAACACGTAGGAAGCGGAGTGGAGAAAAAAATTACGAAGTCCCTTTTCCTGACTGCCCGGGAAGACCAGTGTGGCATCGGGATACAGCTTGCTGGCGGCAAGCATGGAGGCCAGCGCGTCAAAATCCGCGTTGAGGTGGGTCGTGATGACCTCCTCGTGGGGATCGGTTTTTCGGGAACCCGGTTCCCGGGATGTTGAATGATCAGGCATGGCGGATCGGCGTGTCCTGGTTGCCGCTTTCAAAAAGGAGGGGCGTCTCTGGAACCATTGTCCGTGACGGGCCGAAGGCCGCCCGGAATTCCCGGAAAACGGTCGCTTGCGGATCGACTACCCCTTGCCATGGATGCACGAAGGACCGGGAGCGATTCCCGAACGCGTTGAAAACCCCATCGGGGAGGAGCTTTGGAACAGGGCACAAGAACCGTGTCGGTTCTCCCTTCCGAACGGGAAGAGGGAATCAAACCCCTCGGATTCGTTCGTCCGTTTCCTGTTTCTTTTTGCAGTCGATGCAGAGCGTGGTGACCGGTCGAGCTTTCAACCTCTTCTCGGAGATGTCCTCCCCGCATTCCTCGCAGATCCCATACGTGCCGGCGTCGATCCGCTCGATGGCATCCTTGATTTTGCCGATCAGTTTTCTCTCCCGATCCCGGATTCTCAGGGTAAAATTTCTGTCCGACTCCAGGGTGGCCCTGTCGGAAGGGTCCGGAAGGCTTTCCTTCTGATCGCTCATGTCGTCCACCGTTTCGTAGGCCTGGTCCAGGAGTTCATTGAGGCGGTCATTCAACAGTGTTCTGAAAGACTCCAATTTTTTCTTTGTAAGCATGTTTCCCTCTCCATCCTCACAACATGTCGGGATCCACTCCGCCTTCAAGCCCCGGCATCAAAGAAACGCCGAGAGGATCCTGATGCAGATCACGTGGTAATCTTCTTCCAGAAATTTTTGGCCTTTTGGCTGACTTTGTCACCCTCGATGTCCGCAAATTCCTGAAGGATTTCCTTCTGCCTCTGATTGAGGCGTTTGGGTATCTTCACGTTGATCTTGACGAAAAGGTCTCCTTTTCCTTGTCCCCGAACGCCCGGCATGCCCCGGCCGTGCAACGTGAGGACATCGCCCGGCTGGGACCCTTTGGGGATGGATAACTCGGCTTCCTTTTCCTCTCCAAGCACGGGGATGGATACGGCATCGCCGAGAGCGGCCTTCACAAAAGAAACCGGGATCTCGCAGAAAAGGTGATCCCCCTCCCGTGAAAAAAAATCATGGCGTCGAACATGGATCACTACGAAGAGGTCGCCGGGAGGGGCGCCGTGTTCTCCGGGTTCCCCTTCACCCCGAAGTCGAAGCTGGGAGCCGTGATCCACGCCCGGTGGAATTTTCAGGGTGATGCGGCGTTCCGCACGAACCCGGCCCCGGCCCCGGCATGCCTCGCATGGATCCGTCACGATCCGGCCTTCGCCCCCGCAGGCAGGGCAGGTGGTGCTGATCTGGAAGAACCCCTGGGATCGAATCACCTGCCCTCGTCCCTGACATGTGACGCATATCTGAGGCTCGCTGCCCGGCCTTACACCGGAACCCGAGCAGACCTCGCAGAGGGTCTCCTTCTGAAATACGATCTCCTCTTCCTTACCGCTGTAAGCGTCCTCGAGGGAGATCTCCAGGTCATATCGAAGGCTCTTCCCCTGCCTGGCCCTGGTTCCTCCACGTCGTCGACTTCCGAAACCGAAGAAATCTTCAAAGATATCACCGAAACTGCTGAAGATGTCCTCAAAACCGCTGAAGCCTTGAAAACCGGTACCTTCAAGCCCTTCGTGGCCAAAGCGGTCGTAGATTCCCCGCTTTTCCTTGTCTCGAAGCACCTCGTAGGCCTCAGCGGCCTCCTTAAAGCGTTCCTCCGCTTCGGAATCCCCGGGGTTTCGATCCGGGTGGTACTTCATGGCCTTCTTTCGATATGCTTTTTTGATGGTCTCTTCCGTGGCATCCCGGTCGACACCCAGAACCTCGTAGTAGTCTCTCTTTCGCATCAGCCTGTATTCCCGCTGTCGCCTGAGGCGTTTCCCCCCGTGCACGGGCCTTCACAAACTCCCGGCAGAGATCAAGCGCTGGATTTATTCGGGTTTTTCGTCCTTTTCAACCGCCGTGTTCGCGTTGGCCTCACCGGATTCGGCCACCGCCTCCTCATTTTCGGCCCGGGTCGCCTCGTCCGCAAGAAGTCCTTCGGCAAGGGAATCCGGCGGGGAATCCAGCAGCGACTCCGGGGCGCGGGGTACGGCCTTTTTCACATGACCCGAGGCGATCTCTCGAAGCGACACGACCACATCCTTGTTTTTGGAGGAGAGGGTGGGTTCGGCCCCTTTTCGCAGCTGCCTGACCCGTTTTGCGGCCATGTGGATCAAGGCAAAACGGTTATTTACTTTTTGCAAGCAGTCTTCTACTGTAATCCGTGCCATCGTGCACTCCTGGTATGGGTTTCAATGCCGCCGTGTATGGCGACTTGAGTAAACCCTATTTTTTACCATTGCGAACATGACTTGTAAAGGAAAATCCTAAGGATTCCGCGAATCCGGTCCATTGATCCCATGCTTTCCCAAGTCCTGAGTGGTACAGTCATCGGCATAGAGGCGTTTCTCGTGGATGTGGAGGTGGATATCGCCCACGGGCTGCCGTCCTTTTCCACCGTCGGGCTTCCCGAAGGAGCCGTGCGTGAAAGCAAGGACAGGGTCAAAGCGTCCATTCGCAACGCCGGGTATGGGTTTCCATCCGACCGAATCACCGTAAACCTTGCCCCGGCCGATATCAAAAAGGCCGGAACCGGTTTCGATCTCCCCATTGCCCTCGGCATCCTCGCCGCCAACGGACTGATTCCCCGGGATCCCTTGATGGAACACCTCATTGTCGGCGAACTCTCGCTGAACGGACGCATTCGTCCGGTTCAAGGGGTCCTTCCTCTGGCTGTGGCGGCACGGGACGCCGGGCTGAAAGGCATGTTTGTTCCATCGGCCAATGCCCCCGAGGCGGCCGTCGTGGAGGGAATTCCGGTCTTTCCCTCTGAGACCCTGGCCGCCGTAGTGGAGGTCTTGACGGGCCGTAGGACCGCCGCACCCTTTGTTGTGGCTCGTGAAGACCTGCTCCACGAGCCCTGCAACCAGGGGGACTTTCGAGATGTCCGGGGTCAGGAAAACGTCAAAAGGGCACTGGAAGTGGCGGCGGCAGGCGCACACAACCTGCTCATGGTGGGCCCCCCCGGCGCCGGGAAGACCATGCTGGCCCGTCGTCTTCCCGGTATCCTTCCCGGTCTGACGTTCGAAGAGGCCCTGGAAACCACCAAAGTGTACAGCGTAAGTGGCCTTCTTCCTGAAGGGAAGCCCCTCATCGCCCAACGCCCGTTTCGCGCCCCCCACCACACGGTCTCGGACGCCGGTCTCATCGGCGGGGGCACCCACCCCAAACCCGGAGAAGTGAGTCTCGCCCACAACGGCGTGCTTTTCCTGGACGAACTTCCGGAATTCCGGCGGAATGCCCTGGAGGTCCTTCGGCAGCCCATGGAGAGCCGGCGCGTGACCATTTCACGCGCCTTGGCCAGTGTAACCTTTCCGGCGGATTTTATGCTGGTTGCCGCCATGAACCCGTGTCCCTGCGGTCATCTTGGAGATCCGGGCCGGGATTGCGCATGCACGCCCGATCAGGTGAGGCGTTACCGTTCCCGCATATCGGGCCCTCTCATGGACCGCATCGATATTCACGTGGAGGTCGCCAGGGTGCCGTTTCGGGAACTGGACGGAGACCGGGAAGGGCGAACCTCCCGAGACGTGGCCGATGGCGTGAAGGCGGCGAGGGAAATCCAGTCCCGGCGGTTCAGGGGCACGGGGGTGCACGCAAACGCCGGCATGAACGCGCGGCAAATTCGAAACTTCGCGAATCCGGACAAGGCGGGAAGGAAAATGCTGGAGCAGGCCATGGAACGCTTCGGTCTGAGTGCACGGACCTACTCCCGTATTCTGAAAGTGGCCCGAACCATAGCAGACCTGGAGGCAGATGCGGAACTCCGTGTCGAGCATGTGGCCGAGGCCCTCCAATACAGGAGGCCGACAGGGCGTCAAGGGGCTTGAACCCACGGTTCTTTACAGACCGAACCGGTTGTGACATAGTGTCTCCTCTTTTTTCCCATGCGCCCGGACGGGCATTCATTCTCTTTTTTTTGCAGGGAGTTCGGTCCATGCGACGATTGCTCAAGGTCGTTCTCGTACTGATGGTCCTCCTGATCCTTTGTGCAGGAGGGACGGGGACGTTCCTCTGGTACCTCTGGTCCAGCAATCTCCCGTATATCGGTTCCCTCGAAGGATATGAACCGCCCATCATCACGGAGGTGTTCAGCTCGGGTGGAGAGGTGATCGGCCGCTTCTTCGAGGAGAAGAGGATCGTCGTTCCTCTGGACCGGGTTCCTCCTCACCTGATTCAGGCGTTCATTGCAGCGGAAGACGATCGTTTCTTTGAGCACAGAGGGGTCGATCTAATCAGCATCATCAGGGCATTCATCAAAAATGTTCAGGCCGGAAAGATCGCCCAAGGGGGCAGCACCATAACCCAGCAGGTCACACGGTCCCTTCTTCTCAAGAATCCTGAAAAGACCTACCGGAGAAAGGCCCGCGAGGCCATCCTTTCCCTTCAGATCGAAAAAAAGTTCTCCAAAGAGCGCATCCTCTTCCTCTATTTGAACCAGATCTACCTGGGCCATGGCGCTTACGGAGTTGAGGCGGCGGCCCAAACGTACTTCCAGAAATCCGCCTCCGAACTCAACCTGGCCGAATCGGCCCTGCTGGCCGGACTGCCCCAGGCGCCGAGCCGGTACTCCGCCTTTCACCATTTTGATTCCGCAAAAAAACGCCAGCGCTACGTGCTGGATCGCATGGTGGAAAACCGCTTCATCACCAAACAGGAGGCCGATTCGGCTTTCTTACGGCCCCTGCCGCTTCAGGAGGAGGCGCAAAACCCATTTGCCCGTGCTCCCTACTTTACGGAGCACGTGAGGAAATACCTCTATGAGACGTACGGAAGCGAGGTCCTGTACCGGGGCGGTCTCAAGGTCGTGACCACCCTGGATCTGGCGGCTCAGGAAAAGGCTCAAAAAGCGTTGGAGCAGGGATTGAGGGACCTGGACAAGAGGGAGGGGTACCGGGCTCCTCTACGCCACCTACCCGAAACGGCGGTTCAGGAATTCCTCGAGTTATGCGCCCGAAAGGCTCGCAAATCGCCTCTCCATCCCGGAGACGTGGTTGAGGGCGTTGTACTGAAAGTGGATGACCAGGCCCAACAGGTGATGGTGGGATGTGGATTTGAGCCCGCCGTTCTTCCTCTCGAACATATGAAATGGGCTCGAAAGCCCAATCCGAAAATTCACCACAGCGCGGGCCCGGTCCGCCGCCCGAGTGCTGTGCTCACCGCCGGTGACGTGATCTTTGTGCGCCTTCTAGAGCCCCCAGGGGAAGGACGGAAGGGCTGGGTGGTAGGCCTGGAGCAGGAGCCCGTAGTCCAGGGCGCCCTGACCTGTCTTGAATCCGATACGGGAAGGATTCTTGCGATGGTGGGGGGACTGAATTATTGGGAAAGTCAATTCAACCGGGCGGTTCAGGCCCGAAGGCAGCCCGGATCCGCTTTTAAACCCATCATTTACGCGGCGGCCTTGGACCACGGGATGACCCCCTCCACGACCATCCTTGATGCCCCTTACGTGGCCCCCATGCAGGAACCAGGCAAATTGTGGCGACCGGAAAACTACCGAAGGAAGTTCCTGGGACAGACCCTATTTCGTTGGGGCCTGATCCGGTCCATGAACGTCATTACCATCAAGATCCTTCGAAAAACGGGTGTCGGCCCGACGATCCGCTGCGCGAAAAACCTGGGCATCGAATCCGACCTCAGCCCCGATCTCTCCCTGGCACTCGGATCTTCCGGTGTTTCACTTCTGGAAATCACCCGGGCCTATGCCGCCTTTGCCAATAACGGAATGCTGCCTCGGCCCTACTTCATCGATCGTGTGGAGGATCGCCATGGGGCCGTGCTCGAAGAGAACCAGCCTGAGATTCGAGAGGCCCTCTCCCCTCAGACGGCTTTTGTCATGACCGACCTGTTGAAGGGGGTGATTCAGGAGGGCACAGGTTGGCGCATCAAGGCGCTCAAGCGGCCGGCGGCCGGAAAGACGGGGACCACGAACGATTTGCGGGATGCCTGGTTCGTGGGGTATACCCCCGGAATCGTGACGGGCGTATGGGTGGGATATGACGATCGGGTGCCCATGGGCAATGGAGAAACCGGATCCAGGGCTGCAAGTCCCATTTGGCTTCAGTTCATGCAGGACTTCTTGCACGACCGTCCGGTGGTGGATTTCCCGATCCCAGAAGGGGTGGTATTTGCCAAAATCGACGCCCGCGACGGGCTCCTTGCCGGACCTCACTCCGAAAAGACCGTGTTCCAGGCCTTTGTCGAAGGGACGGAACCGACGGAGTATGTCTCTGCCCCCCAGAGGGCGAAGAGCGGGCAGTTCAGCCAGTTCGACATGGGGGTCTCCCAGTAGTGCTCGCCCGGAACAAGATCGCCAGGCACTCGGACCATCCCGTTCAGAAAGGCCCCTTCCTTTTCTTTCCCACTGTGCAAGTCGCGTCCCCTTATCAACAAGCCTTTGCATAAAGGGGACAACGAATCGAAGCCGGTAGTCTTGCCCTGATTTCATTCGTGCTCATCGTATCCTTCGTGGTGGACCAGGCGCTGTTTTCTTACCACGAAGGACATGAAGAGTAGGGAAGAAGAATGCATAACCGTTTTTGCGAAACCAGACACTACGCCTGGGGAATCGGTCCCGGGCACCGCGCCTAGCCTTTCCCGCGCGGTGGTTCTGCAAGGGGCAGTTTGGCGAGCAGCGTGGTGGTTTCCTCTCCGGTAAGGATCTCCAAGCGGCCCTTGAGCATCCGGATAATACGATGGGTGATGTAGATCCCCCGACCTCGTCCTTCTCCTTCGAGAAGGCGTGACCGGTCCTCCTCGGATATAAGGCCCGTGTTGGTGATTTCCACGCAGGCCCACTCCCCTTCGCTGTATGTGCGTACGGAGAGCTCCCCACCCCTGAAGGGAATGGCGTTCGTGGCATTGTTCAGCAGATTGTCCAGCACGCGTTCCAGATGCATGGGATAACATTGCACCGGCAAGGGGTCCTCGTACGGGCCGTTTTTCAGGGTCACGTTCTGTTTGAGCTGCTCCTTAATGGCCTCCTCATTGATTTCGAAGCGGTATCGAACTACATCGCTCAGATTGACTTGCTGCTGTTCCCCCACCTGGTAGATGCTCAGGGCCATTTCCTGAAGGCGGCTGGTCTCTTCGAGCAGGATGTCCACATATCGACGGACCTTGGCCTCGTCCCGCTCTGATTCGGGTTGTTCGAGGAGTCGCTTGAGGCGGCGGGCAAACCCGGCCGTTGCAATGGCGGGATTCTTGAAGTCATGGAGCGTATCGTCCAGGTGCTCCATCCGCTGGGCCTTGACGAGTTCCCGCCCGAGAAAGAGAAAGATGTCGATTTCCTCCTCTGCGTATCGCTTTCTCTGGTCCAGGGCGTCGAAGGTCATGAAGTGGGTGATCTCTCCGCCGGTGCTGAGAGGAATGTAGAGGATGGAGTTGATATTCTGGGCTGCAGTGAACCGCCTGACCGTCTGTGAAACGAGATTGCTTTTCTGGGGGTCCGTAACGAGGAGGTAGGAAGGCGTCACAATCTCGAAAGGCGTTTCCTCCACATATTCCCGTTTGCCGAGAATCAGTTCAAACGCCGGTTCGCTCTTGACCGGGAATTCTTTGCCGATGCCGTGGTAGCCGACCGTATTCGAATATCCGGCTTCCAGAACCGCGGATTCCATGTCCTGGCTGACCGAGAAAAGGGCGCAGCTCTCCAGATGGATGATATCGGCCAATTCCGGAATGACCTGGTTGAAGACGTCCTTCATTTTGACGCCTTCCCGGGATCCCAGTTTGAGAAAGATGTTCCGAACAATCACATCTTTTTTTTCATTCATGGCATGGAGAAAAAGGATTTTCTTGCGGGCAATCACAAAGCTGAGACGACGGCTCATCACCATGGCGGTTTGGACTTCCACGGTGGAAAAAAGGCGTCCCTTCTCGGGAAAGTAGATCTGGATGACCCCCACGGCATCCCGTTCATGGGGAAAGAAGCGGGGGATCTCCACGGGAATGGCCATCAGAGATCGCGCACCCTTTTCGGAAATGACGTCCTTGTCCCGGTAGAGTTCCTCCGAAAGGATATCCGGAACCAGGTAAGGACGCCGGGTCCTGACAACCATTCCCGCCACGGTCTGATCCAGCGGGATGTAGGTCTCCCGTGTCGCCTCCTTGGAGGGGTAGGACCCGTAGGAAAGCATCTGCTCAGAATAGGGATCATAGATTCGGACCGATGCGGAATCGGCGCCGAGAAAATCCACCATGTGGTACGTGGCCTTGGCGAGAATTTCCTTTTCCGGTAATTCCGGGTTGATCTCTATGATCTCATCGACTTGTTTGACGAATCGGGTGAGAAAATCCGAAAGGACCTGCTCCTCCAGCCATCCCATCAGCCGGTTCCAGAAGTCTTCATCCTCCGGAAGCTCCCGGGCCCAAGGCTCTTGTTGCACGGTATGGATCAGCCGTTTGGGATCCTTCCACCACATGGCTTTTCAAAACCTCTCCATCTCAGGATTCCAGATCGCCGACGCCCTGAAGGATCGTATCAAAAAGCTCTCTCACATCCTCTTTCTCAATACACGAAAAGGCCACCCGAAGATCGTGTGTTCCGAGCGAAATCAGACCGACTCCATACCGGTCCAAAAGATGAACCCGGAGTGGTTCTGCCTCCACGGTCTTGAGTTGAAGGCACATGAAATACCCCGAGTTGAACGGATAGGGATCCCATGCCTTTCCATATCGCGGGTCGGCGAGGACACGGTGGACTTCATCGGCCCGTTCCCGCATGATGCGGACCTTGTCCTGTTTCTCCTTTGCATACTCGACGGATCGAATGGCTTCCAGAAGGACCGCCTGGCTGAGACGGCTGGCGTTGGAAATGGAGCCACGCACCGCACCGGCCGTCTTTCTCTCCAAGGCATTGTACCACGTCTCCGTCTCACCTTCCACCGCGGCACCGTACGTCACGAAACCGACCCTCAGGCCCCAGACATAGTCTTCCTTGGTGGCGCCGTCCAGCTTCACCGCCATGAGGCGCGGGTCTCTGCCGATGAGGCGTGTGAACACCGACTCCTGAAGGATGGTATCGTCGAAAAACAGGCCGAAGTACGAATCGTCTGTCACTGCCACCACCAGGGTTCCGGCCCGCGCGGTCTCCGCCAGGATGTCGGCGATGCCGTCCGCCTCCGCGGGTGTGGGCGAGTAGCCGGTGGGGTTGTTGGGAAAGTTCAGGATCACGATGACCTTGTTGGCCTCACGCGCCTGGTCCCGAATACACGAGCGGAATCCATCCAGGTTGAACCCTGTTCGGTTATGAAACAGGGGAAAAGTTACGATGCGGGCGCCTTTTCGAACGGAAAAAATCAGATTGTAATTACCCCACATCTTGTCCGGTAGTACGATCACGTCTCCGGGATCCACCCACATGTCCGCCGTGACGCTCAGCCCGTGGGTGATGGCGCTGCTGACCACGGGAAGACTCAGGCTCCGGCCGGCCAGGGAGGGATTTTTCCGCAGCATGGCCGCTTTCCAGGCCTGGCGGAGTTCGGGGACACCGAAAGAAGGGGCATAGGTCAGGGCGTCTTCGGCCTGGAAATTACAAAGGCAATTCATGACCGATGGCAGATGCATGGTCCGGCCTTTTTCTGTAGCCATTCCGATGGTGGCGTTGAATCGGTGGGCCTTTTCCTTGGCCTCGGCACCCTGGGAGAGGATGCCCTTGGGAAAAAAGAGGTTCTTTCCCACATGGGAGAGCATGTCCAGGACGTGGGGATTGCCCCTCACAAGAATGTCGTTGAGTTCCTGAGCCAGTGGATTCATGGAGATGGTCCTTTCGATCATGGAAATCGGCGGCTGGGCTAGCACCATTCACAAAGAGTTGCCGACCGGGTTCAGTGGAGGACAGCTGCTTTCTATGAGAGCTATTTTTCTATAGTTAGCGGCGTGTTAGCCGTAATGTCAAGGAAATTAGAGGCGGCAATTGGGCTTGACTTGAAATCGTTCCTCCATATATATTCGAATGTCTTGAATTCTAATAGGATCCAACGGTACTGCATCCTACCCGCCAGGCGGACGAATGATGAGGGAGGATCCGGGCCATGGGAAAGGAGCGGATTTCATGAGAGACGTGGTCATTGTCAGTGCGTGCAGGACCGCTGTAGGCGATTTCGCCGGAGGCCTGAGCACCATTCCGGCCACCCGGCTGGGGGCGCTCTCCATTCAGGAGGCCCTTCGAAGAGCGAACGTGGCGCCCGAAGATGTGGATGAAGTGATCATGGGCTGCGTACTTCCTCACGGCCTGGGTCAGAATCCGGGGAGGCAGGCCATGGTTCAGGCGGACCTGCCGTGGGAGGTGAGCGCCATCACGGTAAACAAGGTCTGCGGTTCGGGCCTGAAAGCGGTCATGCTGGCGGCCCAGGCCATTCAGTGCAATGATGCCGATGTAGTGGTGGCCGGGGGGATGGAGAATATGAATCTCTGCCCTTACATGCTCCCCAAGGCGAGGACCGGGTATCGCATGAACAACGGTCAGGTGGTGGACGGCATGGTTCATGACGGCCTTTGGGATCATGTGAACGACTTTCACATGGGTATCAGCTCCGAGCTGGTGGCGGAGAAGTACAGCGTGTCCCGTGAGGATGCGGACGCCTTTGCCATCGCCTCGTATGAAAAGGCATGGAAGGCCATGGAAGGAGGGAAGTTCAAGGAGGAGATCTTTCCGGTGGAGATCCCTCAACGAAAAGGAGGCCCTATTATCTTTGAATCGGACGAGATTCCTGTGAGACCTCCCAGGACCAGCAGCGAAGGCCTGGCCAAACTCAGGCCCGCCTTCCGGAAGGACGGTGTGACAACGGCGGGAAACGCCTCGAAGATCAGCGATGGGGCCTCCGCCCTCGTGGTGATGAGCCGAGAACGGGCGGACGAACTGGGGTGCAAGCCACTCGTTCGGGTCGGCGCCCAGGGGGCCGCCGGACTGGACATGAAATACGTCCTGGTGGCGCCTATCCTTTCCATTCCCAAGGTCCTGGCCAAGGACGGCTTGAGTGTGAATGACGTGGATATTCACGAAATCAACGAGGCCTTCAGTACCTCATCGGTGGCCATCAACAGGGAACTGGATCTGGATCCGGAAAGGGTCAATGTACACGGCGGGTCCGTGGCCATCGGGCACCCCATCGGAGCCAGCGGCGCCCGGGTCCTGACCACCCTGATTCACGCCATGAAGGAACGGGGGGCGGGAATCGGCCAGGCCTCCCTGTGCCTGGGGGGCGGCGAGGCGGTCACCCTGGTGGTGTATAACGAGGATTAAAGCCGCCGTGAACCGGCGACGGCAAACGACTTGAACATGGGAGTGGGCCGGATCGTCGCGGTCGCTCCATCACAGACAATGGAAATCAGAAGAGGAGAGAGATGATGACGGATGCGGTGATTGTAAGTGGAGTCAGGACGCCGGTGGGAACGTTCGGCGCTACCTTGAAATCAACCCCGGTGGTTGAGTTGGGCGCACTGGTGTTGAAAGAAGCCTTGAAGAGAGCCGGACTGCGGCCCGTGGCCACAGAAGGGTTGACCCGATATGAACCCGATGCCCTTAAAGGCGTCGGTATGATCGACCTGGAAAAGGAAGGCCACGACTACGACGACGGCCTTCAGCCGATTCAGATCGAGGAAGTGATCATGGGCAACGTGGTGGGAGCGGGGCAGGGTCAGAATGTGGCCCGCCAGGCCACTATACGTGCCGGGATCCCCAAGGAAACGAACGCCTTTACCGTAAACAAGGTCTGTGCTTCAGGTATGAAGGCCGTGGCCCTGGCCGCTCAGGCCATCGCCGCAGGAGAGTCGGAGGCGATACTGGCCGGTGGTATGGAAAACATGAGTATGATCCCCTATGCGCTGCCCGCGGCCCGCTGGGGAGCGCGCATGAACAACGCCGATCTCGTGGACCTGATGGTCTTTGATGGGCTCTTCGAGATTTTTTACGGATATCACATGGGTATCACGGCGGAGAACATCGCCGAAAAATACGGCATCTCGCGTGAGGAACAGGACGAACTAGGTGCTGAGAGCCACCGAAGGGCCCGCCAGGCCATTGCGGACGGACTCTTCAAGGACGAGATCGTGCCCGTAATGATCCCCCAACGCAAGGGGAATCCATTGGTGTTCGATACGGACGAGCGGCCCATGGACACGAGCGTGGAGAAAATGGCCAAACTGAGCCCGGCATTCAAGAAGGACGGCACTGTAACGGCCGGAAACGCCTCGGGCATCAACGATGCGGCCGCGGCGCTGCTAGTCATGTCCGCGGACAAGGCCAAAGAGATGGGACTCAAACCCATGGCCCGCATTCGGGCCTGGTCTTCGGCGGCCATCGACCCGGCCTATATGGGGCTCGGACCGATCCCCGCGGTCCGGAAGATCCTGGACAGGGAGAAACTCGCCATAGGCGACTTCGGGGCCGTGGAGTTGAACGAGGCCTTTGCATCCCAGGCCATCGCCTGTGTGCGGGAACTCGGGTGCGACCCGGAAAAAACGAACGTGGTCGGGAGCGGAATCTCCATCGGGCACCCCATCGGTTGCAGCGGGGCCCGTATCCTGATCACCCTCGTCCATGAGATGCTTCGCAAGGGCCACTCCCTGGGACTTGCATCCCTCTGCATCGGGGGAGGACAAGGCATGGCCATGGTCCTCGAAAACGTCTCCTGACGCATGCTGAACGAAGCGCGGGGCCGGAAACCCGGAATGCCGGAGTCCGGCCCCGTTGAACATGCACCAACCGGTCTTTCCTTACCGCCTTGCCGGGACCGGATGACGACCAAAACCACCCGCGGCGCCTTGTGGCACATGCCCCGATCCTGTTGCCGTGCACGCGCCGTCCAACCATGCCGGAAGGCATTTCATGATGACAAGGAGTCGGCCATGAGCTACGACAACATCCTTTTTGCCAAGGAAGAGGCTGTGGCGGTGATCACGTTCAACCGCCCCAAGGCCCTGAACGCCATTAATCCCGATGTGGTTCGGGAAATGAACGCCGCTCTTGAAGAAATCGAACAGGACCCGACCATCAAGGTCCTCGTCTTGACCGGCGCGGGGGAGAAGGCCTTTGTGGCGGGGGCGGATATCAGCCACATGGTCAACCTGACGCCTCTCCAGGCCAGGGAGTTTTCCCGCGCCGGCCAGGAGATGCTCTTCAGGCTGGAAAAACTCCCGGTCCCGGTGATCGCCTGCGTGAACGGTTTCGCCCTGGGAGGGGGGACCGAGATCGCCATGGCCTGCGACTTCATCTACGCAGCGGAAAGGGCTAAGTTCGGTCAACCTGAGATCACCCTGGGGATCATTCCCGGTTTCGGGGGAACCCAGCGCCTTTCCAGACTCGTGGGAAAGGCCATGGCCAAGGAATTGTGTATGACCGGGATGATGATCAACGCTGGGGAGGCCAAAGAGATCGGGTTGGTGAACCGGGTCTTCCCCGATGAGGCGCTCTGGGACGAGACCATGAAAACGGCTCGAAAAATGGCCTCCATGGGTAAAGTCTCTCTCAAGGAAGTGAAAGACTGTATCGAGCGGGGTTATGACGTGGATTTGAAGGACGGGTGTTACATGGAGTCCGACGCCTTCGGCCTCTGCCTGGCCAGTCCGGACGGCAAGGAAGGCATGTCTGCCTTTCTTGAAAAGAGGAAGCCGGCCTTCACGGGGGAGCGATTCTAAGGGAGATTGGGGATATGGATTTCGAACTGAACAAAGAGCAGGAAGCGATCCGTTCTGCGGCACGGGATTTTGCCAAGGGTGAATTCGAGCGCGAAGTGGCCTTGGAGCACGAACGAAATCATCGCTTTCCCAGGGAGATCTGGAAGAAGGCCTGCGAACTGGGATTCATGGGCCTTCATTTCCCCGAGGAGTACGGGGGCCAGGACTACGGAATCCTTGAAAATGTCCTGGTGGTGGAAGAGTTCTGCCGCCAGGACTCGGGGATCGGTGTCGCCCTGACCCTGGCCGACTTCGCCTCTGAGATCATCCTCCGTTTCGGTACGGAGGAACAGAAAGAGAAGTACCTCACCCCCGTGACCGAGGGGACCATGATCTCCTGCGGCGGGTTCACCGAACCCGATCACGGAAGCGACATCACCTTGATGAACACCACCGCGGTGCGGGAAGGGGATGAGTGGGTGATCAACGGGACCAAGACCTTCATCACCAACGGAACCATCGGTGACTACGTGAGCGTCTTGTGCCAGACCCATCCCGACGCTTCCCCCACCTACCGGGGACAATCGGTCATTCTCGTGGAACGGGGGACTCCCGGTTTCACCGACGCCGATGTGGGGGAAAAAATGGGGATCAAGATGACCTCCACGGGCGAGCTTTCATTCAACAACGTGCACGTCCCGCTCTCCAACCTGATCGGCGAGGAAAACCGGGGATTCTACCAGGTCCTGGAGTTCTTCGACGAGAGCCGGGTCGAGATTGCCGCGCAGGCCCTTGGAATCGCTCAGGGGGCCTTTGACCGAGCCCTGGCCTATACCAAGGAACGAAGGCAGTTCGGAAAGAAGCTCGCCCAGTTTCAGGTCACTCAGCACAAGCTGGCCGACATGGCCACGAAGATCGAGACCGCCCGGCTCATGGTCTACAAAGCGGCCTGGAATTACGATAAGGGGCGGATCGATCCCATGCTCACCTCCATGGCCAAGATGTACGCGGCCAGGACGGCCGTGGAGGTGGCGGACGAGGCCATTCAGCTCCACGGAGGTTACGGGTACATGCTCGAATACGATGTGGAGCGTTTCTACCGGGATGCCAAAATTATGGAGATCTACGAGGGGACGCGGGAGATTCAGAAGAACACGATCGCCAGTTCGCTGCTTGGAAAGCTATGAAATGAACTAAAATGAGCTAAAATAACTAAAATGAGCTAAAATTACAGTTCGCAAAAACGCGAATCCGTTGACTGGCGAAGCCGAAGGGTGGCAAGGGGGTTTTTTCATTTAGCATTTTAGGCATTTTAGATCACTTAACATTTCTCAAGGGGGGTGCTCATGTCCTTGACGTACAACCGTGACATGCTCCATGAAATCGAGGAAGGCTACCGCCGCTGGGAAGAAGAGCTGAATGAGATCTTCAGTGCCCACCCGGAGCGGTTGAAGCGCTTTTCCACCGTTTCGGACATGGAGATTCAACGCATCTACACCCCCGGGGATGTACGTGAACAGGACTTCGTAAAGGACATCGGCGCCCCGGGGCAATTCCCCTTCACCCGGGGCGTTCAGGCCTCCATGTACCGCGGCCGCCTCTGGACCATGCGGATGTTCGCCGGCCTGGGATCGGCCAAGGATACGAACACCCGGTTTCACCACCTGGTCCGGGCGGGGCAGACCGGGCTCTCCACCGCCTTTGACATGCCCACACTCATGGGCTATGACACCGACTCCCCCCGCGCCCGGGGGGAGTGCGGCAAGTGCGGCGTAGCCATCGACACGCTTCAGGACATGGACGACCTCTTTGAGGGCCTCCCCATCGACCGGATCACCACATCCATGACCATCAACCCTCCCGCTCCCGTGATCTGGGGCATGTACATCGCCATGGCCGAGAATCGGGGGATTGATCGCCGGAAGATCGGCGGGACCATTCAAAACGACATGCTGAAGGAGTTCACCGCCCAGAAGACGTTCATGTGCCCGCCCAAACCCTCCATGCGACTGATCACGGACACCGTAGAGTTCGGCACCAACGAGGTCCCCAGATGGAACACCATCAGCATCAGCGGGTATCACATTCGTGAAGCGGGATCCACCGCCGTACAGGAACTGGCCTTTACCCTGGCTGACGGGATCGCGTATGTGGATGCGGCTCTCGAGCGGGGGCTGCGCGTGGACGATTTCGCTCCCCGGCTCTCCTTCTTTTTCAACAGCCATCTGGACTTCTTCGAGGAGGTGGCCAAGTTCAGGGCTGCAAGACGCATGTGGGCCCGGATCATGAAGGAGCGTTTCAAGGCCCGGAACCCGCGTTCCTGGTGGCTCCGTTTCCATACTCAGACTGCGGGCTGTTCCCTGACTGCCCAGCAGCCGTACAACAATATCGTTCGGACAGCCTTGGAGGCCTTGGCGGCCGTGATGGGCGGCACCCAGTCTCTTCACACCAATTCCCTGGACGAGGTGCTCGCCATTCCAACGGAGGAGGCCGCCACCATCGCCCTTCGCACTCAGCAGATCATTGCCGAGGAATCCGGGGTGGCCAACAGCATAGATCCTCTCGGGGGATCTTACATGGTGGAGGCCCTGACGGATCGTCTCGAGGAAGAGGCAACGGACATCATTCATAAAATCGATGGGATGGGTGGAATGCTCAATGCCATCGAGAAAAATTATCCCCAGCAGGAGATCGCCGATGCGGCGTATCGCTACCAGCAGCAGATCGACCGAAAGGAAAAGACCGTAGTCGGCGTGAACAAATACGACACCGAGGAGAGCCTCCCCGTGGAGGTCCTTCAAATCGATGAAGAACTGGAGCGGCTCCAGATGGAGCGGACGAACCGCATTCGTGAAGACCGGGACAACCCAAAGACCCGGGAATGCCTGGAAAGACTCGAAGAGGCCTGTGTGGAGGACCGCAACGTGATGCCCTTTCTCATTGATGCGGCCAAGTCCTATGCCACACTGCAGGAGATGTGCGACATCTTTCGCAAGGTCTTCGGAGAATATCGAGATCCGGGTATTTACTGAGACGAGGATGAAGCCCTGTTTCAACTACGATTCAGGATGAACACCGGAGACTCATACGGACACGGATATTTCTGAGGAGGGACCTATGGGCGGAAATCGAAGACTCAGGGTCATGGTGGCCAAACCGGGGCTCGACGGGCACGATCGGGGCGCCCGTATTATCGCCAGGGCGTTTCGGGACGCCGGATTCGAGGTGGTCTACACGGGTCTCCACCAGACGCCCGAAGAGATCGTTCAGGCCGCGATTCAGGAAGATGTGGATATGATTGGCCTTTCCAGCCTGGCCGGTGCGCATAAGTACCTGTTCCCTGCCGTGGTAAACGCCCTCAAGGCGCAGGATGCAAGCGACATTCTGGTCATCGGCGGAGGGATCATTCCGGAAGAGGACATCCCTGAACTGGAGGCTGCCGGTATTCGAAAGATCTTCACTCCCGGAAGCACACTGGATACCATTGTGACGTGGGTACGCGATACCGTGAAACCAAAGGGGACTTGAGGAGAGAGCTGAATGCCTTCCACGGCGGAGATAGTGAAAAAGGTGGTTGCGGGGGATGTGCGATCCGTGGCCCGATTGATTCGCGACATAGACGACGGAATTCCCGAGGTGCGGGATGTGCTCAAGGCCCTATACCCCCATACAGGAAAGGCCTATGTGATCGGGATCACGGGTGCCCCAGGTGTCGGCAAGAGCACCCTGGTAGATCAGATGATCGGTCACCTTCGGAAAAGAGGGCGGACGGTAGGGGTACTGGCCGTGGATCCCACCAGCCCCTTCAGCGGCGGCGCCATTCTGGGAGATCGTGTTCGCATGCAGCGGCACAGCATGGATGAGGGGGTGTTCATCCGGTCCCTGGCCACCCGGGGCCACTTCGGTGGGCTGACCCAGTCCACACGCAGTTCCATCGACGTGCTGGACGCCATGGGCAAGGATGTGGTGATCGTGGAGACCGTGGGAGTTGGACAGGATGAGGTGGACGTGGTTCGGAGCGCGCACACCACGGTGATCTGCGTCATTCCGGGCATGGGAGATGACATTCAGGCCATCAAGGCAGGCATCCTTGAAGTGGGAGACATTTTTCTCATCAACAAGGCGGACCGGGACGGCTCGGACAAGACCCTGAGTGATCTTCGGCTCATGATCGCCATGGACCAGAAAAAATACGAGGACGGCGGGTGGAAACCTCCCATTCTCAAGGCCGAGGCCGTATTCGACAAGGGAGTCACCGAACTCCTGGATGAGATCGAAAAGCATGCCGATTACCTTCGTTCCGTGTATGGAGATCTCCGCTTCCGTGCTCGAAGGGACAAGGTCAAGGAAGAACTCGCCGAGATGGTGAAGAACCGTCTCATTGAAACGGTCCTGCAACACATGATTGGAACGGGAGAATTCGAGGGTGCCGTGGATGCCATTGTGAGCGGCGGAGTGGATCCCTATACGGCCGCGGACGACCTGGTTTTGCCCAAGATCTCCTTTCAGGCCCCTTTGTGACTCCAGGGAACGCGGTACGGCTTTGGTGGATACTCCAGGTCTTTCTCTTGGGAGCGGGCGTGTTTTTTCTGCTTTTCGGCGTCCATGTGCTTCTGCTCGCCTATCGGCTGGAAGACCCCTTCTTTTTTGTCATGACCTTCTTTGCGTCGAACCTGATCATCCTGATCAGCGCAACCATCGTAGCAGGGCTGGCCATCCGTCTCGCGACACTCATATTCAAATCGAATAGCGATATAAATTCAGATAATTAATGTATACATTTAATTTACAACATGAAGCAGGAGGAAGCCATGGCGGTCCGAAAGAGAAGGCAGCCGTTCGGAACACGGGTGATGAAGCTCCGTCGTGAGCGCAAACTGACCCTCAAGGACGTGGCCAACGAGACCGGACTGGCCCAGGATTACATCTCCCGCCTGGAAAAAGGGGAGGTCATTCCCCCGGTTGCCGTCATCCTTCAGCTGTCCAGGGCCTTGGGCATTGATTCGAGTCTTCTTCTCCGGGAAGAAAAAGAAGGTGACGGCCGTAAGAAGGACCAGGATTATCAGAAACGGACCGAGGCGTACGCCTATGAGACACTGACGCCGGAGGCCCGGGACAAGCACCTCAAGGCCTTCCGGGTGACCATCGAGCCGAAAGCGGATCACCAGGGGGTGAGTTATCAGCACACCGGGGAAGAATTCATTTACGTTCTCAAAGGAAAGCTCGAGGTCATGGTGGGCGAAAACCGGAACGTGCTCGGCCCGAACGAGTCCATTCACTTCAATTCGAGCATTGTACACAAACTGAAGAACCTGAGTGCACGCAAGGCCGAACTGGTGGTGGTCCTGTACACTCCCTGAGCGTGCACTGCCTCGCAGGTTCGACGGTCTCGCAAGAATCTGCTCAACCGCAACGGACAAGGCTGTAACCCGATGAAATAACGGGGGCAGAGAGGTTGCTTCCGAATTTTATCCACTCCATCCATCATTCGGAAAGGGCTGATCATGGGTTACCCTCTCACCGAAGAACAGAAGATGATTCAGGCCATGGTGCGAGATTTTGCGCGGGAGGTGGTCATGCCCGGCGCGGCGGAACGAGACCGGACCAGGGAGTTCCCCGGGGAGATCCTGAAACAGATGGGCGAGCTGGGGCTCATGGGAATGAACGTACCGGTGGAATTCAATGGGGCCGGCGTGGATGCGGTGAGCTATTCCCTGGCACTCCAGGAAATCGCCTATGCCTGCGCCTCTACGGCGGTGGTCATGTCTGTTCATAACTCGGTGGCCTGCGGCCCCATCTTTCTTTTCGGATCCGACTATCTCAAAGAGGCCTATCTCAAGCCCCTGGCGGCGGGAGAGATGCTCGGATCATTCGCCCTGACCGAACCGGGCGCCGGCTCAGACCCGGCCGCTCAGAAGACCAAGGCGGTCCGCGACGGCGACAGTTATGTGATCAACGGGACCAAGTGCTTCATCACCTCAGGCAAGAACTCGGACGTGACCGTGGTGACGGCTTACACGGATGCGGATTCCAGGCACAAGGGCATCAGCGCTTTTGTGGTGGAGAGGGGGACCCCCGGCTTCACGGTGGGGAAGTCGGAAGACAAGATGGGGCTTCGAGCCTCGGACACGGTGGAGCTGATTTTCGAGGACTGCCGGGTCCCCCGGAAAAATCTCCTGGGAGCCGAGGGAGACGGCTTCATGATCGCCATGGCCTCGCTCGACGGAGGGCGGATCGGTATCGCATCCCAGTCGGTTGGACTGGCCCAGGCCTGCCTGGATGCCGCTATCCACTACGCGCGGGAACGGATCCAGTTCGGACGGCCCATCAGCCAGTTTCAGGGGCTGCGATGGATGATCGCCGATATGGCCACACGGATCGAGGCCGCAAGGCTCCTCACGTTCAATGCCGCGGCCATGAAGGATCGGGGAGAGATGTTCGGCGCGGCCGCCTCCATGGCCAAACTCTACGCTTCGGAAACCGCCAACTGGGTGGCCTACCAGGCCCTTCAGATTCATGGCGGATACGGGTACATCAAGGAATTTCCCATTGAGCGGTACTACCGGGACGCCAGAGTGTTCACCATCTACGAGGGGACATCCGAGATCCAGAGAAAAGTGATCGCCAACACCGTCATCGGCCGGAAAGGGTAGGGATCGGCCCCATGCAGCTTTTTTCATGATGTGCGACCATCCGTTTATTCAGTACCGGGACATCATTGTCGACTTCGACGATTTCCTGGAAGCCCTGAAGCGGCCGCTGCCCACCCACCTTCGCATCAACCGGATCAAGGCCGATCCATCCGCCCTCAAGGCCGTTCTTGCGGACTGCGGCATTCGGCTGGACCTGTCCCACCCCGACGATGACGCCCTGGTCACAGCGCCAGGGCTGGAACAACCGGGGAACCTTCTGGCATACTTTCAGGGATATATCCACCCTCAAGCCCTCACATCCTGCCTGGTCGCACCGGCCCTGGCTCCCGGTCCCGAATCCTTTGTCCTTGACATGTGTGCATCCCCGGGCGGCAAGACCGCCCACATGGCCGAGAGCATGGAGAACCGAGGCCTTATTCTGGCCAACGATCTCCACTTCGGCCGCCATGCGGCCCTGGCCCATACCCTGTCCCGACTGGGCGTACTCAACACGGTGATCACGGGATATCAGGCCCAGCAATACCCGTTGAGGCACCGCTTCCACCATGTGTTGGCGGATGTGCCGTGTTCGGGGGAGGGGACGTTCCGGGCCGTGAAACGCATGAAACCGGTGCGCAGAGGACCGAGGGAGCCGCGACTTCCCGTGCTTCAGAAACAGATCCTGTTGCGGGGATTTGACATGCTGCACGAAAAAGGGGTCCTGGTGTATGCCACGTGCACATACAGCCCGGACGAGAACGAGGCTGTGGTGCAACATCTTCTGAGGGAACGCGACGCCGAGATTTTGCCCTTGAAGCCGGGCGTGGCCTTTTCACCCGGCATCACGTCGTGGGGAAAAGAACGGTATGACGCCCGCTTGAAACGGACCGTCCGATTCTACCCTCATCAGGTCGATTCCGTTGGCTTTTACATGGCCCGGATCGGCCGAAGGGGATGACTCCCGGGAGATCCGAATGATCGGCATTCACGACTTGCCACTCTTCATCCTGTCCGGTCTGCTGCTGAACATCACCCCGGGCCAGGACTTCGCGTACATCGTCAGCCGCGGCGCAACCCTGGGCTGGCACGCCGGGGCCATGGCCGTCCTGGGTGTGGCCGCCGGGTGCGTGGTACACATCCTGGCTGCGACACTCGGCATCTCGGCCCTGCTGGCCACCTCCGCCACGGCGTTCACCGCGATCAAACTCATGGGTGCTGCCTACATGGTGTACATCGGCGTGGGCATGCTGCGCGCGGGGGTGACCACGTCGGGACAGGTGCCAAACCCGGTGGCGGGGATGAAACCGAAAACATCGCTTCGAGTGGTCTTCCGCCAGGGTTTTCTGACCAACGCCCTGAACCCCAAGGTCGCCCTGTTTTTCCTTGCCTTCCTCCCCCAATTCGTCGAACGGAACGCCCCACACCCCATGCTCGCCCTGCTGGTCCTTGGCGCGATCTTCACCTGGAACGGCACATTGTGGAACTTGTTGGTGGCCTGGAGCGCCTCCCGGCTGGCCGCGATGCGTACAGAAAGCCGCTTGGCCGGCAGGATCGCATCCTGGTGCAAGGGCGTCACCGGCGCCTTGTTCATCGGCCTGGGCCTCAGGCTCGCGTTTTCGGATCTGGAGTAGGGTATTCAGGCGGGACGGAGCATTTCCGGGAAATTCGTGGACCCATGCCCTGAAGCGGCTCAGCCGGCGTTGGGGTTCTGCACCTTACCCAGGAAGTTTCTGGTGCGCTCGAACCTGGGGTTACCGAAGAACTCCTTGGGAGGCGCCTGCTCCAGAATCACGCCCTCGTCCACGAAGATCACCCGGTCGGCCACCTCCCGGGCAAAGCCCATCTCGTGGGTCACCACCACCATGGTCATGCCTTCCTTGGCCAGCTTCTTCATGACTTCCAGCACCTCGCCTACCAGTTCGGGATCCAGGGCGCTGGTCGGTTCGTCAAAAAGCATGGCCTTGGGCCGCAGGGCCAGTGAACGTGCGATGGCCACGCGCTGTTTCTGGCCTCCGGAAAGCTGATCCGGGTACACCCTGGCCTTGTCTTCCAGGCCCACCTTTTTCAGGAGTTCCATGCCCAGCCTGTCGGCTTCGACGCGCTTCATGCGACGCACCTTGAGCGGGCCCAGGGTCACGTTCTGCAGGGCCGTCATGTGGGGGAAGAGATTGAACTGCTGGAAGACCATACCGACCTCGGTGCGTATCATGTTGAAGTCGGTGGACTTGTCCGTGAGGCTGTAGCCGTCCACGACGATGTCCCCGCTGGTGAGGTCCTCCAGCTTGTTGATGCAGCGCAGCAGGGTGCTTTTGCCCGAGCCCGACGCGCCGACGATGACCACCACCTCGCCTTGCCCAATGCTGAGATCGATTCCCTTGAGCACCTCCAGTTCGCCGAAATATTTATGCAATTTCTTGATTTCGATCATCGGCATGGCCGGCCCCCCGAATTATTTGCGCCCCACGCGGAAGATCTTCACTTCCACCACGTTGAGGATTTTGGAGATGGTCATGGTCAGGATGAGGTACATGATGGCGACGGTGAGCCAGACCTCGAAGGCGCGGAAACTGACCGAGATAATCTCCTGCCCTGTACGGGTCAACTCTCCCACGCCGATGACCACCAGGAGGGAGGTGTCCTTGAGGCTGATGATGAACTGGTTACCCAGAGGGGGAATCATGCGTTTAAGGGCCTGGGGCCAGACCACGTAGCGCATGGCCTGGAAACGCGTGAGCCCGATGGAGCGTGCGGCTTCCGTCTGTCCGGGGTTGATGGACTGTACCGCCCCGCGCACGATCTCCGCGATGTAGGCACCTGAGTTGAGAGCGATGGTGACGATACCCGCCGTCAGCGGCGGGATGCGCATGCCGATGGCCATGGGCAGGCCGAAATACAGAAACATGACCTGGACCATGAGGGGGGTGCCGCGAATGAACTCCACGTAGCCGCCCGAGAGTTTCCGTAGCAAGGTGTTGCGGGAGAGCTTCAGAAGTCCGGCTGCGGCACCGAGGATGAAGCCGAAGAAAAGCCCGACGATGGTGATGATAATGGTTAATTTGACGCCCGTGAGCAGGACGGGGACCGCATCCAGCATGACGCCGGGTTCGAAATCAAAGCCCATGGGAGTTCCGCGCAGTATGGGGGCGGGCCCTCAGAGGAGCCCGCCCTGTGGTTGCATGGGTTACTTGGGGTCGGTGCCGAACCATTTCTTGTACAGCTTGGCGTATTCGCCGCTTTCCATGAGCTTGAGGATCTCGATGGTCACCTTCTCGCGCAGGTCGCTGCCGGTGGGGAAGGCGATGCCGTAGCTCTGCCCCATATAGAGCGGACCCACGACCTTCACCTTGTCCTTGCCGGCGGTCCCGGCGTAGTAGAGCACGGCCGGGGAGTCGAAGAGCACGGCATCGGCGCCGCCGGTGCCCAGTTCCATGTAGGCGCCGTCGATGTTCGGGAACAGCTTCACGTCCTTGGCCTTGGCGTTCTTCTTCACGAAGTCCTCGCTGGTGGTACCCAGCTTGGTCGCCACGAACTTGCCTTCCAGATCTTCCAGGCTCTTGATCTCGTTGTTGTCCTTGCTCACCAGGATCATCAGGCCGGCGTCATAGTAAGGGTAAGCGAAGTCCACCACCTTTTCGCGCTCGCTCTTGATGGTCATGCCGGCGATGGCGGCATCGATATTACCCGACTGCAGGGCAGGGATCAGGCCGTTGAAGTCCATGGGTTGCAGTTCATACTCCAGACCCAGGTTTTCTGCAATGAGCTTCCACATGTCGATGTCGAAGCCCACATATTTGCCTGAGGCGGGATCCTTGAATTCAAAGGGCATGAAGTTGGTGTCGTGTCCTACAATGAGTTTCTTGGCCTGGACCATGGATGCCAGAGACATCACCAGAGCCAGTGTCAACACGATGGTCATCAGTTTTTTCATCATATTCCCTCCGGTTTTATGTGAGTAAGATCTTCCCCGCCACTCCGTATGCGCACGGCCCGGTCGAGGTCCCGGGCCGCTGGAATCAGGGGGCTCATTCAGCCATGCCGGCCGACGCAACGCATAGGGCTCTTTCACATGAGCCGGCCGGTCCTTCTCTCAGATCGTAGGTTGCTTGTTGCACAGGATAATGCCTGCGTGATAGGAAGTTGCTTTTCAAGGATATGCTATCCACGCGGAGGGTTGTGTGTCAACAAGAAAGCCATTACCGATCGATGGTCCGGATGGTGATCATTCCATCCGATCCACGGATTCCACCTCTGTGGAGTCGATTCCGTGGCATTCCACATGGTCCGCACCGGCGGAGGAGGGCGACCGTCGGCGTTTAGTCTCTTACATGGAGGAACGTTTCGGCATGGGAGAGAAAGTTTTCAGCGGCTATGTCTGGTTTCGCCGAAGGAACGTGGTTCGCATCCTCAAGGCCTCGCCCCATCTGGTGAGCGCGGCTCGCCTTCGGGTGGAGGCCGTGGGCATGAAGGCATTCTACTTCATCGGCGAATTCGTCAAGCCTTCCACGCGGCTCATCCAGGTCTTCGGCCGGCATGCCACGCGTTGCCGGATTGAACTTGGCGGTGAGGATCTGGACCGCCTTATTCGCGGCGAGGAGATCCCGGCCGACGCCCGAGTGGAAAACGGGTACATGATCCTGTTTCGCCGGGGGGAACCCCTGGGGCTCGGACTGCTGCTCAATGGAAGGCTTCGCTCCCAGATTCCCAAGAGCGAGGCCCGGTTCGTTCAATCCTCAATTCCCGAATCCATGGGGTGAGACAGGGGCTCGACGGACCCGTGGTCCTGCCGGGCCGAGGGCCCCGAATCTCGTTGGGGGGACGTCACCCATCTCTGAACGCGCTTTCCCGGATCAAGTCAAACGCGCTTTCGGCCGAATCCGCATCCGACAGAATCCCCTCGATCATGCAGGAAAAGCAATCCCCGAGAAGGTGAGCTTCGGTCAGGTCGTGCGTGACATATATCACGGGGACACGAAGCGTTTTCAGCACCTTCCGAAACTCAGGGATCAGCTTTTCCTTGATGGCGAGATCGAGATCGCTCAAGGGCTCGTCCATCAACATCACGCGGGGCTGGGAGGCCAAGGTGCGGGCGAGGGAAACCCGGCTCTGGTAACCCCCGCTCAGGGTCTCGGGCTGTTTGTCAAGAATCTGTTCCAGATTCAACAACCCCACCAGACGATCGATTTCGTCTTCCGCGCCCCGCCCGTTCCGAAGGCAGTATCGGATATTGTCCCTCACGGTCATATGCTTGAATAGGGACGGCTGCTGAGGGACATACCCCACGTGACGGTACTCCGAGGGGAGGTCAGTGATGTCTTTCCCATCCAAGAGGATCTTGCCCTCATCCCCCTTAAGAATGCCGGCCACGATTTTCAGCATGGTTGATTTGCCGCAGCCGTTCAGCCCCAATACCACCCGGATTTCCGAATTGATGCTCAGGGTTGCGTGTTGAATCACCGGATGCCGGCCGAATGACTTGCTCAATTGTTCGATCTTAAGCACGGCGCCTCCTTCCCTTACCGACGACCGCGACGAGGGTCAGTGAAAGGACAATGCAGAAACCGCTTGCGGTGACGGCCATGGCGACTTCCCCTTCTTCCACCTTGGTAAACACGTATGAGGCCAGCACCTGGGTGGATGCGGGCACGTTGCCTCCGAACATGATGACCGCGGCGAATTCGCTGAGTGAACGGGCGAAGGCCAACACAAAACCCGAAAACAGGGCCTCCCGAAGACTCGGCAATGCGATGCGCAGAAAGGCCATGGTGGGGGTATCCCCCAGGGTTCTCGCTACGGCAATGGCCTCCATGTCCATCTGGTCCGCGCCCGAGGCCACCGCACGGGCTGCCAGTGGATACGACACGAAGAACATGGCCAGGATCACCGCCGTGATGGTGAATGCGAGACCGGTCGGCCCCACAAAACCGAAATTCGTCCTGCCAAAAGCGAGGAGCAGGGCGAGGCCGGCCACGGTGTGGGGGAGGGCGATGGGGAGGTCGTTCATCAAGTTGGAGACCTTGTACAGAAGGGAATTCCGCAGAAACAGGTGACAGTATCCGAAACCGATGGACAAGACCACACACAGGAGTGCTGCAGCGAGCGCCGACAACAGGGTGTTCTTCACGCTGTCCCAGAAAAGGGGATCTTTCAGCGTCTCCTGGATGCCCGGAACTTCCAGGTGAGTCAGCAGCGCCACCAGCGGATAGATGATGAGCAAAAGCAACAGAGGCGTAAAGAGGACCGCGATCATATTTCTGCTGAGTTTCTTATTCATAAGGTTCCCATCCATACTTCACGAACTCAGAGATGTGTTCAACGGCAAATTCCATGAACTTCTTTCCGAGGGCTTCATTACCCCCTTTGATCGTTCCGACGCCGAAGACGATATCTCCGGTTGCATCCAGTCCCATCACCGCAACCGGCGGGAGGCCGTACATGTTGGCTACACTCCTGAAAATCAGGCCGGCATCCACTTGGTCTTTTTCCACCATGATCGATAGCTGATTGACAGTGTTGGGTTTGGCCTTGAGATTCCCCTTGGCCAGAATCGTATCCAGCAGTCCCAGGTTGGAGAGTCCTTTCTCGGCGTACCGACCAACCGGTGCTCTGGAATCGGCAACCGACAGCACCACACCGTCTTTGGTCAGATCCTCAAAAGAGCGAATCCCTTTTTGGGCACCTGTTTTTGAAACAACCAGGACAATGAAGTCCTTGAGGAATCTCTTCTTCTCCACCACGAGTTGCTTTTCTTCCAGTTTTTCGAGCAGGGCCCAGTCAGCCGTGAAGTAGACATCGCAGGGCTGTCCTTTGATGATCTGGGTGTAGAGGCCTCCGGATGGGCCGTAGTTGGGAAATACCTCCAAACCGGTCTCTTGGGTGAATCGTTCGACGACGACGTCCATGGCCTTTTTCAACCCTGCCGCAACGTACAGATTCAGCCTTTCCGGTTCGGCGCAGGCGTCGTCTCTAAGGGTGGTGACACCGAGGACTGCAGAACACAACACAAACAGACCAAGCAAACGAAGTTTCATTCAGATTCTCCTTTCCATTGTCCGGGTTCGCAGAAGAAAGCTTGTCATACCCCTTCCCCGAAAGGCCAAAGAGGCTGGAAACTCATGCTATCATCGATGACATATATCAATTTTGGAATAAGCAACTCCCGTGCCATCGGTTTCGGGCGGGATGAAATTATTTATTGATATATAACAGTAAGATACTAAATCATGGAAGGGGAAGGTTAACCCTTTGAGGGTCTTGATTTGCAGACTTGCAAAAATCCAGAATGGAGAAGATGCGGATACGCAATAAAAAAGAGGATTGCGCGTCTCCCTCAATCGCCTTTTTGCGAGGCGGTTACTCCATGGGATCCCGATGTTGTCGGTTCGGGATCTCCTGGCCAGCGCCCTTGAAAAAAAGACCCCGGCGTTGAAGCCGAGGTCCTAATTGGTTCCCCATGGCGGAAGTGCATGGGAATCGAACCCACCCAGGACGGTTTTAGCGCCCTACACCGGATTTGAAGTCCGGGAGCCCCACCAGTGAGCTATCCACTTCCATTGCGTATTGTATTCACCGGTCTGACGCGTGTCAATCTCTGTATCGAAGGCGGGCTGTCAAGATTCTCCTCCGGAGCCCATTCAGCCGTTTGCCTATTTCGTTCAGGGCGCCTTCTCTCCTTACTCGGTAGACAGCAGGGTGATCCCGGCTCCCACCAGGATGGTACCCGAGAGGCGGTTCAGGAAACGGACCGCCCGGGGGCTGGAGACCCATCGGCGGGCGTGAGATGCGAGAACGGCGTTCCCCAGGAGGACGGAGCCCACCACGAGGGCCACGGTTCCCAGTACCAACAGGCGATCAACCGGGTTGAGATGCGTCAGGTCCATGAAGGCGGGCAAAAATCCGGCGTAGAACAGGATGACCTTGGGATTGCCGAGGCACAGGAACAGCCCGGCCCCGACGTCGCGAAGACCTCCTCGATCCGGGGCCGAAGGGAGCGCCTGAAGAGGCTCCGGCCGGACGATCCACAGCCGGATGCCGAGCCAGATGAGATACGCCGCCCCCACGATGCGCAACAGGTAGACGAATTCACCCAGGGCCTGCCCCAAGGCCGTGACTCCCAGCAGAGCGGCGGCGGCATAGGAGAGATCCCCCAGAACCATGCCCAGGGCCATTCTCATGGCGGACGGAAGCGTGCTCGACAGGGATCGGGCGGTCAGGGCCAGGACGCACGGGCCCGGGGCGGCCGAAAAAACGAACAGGGCCCCTGCAAGGGCACAGATGGTTTCGAGACTCATCACTTCTTTCTGGAAACCCTTCCTCACCCCATGTGTTGAATCACGATGCGAAGGATACGGCGAATCGGTTCCGCCGCCCCCCATAGGAGCTGGTCTCCACAGGAAAAGGCCGCCAGGTACTCCGGACCCATGACCATCTTGCGAAGACGTCCCACGGGTACGGTGAGGGTCCCGCTCACGGCTGCGGGCGTGAGTTCGCGAATGGATCGCTCCTTTTCATTGGGCACCACCCGGACCCAGTCATTGGCCTGGGCAAGCATGGCCTCGATCTCATCCAGCGGAACGTCCCGGTTCAATCGTATGGTAAAGGCCTGACTGTGGCATCGCATGGACCCCACGCGCACGCAGATTCCGTCCACAGGTACGGGCGGATCGAGACCGAGAATCTTGTTGGTCTCCACCATGCCCTTCCATTCCTCCCGGCTCTGGCCGTTCTCCATGGGGCGATCGATCCAGGGGATGAGGCTCGCTGCCAGGGGCACGCCGAACTCATCCACGGGAAAGGAGCGGCTTCGCATGCACTCCGTGAGCCGTGTATCGATCTCAAGAGCCGTGGAGGCAGGGTCCTGCATGAGCCCATGGGAGGCATTCCCCAGCGCGATTATCTGGGCCACCAGTTCCTTCATGTTCCTGGCGCCGGCGCCCGAGGCGGCCTGATACGTCATGGAGGAGATCCATTGGACCAGGCCCCGCTTAAATAACTCGGATAGGGCCATGAGCATGAGACTCACGGTGCAGTTCCCGCCGACAAAGGTCTTGACGCCGTTCCTGAGACCCTCTTGAATCACGTGATGGTTTACAGGATCGAGCACGATGACGGCGTCCTTTTCCATGCGCAGGGTGGATGCGGCGTCGATCCAGTACCCGTTCCAACCCTTGTCACGGAGCTTCGGGTACACCGCTTTGGTATAATCACCACCCTGGCAGGTGACCACCATGTCTCTTGTGGCCAGGAGGTCGATGTCGCCGGCATCCTCCAGTGGAGGAACGTCCATGCCCACATCGGGGCCCTGTCCACCCACATTGGAAGTGGTGAAAAACAGGGGTTCAAACCCCGTGAAGTCCTCCTCTTGGCGCATGCGCTCCATGAGGACGGAACCGACCATTCCCCGCCATCCAACGAATCCGATTTTGAGCATGATGCATCCTCCCCATGAAGGCCCCGGAACCCTCCCAACGGCAGTAACGGGCCGGAAATGAAACGAATCAGCCTTCCGAACGGGCGTTCGTCCGATGCTGATTCAATCGTTCTTTTTACCAGAAGGCCATGCCGGAGAAAAGCCAAAAAAGGACAGGGTGTCTCATGCATCCCCGGAAACCGTACGGCCGGCGTTCAGGCGCGTTGCGATCTACTTCGGATTCCCGCTGTTTATCTTTTTCGCGATCCATGCCGATAGAAAACCCAGAGGTGAGTAACCGGCGCCTTGTTTGAGAAAAGGGGATATGGACCATGAGTACGGTGGGATGGACCCAGTCGGTGAACGCGAACTCCGTGGTGGACAAGATTCAGCAGGTCCACCAGATGCAGGAGGAACTCAGCCAACTCCAGGCCCGGACCGAGGCCTTGAAAGAAGAGCGGCTCCGCCGGAGCACGGTCACGCATGCCCCTGACAGTGAAAAGGCGCGTCTTCAAAAGGAGCGGGAAAAGGCGCGGGAACAGAAGAAACGGGAGCGGCAGCGGAATGCGGCACACTGGGAAGACGGAGCGGACTCCTCGGGCGAGGTCAAGATCGACGAGAGCCCACGGAAGATCGACATTCTCGTGTAAGCCGCCCTGATTCAGGAGCTCCTTGCCGCACGTTCGACAATTCGAGGTAGAAGGATGCCCACAGAACCGCGAAGGACCAGATCCGCAAGGTCGTCCATGGGTGTCGGGTCCCGGTTGACTACGATGATTCGGGCACCGCTTCGAGCCGCCTCCATGGGCACGGCCGCCGCCGGATAGACCACCAGGGAGGATCCCAGGACCAGGCAAAGATCGCATGTCCGGGCATGAGCAAAGCCTTCCGTCAGGACCTGTTCGGGCATGGCCTGGCCGAAGGAGACGGTGGCCGGCTTCAGGATTCCACCGCACGCGTCACAGGCCGGCAGGTCATCCCCGTCGGCAAGCCGGGCCTCGATGTCGTCCCGGTCGTACGATTCCCCGCAGTTGAGACAGGTGACGTGAAAAGCGGTCCCGTGAATCTCGATCACCTTTTTCGGATCACTCCCCGCCTTCTGGTGAAGATTGTCGATGTTCTGGGTCACGATGGCCGTGAACTTTTCCATGTCCTCCAGGGCCTTCAGGGCCAGGTGGGCCGGGTTGGGCCGGGCGTCCCGCATGGTATCGTAAAACTCCGTGCTCATTTTCCAGTACTTCCGCCGGGATGTCTCGCTGGACAGGATTTTCCGGAATTCAAAGTCGGAAGGATCATACCGGTCCCAGATCCCTCCCGGACTTCGAAAGTCCGGAATACCCGACTCGGTGCTCAACCCCGCACCGGTGAAGGCCAACACATTTGCCGCCGCTCGTATCCGCTCCGCAGCCTTTTCAACCGCTTCGTCCATCATGACGATCCCCCCTTTTCATGTCTGTTCCTACGGCAACGATTACGTATTTTTGTTCGAGACCTCTCGTGCCTTCTTGTCCTCCAAGGCAAAAAAAGGTGGACTCCACCACGAAGGACATGCCGAGGGCGAAGGAGATCAAGATACGATACCGGTTGCGATTCGTTACCGTCATTCGGGAACACGTATTTGGCAGCACGGAACATCCCGTTCTTTTTCGTGGACATTCCCGAAATCCGTGACGCATAATTCATTCGCACCCGAATCCGGTGCCGGTGGCCCGGAAAGGTTCCATAGACCTTCCCGCGGCCCCGAACCCCCTTTCGCATGGATAGGATCATGAATCAAAACAAGAACCGAGGGAACCCCTTTTCCCTGGTGGAACCTCCAAAAACGGAGGTCAAGACACCCGACACATCGAACGGAAGCGGCCCGAATATGGACTCTCAAGGTCATGGAATTTCCTTGTCGCTCATGGATGACGCCGCTTCTCATGGGCCGCCCATCGGGCCGGAATTCGAGGCCCAGCGACGTGTGGCTGCGGACAATACCCGACCGGTGGATGAGCGGCTCGAGGCATTTGAAGATATTCAGGAGTCCGAGGTGGGGGACACCTCACTGACTCGAGCGCGAAACCTGGAACGGGTGATCGGACTGCATCAGATCTATCTCAAATTCGAAGGAGGCAATCCCACGGGCACCCAGAAGGACCGGATTGCCTTTGCTCAGGCCATGGACGCACTTCGCCGTGGGTTCGAAGCGATCACCGTGGCCTCCTGCGGGAACTACGGAATGGCCATAGGGCTCGCGGCTAACACCGCCGGCCTCAATTGCGTCGTCTACATTCCGGAGAGCTACCATACCAAGCGGACTCAGGAGATGGAAGGGGCGCGTGTCCAGATCGTTCGCGTCCCGGGGGACTACGAGGCCGCGGTAGAGGCCTCGCGGGAGCGCGCCGAAAAAGATGACATGTACGATGCCAACCCGGGAGGAGTAAACACGAACCTGCAACTCAGGGCCTATGGAGAGATCGCCTATGAAATCTATGATGAATTGCGTGATGCCCCGGCCGCTGTAGCCGTTCCTGTGTCGAACGGCACCACGCTCGCCGGGATCTACCGTGGATTTCTGAGCCTATACCGCAGGGGCAAAATCTCCCGTCTGCCCCGGATCATCGGTGGGTCGTCCCACGGGAAAAACCCCATCGTCCGGGCCTTCATGAAAAAAAGACCCCGCTGCGAAGACCTGGAACCGACACGGATTCGGGAGACGTCGGTCAACGAGCCCCTGATCAACTGGCATTCCATCGACGGGGATCATGCCCTGGACGCCATTCGGGCCACCGGAGGCTGGGCCTCTAACGCAAGCGACAAGGCCATGGTCGCCTGTGCCCGCATGCTCAGGGACAGGGAAGGCCTGAGCGTCCTGCCCGCATCTACGGCGGGTCTGATTGTCCTGTTGGAACAGCATCGAAAAGAGGCACTTTCAGGAGATCGTTATGTGGCCATCCTGACGGGAAGGAGAGGGGGGTGAGCGGATTTCCGGAGGGCGACGCCATTGTCTACTGTGAAGGCGCTTTTAACACGACCAACGGGAAGACGGCCCATGGTCTGGTGAGGCGTACGCACCGTTATCGCGTGCGATCTGTGGTAGACTCGCGATACCAAGGCCGAGACGCGGGTGATGTCCTGGACCACAGGTCTTGCGGTATTCCGGTCTTTGCAGATATTCGTGAGGCCGTCGATGCCTTGAAAGAACAGGGAGAACGGGCCACCCATCTGGTCATCGGTCTGGCGCCGGACGGAGGCCGCCTGCCTCCGAACGCGCGCCGCGACGTCTTGTCCGCCGTAGATCTGGGTCTTCATGTGGACTCGGGGCTCCACGACTTCCTCTCCGACGACCCGGAAATCGCAGGGCTGGCGGAGAGGCGAGGGGTTCGACTCCGGGATGTGAGAAAGCCTCCTTCAAGGGACTCCCTTCATTTCTTCACCGGAAAAATCGAGGAAGTGGCCGCCTTCAAGGTGGCGATCCTGGGGACCGACTCGGCCGTGGGGAAACGGACCACGGCATGGCTGGTCGCGGATGCCCTTGAGAAAACGGGGCTCAGGTGCGAACTCGTGGGGACGGGACAGACGGCCTGGATGCAGGGCGTCCGTTTCGGAGTGATCATGGACGCCCTGGTGAATGACTTCGTGGCAGGAGAGATCGAGCACGCGGTCTGGTCCGCCTGGAAGGAAGGCCATGCGGACGGGCTGGTTCTGGAGGGTCAGGGAAGCCTCATGAATCCGGCCTACCCGGGGGGATTCGAGATCCTGGCCGCCGGACGGCCCGACGTGATCGTACTTCAGCACGCACCGGCCCGGAAGGAATACGACGGTTTTCCCGGTTATCCCCTTCATCCCCTCGACGTGCAGATTCGGGCCGTCGAACTCCTGTCCGGCAGACCTGTCGCCGCCGTCACCGTGAACCACGAGGGCATGGACGAGGACCAGACGTTGGAGGCTTGCCGCCTCATCACGGAACAAACGGGACTTCCTGCGTGTGACCCCCTGGTCCAGCCCACCGAAGGACTTCTCCACGGGCTTCAGTCCCATGTGAACCGCTGGAAGAGGGATCACCGTGAATTCTACTGAAAAGGACCTCGCAAACCGGGTGACGGACGAAGGGGCTTTCGATCCCCTGGGCGTGATTCAACGCCTGGAAGTCGGACCCGCGGTCCTGGAGCCCAGGCGTGTTACCGCCCCCTACCGGGTAATCCGCCGTGACGGGACCACTGAACAAATCGATCTGATCTACCGCTACGAGGAGGACGTTTTCTCGCCGGAAAGCACGCTTTCTTCGAACCTGGCCTCCGTCATAACCGCCCAGGTGGCCGTTAATTACGGCCTGTTCTGCGATGAGATTCGGTTCCACGGGATCCTGGATCCTATGGACCAACGATTCATCGAGGGTATGGCACGAAACACGGCCCGCGAGATCTACGTCAACAAATTCCTGAAACCGAATTTTTTTCTGCGAGGACCGGCTGCCCATATGCCGGTGATTCGAAAGGACAATTATCTTCGCGCCCGGATTGTTTTCGATAACGAAGGAAGCCGCGGAGCCCAAGGCGGCGGTGGCCGTGAAGGAGAGGGCGTCCGCCGTGACCGGTACGCCGTCCTCTCCAGCGGCGGGAAAGACAGCCTCCTGAGTTACGGTCTCCTGAACGAACTGGGGTATGAGGTCCACCCTCTGTATGTGAACGAATCCGGCCGGCACTGGTTTACGGCCCTCAACGCCTATCGTGATTTCGCCGTACGCATCCCGCACACGGCCCGGGTCTGGACCAATTCGGATCGGGTCTTCAACTGGATGCTCCACCACCTGCCGTTTATACGTGAGGACCACGCTCGGATCCGCTCGGACGACTATCCGGTCCGTCTCTGGACGGTAGCCGTGTTTCTCTTCGGTGTCCTGCCGCTGCTTTTCAGGCGGGGAATCGGGCGGCTCGTGGTGGGTGATGAGTATGACACCACTACCCGCGTCACGTTTCATGGCATTCCCCATTATGACGGACTCTATGACCAGAGCCGCTATTTTGATGAGGCCCTGACCCGTTACTTCCAACGGAAACAATGGGGGATCAGCCAGTTTTCCATTCTGAGACCCCTGTCCGAACTCCTGATCCAGAAGATCCTTGCAGAACGGTATCCGGAACTTCACCGCCTTCAGGTCTCCTGCCATGCGGCCCACCGGGACGAAGAGCGTGTCCGCCCCTGCGGCCGATGTGAGAAATGCCGGCGCATCGTGGGTATGCTCCTGGCCCTGGAGGCCGACCCGGGGGTGTGCGGGTACGATGACGATCAGGTTCGATTCTGTATGAAAAGCATTCAGGAAAAAGGGATCCACCAGGAAAACCGGGGGGCCGCTCACATTGGACATCTATTGAGGAAGAGGGGACTGATGGAGGGCCGCACCATGGGAACGGTGATCGCCCGGGAACATCCGGAAATCCTGAACATGCGCTTCGACCCGGACCGATCCCCCCATGAAGGCATCCCCGTGGAGCTTCGGGAGCCCCTCTACCGGATCTGGGAACAGCACGCATCCGGAGCGTCCCTTCGAAGCGGCCGAAGCTGGATCGATGTGGACCCGTTTTCGGATGAATCCGCGAGCCGGCCCTATCGTTTCGACAAGCCCCAGGCGCCCCCCTCCGGACGCCGGAACCCGACCCAACGTGTCGCACATCCTTCCTGGTCCCTGGCCCAATTGACCTGGCCCGAGGCCGAGACCCGGTTTCGCGAAGTGGATGTGGCCTTGCTCCCCGTGGGCGCCATTGAGCAGCACGGCCCGCATCTTCCCCTGGACACGGACGCCTTCGATGCCGAGTACCTGGCACAGGCCGTTGCCGGCGCCTGCAGCGATCCAAAGCCCCTCGTCCTCCCTCTGGTTCCCTACGGGGTTTCCTACCACCACGAGGATTTTCGGGGCACCATCGGTATCGCCCCGGATACCCTCTCCCAGATTATCTATGACATCGGCATGAGTTCGGCACGCCACGGGATCACCAAACTGGTCATCATCAACGGCCACGGAGGAAACGGCCCGGCGCTCCATTTTGCGGCCCAGAAGATCAATCGCGACGCACACATCTTCACCTGCGTGGACACGGGGGAGACGAGCGACCCGGATGTCAACGCCCTGGCAGAAACGCCCAATGACGTCCATGCCGGCGAGATCGAGACGAGTACGACCCTGGCGGTTCGGCCGGAACAGGTCCGCATGGATCGGATTCGGCGGTTCGTGCCGGAGTTCTCCAGCCGCTATCTCAATTTCACTTCCAAGCGAAGTGTCGAGTGGTATGCCTACACCGCGCGGCTATCGGCCACTGGCGTGCTCGGGGATCCCACCAAGGCCACTTCGGAAAAAGGCGAACAGATGTGGGCCCTCATGATCCGGCACCTGGTGGCCTTTGTGGAAGACCTCAAGAGGTTGAGCCTGGACGAAATTTACCAGAAACGGTACTGAGACATGCGCATTCGAAGGGTGGAGGCCTGGGCCGTGCCCATGCGCCTCCAAGAGCCATACACCATTGCCTACGAGACCATCGAGGATGTCACCAATGTCTTTGTGCGACTGGGCACGGACAAGGGACCCACGGGGTACGGATGCGCCGCGCCCGATCAGGAGATCACGGGTGAGACGGTGGAAGGGGCGCTTCAGGCAATGAACGGAATCGCCGCGTCCGTCCTCATCGGTTCGGATCCCCTTCGAATCGCCAGACTTCTGGAAGAGCTTGACCAGCCCCTGAAAGAACACCCTTCGGTCAAGGCAGCCGTGGACATGGCCCTGTTCGACATCCTCGGAAAGGTGGCCGGGCTTCCATTGTGGCAGCTTCTCGGAGGATATCGCGATCGAATCCGGACTAGCGTCACCATCGGTATCCTCCCGTTGCAGGAAACCGTGGAACGGGCCTTGTTCCGGGTCGGACAGGGCTTTCGGTCCCTGAAGCTGAAGGGGGGAAGGGACGTCCTGCTGGACACGGAGCGCGTCATTCGCGTGCGGGAGGCCGTTGGAAAAGGCGTTGAACTCCGCTTCGACGCCAATCAGGGCTTCACCGTGGAGGAGGCCGTCTCGTTTGTCCACGGAGTGCGTAAGGCGAATCTCGTGCTCATCGAACAGCCCACCCCGCGGGGAGAACCGGACCTCCTGGCACGAGTGACCCGGGACGTGGCCATCCCGGTGATGGCGGACGAGAGTCTCATGAACCTCCGGGACGCATTCCGGATCGCTCGAAAGGATCTGGCGGACATGGTCAACATCAAACTCATGAAGGTGGGGGGGATCTTCGAGGCCCTTCGTATCAACGCCGTGGCGCGATCCGGGCGTATGGAGGCCATGGTGGGCTGCATGGACGAGTCAGGCCTCTCCATTGCCGCCGGCCTCCACTTCGCCCTGGCGCGCGGCAATGTCCGCTACGCCGACCTGGACGGGCACCTAGATCTCTTGGACGACCCGGCCAGAGACGCTGTGATCCTGCGCAAGGGGATCCTGTTTCCGAAATCCGAACCGGGCCTCGGGTTTAATCTTCCGGATTGAGTGCGCCTTTGCTCAGGTAGGGATCCCTGCCGGGTAATGGTCTTCCCCGCAAGGAGCGCGTGGGTGTTCACGGAGCCGTCAAAAACGGGTTGCTCCTCCGCTCCCTGCCCACAGTCGTGACCGGTCCGTGACCTGGGTAGACCCGTACGTCGTCTCCCAGTGGAAAGATTTTTCCCTCACTCCCCTCAGAAGCACGTCGTGGCTTCCTCCGGGAAAATCGGTACGTCCCACGGATCCGGCAAACAGAGTGTCTCCGCTGAACACGACTCCCGGAGCGGTGATACAGACACCGCCCGGTGAATGGCCCGGGGTGTGCAGGATCGCGAGACGATAGGCCCCGACCTGAAGGGTCTGGCCGTCCTCGAGATGGGCGTCGGGAACCAGACCCGCCATGGAGGCATCCGAAGGATGGATCAAGACGGCTGCTCCGGTGCTCCGCCGGATCTCTGAGGCGGCCCCGGTATGGTCCATGTGGCCGTGGGTGATAAGAATCGTTCGAATGCGAAGCCCCTTCTCATGGATCTGGGCCAGGATTCGAGGCGCTTCGGCGCCGGGGTCGATCACCACCCCTTCATGGGAACGCATGCACGCCAGGATGTAACAGTTGGCCTGGTAGGGACCGACCACGATTTTACGCAGCATGGAATATCCTCTCGTTTACGGGAATGAGCGAAAAACTGTGGGGAAAAAGTAAGCGGATTACTTTCCCTGTCAAGCGAACTTCGTCGGGTGTCCGTGTTGAGTCGCACGTTTGATGGCGTCTCAACCTGTGCGAAATCACGTCATCCGTCTCGGTCATTCAATGCGGTTTCACGCTTCGGGAAGGCCATTGAGCGAATCTTTCCGGGGTTGTCACTTTTGGGTTGCATGCGGTCTGGGGATGTGTGAAAAAAAGCGGTCGAGGTCCGGACGGTCCGGGCCGTCAAGGAGGCGGAATATGTCTGAATTCGAAAAGGGACTGGAGTCGACCACCCTCTATTTTCAAAAACCGGGACCCAAAAACACGTCGGACGTCCTGAAGGCCATCGTCCGCCGATGCAGGGACTCGTCCATTCACGATGTGTTGATCCCCACGTGCAGCGGGAAGACCGCTCTTGAGGCACGAAAGGCGTTTCCTTCCGATGTCCGGATCGTGGCCGTGACCCATGTGACCGGTTTTGAGAAACCCGATCATCAGGAACTCACCCCTGAAGCCCGCAAGGAGTTGGAGGGGAAGGGGATGATCGTGTTCACCGGTCAGCATGCCTTTGGCGGTGTGGGTCGTGCCGTTCGCAACAAGCTGTCCACCTACCAGGTGGACGAGATCATGGCCTACACCCTCCGCGTCTTCGGGCAGGGGACCAAGGTGGCCGTGGAACTGGCCTTGATGGCCGCCGATGCGGGTCTTATCCGGACCGATCAGGATGTGATATCGGCCGGAGGGACCATGAGCGGAATCGATACGGCCCTGGTGCTTCGTCCGGCAAACAGTTTTCACTTTTTCGACCTCAAGGTACGCGAAATCATCTGCAAGCCGTCCAGATTCTGAGGCCCACACTACACAGGCGTGCCGACTCAAAGACACTTTCGATTCGAGTCGCCGCCCGTCTGGAGATGCCTTCAACCAAAGGCGGGCAGGGAGGTTCAACCCATGTTTGGAAAACAAATGATCGATCGCTACGCGGATATTCTCCTCTGGGGCATGCAGACGGCTCGAAAGGGGCGTTTCCGAAAAAACGATATCGTCATCGTGCGCTTTCAGAAGGCGGCACTCCCCCTGGCCGAGATCCTTCATGATAAAATCCTGGAGCGGGGATATCATCCGGTCATGCGCATGGGACTCACTCCGGTTATGGAGCGCGGGTTTTACGAGAGATCCAACGACCGCCAGCTCGTCTTCATGGCCCCTGGAACCCGGGAGTTGTACGAAAACCTGAATGGCAGTATTTTCCTGCACGCCCCGGACTCCCTGACCCATCTTCGCGGCGTGGATTCGAAACGGATCGGAAAGACCGCCGTGGCCATGAAGGTCCTTCGGGACATCCTCACGGCCCGGGAAGAGAACGGGCACTTCGGTTGGACCCTGTGCATGTTTCCGACCGAAGAGCTTGCGCGGCAGGCCGGATTGAGCCTGAAGCAATATGAGGCCCAAGTCATTCGAGCCTGCTATCTGAACTCGCCGGATCCGGTCAAGGAGTGGACTCGAATCCACCACGAGGCCGCTCTAATCAAAAACTGGCTCAACGGTCTGGACGTCAAGAGCTTCCACATCGAGTCGGAACGAACGGATCTTCACGTCACTCCGGGAAAACATCGACGATGGCTGGGGGTCTCGGGTCACAATATCCCGAGTTTTGAACTTTTTCTCTCTCCGGACTGGCGTGGAACCGAGGGCATATACTTTGCCGACCAGCCGTCCTTTCGCACGGGCAACCGTGTGGAAGGTGTCCGCCTGGAATTTCATCGCGGGCGGGCCGTGAAGATCGATGCCAAAAAGGGAAAGGATTTCGTTGTAAAACAGGCGGCCATGGACAAAGGGGCGTGCCGGATCGGAGAATTCAGCCTGACGGACCGACGGTTTTCCCGGATCAATCGGTTCATGGCCAACACCCTGTACGACGAGAACTACGGGGGTCGATACGGTAATTGTCACCTGGCCCTCGGGGCCTCGTACTCAGACACCTTTGACGGCGATCCGGCCACCCTGACCAAGAAACGAAAGCAAGAGTTGGGATTCAATGACTCGGCCCTTCACTGGGACCTGGTGAACACTGAAAACAAACGGGTGACCGCACGACTGGTCACGGGCGAACGGCTGGTCTTCTACGAGGGAGGCCAGTTTCAAGTACCGTGAATCCTGTCGAGGATTCCCAGCCCGTCCATCTGGACCTCCCGCCTCGGGCTTTGCCTTTGCTGGAACACACCTTTATCCATATTCAGGGGATCGGTCCCAAGATGGAACGCGCCATCTGGGAGCGGGGGATCCTGACCTGGAAGGATTTTCTGCGCTATCCCGGGATGATTCTCTCCGGACCCAGAGACCGAGTGGTGCGCCGGGATCTCAATCAATCCCTGTCGAATCGTTCATGTATCGACTACTTCTGCCCACGCCTGGATCGGGCGGAATGGTGGCGGCTTTTTAACGCGTTCCGGCACCGGGCGGCCTACCTGGACATCGAGACCAGCGGAGGATACGAAGGGGTTGAGGAGATCACGGTGATCGGTCTCTTCGACGGGACGCGGGTACACACCTTTGTTCAGGGAATCAACCTGGAATCGTTCGAGATCGCCGTGGCGGAATATGACCTGTTGATCACCTTCAATGGTGGAAGTTTTGATCTACCCATGATCCGCCGTCGATTTCCGGGGATCACACTGCCGGTCGGTCATATCGATCTGCGTTTTTTACTTCGACGCCTCGGGCTGAAAGGCGGCCTCAAGCATATCGAGCAGACAGTGGGAATCGCGCGGGAGAAAGGGATTCAGGGCCTGGACGGCTGGGACGCGGTGCGGCTTTGGGCCCAATACAGTCAAAGGGGCGACACTTCGGCCCTGGAGCGACTGATTCGATACAACACGGCCGATATCGTGAACCTGGAGCCTCTCATGGAAATGGGGGTTCGCGCCATGAAGCAACGTCTTTTTCACGGCCTGCTCATATCCAGCAATAATCCATGATTTAGGATTGTTAAATTTTATTGTTTATGTAAAATATTAATATTCCGGGCCGCCCAAACACCACCCGTGATGATGACGCGTGCCTTAAGTGTTCTTCTTGCGGTGGTCCATGCTCCCCCTTCAAAAAAACAGAGCCCGCAAACCGGTCAGGAGTCCGCGGGCTCACCAAGGGGTGAATGGATCCGTGCTTGATCACGATGAGGCTGATGGTGGACCTGCCTACAGGGCGAATGTGCGTTTTTGGGAATGACTTCCCGAATTGCCGTTTTTTTCCCCGGTGGCCATCTTTTCATCATAAATGGTGTAGATGCCGGGTGGAAAAGATGCACGCGCATTCGAGAAGTCTGAGACTGGTGCCGCCGACTGCTCCCTTGTTTTTAGTATGCCCGTTGGAGGACTGAGCCATCCTGTGGGTCTTTCTGAGTTGTTGAAGCCTTTTGGCGGAACCGGGCTGCCTTTTCCCCTTGTCTTTATTATCGGCTCAAGAACACCGGAACTTTAATCGTTTTCTCTTGATTTTAAGATAAGGCCGATTCGGGACATGTAAAGGGGGAATGCCATTTTCCGGATCACTCACGCCGTTTCCCGTTTTCCGGCGACAACCCGGCTTTCTCCATTTCCAAGATCACAGTTTCCAGATTGCTCTCCAGTTGTCGAGCAAGGGTGGAGTCGGGGAATCGGTCCAGCAGTCCGCGAAGAAGTGTGTAGGAAGACCGAAGAAGGTCCTCCTTTTTCCCGGGGTCCGCTGCGCTCTTGGCCTTGAGGAACATTTGGGCGGCCTTATTGCGCTCCACCCGAATGAACTGGGACGTAGCGGACTCTCTGAGGTCCTCCACCTCGGCCGTGTCGGGGCCCGAGATGCCGGCGAGGTCGTCCAGTTTCTTGAGAGCCCCTTCATAGTCTTCGGTCTCCATCAGTCTGCGGACTTCTTCGAGGGACGAGTCGTCCAGGGACGGATCGAGGGCCTGGGGAGCCACCGTTTCGAGGGGCTTCTCCCGCTCGGCCCGCTCCACCCGTTCCATTGCCTGGTCGATGGCCTGGGTATCGGGCCCGTCCGGATACCGAATGCGTTGTCGAATGAGCATGAACTTGGCCCGCTCAAAGGCCTGGGATTGAATCAGACGGTCCACCTGCTCCAGGAGGTCATTCAAGGAGGTCGCCTCTGGGGCGTGTTGGCCGTCCTCGACAGGCGTGGCGGAACCGGACCTTCGATCCCCATCCTGCAGCAGGGCCTGCCGTGTGGATTCGAACAACCCTTCCTGTTCCTGGACCAGATCGGTGAGCCGGTCCCACTGATCCGAAGCACGCTTCCGTTCCCCCATCGCAGCATACCACGCCACGAGCCGGCTTCTCAGGTGAAACGGGTCGGGTTGCCCTTCAAACCGCGTCAGCGTGCGCTCCGCTACGGAAATCGCTTTCCCGGTGTCCCCTTCTTCTGCCAGAGCCAAGGCCAGAAGAACGCCGGTTTCGGGGCATATCGCCTCAGGGCCGAATCGCTTTTCCAGTTCCGCGCAGGCCTGGACCACACCGCCGTAGTCGCCGGAGATGTAGGCCGTCTGAATCCGATTCTGCTCGTGAGCCAGCAGGGAAAGTATGCCTGGGTCTCGGTCCTCCCGGGGTTGGGATGCCTGAAAATACATGTCTTCCATGGCCTCAATCTGATCGAAAAGAAGAACGGCGGTCCCATGGGACCGGCCGTCCCGCTCAGGGGTTCGCAGTTCAGCGAGCACCCGGCGGTACCCGTCGAGAAAACGCCGTGCCGCCTTCTGTTGCTCGTCGCTCAAGGTGTCCTTTTCAGAGAGCAGGCCTTCGAGCTTTCCTATTCGTGCCTCCACTCGATCGGGATGGAGCCCGGAGACCGAAGCAGGAGGGGGAGCCGTGATCGGGGGAGTGGGAGGCGTCACCTGTCGCCTTGGCGGCCACTCCTGCGTGCACCCCGAGATGACGACAGCTACGATCAGGAAGAGACACAGGCGAAGACCCATCCAATAAAGGTTAGTCATGTAGAACACCTCACTTGAGGGGATCGAATTGTCTGTTCAGTACAACGGTCCCATCTTCCACCTCCACATCCGACAGGATCAGGGCGGGCGTTCCGGAAAGGCCTTCCTTCGGTCCCCGTGTCGGCAGGCCGCTGATGGAGGAGATATACACGGGACGAAGGGGGGAGCCGTCTTCGATGGCTTCCCCCGGTGTCCACTCAAAGGCGAGATCTGCGATCTGAAGGTTCTTTCGATAGGTTCCGCAGTTCACGAGGGCGTTCGCCGTATCGATCCAGACCGGCAGGGCACCGGAGGAACCATAAATCGTCATGCGATCGGTCTTCATGGGGCGGTTGTCATCGTATCCCACGTACGCAGAGATCACATACCCCGATCGAAGTTCCAGACCCCCGGTCTTGTCCGCGGGGCCGGGCAGAAATCCCACAAAACTCGAGTTCGTGTACCGGTTAGCCGTGCCGGTCTTGCCGAATGCGGGGACCGGAATCTGCGTTATCTCCCCGCTGACATCCACGGAAAGGCGGACGGCATCCCGGGCCCGCTTCCCGGTTCCGTTTTCTATGACCTGCCGGAGGATGTCGGAGATCATTCTGGAGATACGCGGGCCGATCACCGGCTCCGGACGAGGTGCATATTCCCAGATCACCTGGCCATCACGATCCTCGATTCGGCGAATGATCGGGATCATATCCTCGCTGAGATCGCCGTGCAGGGGATACACCTCTCCGCACATCATGGTCTGGTAAGCCCGCGCAGCCTCGGCGATGCTGATGGCATTCGCCCCGAGAGGGAAGGAGAGGACCGGGTCAATGGGAGTGGCTACACCCATCCGCCGGGCGAGTTCGCATACGTACTGGAGGTTCACCAGGACGCGGAAATCCCGAATGCGAAAGAGAATCTCAAGGTCGTAACGCTTTTGGTCCGCCAACTTGCGGTAGTTCCGCACTGTCTGCTGTCGCAGAAGATCCAGGACGTGAGAGGGAACCAGCCCGTCCACCCAGACGCGACGGGGCTCGAGTAGCTCCGGATAAACGTGAAAATCACTCATGGAGACCGGTCCCAGATCCGGCCCGTCCCCCAGGAGCCGTGGGCCCAAATAAATCAAGTGTGGAGGTCCCTCCCTGTTGTGTTTCATTCGAAACCACCGTAATTCCGTATCGGAAGAGTCGGTCATTCCTTGGTCAATAAGGTTTCGTATGCGGTCCAGGGCCTCCCTCATATCTCTGTCAAATGCCTGAAGCCGTTCGTAGTTGAAGCGGTATATGCGACGATGATCCGGGTCTCTCAGGTCCAGACCCTCTTCAGGAATGCGAAAATGAAGGCGTCTTAATGTCGCCAATACATTCGTATATCCAGCGAATATTAGATCGGATTCAATGCTTTTTCGAGCTTCGTGAAACGCGGCCTCCATCAGGGCGTTCTGGTCCACAATCACGCCGTGGCCATCCCGAATCCGGCGGACATACTCTTCATAGGGCTCGTCCTTATGGCGGTCCAGACCCAGACATTGGATCACCTCTCGGAACTCCCCCAGGTTGAGACGGTCTGTGAGGTGGTACAGGAGCCATACCGTGGCCAGGTTCTCAGACTTGACCCCGGCCCAGGCCATGGAGACATCGGTAGACCGGGGGATGTGATCCGGGTTCGGTATGTAGGATGTCGTTCCGAATCGGAACAGCTCCTTCTCATTCATCAGGGAGTCCAGGCTGTTCCATTTGAGTTGAAGTGCAGCCGTGTAGACGAAGGGCTTGAATGTGGATCCGAGCTGCCTCTTGGCGTCTACGGCCCGGTTGAAAAAACGGTTGAAATATCCGCCCGCCATGGCGCGAATCATTCCCTCCTGCAGTACGAGAACACCTCCGTCCATTTCGGGGATCTGTGTCAGGAAAAGGCGTTCCGTGCGATCCCGGTCCACTTTCAGGACCCTGGCCGGAACCAGGTCTCCTTCACGAAATACCTTCATGAATTCCGCGACCGTCTCGGATCCGAACGAGGCCCAGGGTCCTCTCCGGGATTGCGCCCATGCCTCGCCGATCTCCTTCATGCCATCCAGGTCCACAAGAGCCGTGCCGTCATCCCAGGAAACCACAAGGTGAGGGTTTTCCGTGCCCGCTTCGACATGAGTGATCCGGGCCAGGAAGGGCCGTTCACGGGTGGGTCGGGTTGCCAGGGGCGGAGTGAGGGCCTGATAGCGGTCCTGCTCTTGTGCGGGATCGTACCCCCGAATCTGGATATCCAGTACGGGCAGTTGGTTTCGCAGGGCCCGAAGGACTCCCTCCTGCATGTCCTGATTGATCGATGTGTATATCCGAATGCCCGAAGTGGCGATGTTCTCAATGCCCTCGCGCCATAGGATCTCCTGGAAAAGGGGGTTTTGAAGCTGTTCTCGAATGTAATCGAGGACCACGTTCAACTGGTAGGTGATCCGGCCTTCGCGAAAGGGCACGGACCGCCCGATCGCCTCCCGAAACTGATCGGCGGTGATGAATCGCAATTCCAGCATGCTTCGAAGGACATAATCTTTTCGCGCATTGGCCTCACGCAGGACGCGGTCCTTTTCCGCTTCGGTCCCTTTGGTGAATGGTGTGTACCGGTTCGGTCCCTTCACCGATCCCGCGATGAAGGCGGATTCCACCAGATCGAGTTCCTGCGCATCCTTGTCGAAAAAATAACGGGCCGCGATCTGAAGACCCCGTCCGAAACCGCTCACAAAAAACTGATTGGCATAGAGTTCCAGGATGTCTTCTTTGGAGTATCTCTGTTCCAGAAGAAGGGCCTGAAAGAGTTCCTTGAGCTTGGCCTTGTAGGATCGCTGCTCTCTCTTGAATATGTTTTTGGCGGTCTGCTGGGTGATGGTGCTTCCCCCCTGGACCACGCGGCCGGTTCGGAAATTGGCCACAAAGGCCCTAAGGATGGCCTTTGGGTCGAACCCCATATGTTCGAAGAAACGATGGTCTTCAGCGGCGACTATGGCCTTTACAAAGGACTTGGGAATGTCGTCGTAGTGGATGTACCGCCGGTGGGTCTTTTCGAAAAAGACACCGATGGGAGTGATCTCGTCATCAAAATAGACCGGGCTCTCCGAGAAAATGATCTGTTGAATGGCGCCCCGCTGAATTCTCGTCCCCGCCTCACGGGAGACCTGGTGGTAGACCGTCCCGAGAAATATCCCCACGCAAAGGATTCCTGCAACGCCCAGGAAAAATATCCCTTTGACAAATCGGGATTTGCACGGGCGTTTTCCGATATAAACAGCGCCTGATTTACCGTTAAATTTCACCAGTCAATAACTTCTTTCTAATAATTTGCTTTAAGTCAAGGCCCTGGAGTTGCAGGCCTTTTCGCCCGTACTTCATGTTGGCCTCGATGAGATACCATTGCCCATCATGACAAATGAAGTCAAGGCCCACGTCATCAAAACGACAGGCCCGGGCGAAACGTCGCGCCAGGACCACGGCCTCGTCTGGGATCCCCTTGAAATCCGGCGTGCCGCCCTGGGACAGGTTGGTTTTGAAGCTTCCCGGGGCCCGCAAGCGCCAGTAGGCGATCACCGGGTCGTAACCGATCAGGACAACGCGAAGGTCCCTTTCATGGGGCAAATACTCTTGAATATACGCTACGGTGGTCTTCTGGAGATAGCCGGCCAGGTCTTCCCTCGTGTGGATGAGAAAGACTCCTCGGCCACGGGAGGAAGCCCGGGGTATTTTGGCGACGAATGGAAACGAAAACTCGTTCAGAATATCGTCGTAATGAAGATGATAGTAAATCCGCGTTCGGGGATGGGGCAGTCCGGCCATCTGGAAGAGGGTGGTCTGAAGGATCTTTTCGTCCGCATAGAGATGGTTCTCCAGACTCGGGAAGGTCCTGCGCCCCATAGTGGTCAGAAAGCGGGCGTAGTTGTTCGTGGGGTAGAGCACCATTGGGGCCGTCAGGATCAGGTCCCGTTCCGCTGGGGTATAATCCTGAAAATTGGGTCGCACGCCCAGGGTCAGCACCTCGGGGACCCCGCTAAGGCGACTTCCCAGGGCGACAAACCGTGGACTCGAACCATGATGAAGTCGAAAAGAGCCCGGAACCAAGTCATCCGCCCCTGTCATTAACGGGTTACAGACTTACCTGCGGCGATAGCGCCTGTTTTTGGGAAATCGTTCGCCACTTCTGGCCACACCTTCGAAGCTTCACACATGGAGGTATACCGAGCCAGCTGCGGGAAACCGCAACTTTCGTTGACGGCAAACTTTGATTTTAATACATTGCCACAACATTGCAAGGGGATGAGAGGCCCTTCTCCCCTCGCACTGAGTGAACCCCAGCGAAGACAGGTGATCGGTGAGTCTTTTTTTTACTGTGTTGATCGGCATCTACGGCCTTGTTCACGTATATGCCTACAGGGTACTTCGCAGAAACATCGCATGGAAACGTCCATGGGTAAGAGTGCTTTATATCATTTTTACAGCACTTTTTTTTGCTCCTTTCATAGGACGATTCATGGAAAAAGCAGGGTTTCATGGACTGTCTTTCTGGTTGCTTCGCTTGGGATACGAATGGATGGCGATCCTTTTTCTTTTTATCACAGCACAAGTATGGCTGGATCTGTCTCGGCTCGTCCTTTTTCTTTTCCGCAGGATCGCCCCCAAGGTCGGCTTTCCCGAGGGTCCGGGAAAGAGGGCCTTTTATCTGGCCACCACCGCGGCACTGGCCGCATTCATCTACGGGCATTTCGAGGCCCGAGCCGTGGTCGTGAATCGGGTGGAACCCCGCTCGTCCGGACTCACTTCAACCATGAGCCGCCTTCGGGTGGTACAGATATCGGACCTCCATTTCGGCGCCGTCAACGGCCCGGAATCCGCAAGATGCTTGGCGGATCGAATTCGTGAACTCAAACCCGACCTTCTCGTGGCCACCGGGGATCTCCTGGACATGGGCATTCGGGACACGGAGAAGATCGCGCGGATTCTGAGGGGCATCGAGGCCCCGCTGGGAAAATACGCGGTCACGGGAAATCACGAATTCTATTACGGATTAAACCAGGCCATCGCCTTTCTGGGCCGGTCCGGGTTTCGTGTCCTTCGCGGAGAAGCGGCCCATCCTGTGCCCGGGTTTACCGTCATTGGAGTGGATGACGAGGCGGCTCACCGTTTTTCCGGTCCGGCCGGAACCCCTTTGGAGACCCTGCTCCAGCGGGTCCCCGAAGAAGATATCGTCATCATCCTCCGTCACAGGCCCATCATTGACGAGGGGACTGTAGGACGGTTCGACCTTCAGCTCTCCGGTCATACCCATGGCGGCCAGATCTTCCCGTTCGGATGGATCGTGGCCCGAGTCTATCCCTTCTTCAAAGGAACCTACCTGCTTGGCGAAGGGAGCCGGCTTCACGTGAACCGGGGTACCGGAACTTGGGGGCCGCCGGTGCGCCTGCTGGCTCCGCCTGAGATTACCGTCATCGATTACTGCCATCCCTGAAGGTGTTTTTTCGGAAGGTGGTGAGTGGAGCGGCGAGGGGGCGATATCAATCGCTCTCTTTCCCGTCCGTCCACTCCCGCACGTCCTCTGCACGTCGACGCGCACCGGCGAGGATGGATTCCAGATCCAGAGTGCGCAGATCTCGGCCCGCCATGACCACGCGACCGTTGATGATCGTGTGAGAGACATCCTGGGCACAGGCGGCATACACGAGATGGGAATAGGGGTTGTACATGGGGGTCATATGGGGTCGGTTCGTGTCAACGACGATGATGTCCGCCTTTTTCCCCGTTTCCAGGGATCCCACGACCTCACCCATGCCCAGGGCTCTCGCTCCGTGGATGGTGGCCATTTTCAGGACGGTTCCGGCATCCAGCACGGTCGGGTCCAGGGTATGCACCTTGTGAAGCTTTGCAGCCATATCCATTTCACCGAACAAATCCAGGTTGTTGTTCGAGGCGCATCCGTCCGTTCCCAGTCCGACCGTAATGCCGCGCGCCAAAAGGGCGGGAACGGGCGAGACTCCACTGGCCAGTTTCATGTTGCTCTCCGGATTGTGAACCGCGCGGACGTCGTGAGCGGCCATGCGGTCCATCTCGGCCTCGTCCAGGTGCACGCAGTGGTCCGCCACCAGATGGGGGCCGAGAAGGCCCAGGGATTGGAGGTGTTCAAAGGGCTGCTTTCCGTATGTCTTCCGGACGAGATCCAGTTCGGTCCGGGTTTCCGCCACATGGATCACCAGTGGTACGCCGTGCTTCATGGCCATGGCATTGGCCTTTGTGAGGAGTTCCGGGCTGCATGTATAGATGGCATGCGGTTCCACGGCGATGTGGACCAGGGGGTCGTCCGCCCAGTTGCGTATCAGGGATTCGGTGTATTCAAGGCCTTTCTCCATGGGACCATAGTTGGGTGAGGGAAAATCATAGAGCACCTCGCCCACCAGACAGCGCATGCCGGCTTCTTGAGCCGCCTCGGCCACCTTCTCCTCAAAGAGGTACATATCGCAGAATGTGGTGGTTCCGGAAAGAATCATTTCAGCGCAGGCCAGCAGGGTGCCGGTGTACACAAAATCCGCATCCATTCGGCTTTCCGCCGGAAAGATGTAGCGGTTGAGCCACTCCATTAAGGGCAGGTCGTCGGCCAGCCCCCTGAACAGGGTCATCGCCGCATGGGTATGGCTGTTTACCAGGCCGGGAAGAATCAACCCTCCGCGTGCGTCGATGACGGTTTGGGCCTCGGGTACGGTCGTTCCGGGGATTCCCATTCTCACGATGGTATCCCCATAAACGGCGATAAAACCATCTTTAATTACCGTATCGTTATCATCCATGGTTAGTATCGTGCCGTTTACGATCATAAGGTCCGCGAATTCCATTCAGATTCCTTCCTTTTCGTTCTTCGGGGGTAGGGGACCCGACGGCGAAACACGTTGGGTTCGCCCATGCGGCGGTCTACCGGAACGCGGCCTTTATGATTCCCTTCCATAGGCGTTCCAGGGCCGGTGCGGCGTTCCCCGCATTCTCAACGACATTTTCGATGGACGTCTCTTTCATGCAGTCGGGCAGGTTCAGGTTCGTGATCGCCACGATTGCGGTCACGCGAAGGCCGCAGTGGATTCCCACGATGGCCTCCGTTACCGTGGACATTCCCACGGCGTCCGCCCCGATCATTCGCAGGAAACGCGTTTCCGCAGGGGTCTCCAGGCTAGGCCCGCTCAGCCCCACGTAGACGCCCTGCTTCAGTTCAATGCCTTCGGAAAGGGCTTCTTTTCGCGCCAGATCGATGAGTCCGCGGTCGTAAACACGTGACAGGTCGGGGAATCGCGGCCCGAAGGCGTCCAGGTTGGGTCCGATGAGTGGATTGAAACCGGAGAGGTTGATGTGGTCCGTAACGACCATGAGGTCCCCCGGGTGAAACAGGGGATTCAACCCCCCCGCTGCGCTTGAAATAAAGAGATGAGTCACGCCCAGTCTCGCCATGACGCGGACCGGAAAGCTCACGGCCTGAGGCGAATATCCCTCGTAGAGGTGGAACCGTCCCTCCATGGCCAGCAGAGCCCGTCCGGACAACTCCCCATAGACGAGGTTCCCATGGTGCCCTTGAATCGATGAGGTTGGGAAGCAGGGGATATCCTCGTATGGAATGCGAAACCGCACGGACATGGAGCGGGTCAGACCTCCAAGTCCCGTGCCCGTGATCATCCCGATGATCGGGGGTGCTGAAATGCGTTCCTTCAGGAAATCCGCCGTTGCCTGAATATCCTTCAGCATGGCCTCTCCCTCCCGGTGGAGTGCCATATCATAGAGCAGCGGCCATGGGAAGAGGGAAAGCACGCCATTTCCCTTGACCTGACTCTCTCTCCTGCGCTAGATAGTTCTCATGGCGGTCTCAGTCCCTGCCCGGCAGGGAGATCCACTCACCGCACCATCAACCGCATGCAACTGACTCACCGCGCAACCGTTTTCGGGTGTGCCGCAGACAAAGGGGGGCGCTCGAAGACGGGTCCTTCCCTTGAGGAATCGATAGGCAGGCGCTTATGAGCATTGATCTTCACATCCACTCGAGCAGTTGTTCAGACGGCGGCATGGCCATTGAAGAGATCTTCGGCGAGGCCTTCCGCAGGGGAATCCGCGCGCTTTCCGTCACCGATCATGACTCCATCGACTGCCAGGATGCCGCCCGGCTCCTGGCCGAGGAATTCGGTATCGTCTATCTCGTAGGCGTGGAGCTGAACGTCACATTCTCCCATCCCGATTTCAAGGGTGGGAAACCCGTGTCGCTCGATTTTCTGGGGTATGACTTCGACCCCCATGACAATCGCCTCGTAGAAAAGCTGAAGGAGCTTCGTATGCACCGCCGGCACCGGGCCGAGCGAATCCTGGAAAACGTAAACAGGGAACTCCTACCGAATGGAATCTCCCCATTCACCGCCCGCGATATGGACGCGATCGAGGCAAGCGTGGACGGGGCCTTCGGCCGCCCTCACATCGCCGATTATATGGTAAAGAAAGGCGTCGTCATGAATCGGCAGGAGGCCTTTGACCGATACCTGGTCAAGTGCAACGAGCCCAAGATGCCGGTTTCGCTGGCCGAGGCATCCGATCTGATTCGAGGCGCCGGGGGGAAAATCATCCTTGCCCACGGCAACGATCCGAACGGGACCTCGCTGGTCTCGTTGACGAAATCGATGACCGAGCAGCAGGAGATCATCCGTGACCGCATGGTTCCCTACATTGACGGAATCGAATGCTGGCACACACGTCACGACGCCTCCACCACGCGCGCATACCTCGCCTTTGCGAGGGAGGAAGGCCTGATGATGACGGGCGGTTCGGACTGCCACCAGCGCCCGGTGATCATGGGCTCCCTGGACATTCCCGGCGAGGTGCTGGAACCGTTCGGTCTCAGACTGGAGAAGGAACACCATGACCTCGATGATCGATGATCTCCTGGACCCGGCGGCATCGCCGGACCCTACGGAACACATGTCCCTGATACAGACCCACATTTCCATGGTCTTCATCGGGGATGACTACGTATACAAGGTCAAAAAGGCCGTGGATTTCGGCTTCCTCGATTTCTCGACCCTGGAGGAGCGCAGGCATTACTGCGAAAAGGAGGTCCGACTGAATCAACGCCTCTCCCAAGGCATCTATCTCGGTGTCCTTCCCGTGATCCGTGACCGACGGGGAATCCATCACCTGGGAGAGATAGACGGGGAGACCGTGGATTATGCGGTCCGCATGCGCCGCATATCCGAGGACCGTCTGATGAAGACCCTGTACGAACGGGGAGAACTTCAAGAGATCCACCTGGAGGCCGTCGCCGACCTGCTGGCCCGTTTTCACCGTGAAGCGGAGCGATCCACCCACATCGATGCCTTCGGTTCCGTGAAGAGTTTCAAGGTCAACACGGATGAGAACTTCGCACAGACCGAGCCCTTCGTGGGACGGACGATTTCCCGCTCTAATTTCGAGCGGATCCGCGACTGGACCGAGGCATTTACCAGGGACAACGGCCCACTCTTTGAACGACGAATTCAAGAGGGAAGAATCCGGGACTGCCACGGGGACCTGCACATGGAGCACATCTGCTTTCTAGATCCCGTGGCCGCCATCGACTGCATCGAGTTCAATGATCGCTTTCGATACTCGGACACCCTCGCGGACATCGCCTTTCTTCTTATGGACCTGGAATTCAATGGCGCGGCGGATCACGCTCAGCGTCTATGGTCCATGTACGCGGAAAAGGCGAATGAATCGGGGACGGATCGACTGCTCGCCTTTTACAAGGTGTATCGGGCCTATGTTCGGGGAAAGGTCATCGGATTTCAGCTCAATGATCCGAATATCAACGCAACGGCCAAAGAAAAGGCGGCAAGCACGGCCGGAGCGTACTTCCGGCTTGCCGCACATTATGTGGACAGCGATGCCTGAGCCCCGAAGAGGGACGGCCGCTGAAAGATCATGAGGAGGAAAACCCCCATGCGGGAACCATTCAAGGCATACATGGAGACCAATCTGGGCCCGGACGTGGTGCTCATCGCCTGCGGGCTTCCGGCCTCCTATAAAACGGAGACCACGGAGGTCATCGCCCAGATCAAGGGATATCGGGTGTTGCGCACCGACATGCTCCGTCTGGAGGTGCTTCGCAACGAGGACATCTTCGACGAGAAAGTGGCCTCGAATATGAACAAGAGGACGGCCGTGTACGATGAGATGTTCGGTATGGCCCGCCATTTTGCGTGCCGGGGGTGCGGAGTCGTCCTGGACGCCACATTTGTGACACAGGTCCTGCGCCGTCGCGCGGCCCAGGTGGCCGCGGCATGCGGCATGACACTGGTCATTCAGCAGACCCGTTGTCCCCAGGAGGTGTCGATTCGACGCATCCTGGGGCGCAGCAAGGAGAATTACGAATCGAACGCACTCACAGAGCAGGCCTATCTGAACAACAAGAACAAGTTCGAGGAGGTGGACCTGGATGACCTGAAGCGATTGCACTCCGGTCTGCCCCTGGTTCACTTGGTCGTGGATACCACCTCCGACTCAGTGGATGAATGGTTCGTCGTGGAACGAATCACTCGATGAGAGCGGCTATGAACTCCCAAGTGGAACGGATCAAAAACCTTGTTCTGGCCGGCGGACAACGCATCCCGGCGGACCTGGTGCTCAAAAACGGACGGGTTGTCAATCTGTTCACAGGCGGCGTTGACGCGGTGGATGTGGCCGTACACGACGGGATCGTGGTCGGTTTGGGACCGGGATACGAGGGCAGGGAGGCGGTCGATATGGACGGTATGTGGATCGCTCCCGGGTTGATTGACGGGCACATTCACATCGAGAGCAGCATGCTTATGCCCGCCCGCCTTGCCGAGGCCCTCATTGTGCACGGGACCACGGCCCTTGTGGCGGATCCTCACGAAATAGCGAACGTCATGGGTCTCGCCGGAGTTCACTTGCTTCTGGACGCCAGTGAAAACCTCCCCTTTGATACGTTTTTCATGGCGCCATCCTGCGTGCCCGCCACCCACCTGGAGACCGCCGGCGCAACCTTGGGTGCCCGGGAACTGGAGACCCTGCTTCAGGAACCCCGGGTCCTGGGACTGGCCGAGGTGATGAATTTCCCCGGTGTCATTCACGGTGATCCGGAGGTCCTGGCCAAAATCGACCTCTTTCGCGGGCGGGTCGTGGACGGCCACTGCCCTGGGCTGACCGGGGAGGACCTGCAGGCGTATCTGGCCGCAGGAATCCGCTCGGACCACGAGTGCGCCACACTGAAGGAGGCCCGGGAAAAAGCGGCCGCCGGCATGATCGTCATGATCCGCGAGGGCACATCCGCCCGCAACCTGGACGCTCTCCTTCCGGCGGTCACGCCCGAGAATGCCCACCGGTTCTGCTTTGTGTCCGACGATCTCCACCCTCAGGATATCCTTCGCCGGGGTCACCTGGATCACATGGTCCGAAGGGCGATTCGTGCAGGGTTGCCTCCGGTCACCGCAATTCGTCTGGCCAGCCTGAATCCCGCCGTCTATTTCGGGCTCAGGGATCGGGGAGCCGTCGGGCCGGGGCTTCGAGCCGACCTGGTGGTCCTCGAAGACCTGAATTCGTTTGCTGTAAGTCGGGTTTACAAGGACGGAAGGCTGGTGGTGGAGCAGGGGCGCACAACCGGCTTTCCCTGGGCAGAGGGTCCGAGTCTATCCACCGGCCCTCTGGCCACCGGCCCTCTCCAACCGGAACGGTTCTCCATACGGTCGGAGTCCGGGCCTGCCCGAATCATGGAAGTCGTGCCCGGACAAATCATCACCCGGGAGATCCTGGAGAAGCCCGCGGTCCGCGATGGCCATGTGGTCTCAGATACGGATAGGGATATCCTCAAAATCGCCGTTGTGGAGAGGCACCGGGCAAGCGGGCGGCTCGGGTTGGGGCTTGTCCAAGGTTTCGGCCTTCGAGAAGGGGCCCTGGCATCTTCCGTGGCCCACGACTCCCACAACGTGATCGTCGTGGGAGTCCGTAACATGGATCTCCACCGGGCGGTAGAGGAAGTGAGGAATATGGGTGGAGGCCTGGCTGCCGTTCGAGGAGATGAGGTTCTAGCGAGGGTTCCCCTGCCCATCGCCGGTCTTCTGTCCGACCGGCCGATCCACACGGTGGCGAGAGAGTTGGATGACGTAAATCGGGCCGCCGCTGCACTCGGATCCCGTGTGGATGACCCCTTCATGACCCTCTCCTTTCTGGCCTTGCCCGTGATTCCGTCTCTCAAGCTGACCGACCTGGGTCTGGTCGACGTCGGGCGGTTCGAACACGTACCGCTGTTCCCTGAAGGCGCAGGCGCGTCGAACAGGTGAACCGGAGACCCCGAGGAAGGGGGCTTTATGACGATCAAGAGCATCGGCATCATCTTCAAGCACCACCACAGACCGGCCGAAACCGAGGCCGGAAAACTGGAGGCATGGCTCAAGGAGAGAGGAATCACGGTCTTCTGTGAAGAAATGGCCACGCTGGACCGGACTCTGGATCAAAAGGACGCCGCTCCGGATTCGAGCATTCCCGGGGATGTGGATGCCATCGTGGTCCTGGGCGGGGACGGCACCCTCCTGGGGGCTGCGAGAAAAGTGGGATGTCTCGGCGTTCCCATGCTGGGTGTCAATCTCGGGGGACTGGGCTTCATGACCGAGATCCCGCTCCAGAAACTCTACCCCACGATGGATCGTATGCTGCAAGGCCGGCTCGAGTGGGAAAGCCGGCTCATGCTGGAGGCCACGGTCCGTCGGGGGTCGGATGAGATCTTCCGCTTGAACGCACTCAACGACGTGGTGATCAACAAGAGCGCTCTCGCCCGCATTTTGAATCTGGATGTACATATCAACGACGAATTCCTGACCAGATTCCGGGCTGACGGACTGATCGTCTCCACACCCACCGGCTCGACCGCATACAACTTGTCTGCAGGGGGGCCTATCCTCTATCCGACTCTCTCCAATATCGTGCTGACCCCGATCTGCCCCTTTACCCTGACCAACCGGCCGATCATCCTTTCCGATACCGCCGTCCTTCGAATCGAAATTGCCAATGAGGTGGTCGAGGAGGTCACTCTGACGCTGGACGGGCAGGTGGGATTTGATTTTCACCGTGGCGATCTCGTCCTTATACAGAGGTCGAAGAAACGCATTCGCCTCATGAAATCGCCGTATCAGACCTACTTCGAGATCCTTCGAACCAAGCTGATGTGGGGAGGCGGAACGATCGACAATGGAAACAACTAGGCGCACCTTTCAGGTGGACCGCCGTCAGATTCACTATATCCGCTCCACCCTCGAGTCGTACGACGGCATGGCCCTGGTGCGGACCCTGGAACCCCGGTCGGCCGTGGTCGAGGTCCGAACACCCAGGGGCTGCGAGGAACAGTTGATGGATCTGGTTCAAAACATGAGGGATCAGGAAGGGATCACCATGACCCCGGTCCCCTGGAAGCAAGGCAGAGAAGAAAGGCCGAAAGGGGCGGAATCCGAGTTCCCCCGAACGTTCTCCATCGTCACCATGGGCTGTCAGATGAATGAGTACGATTCTGAATATGCCTTTCGAATTCTGGAAAACGCCGGTTTCTTATTCGTCCTGGACCCGGAACAAGCCGACATTGTGGTGATCAATACATGCAGCGTGAGGGCCAAGGCAGAACACAAGGCCCTGAGTACCCTGGGACGCCTGGCTGGAATCAAGAAGAGGAGGGGCTCACGGGGCATTCTCGTATTCGCCGGATGTGTAGCCCAGCAGGAGGGAGGGCTTCTCCTGGACCGTTTCCCAGAACTGGACCTGGTGTTGGGCACGCGGCAGATCCACCGAATCGCCACCCTGGTGGACCAGGTGAAAGAGACCGGCGAACGTCGGGTCGAAACGGACCTCGAAGCATCGGATCTCCTGCCCGCACCACCGGAATCCTGCACAACCGGGGACCGCATCAAGAGTGCCGTCACGATCATGCAAGGCTGCAATAATTTCTGCAGCTACTGCATTGTTCCTTATGTCCGCGGAAGGGAAATCAGCCGTGCTCCGGAGGAAATCGTCAAAGAAATAGAGGGGCTACTCCGTGCCGGGGCGAGGGAAATCACCCTCTTGGGGCAGAACGTGAACTCCTACCGACGGACCGATGGGAGTCTGACCATGGATTTTCCTCGTCTTCTCCGTAGGCTCGATTCTCTTCCCGGGCTGGCGCGGCTTCGCTTTACCACCAGCCACCCCAAGGACCTGTCCGAGGACCTCATCTCCTGCTTCGGCGAACTGGATCACCTATGCGGTCACATCCACCTCCCTTTTCAGGCGGGTTCCGATCGGGTCCTGAAACGGATGAACCGACACTACACTCGAAAGCACTACATGGATCTGGTGTCCCGGCTTCGATCCGTTCGACCGGAAATCGCGATCACAGCCGACGTGATGGTCGGGTTCCCCGGGGAGACTCGGGAAGACTTCGAGGATACCCTGTCCCTGATCCGCCATGTCCGCTTCGACAATCTCTATTCCTTCAAGTACTCGAACCGGCATCACACGGCCGCGTCTCGAATGGACGACCAGGTGGAGGAATCCGAAAAGGGCCTTCGTCTTCGGGCCCTTCAGTCCCTTCAAGACAGCATCACCCTGGAGAAAAACCGCTTGTTGGAAGGGAAGGAAGTCGCCGTACTCGTGGAGGGACAAAGCAAGAAAGGCCACCAGTTCACCGGGCGCTCCGAATGTAATCGTGTTGTTAATTTTACTTCAGATATATTGAAGATAGGTGATATTGTTGATGTATCCATTGAAGCTGGATGCAATCACTCTCTCCGCGGGCGCGCCACGGTACACCACGTTCCCGCTTCTCAGGATTGACCATGGCGTTCGACCCGGATTACCAGCAAGAATCCATGTTGATCGTGGACGATAACGACCTGGTTCGTGACACGCTCTATCGCTTGGTCAAGGCACTCGGTTTTTCCGCAGAGGTCGCGTCCGACGCCATGGAGGCCCTGAAAACCCTGGAAAGCCAGACATTCACCTTTCTTCTCACGGATATGAAGATGCCGGGCATGGATGGCATGGACCTCATTCGCGAGGCAAGGCAACGCTTCCCGGACCTCAGCATCATCTCCATGACCGGACATTCCGAGGGTTATCGATACGTGGACGTCATTCATGCCGGGGCCAGCGATTTTATCAAAAAACCTTTTGACATTGAAGAGTTGGAGGCCAAGGTCAGCCGGATTATCGGGGAGCGGTCACTCAGGCAGGAGTTGAACCGCCTTTCCATGACCGACTCCCTGACGGGTCTGTTCAACCACCGTCAGTTTTTCGAACGGCTCCGGGAGGAGATAGTCCGTGCCTCGCGCCAAAGGCAACCCTTGTCCATTGTCTTGTTTGATCTGGACGACTTCAAGGCCTACAATGACACTCATGGCCACCTTGCAGGGGACGAGGTGCTGCGGGATGTGGGCGGCATCATCCTTAAGTGCATTCGGGAGCGCGTGGACACGGGATATCGCTATGGTGGAGACGAATTCGCCGTGATCCTGATCGGCGCGACCATGGATGTGGCCCTCACCATTGTTCGTCGAATGGAAAAGAGCTTTGACGAGTACGGAAAGATCGGCGCGAGCTTCGGGATTTCACGACTGGAGAGCGGCATGACTGAAAAAGAACTAGTGAGCGCTGCGGACCAGAACCTCTACGAGATGAAACAGAAAAGGAAGGCGACCCGCGATACACGGCCCTCATAATGTCCGATAATATATATTATGTAAACTAAGATCCGGATTATTTCACTCGTTTGCGCTATTCCCCCTCCAGCCTCCCATCAGGGAATGGCACCTCCTTCAAAAGAAGGACTGACAATCGCTGAATCGTCGATTCTTTACTTGACAAGCGATATATTTCGGTGATAAGCATATTTTTTAACTTTTTTCCTGGAGGGTGGATCCGAATGGGCAGCGTAGTCAAAAAGCGGCGGAAAAAGATCCGGAAGCACAAATACAGAAAACTCAAAAGACGCATGCGGCACAAGAACAAGTAATCGACGACCCCTTCGGCAACTGTGTCGATTCAGGGGTCTGCGGGAACCATAATAAAAGGCAGCTCGGTTTATCCGAGCCGCCTTTTTTATCTTCGCCGATCCCCGTGTTTTCGCTACCTTGTCAGGACTTACTGTAGTCGTACCAGCCTCCCCCGGTCTTTCGGCCGAGTTTGTTGGCTCGAATCATGGTCTTGAGCAGATTCGGGGATACCCACTTGGATTCCTTGTTCAGTTCCTTGTAGAAGTACTCATTGACAAAATAGGCGATATCAATTCCGGTGAGATCCATGAGTTCAAATGGCCCCATGGGGTAGTTCAGGCCGTTTTTCACAGCGATGTCCACGTCCTGGATGGACGCGATCCCCTCTTCAACAATCTTGATCGCCTCGATCATATGGGGAATCATGATGCGGTTGACGATGAAACCGGGGCTGTCCTTTTTCACTTCAACCGTGGTTTTCCCCATCTTTTTAGCCATCTCCGTGGTAACGGCCACCGTCTCGTCGCTCGTAGAATAGCCACGGATCACCTCGACGAGCCTCATGAGAGGAACGGGATTGAAAAAATGCATTCCGCAAACGCGGTCCGGACGTCCCGTAGCGGCTGCGATCTCCGTCAGGGACATGGACGACGTATTGGTGGCGAGAATCACCTCCGGGCCGCACAAGGCATCGAGTTCCTTGAAAACGGACTTTTTCAGATCCAGGTCTTCAATCACGGCCTCGATCACGAAATCCACATCCTTGAGAGCTCCCATGTCCGTGGTTCCCTGAATCCGACCCAAAATGGCGTCTCGTTGGGCGGCCTCGAGTTTCCCTTTTTCCACACTCTTTGAGAGGAACCGGTCAATGTTCTTGATCCCTCGGTCCACGAATTCATCCTTGATATCTCTCAGGACCACCTCGTATCCGGTCTGGGCCGCCACTTGGGCGATTCCATTCCCCATGGCGCCGGCGCCAACCACACCTATTTTTTTGATATCCATACCTTTTTGTACCTCCTTATGATTGGAAAGCCCGATCCGCCGAAACGGACCGGGTTGTGAAGGTTACTCGAACGTCACCGAGGTCCCTAAACGGACTCTACATTCCGGACCTCCGGCACGCTCTGTTTCAATACCTTTTCGATGCCCATCTTCAGGGTCATCTGGGACATCGGACACCCGGCACAGGCCCCCTGCAGTCGCACTTTGACGAGACCGGCGCCTTCATCAACGTCGATGAGTTCCACATCTCCACCGTCGGCCTGAAGGGATGGTCGGACCTTGTTCAGTGCATCCTGGACTTGTTCCTTGAATGACATGGCATGCTCCTCCGCTGTTCTCGTTTTTTGCAGGGCTGCATTCACCCCGGGACCGGGCTTACCATATCGTGCAGGAACCAGGAAAATCAACCGATATTCGAATTCATGGTGAAGGTCTTCCGTACCCTCTCGTCCAGGTATGCGGACAGCCCTTCCGAATTCCCCGGAGACCAGCCCAGACCTTGCGACCAGACATCTTCCCGTTCCATGCACAGGTAGAGACCCGGGTCCGAATGCCATTGGGAGATCAGATCTCTCAAGTGGACGTACATCTCCGTTCTCAAGGGAGTGAAGTAGCGCATCTTGCCGTCCGTACCGGGCACAAATTCACCGCGGAGGACCACGCTGCCGGGGTGACGGCGTCGGATTACAGGCTTGAGCCATGGCATGAAGCGCATGGCCCCGAGACTGATCCAGATCACGTTTTTTGGGGAGATGAAGCGATCCAGCAATTCGACGGTCCTCTCATATCCTTCACGCCAGCCGGGGTGACGGATGAGCGGGTCGAAATGGAATCCCACGGCAAACCCCTCCGCCTGACACCGGGCCGCGGCTCGAAGCCGCTTTTTCAGAGAAGGAGCCGAATGCTCCTCATGGGCGGCGATCCATGGGCTGTTGAGGGACCATGATACAATGATCCGATCCCGGTGTCGCGATGCCAGGAGGCCATCGATCCGGTCCGTCTTGGTCTTGAGTTCCAGGACGGCATTCCCCCGCTTCTCCATGAAAGGAAGTAGAATACCGGTCCATCCCGCTACCGGATCCAAGGCCAGGCTGTCCGTGAACTCCCCTGTTCCGATTCTCCAGATACGCGACGTGTCATGATCGATCCGCTTCGCAATGCCGGGAAGGGCCTCTGGCAGGTTGACAAACAACCTCAGGGAAGGCTGGTTGATATAGGCCTGCAGTATGCAATAGGAACAGTCGAGTGGACAGTTCACCCCCACATTCAGGATCTGATACCCGCAGCAGATGTATCCTTCGCCCGTTCCGGGACAAGGCTTGAGCATTTCTCCCCGAAACGGCACGAGCCGGAGTGTTTCTTTGTCCATGTCATGCAAGGACCCGCCCTCTTCCCGCTCGTCCGGTCCATCCATGGAGACGGCGTGAGGGGCCATGGGTGCCATGCGGTCACATACCTGTCGGGCCAGGGGATAGGATGCCGCATCCTCGTGGAGCAGGAGGCGCCGGATATGGATGGGGGTCATGTCAACCGCCCCCTTTCCACTGCGGGCCCAGTCCCTCCAGGCCCGGATTTCGGTGAAGATCGTCTACGATGTCGCGCAGTCCACGGCCATCCCGGTACCGGATCTCAAGCCGAAAGTCTGTGCCTTCGAAGAACCGGGGGTGAGTCACCACCACCCCCCGTGGAAGACCCGCCGAGGCCACGCTCTGACGGAAGGCCTGTTCCGCCGAGGCCAGAGAGGGAAAGCGTCGCTCTCGAAGCCAATCCAGAAGACGCGCTGCAGCCTGAGGTGGGTTGTCCGCAGCCTGTTCCAAAATAGCCGTTGCAGGCTCGTCTGCCAGAATCAAGACCGCATCGATCCCATCAGTATCCATTATATCATCTAATATATCAATGAATTGAATCTGCTTATTCATGTTATACTTTAATTTATGAATCACGCGCGTCACCTCGATTCGATCCGCGGAAGACCAGTCCTGAAGCATGTGAAAGGCCTTCATGGACAGGAATCCGAAGGCCACGGCCCGACGGACCGAATCCTCGGCCCGATTCAGGGCCAGGTACACCTCCTCCACCCCCGGGCGTGGAGAAAGGCCGAGAAGTGGAAGGCAGGTCCATTGTAATTGCTCACGGGTGACTCGGGCTTCAAGCCGTGACAAGGCCATGCCCTTTTCCACCTCGTTCAGGTCCCGAGTGCCCAGGTTATCGTAAAGACTCAGGAAAAGCAGGTCGAGTGGACGGAGTCCGGCCCCACTCAGGTCCCGGCAAAGGCAGGTGGTGTGTCCCAGGGTTTGAAGTGAACGAAGCCTTCGAAAGCCGGTCACCACCTCCCAGGATCCCTGCCCCTCTCTGTGAACCAGGGGCGGATTGACGACACCGACCTGTTGAATGGAGGAACGAAGGACCATCTCATCTCCGGGAAAACTCATGCAATACGGGCCGTGCTCGAGATCGAGTTCCTCAATCCGGATCCGGACTTCCTGAAGACCGGGAGGCAGACCCTTCACCATGCCATGGGTGATCTCCGATTCAGGCCCTCTGCCTTTGCTGTCCTTGGTCATGGGTATACCGCCCCTGTGCTCAATAGTTGAAACCCACGACCGCGCCGGTCATGAGCGTGGCCAATGTCCCGGAAGCCCGGAAGCTTGAGCAGAATCAAAGGCCGGAGCCGAGTGGGCTCTCATGGTGAGGTGACTCCCTCTTTAAGGATATTATACGATTCTTGACGAACCCGTAAAAACCATTTTTCGCGCAGAGGCGCCAAGAACGCCAAGAAAAAACTTTTTTAATTTCAATAGATTATCTTTGCGCTCTGTGCGGCTTGGCGCGAGAATCGGTCTTTTTACAAGGACATCATTCTTGTTTCTCTTCGTGTTCTTCATGATCTTCGTGGAAAAAAAAAGAACTATACACAATGAAAAGAACAAATAAAATAGATGTAATTTACAATAAATAATTCCCTACCGTAACAATGGAAATGGATGCTACCCTACTGAAAAGGGACGCCACGGTCAAATGAACAATCGCGGCGCTGCCGATTCAACGCACTGCCTGAGTGCGTCCCGCTGCACGGGTGCCTTCCACGTCAAAGAGCCGTCTGCAGTATGGTTGACCCGGGAAGCAAACCACGGTAAAAGTGCGTATCGGGAAACGCCGCTCTCACCGCTTTCGAACCGGGCGCTCTTTTCCTCTTACTTGATCGGCCAAACGGGGGTCAAGCCCCATGAAGGTCCGCTCCATTCTGGTGGTTCTCAGCCTGCTGGCCATCCTCTCCACATCCGTTGGGGGGTATCTCTACCATGCCTCCCTTCAGGAATCCTCTCTCAAGGAAGTCGAACGCCAGGCCGTGACCCGGGCCCTTGGTCTTCGAAACCACCTTTCCTCCTACCTCCTGCAGAACCTCAAATCCGTCCGCGCCATGGCCGGTCTCGAGGTATTTCGAAGGGCACTGGAGTATCCGGAACGACTCGAGAACGTCGTCGAGGCCAATCGGCTGCTGGATCACTTCCAATGGGCCCTTCGTGCCGACGTCTGTTATCTCATGGACCGGCGGGGCACCACCATCTACTCCAGCAATCGGGATGAACCTCTGAGTTTTGTCGATAAAAACTACGGGTTTCGCCCCTATTTCACCCGCGCCATTCAGGGGGAGACCGCTGTATACATGGCACTCGGCGTCACGTCGGGAAAACGAGGTGTCTATTACAGCCATCCGGTCTATGGAAGCGGCCCGTTCAGCGGCCCCATCGGCGTAGGTGTCATCAAGGCAACCATCGAACCGGTCGAGACCGAGTTTTCCCAGGTCGAAGGGGGAATCGTGGTCCTGGCGGACCCGGACGGCGTGATCTTCGCGTCGAGTCGCAAGGACTGGCTTCTCCATCTCCTGTGGGACCTGCCGGATAAAGATCGAAAGCGGATCACCGCATCGCGGCAATTCGGAGAAGGATCACTCACGTGGGTGGGGCTGAAAGAACGGGAAGGACGGCGCGCCGTGGACCGGGAGGGAAACCGTTACATGATCCACCGGATCGAGGTGCCCGAACATCCCGGCTGGCAGATCCTCTACCTCAACAGCGTGGATCTCTTCATTGAACGGTTGTCCCATCCCCTGATTCGAATCAGCGGAATCGTGATTCTCTGCCTGTGCCTGATCGTGGGGGGAGGCGTGTTCGTGCTCTACCGAAAGGCAAGCTGGGAAATCACGCAGAGAAAAAAGGCCGAAGGGGCTCTGCGCGAAAGCGAAGAGACGGCACGGGCCTTGCTCAACGCTCCAACGGACAGTGCCCTACTGCTGGACGCCGAAGGGCGCGTCCTGGCCGCTAACGAGTCCGCGGTCCGCGCCTTCCGGACGGATGTAGAAAAATTCGTAGGTTCCTGTATCTTTGCGTGGTTTCGTCCCGAAACCGCGGAAAGCGAGCGCCGCCGACTGAAGACGATCCTCCACTCGGGAAAACCGATCCGCTATGAGGATCGCCGCGGTGAGCGTTTTTTCGACACGCACCTCTACCCCGTGTTCGGCATGAAGGGCCGGGTCATTCGGGTGGCCATTTTCAGCCTGGACATCACCGAGATCAAGAAAACCGAAGAGGAATTGCGTCGAACTCAGGAAGAGTTGAGCCGGTACTCCAGGAATCTGGAACGTCAGGTACGCCAACGTACCCGTGAAATCACGAGCATCCTGGAGAACACGCCGGCCGTGGTCACCATCAAGGACCGGGAATACCGGTACACCATGGTAGGACCCCGGTTCGAAGAGCTCTTCGGCATAACGAGCCGGGATGTGAAGGACAAGACCGATTACGAGATTTTTCCCAAGGCCGTCGCCGATCAATTCCGCACGAATGACGAGAAGGTTGCTCTGGAGCAGAAACCGATTCAGGTGGAAGAGCGTGTCCCTCAAGAGGACGGCGTTCACACCTACCTGTCGGTCAAATTCCCGTTGAACGATGAAACGGGAAGCATGCTGGCCATGTGCGGCATCTCCACCGACATCACCGAATTGAAGAAGGCCCAGGACCAGCTACGGCGTCTTTCCGGGAGGATCATGGACAGCCAAGAACAGGAGCGCGCCCTGATTGCGAGGGAACTTCACGACGAACTGGGTCAACTCCTGACCGCCCTTCGCATGGATGCGGTATGGCTTCGGAACCACCTGGGCCGCACGAACGGCGGCGCAGAAAGTCGGGCTTCGGCCATGTGCGGCCTCATCGATCGGACCATCGATGAGGTTCGCGGGATCGCCATCCGTCTGCGGCCGGGGGTACTCGACGACCTGGGGCTGATCGAGGCCCTGGAGTGGTATACGGAGGAGTTCGACCGGCGCTCGGAGATCGTGTGCATGTTTCGGCACCAGGATATCCCTCCCATCAAGGACTGGATCGCCACCGCCGCCTACCGGATTGCACAGGAGGCCATGACCAATGCGGCCCGCCACGCATCCGCCGCAAACGTCGACGTATCCCTGAGAATGGAAGACCATTGGATGGTCCTGGAGGTCATGGACGACGGCAGGGGATTCGACACGGCTCGTCTTTCCGAGATCGATTGTCTGGGTGTTGCGGGTATGCGTGAACGGGCCGTCCTGGTGGGCGGGAGCCTGGAGATCCGGTCCCGGCCGGGACAGGGTACACGGGTCCGTTTCCACGTCCCCTTGGGCGGAAGCCCGGGAGGAGGGAATCCATGATACGAGTGATGCTGGCCGACGATCACAATATTGTCCGGGAAGGACTCCGGAGGATCATCGAAGAGAGCGAAGGCATTCGGGTGGTGGCCGAGGCGGCCGACGGCCACGAGGCCCTGGGTCTTATCGCATCCTCGGCGCCGGATGTGGCGGTGATCGACATTTCCATGCCAGGTCTGGACGGGCTGGAGGTTATCGGCCGTATTCGGGCCGAGCACCCCGGCCTGCCGGTGCTGGTCCTGACCATGCACGAGGAGGAACAGTACGTGGTCCGTGCCATTACTGCAGGCGCCATGGGGTATGTGACCAAGCGATCGGCCTCGGAAGAACTCGTTCAGGCCATACGCAAGGTCCATTCCGGAGGTCGATACCTCACGGAATCCGCTGCCGAGTCCCTGGCCGTGCGACTGGCCCGCGGCCGCGAGAATATGGGGCCTCTCGATTCCCTCAGTAACCGGGAAATCCAGGTCCTGCGACGTCTCGCCCGGGGGCAGACGAACCGCGAAATCGCCGAGGCCTACTTTCTGAGCACCAAGACCGTGGATACCTATCGTTCCAGGCTTCTACGCAAACTCCACCTGCGCAACAACGCGGACCTCTCCCGCTTCGCCATTCAGACCGGCCTGATCGAACCCTGACCAGCCTGCAAAATGAATTCGTATATATATTGGACGCCTATGGATAGCACAGAAGAGAAGGCCCATACGTTGTCCGAATTTTCCCTACACAAAAAACCGAGTCTTTCGGATTTTCATGGAGTCCCCATGCTGGTATAGTCAGCACACATGAGAGGTATGTGTACCGTCCACCGCCCCTCGCGAGCCATACGGGTCGATGCCTCACCATGCCGGCCCGAATGGACTCGGAATTTCCGGGGACAACACCCGGTTCTCGTGTCAGGCCCGGGCGGCCGGATCAAGGCGGGGGCTCATTCCCCCATTTTCACGGGTTTCGTCTTAAAAGGAGGATCGACATGAAGAGAAGAGGTTTCATGGTATGTGTAGGTGTCATCGCCTGGGTGGGACTGCTCTCGTGCGGGAGCGCCATAGCCGCCTCCAAGGTCGTCATCGGTCACCCTGCCTGTCTGTCCGGCAAGTACGCCAAGGCGGGTGAGCAGGCCGTGAATGGGGTCAAGGCATGCGTGGATTGGGTCAACAATACATACGGCGGCGTGATGGTGAACGGAAAGCGGATTCCCATCGACTACAAGTACTATGACTGCGAATCCAAGAAGGAATCGGTCACCAGCCTCATCGGCCGCCTCATCACGGTGGACAAGGTCAATGTGATCTTCGCGCCGTACAGTTCCGGCCTGACCCTTCGGGGGGCCCCGGTCACCGAGAGCCACCAGATGCTCTATATGGATCACGGTGGAGCGAGTAACGAAATATTTCAACAGGGTTTCCGTTACGTGGTGCAGACCATCGGGCCGGCCACCAGCTATCATCAGGGGACCCTCGACATGATCAAGAAGCTTGACCCGGGGGCCAAAAACGTGGCCTTCGCCTACGAGGACGATGAGTTCGCCAAGATGGTCATGGTGGGTGCCAAGGAGCACGCCCTGAAACTCGGATTCAATGTGGTCTTTGAGAGGACCTATCCCAAGGGTGTGACCGACATGACTCCGCTCCTCTCCGCCTTGAAGGCGGCAAAACCGGACTTCATTCTGGGTGGAGGCCACTTTGAGGACGGCCAGCTCTTCAACCGACAGATGGCCGACCTGGACATCGACAGCAATGCCCTCTCCCTGATCGCCGCGGCCACTCTTCCGGCCTTTTACGAGGCCCTGACCACCATGGCCGAAGGCGTTATGGGTCCCAGCCACTGGGAATACGGGGTCACCTATTCGGAGGAGGGCGCTAAAGCTGCGGGTCTGCCGTGGATCGGCCCCGGGCAGGACGAGTTCGTGGCGCTCTTCAAAAAGGCAGCGGGTAAGGACATCACTCCGGACTACCACGCGGCTGAGGCCGGAGCCCAGGTCCTGGCCTATGCCCTGGCCGTGGAAAAGGCCGACTCCCTGGACTCGGACAAGGTACGCGCGGCTCTGGGTGACCTGAAATTCATGAGTTTTTACGGGGGCTGGGCCATTGACGAGACCGGACTCCAGGCGGGTCATACCATGGTGGATGTGCAGTGGCAGAATGGAGAGCGCGTCATCGTCTGGCCCGAGTCGGCCCAGACAGGCAAGCCCTGCTACCCCATGCCCACATTCAAAGAGAAGGCCAAGGGCGTCAAGGCCGTTCCCAAGTAATCGCCATTCATCGTTGCGCCCCCGCCCTCGGCGGGGGCGCTTTCCCCGGTCCCCGGTCTGGGCGGTGTATTCCCCGGCCGGGGAGACACCACTCGACCACGAGGAAGGGTTCACATGTTCTTTGAACAGCTCGCCGGTAATTTGATCCAGGGCCTTGTCCTGGGGGCGGTTTACGGCATGGCCACCATGGGTCTCAGCCTGATCTTCGGGGTGCTCAAGGTGGTCAACGTCGGCCACGGAGCCTTTATCATGGTGGGTGCATTCGTCACCCTGTGGCTCTTTGAGACACTCGGACTCTCCCCCATCCTGGCCATCCCCGTGGCCTTCGGCGTGGGCCTGGGCCTGGGTCTCTTTTTCTATTACACGACCATGAAGCAACTGCTCAAGGCCCCGGAGCTCGCCACACTTCTGGCCACTTTTTCCATCGGGCTTCTCCTGGAAGAACTGATCAAGCTCATCTTCGGTTCCGAATTCCGGGGATACAACTGGGAGGTCGGCAAGATCGATCTGGGAATCACAGTCCTTCCCTACTCCAAGCTTTACGCGTGCCTCGGCAGCGTCCTGATCGCCGTCCTGCTTTATTTATGGTTCAACCGGACGCGCGCGGGCTCGGCCATGCGTAGCGTGGTGGAAGACAGCGAAGGGGCCCGCGTGTGCGGCGTGAATGTGGGTGCGGCGTATGCCTGGAGTTTCGCCCTGGGAATCGGCCTGACCGTGTCAAGCGGCGTCCTTCTCACCATGTTCATTCCCGTGGGGATCAACCCGTACATGGGTGGCGCCTACACCCTGAAGGCCTTTGTAATCGCCGTCCTGGGCGGCCTCGCCTCCCCCTACGGCGCCTTCTTCGGGGGGCTGGTCTTCGGGCTCATTGAAAACGGTTCCTACACCCTGTTCGCCCTGCTTCCGGGCGTGGAACCCTTTGCACTGACCCGTTTTCTGTCGTTCATGATCCTGCTGATCATCCTTTTGATCCGACCCACCGGGCTTCTGAGGGGAAAATGAAGAAAGACACGGGCAAGTTTCTGCCGCTGATACCGGTCTTTGCCGTGTACCTGGTGCTTTTCCTCATGGGGAAAAACATGCCGGGCATGTGGCAGCTCATGGCCACACTCCTTTTCTACTGCGCCCTGGGTCAGGCCTTCAATATCTTTCTGGGCATGACCGGGTATGTGGACTTCGGGTACGTGGCCTTCATGGGGGTGGGGACCTACGGTATGGCCCTGTCCATCACGAACCTCGCGCGCTTCGAGGGGCTCGGATACGGTGTCATTGTCATCGGTTTTGTCATGGCCATCCTCTTCTCCACGCTCCTTTCCCTGGCCGTGGGGGCCGTGGCCCTTCGGCTTCGCGGGGCCTACTTCGCCATCGCCACCATCGGCGTGAACGAGGGTTTCCGTTTTTTGATCGAGGGTGCACGGATCTGGAACGGCTCCGAAGGTCTCATCTTCATGGCCCAACTCAACCAGATTCTGGGCCGGGAGGCCGCAAGCGCCCTGGCCACGTACTGGGCCGATGTCATGGTCCTGGTGATCGCGGCTCTCGCTGCAGCAGTCACTCTGATCTATATGCGAAGCAAGATCGGATATGCCCTGACGGCCCTTCGCGAGGACGAGGACGCGGCCAAGGTCATGGGCATCAACGTGACCAAGTTCAAGATCATCGCCTTTGTCACGAGTTCCAGCTTTGCCGGGCTCGTGGGGGCGGCCTCCTGGGCCCTGAAGACCCCCTACGTCTTTCCTCCGGAGGTCTTTGAGATCCACTACACCATCGAGGCGATCATCATCGTCCTCCTAGGGGGCGCCGGCACCCTCCTCGGCCCGGTGGTTGGAGGCCTCATCTATGGCCTTTCAAAATATTATCTATCCATTATCCTACCCGGTTTTCAGCTCCTCATCTTCGCCCCGATTATCATCGTCATCATCATCCTGTTTCCCGAGGGCGTGGTGGGAATGGTCAAGAATCGGCTGAGGGATACGGCTCTGGGCCGGTACATCTTGTAAGGGGAGACTATGGCTCTGCTCAGGCTGGAAGATGTGACCAAGCGCTTCGGCGGCCTCATCGCCGTGAACAACGTGAGCCTGGAGATTCACGCCGGGGAGTTCGTGGGCATTGTCGGCCCGAACGGCAGCGGAAAAACGACCCTGTTCAACGTCATCAGCGGGGTTTATTTTCCGGAGAAGGGCCGGATCAGCTTCGAAGGCACGGATATCACTCGCTTTCCTCCCTTCAAGCGGGCACCATTGGGGATCGGTCGGACTTTTCAGATTCCCCGGCCTTTTGCCTCGGCCACGGTCCGTGAAAACGTGGCTGTGGGGGCCATGTTCGGGACCTTGAGCGGGAAGGTCAACGTGCGGGAATCCCTTGAACTCGCCGACCAGATCATCGAACGGGTCCATCTGCAGGAACACCGCGACAAACGGGCCGGTGGTCTGACGCCCGTGGAAAAGAAATTGACGGAGATCGCCCGGGCCCTGGCCATGAAGCCCAAACTGCTTCTCATGGACGAGGCCATGGCAGGCATGCACCCCAGCGACATCGACTCCATGGTGGCGTTTCTCAAGAAAATCGCACAGGACGAGGGCATTGCCATTGTGGCCATGGTGGAGCACATCATGCGTGCGGTCGTGGGAATGGCCGAAAAGGTCATCGTTCTCAACCAGGGAGAGAAAATTGTTGATGCGCCAACCAAAGAAGCATTGGAAGACCCCAAAGTGATTGAAGTATACTTGGGACATCCTCCGGAGGAATAATATATGCTCATTTTAAAGGAACTTGAATCCGGATACGGACCCATGCAGGTCCTTTGGAAACCAAGTATCCATGTAAAAAAGGGAACTATTACTTCCCTTCTTGGCCCGAACGGTGTAGGCAAAAGCACACTCCTGTCCACGGTGTTCGGGTCGGTTCCGACATGGTCCGGAACGATTCTCTATTCCGGTCAGGATGTCACCCGGGTCCCCACCCACAAAAAGGTGGATATGGGCATGGCCCTGGTGCCTGAAGGAAAACACCTCTTTCCCAACATGACCGTATACGAGAATCTGGCCATGGGGGCCTATCTCAAGAAGGCCCTGCAGGTCCGGGAAAAGAGCATGGAACTCGTCTATTCCCTGTTTCCGCGACTTCACGAGAGGCGGGAACAGCTTGCGGGTTCTTTGAGCGGTGGCGAGCAGCAGATGGTCACCATCGGTAGAGCCCTCATGACCCGGCCCGAACTCATCATGCTGGATGAGCCCAGTCAGGGACTTGCCCCGGTCCTCGTCCAGGAAGTATTTGATACTATAGTAAAAATGAAGGCCGACATCGGTCTGACCGTGCTCCTGGTCGAGCAAAACGCCGATGCCTCTCTCAATGCGGCGGACTACGTCTTTATCATGCATGAGGGCATGATCAAGGCGGAAGGGACCCCGCAGGAGATCAAGGGGTCTTCGGAGATTCGAGAGGCCTACCTGGGAATCTGAAGACCTCCCCGCCCCGACGCCCCCGATACCCGGACGAGAAGACTGAGCAACGCCACGGGATACCCGAGCGCCCCGGGATGAGTTGTCCTGAAATTCCCATTGACACTTTTTTCACAAGCGGTATACATTCGGTTCAACGAAAAACAAGGAGGCACCATGGATCCTTTCCTGGAAGCAGGACCTAAGAACCCCATCAAGATTCAAGACAACACCTTCCGCGACGGCCATCAGTCGCTTCTCGCCACACGCATGCGCACCGAGGATATGCTTCCCATCGCCGAGAAGATGGACAGCGTAGGCTTCTGGGCCATGGAGGTCTGGGGAGGCGCCACCTTCGACACCATGACCCGTTTTCTTGCGGAGGATCCGTTCGATCGAATTCGAACTCTGAAAAAGGTCATAAAGAAAACCCCTTTTTCCATGCTTCTTCGCGGGCAAAACCTCGTGGGTTATCGAAATTATGCGGATGACGTGGCCAGGCTCTTTGTGGACAAGTCCTGCGAGGCCGGCATGGATGTGTTCCGTGTGTTCGACGCCCTCAACGACTTTCGGAACTTCGAGACCGTGGTCGAGCGGATCAAGGCCAACGGTCGGCATTTTCAGGGCACCATCTGCTACTCCCTCACGGAGCGGCGCATGGGCGGCGACGTCTTCAATCTGGAGTACTACCTCGCCAAGGCGAAGGAGATCCAGGACATGGGCGCGGACAGCCTGTGCCTGAAGGACATGGCCGGCATCATGAGCCCCTTTGACATCGCCAAACTGGTGACGGAACTCAAGAAGACCATCACCATTCCCATCCATCTGCACACCCACTATACGAGCGGCATGGCCTCCATGATCTACCTGGAGGCGATCAAGGCCGGGGTGGACATCGTGGATACGTGCCTGGCGCCCTTTGCCCTCCGCACCTCTCAACCTGCGGTGGAGCCCCTGGTGGCCACCCTCTATCAGACCAGTCGGGATCCGGGCTTTGACCTCCCGCTTCTCCTCCAAATGGGGGACTATCTCGAGGAGATCGCCCCGAAGTATCGGGATTACCTGGCCAGGCACAAGATGTCCGTGATCGATACCGGGGTCCTGCTCCATCAGGTGCCCGGCGGCATGATCTCCAACCTGGTCAGCCAGCTCAAGGAGGCCAAGGCCCTGGACCGTCTCCCGGAGGTTTACCGTGATGTGGCCGTGACCCGAAAAGAGCTGGGAACCCCTCCCCTGGTCACTCCGACCAGCCAGATCGTCGGGGTTCAGGCGGTCCTGAACGTCCTGTTCGGTCGCTACAAGATGGTGACCAACGAGGTCAAGGACCTGGTATACGGTCTCTATGGAAAGACCCCCACCCCCGTGGACCCCGAGGTCCTGAAACAGGTGCTCAAGGGATACAAGCGCGGCGACACGCCCGTGACCGGACGCGCCGCCGACTACCTGGAACCCGAACTGGACCACGTCCGGGAGCGAATCGGGGATCTGGCCAAGAACGATTTCGACCTGCTCATTGCGGCCCTTTACCCGAACACGGGCGCCCAGTTCCTGAAGTGGAAGTACGGCCTGGAGGAGAAACCCCCGGCGGTCCGCCCGAAGACACTGGACGACATCCGTAAGGAGGATGAGGCCATGGCGGCGGCCATCGAGCAGGTCTGCAAGGCATCCTTCTGAGCGTATGACGGTGATTTTTCATTCATAAGGAGAGACAGACCCATGACGGCCAATGAAATTCTCGACCTGCTTCTCGGCACCCTCCGGACCACCGGAATCTGGAACTTCCAGTTCAACATCGTCATCATGTGGGCCATCGGTTCCCTGTTCATCTGGCTGGCTATTGCCAAAAAATACGAACCGTTGCTCCTGTTACCCATCGGGTTCGGGATCTTTATCGTCAACTTCCCGCTCGTCCCCATGATGGGGTACACGGACGGCCACCCCCATCTGCTCCAGTTCTTCTACCACTACGGTCTGGAGTGGGAAATCATCCCCTGTGTCATCTTTCTCGGACTGGGGGCCATGACCGACTTCGGTCCGCTCATCGCCAACCCCAGGACCCTGATCATCGGCGCCGGAGCTCAGTTGGGCGTGTTCATCACCTTCACCGGGACCGTTCTGGCCGGATTCACCCTCAAGGAGGCCGCCAGCGTCGGGATCATCGGCGGTGCCGACGGCCCCACCACGGTCTACCTCACCCAGCACCTGGCGCCGCAGCTCCTGGGGGCCAATGCCCTGGCCGCCTACTCGTACATGGCCATGGTCCCCCTGATCCAGCCGCCGATCATGCGCATGATGACCAACGCCAAGGAGCGGGTCATCAAGATGCGACAACTTCGGGCCGTGAGCCGGCAGGAAAAGATCCTCTTCCCCTTGATCACCTCGGGCATCGTGGCCCTGCTCGTTCCCTCGGTCATTCCGCTCATGGGCATGTTCATGCTCGGAAACCTGATGAAGGAGAGTGGTGTGGTGGCCCGTTTGACCGACTCGGCCCAGGGGGCTCTCATGAACATCGTGACGATCTTCCTCGGTATATCGGTAGGCGCGACCATGCATGCGGACAAGTTCCTCAGTTGGAAGCCCCTGTTCATCTTTGGCCTCGGTCTCGTGGACTTCGCCGTGTGCACCATCGGCGGGATCCTGACCGTCAAGATCATAAACCTGTTCGTCAAGGACAAGATCAATCCCCTGATCGGCGCCGCCGGCGTCTCCGCCGTGCCCATGGCCGCACGCGTGGCCCAGTTGGAAGGGCTCAAGTACGACAAGACGAACCACCTGCTCATGCACGCCGTGGGTCCCAACCTGGCCGGCGTCATCGGTTCGGCCGCGGCTGCGGGAATGTTCATCGCCATGTTCGACTAGCCCATCACCTCGGACGCGCATGTGAAAGGATGAGATATGAAACGACTGACTCTACTGATCATCATTCTCTGTGTCGGGCTGATCGGATCGACCCACGCCCAGCCCACCCAGGACGACTTTCTGGGACTCCCCGTGCCCGAAGGAACGGTGGACAACCGCACCGAGGACCGGCTGGACATGCTTTCCCCCATGACTCACGATCAAGCCCTGGCCTTTTATAAAGAAAAACTCGAGGGTATGAAAGATATCAAAATCCGGAACTGGAAAACCCAGTCATATATTGAAGACGACAGTAACAGACCATGGCATTCCATTACTATCGATAAAGAGTTCACGGAAGGTACAAAAATAAGCATCGTAAGGGATAATTGGACCTGGATCATCGGGACCTTGATCCTCCGGTACATCGGCGTTTTTGTGGTCCTTCTGTTACTCCTCGTAGGCATGACCGTATCCGGAAAGATCATTTCATCGACGGTGAAAAAGGCCGAGGCGGCAAAAAAGGGATCCTAGACCGGTGCCACCGGAAAGGAGCGGACACATGCGACAAAAAGTAACGGTTGTGGGGGCCGGGAACGTAGGCGCCACCGCGGCGATGCGCGTCGCCGAAAAGGAACTTGCGGACGTGGTCCTGGTGGATATTCTGGAAGGCGTTCCCGCAGGCAAGGCCCTGGATCTCATGGAGGCCGCTCCCATTGAAAAACACGATGCACGTCTCGTCGGAGTGTCCGGAGATTACGCGAATGCTGCAGATTCCGACATCGTCATCATTACGGCCGGGATCGCCCGGAAACCCGGCATGAGCCGCGACGATCTCCTGTCCACGAACATGAAAATCATGGAAACCGTGGTCCGGGAGATCGCGGCGGCCGCCCCTGACTCCGTCCTGATCATCGTGAGCAATCCCCTCGACGCCATGTGTCACGTGGCCCTCGAGGTCAGCGGCTTTCCCAAGAACCGGGTCCTGGGCATGGCGGGTGTTCTGGACTCCGCCCGTTTCCGGGCCTTCATGGCCATGGAACTGGATGTGTCCGTGGAAAACACCCACGCCTTTGTCCTGGGCGGACATGGCGACACCATGGTCCCCCTGCCCCGCTTTTCCACGGTGGCCGGAATCCCCATCACGGAACTCCTGTCCAAGGAACGTATACAGGCCCTGGTGGAGCGGACCCGGACCGGAGGGGCCGAGATCGTGGGCCTTCTCAAGACCGGAAGCGCGTATTACGCCCCGGCCTCGGCAGCGGTGGAGATGGCTGAGGCCATCCTGAAGGACAAGAAAAAGGTCCTGCCGTGTGCGGCCTATCTCCAGGGGGAGTACGGCATCGACGGCCTGTTCATCGGAGTTCCCGTGAAGCTGGGAGCGCGAGGAATCGAGGACATCATTCAAATTCACTTGACCCCGGATGAGGACGAGGCCCTGCAGCTTTCCGCGGCGGCCGTCAGGGGCCTCGTGGACGACATGAAACGGATCCGGCAGTCCTAAGGCCGTTGTCCCGCCTGGAATCCACCGTCGCTCCGATGACATGGCGCTCGGCCCGAGGCAACATGCATTTGGCTCTGGCACCGATACGCTCCGACCCCGGCGCAGATGTTGGACGCCCCCTCTTACCGATCCACCGAGGCGTCTCACCTTGAAGGGTTTCCCAGGCCGCTGTTCAGCGGATGCCGGTCTCGATCGATGGAGGTAGAGATGAACTGGCTCGCGACCACCTTGCTGTCATCCATCGGCAAAAAGCTGTTGATGGCCCTTACCGGTCTCTCCTTTCTGCTGTTTCTGTGCGTCCATCTCATCGGAAACCTTACCCTGTTCGGCGGTGGTGATCTGTTCAATGCCTATGCAGAGCACCTCCATGCCCTGGGTCCGTTGATCCGGGTCGCGGAGTGGGGACTCGTGGTCCTCGCCCTGGTCCACGTGGCCATGGGGCTCACCCTCTTTGTGCAAAACCTTCGGGCCAGACCGCACCGCTACCATATGAAACGGCGTGCGGGAGGCCGGACCATCGGATCGTCCACCATGCCCTACACGGGTGTACTGATCCTGCTTTTCGTGATTCTCCATCTGATCAACTTTCATTTTGCGGATCGGACCGGAATCACTCTGTATGCCATCGTGGCCGACGCCTTTTCCAGCCCCCTCCTCGTCATCATTTATCTCATCGCCATGATCACCGTGGCGGTCCACGTGAGCCACGGCTTCTGGAGTCTGTTCCAGACCTTTGGGGCCAACCATCCCATGTACATGCCCTTGATCGAGCGGCTGGGAATCGCGGCCAGTCTGGTCTTCGGCATCGGTTTCGGATCGATTCCGGTCTTCATCTCGCTCTTCGCCCAAGGAGGTTGACATGGAGCTTGCCGGACGGGCCCCCGATGGTCCGCTTCAGGACAAGTGGGACCGTCACCGTTTCGAACTGAAGCTGGTGAACCCCGCAAACAAACGGAAATACCGGATCATCGTTGTGGGCACCGGCCTGGCCGGAGGTTCCGCCTCCGCCTCTTTGGCCGAATTGGGATACGACGTCCAGACCTTCTGCCTTCAGGACAGCCCCCGCCGCGCCCACAGCATCGCCGCGCAGGGCGGGATCAATGCGGCCAAGAACTATCCCAATGACGGCGACAGTATCTGGCGGCTTTTTTACGACACCGTCAAGGGGGGGGACTACCGGTCTCGTGAGGCGAACGTCTACCGCCTCGCTCAGGTCAGCAACCACATCATCGACCATTGTGTGGCCCAGGGAGTCCCCTTTGCTCGGGAGTACGGCGGTCTTCTGGCCAATCGGAGTTTCGGCGGAGCCCAGGTGTCCCGGACCTTCTATGCACGAGGGCAGACCGGGCAACAACTCCTGCTGGGCGCCTACAGCGCACTGTGCCGCCAAGTGGCGGCGGGGAAAATTCGCATGTTTCCCCGCAGGGAGATGATGGCCCTGGTACTCGATGACGACCGGGCCGTAGGCATCGTGACCCGAAACCTGATCAACGGTGATCTCGAAAGGCACGAGGCCGACGCCGTGGTCCTGGCCACCGGCGGTTACGGAAATGTCTTCTTTCTCTCCACCAACGCCATGTCCAGCAACGTGAGTGCGGCCCTGATGGCCTATCGCAAAGGCGCCGTCTTCGCCAACCCCTGCTTCAGCCAGATTCACCCCACCTGCATTCCTCACCATGGAGAGTACCAGTCCAAACTCACCCTGATGAGCGAAAGCCTTCGCAATGACGGAAGAGTGTGGGTCCCCAAAAAGGCTGGAGATCATCGATCTCCAAAAGACATTCCGGAGGCCGAACGGGATTATTACCTGGAACGCCGGTACCCGAGTTTCGGAAACCTGGTGCCCCGGGATGTGGCCTCCAGAGCGGCCAAGGCGGTATGCGATGCAGGGTATGGCGTCGGACCCACGGGCTATGCCGTGTACCTCGATTTCGCCGATGCCATACAACGCGACGGGAAAGAGGTCATTCGACGGAAGTACGGGAATCTCTTCGACATGTACCGGAACATCGTGGACGACGACCCATACGAGATGCCCATGATGATCTACCCGGCCAGCCATTACACCATGGGCGGTCTCTGGGTGGACTACAACCTCATGAGCACCATTCCGGGGCTCTTCGTCATCGGTGAGGCCAACTTTTCGGATCACGGGGCCAATCGCTTGGGCGCCAGCGCGCTGATGCAGGGCCTGGCCGACGGGTACTTCGTGCTCCCATACACCATCAGCGGATATCTGGCTGGAAAGGCCCCTCAGAATAGCGGGACGGATCAGCCCGCCTTTGACACCGCGGTCAAAGAGGTGGAAGAGGAAATCCGGACCCTCCTTTCCGCCGCTGGCAAGCGCTCGCCCGACAGTTTTCATCGGGAACTGGGCCGCATCATGTGGGATCATTGCGGCATGGCCCGCAACAAGGCCGGGCTGGAAAAGGCTCTGGGGCTCATCGAAGGTCTTCGCGAGGAATACCGATCCAATCTTCGGGTGCCGGGTTCGGATCGAGACCTGAACCAGAGCCTTCAAAAGGCCTTCCGGGTCGGCGATTTTCTCGATTTCGCTCAAGTCATGACCCTGGACGCCCTGGAGCGAAACGAATCCTGCGGTGGGCATTTCAGGGAAGAATTCCAGACCGAGGAGGGCGAGGCCAAACGCGATGATGAGCGCTTCTGCCACGTCACCGCCTGGGAGTATCAAGGTGACAAGGCCCTCCCCCGCAGCCATGTGGAACCCCTGGTGTTCGAGAACGTGAAGCTGGCTCAAAGGAGTTACAAGTGACAGCGGAAACCGGAACCATCCACATCTCTCTCAAGGTCTGGCGTCAGAATGGACCCCGGGACCGGGGGCGTTTCCAGACCATCGACGTCCCGGACGTGGAAACCCATATGTCCTTTCTGGAGATGCTCGATGTGGTCAACGAGCGTCTCGCGGCGGATGGAGACGTCCCCATCGAGTTTGACAACGACTGTAGAGAGGGTATCTGCGGCATGTGCGGTGCAGTGGTCAACGGCATCGCCCACGGCCCCAAGCGCGCCGCCACCCTTTGTCAGCTCCACATGCGGACCTTCCGCGACGGCGACACCGTGGTGGTGGAACCATGGCGCGCCAGGGCCTTTCGCCTGGTCAAGGATCTGGTCGTCGATCGCAGCCCCTTGGATCGGATCATGGAGGCCGGCGGATACATCTCCGTGAATACAGGCTCCGCCATCGAGGCGAACACCATTCCCATGCCCCAGAAAAATGCGGACTTGGCCATGGACGCGGCCGCCTGCATCGGTTGCGGCGCCTGCGTGGCCGCATGCCCCAATGCCTCGGCCATGCTGTTTGTGGGTGCCAAGGTGTCTCACCTCGCCCTGCTCCCCCAGGGTCGGCCCGAGGCCGCTCAACGGGCCCTGGCCATGGAGCGGACCATGGGCGACCTCGGCTTCGGTAACTGCTCCAATGAGAGGGAATGCGAAGCCGTCTGCCCCAAGGAAATCAAGATTACGAACATCGCACGCCTGAATCGGGAGTTCATCAAGGCCGGTTTCTGTTCCTCGAGGACATGATGCCGGAGATTCTCCAGCGTGGGACTCCCCCCCTTCACGGCCCCTTCGAGCCTTCCGCGGACGGGGCCGTTTTCACGAGGAAAGGGTTATGACCGACTTCATCTACCAGGATCCGTTCCCCCTCGCCGAGGACCACACCGCCTACCGACAACTCCCGACAGACACCGTCTCCACGGGGCATTTTGAGGGAAATCGAATCACCCGGGTGAATCCGGAGGCCCTCACCCTGCTGGCGGAAACGGCATTCCGGGATGCGGCCCACCTCCTGAGGACATCCCATCTGAAGCAACTTGCAGCGATCCTGAGTGATGGAGAGGCCTCGGAAAACGATCGGTATGTGGCCCTGGAGATGCTCAAGAATGCGGTGATTTCCGCGGAAGGTGTCTTTCCCATGTGTCAGGACACGGGCACCGCTATTATTCTCGGGAAAAAGGGACAGCAGGTGTGGACCGGGGCCCGGGACGAAGAGTTCCTGGCGCGCGGCGTCTATAATGCATACACGCAAAATAATCTCCGGTACTCCCAGAACGTGCCGCTCTCTATATTCGAAGAGAAGAACTCCGGATCCAATCTCCCTGCCCAGATCGAGCTCTATGCAACAACCGGTGACGCCTACTCATTCCTCTTCATCGCCAAGGGAGGCGGGTCGAGCAATAAGACCTTTCTTTTTCAGGAGACCAAGGCGGTTCTTCATCCGGATGTGCTGGTGCCCTTTCTCATGGAGAAGATGAAGACCCTGGGCACATCGGCCTGCCCACCCTATCATCTGGCCTTTGTCATCGGCGGTACCTCGCCCGAGGCCAATCTCAAGACGGTGAAGCTGGCTACGGCCGGATACCTGGACACCCTTCCCTCTACTGGAACCATGGGAGGATGCGCCTTTCGAGTCCCGGAGGTGGAGAACGAACTCCTCCTCCGCTCCAGAGAACTGGGCATCGGCGCGCAGTTCGGTGGAAAATATTTCTGCCTCGATGTCCGCGTGATCCGCCTCCCCAGGCATGGTGCCTCCTGTCCGGTGGGTCTCGGTGTGAGTTGCAGTGCGCATCGAAATATTCGCGGGAAAATCACGCCCGAAGGTCTATTTCTGGAGCAGTTGGACACGGATCCGGCCCGGTTTCTTCCCACTCCCGAGCCCCGGGATACATCGGCCGTTCGCATCCACCTGGACCGGCCCATGGAGGAGATCCGGGAGGAGCTGGGCAGGTACCCTGTATCCACCCGCCTCATGCTCAATGGAGATATCATCGTGGCCCGGGACATCGCCCATGCCAAACTCAAGGAACGCCTGGATAGCGAAGGAGGACTCCCTGACTATTTCAAGGAACACATCATCTACTATGCCGGCCCGGCCAAGACACCGGAAGGATATGCCTCGGGATCCTTCGGGCCCACAACGGCGGGTCGCATGGACCCCTATGTGCCGGTTTTCCAGGCTCACGGCGCGTCCCTGATCATGCTTGCCAAGGGCAATCGCTCCAAAATCGTCACAGACTCCTGTCGGCAACACGGCGGTTTCTACCTCGGTTCCATCGGCGGGCCTGCGGCACGTCTGGGTAAGGAATGCATCCGCCGGGTGGAGTTGGTGGAATACCCCGAACTCGGCATGGAGGCGATCTATAAAATCCGCGTGGAGGACTTCCCCGCCTTTATGGTGACCGACGACAAGGGTAATGATTTTTTTGACCAATTCAACAGATAGTTATGCAATACTTATACTGTTCTACATTACGTTTTTCTTTTCTCAGGGCCTCCGCATCACGGGTATTGCATTTCCCTTGCAAATCGTCTAATTCCTGTTCATGATCAATTGCCGTGCCAGCGCTGGAATCCGTACAATGGCACTCCAGGTGGGATCGACCCCGGTCGGGCGCATCAACCGCCTCACACCGGGCCGGGAAAGGATGAAGGAGAGACGAGGCCGCTATGTTTGATCATCTATTCGCTCCGTTTACCCTGAAAAACCTGACCCTTCCCAATCGAATCGTGATGCCCGGACTCGCGTCTTTCCTGATCGAGGACAACGGCGCCATCACCGAAAAGACGGTGGAACACTACCGCCGCCGGGCCGCGGGCGGACCCGCCATGGTAATCATGGAGGCATGTTCCGTGGCCAGCGAAGGCATTGTCTCCCCCCACCAGGCCCGGATTTACCATGATCGTTTCACCCCTGGTCTTGCGAGAATCGCCCGCAGCATGAAGTCCGAGGGATGTGTCCCCGGGATCCAGATCCATCACGGAGGGCGGCAGACCTCTCCCCGCGTCATCGGCCGAAAGCCCTTTGCTCCATCCCTCCTGCCCTGCCCCACCATTCGCGGGGAAGTGGAACCCCTATCGGTCGACCAGATACAGAACATCGTCCGACAGTTCGGCGATGCCGCGGTCCGTGCGGTCGAGGCCGGGTTCGAATTGATTGAGATTCACGGCGCCCACGGATACCTGATTAACCAGTTTCTGTCCTCGTTTTCGAATGTCCGGGATGACGCTTACGGCGGGGATGTCTCCGGCCGTTCCCGTTTTGCACAAGAGGTGATTCGCGAGGTGCGAAGGCGCGTTGGAAAGGCGTTTCCCATCGCGTTCAAGATCAGTGCTCAAGAGTTCGTCCCCGGCGGTCTCACCGTGGAGGAGAGTATCGCGATCCTGAGACTGCTGTTGGACTGTGGCGTGGACATTGTCCAGGTATCAGCCGGCAACGACGCCACGCCCGAATGGATCTGCCAGCCCATGTTCATGGAAAAGGCCTGCCTGGCCGATTCGGCCGAAGCGGTTCGAAAGGCATTGGGCATACCCGTGATGGCCGTTGGAAGAATCAACGGCCCGGAAATCGCCGACGAGATCATCGCCAGAGGCCAGGCCGACCTGGTCTGTATCGGACGAGGACTCCTGGCCGATCCCAAGATGCCCATCAAGGCCAGAGAAGGACGAATGGACGACATCCGCACATGTATCGCCTGCAACACCTGTATGGAGTCCATTTTTCGGCGGGGACGAGTGGAATGCCTGGTCAATCCGGCCCTGGGGCGCGAGCAGGAAATGGTCCTGATCCCGGCGGAGGAGCGTAAAAAGGTCATGGTGGTGGGGGGCGGCCCCGGAGGCCTGGACGTGGCCTGGGTGGCCGCAAAAAGAGGGCACGAGGTGCACCTCTACGAGCAACAGGAGACCCTGGGGGGACAACTGCTTCTGGGAAGCGTGAGTCGCTATAAGAAGGAACTCCTCACACTGATCGAGTACCAGAAGAAACAGATTCGAAAATACGGGGTGACATGCCATCTGGGTTGCCGGGTGGATGCGGGCACGGTGAAGGAGTCCGCGCCGGACGTGGTGATCCTCGCCACCGGATCCGTGTCGAATCCACCGCCGGTTCCGGGGATCACGGGCCCGCTGGTCCGCTCCATCCCCGAGATCCTCAACGGCGGCCTCAAACAGTTGTCTCAAGGGAAAACCATCGTCATCGGAGGGGGGGCCACCGGTTGCGAGATCGCCCTACACATTGCCGAGTCCGGGGGGGAAGTAACCATCGTTGAGAAGACACGCCGCATCGGGCCGATGATCGAGACCGTCACGCGAAAGATTTTCCTTCAGAAACTCAAGGAACGGGGCGTGAACCTCTTGACGGGAACCGAGGTGGTTCGCATTCAGGAACGCGGTGTCCTGGTGATGAACCGGGATTCCGGCGAACAGTTTCTGGAGGCGGACTATGTGACCACGGCCACCGGCATGAAGTCGGATGACTCCCTGTATCAGGCTCTCCTTCCATTGGGTATACCGATTCACCGGATCGGCGACTGCCTCGAACCGCGGAGTGCAAAGGCGGCCATTCTCGAAGGGGCCTTGATCGGAAGAAAAATCTAACGCTAGCGGGATTTCGTTTTCTTTGCCTCCCGAATCAGTTCGTCTCCGTACTGCTCAAGATAGAGGTTCAAGTCTTTTGTCCACTCCGGCATGATGTTGAGCCCCTGCTTCTTCAAAAGTCGGTTCTCCAGGATCCCGTTGAGCGGTCGTATGGCTGCAGGCGATATCTCCGATGTCTTTACAGCCACCAAATCCGCCCTTATCTTGAGTTTTTCCAAGACAAACCGGGCGAAATCGAGCCGGCTGCAGAATCCCTCCGCCGTGGCGTGATACGTGCCGTGCACATCCTGGTGGAGCATTTCCCGGATCTGATACGCCAGACGAAAGGTCCAGGTCGGTGATCCGAACTGGTCGTCTTCCAGAAGAATCGTCTGTTTCTTTCGCCCGCCTTTCAATGCCCGGGAGAGTATGTCCGTGATGAAATTATCACCGTACCGCCCGTAGAGCCAGCCGGTCCGGATGATGATGTAGTGAGGGGCATTCTCCCGTACCGCGGTCTCACTGTAGACCTTGCTTCGGCCGTATTCCGATAGGGGGTCGGTCGGATCGTCCTCAAAATAGGGCTGGGGCACGCTCTTCAGGCCGTTGTACACGCAATAGCTGGACAGGTGGATGAGCTTGCACTCGAATCGTGCACTTCCCTGGGCCAGGTTTCTCGGACCTTCCACGTTGATTTTCTGGACCGAAAACTCGTCCCTCTCGCAGGCCTCCACGTCCGTAAAGCCGGCGCAGTTGATAACCACCTTCGGCGAAACACGCTGCATGGTTTCAATGACGTCATCCCAACTGACGATGTCCAGCGCCTTCCGCTCCGGAGTCAGAACGTCATGTTCCTTCTCCATCACTGCTTTGCAATCGCTCCCAACCATGCCGGAGCTTCCCAAGAGTAAGATTTTCATTCCCTGCAGGACTCCCTTCAATCAGCCTGACGCGCCTTAAGCATAGAAAAAACCGGAACCCGTTCCCCGCTACCCAATGCAACCGCTGCAAAACGCGAACCTCCGGCCATGGATGGTCCCTGGTCCCCGCTCATCGCTATTCGTGGTGGAAACGGCATGACTTCAGTATAATCCATCCCGAGCAAGATGCAATGTTTTCATGCTTTTCCGTATTGCCCCACTCCTGGAAATCGTGATAGTCTTTACATTTTGTGTTGTTGAATACACCCACTCGAAAGCGAGGAGTTTCGAGTGAAAAACGCCTTGCAGACCGCACGGATCGTTGTCTCCTGTCTTTTGATCCTCTGTGGGGCTTCCGCCCGCCCCGCTCTGGCCCTCGAGGACGGCACGGGACCTGCACACATTCGAGACGGCCTGATCCTAGGCACGGAACTCCTCTACAACCGGGACTTCCGCCAGGCCGAGATCCAATTCCTTAAAATGATCTCAGAGGCCCCCGATCACCCGTCGGGCCACTTCTATCTGGCCATGGTAAACTGGAGTCAACTGGCCTCGGGATTCTGGACCCGGGAGATCCTCGACCTCTACGACAAGCGCATCGGGTGGGCCATCGATGTGGCCCAAAAGGCGGTGAACCGGGATCGGAACAGCGCTGAAGCCCACTTTTACCTGGGTGGATCTCTGGGGTTCAAGGCGCGCTTTTACCTGATGCAGGAGCGGTATTTTCAGTCGTTTCTTCTGGCCCTTCGTGCAGTGGATTCCCTGAGGATCTGCCGCGAACTGGATCCGGACAATCGGGATGTGCTCTTCGGACTCGGCGTGTTCGAATACTATACGGCCAAGCTGGCGGGTCTACTCCGGTTCCTGAGTCATTTCCTCATTCATCCGGCGGACCGGGAAGCGGGGCTCGAAAAACTCCACATAGCCGCCGATGAAGGCATCGTGACGCGGATCGAGGCCCAGAGCACGCTCCTCCATATCTACCTCTTCATGGAAGACAATCCGGAGTCCGCTCTTCCTTTGGCCGAAAGACTCACCCGGGAGTTTCCCGAAAATCCCCGATTTCCCTACCTGCTTGGGTCGGCCCAGTTGCGCCTGGGCCAGGAGACCGAGGCCACGATCGCCCTGTTGAAAGAACGGACGGACAAAGCGCTCCGTCCGGCGGCCAGAATCATCTGGGAACAGCATGAGGAGTATCTGCAGGCCACAACCCATCTCGTGAGCGGACGCCTGAATGAAGCCAGGGCCGTGCTGAGATCCATTCTAGCCCGGGTGGATCCGCAGAATGATCCCTTTATGGCCGCTTTTCCGTTGGTCAAACTGGGAATGTCTCATGACCTCGCCGGTGAACGGGAGACCGCCCTCGCTCTGTACGCGCAGGTCCTCTCCATGGAAAACGGCGGTGGCGCTCAGTTCCTCGCAAAAAAGTACCAGGCGGCCGCGATTCTCCCGGATGATCCCTTTCTGCTCTACTGAATGACGACGGATGCACCGGCATGGGGATGGTATGAACGATCCGACTCTCAGAAACCATACCGAACATCGCACGGCGCTATGGCTCCCGGGGATCCTGCTCCTGGCCCTCTTCCTTGCCGGGTGCACTCGAGTGGCCGTTCGCGGGTTTTCTGAACTGATTCCAGGCCTCACACAGGCCGTTTTCTCCGAATGCGACCCGGAATTGGCCCGTGATTCCATGCCCGCAAACCTCAAGGTCATGGAAGGGCTCCTCAAGGCCGACCCCGACAACCGGCGCCTTCTGAACGGCCTGGCCATGGGGTTTGCCGGATACGCCATGCTCTTTCTGGAAGACGAATCCCCGGACCGCGCCTCCGGACTCCTGCTTCGCGCTATGCATTATGGTTTTCGTTCACTCGGTGACCGAGGACGGTCGCTGGAGGAGGGAGCACAGGATTCCTCTCAGCTCTCCAGAGTCCTCCAAACCCTGGGTCCGGAGGACATGGAATCTTTTTTCTGGGCAAGCCTCGCGTGGAGCGAATGGATTCGACTCAATCTGGATCGCCCCGGCGCACTGGCCGGACTCAACGCGGTAATCGCATGCCTGGCCCGGGCCATCGAACTGGACGGGGCCTACTTCCATGGACTCCCCTATGCGGCCATGGGAAGCGTCCTGTCCGCCGTCCCCCCCATGCTCGGAGGGCGCCCGGAAGAGGCCCGGGACCTCTTTGAAAAGGCCCTTCAAGAGAGCGGTGGGGATTTTCTCATGGTCAAGGTCTACTATGCCCGATACTATGCGGTCCGGGTTCAGGACCGGGCGCTTTTCACACGTATCCTGCGCGAAGTGGCACAGGCCGAGCCCGCGGTACTCCATGAGGTCTGCCTTCTCAACGCCGTGGCCCGCCAAAGGGCACAGGTTTTGATGGAGCAGATTGACGATTTTTTTCTCTAGAGGAGGTCGCCTTGACGCAAGCACGTGGTGCAATGTCATGTCGGGTTTTTCTGGAAGCGGTTGTCGCTTCTCTTCTCATTTTTCTGTCCGCACCCGCCGGGTGGACAGCGGAACGGCCCGGAATCGAGATCAAGTTCGCGGCCCTTCCCCCGGAAGGGTCCACATGGCTCAAGGTCATGCGGACCCTCGACAAGACGCTCCGCGAGAAGAGCGGCGGGCGTCTCGGTTTTCGAATCTATCCAGGGGGAATCGCAGGCGATGAACTGGATGTGCTTCGGAAGATCCAGATTGGACAGATTCATGCAGCCGCGTTCAGCGGCGCCGGTTTGACCCGCATCCTTCCCGAAGTCCGTGTCCTGGATCTGCCGTTTCTGTTCCACAGCCTCGAAGAGGCGGATCGCGTCCATGCGGAACTCCGCGACCACTTCGCTGAACTGTTCCGTACAAAGGGGTTCGAGTTCCTGTCATGGGCCGAGGTCGGCAATGTGCATCTCTTCTCCAAGAACACCATTCGGCGGGTCTCCGATATCTCCCGCTGCAAGGTCTGGACTTGGAGCGGGGATCCCATTTCCCAGGAGACCTTTCAGGCCATGGGAACCAGCCCGATTCCCCTGGCGGTCACGGACGTGACCACTTCCCTGAGTACGGGGATGATCGACACGGTGTACGGCCCGCCCCTTGGCGCATTGGCCCTTCAATGGCATGCCTACACCAAGACCATGACCTCCCTGCCCCTGGCCCATGCCACCGGGGCCTTCCTGCTCTCGGAACGATTTTACCGGGAGATGCCGGAAGACCTTCAGGTCCTCCTCAGTGAAGAATGTGTAAAGAGCATGGCGGCTCTCACCCGGGAACTGCGGGACCAGTCCCAGGAAGCGGTTCGAATCATCGAACAAAGCGGTCTGACCGTAATCCCCGATCCTTCCGGTGACGACCTCGCGGCCTTTTATCGGGTCCACGACCTGGTGGCCGAGCGCCTGGCCGACAAGGTCTATTCCCGAAAGCTCCTGGACCGGATTTACGCGGTGCTCGGCCGCACACCCTGATGGAAATGACTCACGGCCTCATATGAACGTCCTGCGCAGAATCGATCGCTTTCTGGCCCACTGGGAGGGGCGGGCCATCGTGCTTCTGCTCGGAGTGATGATCGCCTTTACACTCGCGCAGGTCATTCTTCGGGCACTGGCCGTTCGAGCGGGCCTGGGATGGGCCCACATCCTTCTGGGCCGGATATCCTGGTCCGACGAACTGGCCCGGGCCTGCCTCCTCTGGCTGACCTTTCTCGGCGCGTCCCTGCTGACCCGCAAAAACCGTCACATTCGAATCGACATCATGTCGGCCCTCCTTCCCGATCGGTGGGGACGCTTCAGGGAAGGCCTTCTCGCCGTGGCCGCATGCGTGGTCTGCGCGGTCATGTCTGTGGCGTCGTTCCGAATGATCCGAATGGAAATGGCCTTCGGCGGATCGCTCTTTTTGAATATGCCCGCCTGGGTCGTCCAGGTCATTCTTCCCGTCGGTTTTCTCCTCCTGGTCTTCCGTTTCGGGATCATCGCCATGGAAGGGCTTCGAAGACCCTCCGAAGGGCCTCGCCCATGATCCTCGCCTTGACCGTCCTTCTCATCGGCCTGGTTCTTCTGGGCCTTCCCGTGTTCGCGGGAATCATGGCCGCGGCCATGATCGGCCTGTACGCAAGCGGCGTGGACCTGTCGGCCATCGCCATCGAGATCTTCCGCCTGGCCAATGCCCCGGTTCTGCTGGCTATACCCCAGTTCACGTTCGCCGGATACCTGTTGAGCGAGGGGGAGACCTCCGGGCGGCTCGTCCGGTTTTCCAGGAGCCTTCTGGGCTGGCTTCCGGGGGGGCTGGGCGTGGTGGCTCTGGTCACATGTGCGTTTTTTACGGCCATCACCGGGGCGACCGGCGTGACCATCATCGCCCTTGGAGGCCTCCTGCTGCCTGCGTTGATGTCTGACCGCTACACCGAGTCCTTCTCCCTGGGTCTCATGACCACGTCGGGCAGCCTGGGTCTCCACTTTCCTCCCAGTCTGCCCCTGATTCTGTATGGGTTTGTCTCGGGCGCAAGCATTGAGACCCTCTTTGTGGCCGGTCTCGTCCCCGGCGCGATCATGGTGGGAATTCTCTGCCTCTTCTCCATTTTCATGGGCCGCACATGGCGCCTCGACCGCCCCCGGTTCACATGGGCCGAATTCCTGGCCGCGGCCCGGGAGGCGGCGTGGGAGATCCCCATCCCCTTTCTGATCCTTGGGGCCGTCTATACGGGCCTTGCCACGGTAACGGAGACCGCCTCCCTGACCGTGGCGTATGTCCTGTTCATCAAGATCGTCGTGTATCGGGAGATCCGGCCTTTTTACGACCTTCCCCGGATCATGGTCGAGAGCATGGAGATGGTCGGCGGCATCATGATCATTCTGGGAGGGGCGCTCGGTTTCACCAATTTTCTGGTGGATGCCTTTGTCCCCATGAAGATTCTCTCATTCATGGAGGGAGCGATCCAATCCCGGGTGGGATTCCTTCTGGTGCTCAATGGCTTTCTCCTCGTGGTGGGATGCATGATGGACATCTTCAGCGCCATCCTGATCGTGGTCCCGCTCGTCCTGCCCCTGGCGACCCAGTACGGCATCGATCCCGTGCACCTAGGCATCGTGTTTCTGGCCAACCTGGCCATCGGATACAATACGCCGCCCGTGGGCCTCAATCTCTTCATCGCGGCAGCCCGATTCGATCGGCCCATCGTGACCCTTTACCGGGCCACCCTACCCTTTCTCCTCCTCCTGCTGGTGACACTCCTGCTCATCACCTACTGGCCGGCGCTCTCTCTCTTCCTTCCCGCCCGCTTGGGCATGCATTGACCCAGGGATCCCCGCCGGCAGCGTGTTTCCGCTTTTTTCCTGAAATAGACCTCCGGCATGCTTTTCCGCCGAAAAAAGTTGCAATCCCCGAGGACACTTGGTATGGAGTGACTGGCCTTGAAAGGGACCATGGCGAACAGATTCATGAAGTAATTTCAGAAGGATAAATCGAATGGCTCAAATCGAGGAAATCAAACGGCGATTAAGTGAAACCCATGCGACCAAGGTTTTCTTCGTGGACCTGAACGGAGCGCTTCGCAGTCTTCCCGTCAACCCGGACCTCATTGAACAGTTCGTTGAAAACGGTGTGGGTTTTGACGGGAGTTCCATCGCCGGATATGCCTCGGTGCAACACAGCGACCGGATCCTGATTCCGGACCTTACGAGCTTTCGCATGGTTCCCGGTCCGCATGGCGCCTTGGGCTTCTTCGTGGGACATGTGTACAATGATCGAGGCGAACGATGCCAGTCCGACCCCAGAGCCATCCTGGAAGCCGTGGTCCGGGAGGCGGAGACCGTATTCAAGGTCCGTTTTCTCGTGGGCCCGGAACATGAATTTTTCCTGCTTCGATCCGACGCGTTCAGTGAGGACGTCCATACGGACAAGGCCGGGTATTTTCACACCACGCCGCACGACGGGGGCGAGGCGGTGCGTAACGACATCCTCTCCATCCTCAAGGCATGCGGCTTTCCATATGAAAAGGCCCACCATGAGGTGACCCCCTCACAGCACGAGATCAACCTCGAGGCCACCGATCCTCTCAGCGCCGCTGATCGGACCCTGCTCTTCAACTACGTGACCCAGCAGACCGCCGCGGCCCATGGTGTTCACGCCACCTTCATGCCCAAACCCTTTGATGATCAGAATCGCAGCGCGTTTCACATTCACCTGTCCATGCAGGATGTAGAAGGCCGAAACCTCTTTTTCAATGAATCGGAAAAGGGAAACATCAGCGAGACCGCACGGCATTTCATCGGCGGAGTCCTTCGCCACGCACGAGGGACCTCCATCATCATGGCGTCCACGTTCAACTCCTATAAGGCCTATGTGCTGGAGCGGGAAGCGCCCATTGTGCGGAGTTGGGGTTTTCGGAACCGCAGTTCCATGGTCCGCGTTCCCTACAGTCACAACCCCCGGAACGTTCGCATCGAACTCCGGAGCCCCGATCCGGCCGGAAACGTCTACCTCCAGGTGGCCACGTTGATCGCCATGGGCCTGGATGGCATGCGGAACCGGATCGAACCGGGCAGGCCCGATGGGGGAAGCACATACAAGAAGGGATACGGCGTCCGCGTCTGGGACCGCCGTTTTCTGCCGAGAAGCCTTTTTGAAGCCCTTGTGGAGGCAGAGCGCAGCTCCTTTCTTCGAAACCTCCTGGGTGAGAGCGTCTATCGAGACTATATGCGCCTGAAACTGAGGGACTGGGAAGAACACCGCACCCATGTCACTCCGCGAGAGCATGCCAAGTACCTCTAAACGCGACCTCCTTCATGCACACGCTTGAAGGCCCGGTCCGCCGAACACGTTGTCGCCGCGAAGCGACCCATACGACAGGGAGATCGACACATGGAAGAATGGATGGAACAACTTCAGAATTCCGTAAATACATTGGACCGGCTCAAGAAGGTCATCACGGTCACGCCCGAGGAGGAGAAGGCCATCTCTTCCCTGCACACCAAATGGGGGACCACCCCCTATTTCGCGTCCCTCATGGACCCGGTGAACCCCGACTGCCCGATCCGCAAACAGGTCATTCCGTCCATGAAAGAGACCGAGAACCGTTTCGGCATACCGGATTACCTGATATGGAAAGAGAATCGCGCCACCGGGGAGAAGCGTCCGGACAGCATCGCCCGCCAATACGACGACCGGATCGCCTTCACGGTCACGGACATGTGTGCCAACTACTGCCGCCACTGTTTCCGGAAGGAACTGGTGGTAGATCGGGATTTGAAACTGCGCATGGACGTAGATGAAGGGCTTGCCTGGATTCAAGATCATTCGGAAATACGAGATGTTCTCGTCACCGGAGGGGACCCCTTTATTCTATCGGATGACAAAATTGAATACATCATTCGAAAACTGCGCGAAATACCCCACCTGGAAATGCTCCGGTTCGGGACCCGGACGCCCATTGTCCTTCCCCACCGGATCACGGAAGGTCTCAAAAAGGTCCTCAGCGATTTTCACCGCGTCCCCATCTGGGTGAACACCCAATGCAACCACGCCAAGGAGATCACCGATCATACGGCGAGGGCGGTCTACGACCTCCTCTCCTGCGGTGTCAATGTGGGGAACCAGGCCGTACTGCTCAAGGGGATCAATGATGATGTGGCCGGCTTTCGCGCGCTCCACCAGAAGTTGCTACAGGTCCGCATCCGCCCCTACTACGTGTTCTACTGCGAACCCGCCCCGGGAATCGATCATTTTCGCACACCGGTGGAAAAAGGCGCCGAACTCATTCGGGACGCCCTTCGGGGACACACCACGGGCCTTGCCCAGCCCATGTACGTGATTGCCACGAACATCGGCAAGATTCCATTGATGCCCGACTATTACATTCAGGGGAAGACGAAAGAGGAATACCAACTCATCAACTACAAAGGCCAGCGCACGACTATACCCAATATCCCTGAATAATCGATGCGTCAGGAGCGGGGCTCATCCAGTTTGGCCATGCATCTGCGAAGGATGTCGACGTTCTGGCGAAGCGCCTCCTTGGATACGTGAATCGCCTTCTCATCCGCGATGATCCTCAGCAGCAGGTCCATGCTTCGCTGAAGGGGTTCCTTGATTTCGTCGAGACGGCTCTCCCTCGTCTGCAGGTCTTCCTGGGCCAGGGACTCCGCGGCCATCAGGATGGAGGAGGCGTACACGGCGGAGTCCTTGTCCTCTTCTGAAGTCACATCGATGGTCGAGTCTCGGGTCACCCGCCGGATCAACCCGGCCACATGGCCCGGGACCATGCGGATCGGATCGATGTGATACAGCTCCATATCTTCCAGTACACCCTCCCGGATGAGGTCCTCGTACAGGGCCTTCAGTTGCTCAACATATTCTTGTTGCGCGTATCTAGTACGATTTATCACCGAGGGATGTCTCCATTATCACTCGATTATCCGGCGTCTCACAGGGGTTCTGCGTGTTGCGATGATGGATGCCGCTTGGGTTTCGACCTCTCCTTTCGATCCACCGAGACTACCGTTCGCTGGAATCACCACGGGAGGACTATACCTCTGCCAGTCGGTATCATCAACCATATTCGGGGACTTGTCGAGAGAGCGGAAGGCGTACCACCGCTGTTCAGCATGTCGGGGTCCCAGGGCCCGGGAAAAATCAATGAGGCGCGGGAAACCTTTTCGCGAAAGCATTCTCATAGTATAATGATAGAAAGAATGCCGAGGATCGACCGGTTCTTCAACGCCCGATGGATCCCGGTGTACACATCATCTTCAGTGAAGGAGGAAGATTCGATGCCCATTTATGAATACAAATGCGAGGAGTGCGGTAAGGTCTTTGAACGACTCGCATTCGCTTCCGATGAAAACGATCCGGTGGAATGCCCGGAATGCGGCAGCAACAAGACCAAGCGACAGATGTCGTGCTTTTCATCCGTTTCGGGAGGGGAGGGCCTGGGAAAGGCCCTGTCTTCGGGATGCGGTTCTTCAGGCGGTTTTTCCTGAGCATCCTAGGAGGGAGGCCGTGTGCCACCCTGATAGAAATGGTTTTCGAGCACCTGAGCGTTTCCAATCCGGAAATGAGATCATTTTATGAGCGAGATTTCGAAAGAAACAAAGGAGAAGGGAATGGGAGGAATTGGATGGGTCCTGCTGATTCTGGTGGTCTGGGTTGCACTCCAGGCCTATATTCTGCCCCGTATGGGCATTTCCACGTGAATGCGCCCCAGTTGTCCGGTGGACAACTCGTCCGAACAGCGCCTTCTTTCTTCTGAAAACGATCGAGAGCAACGCAAATGAGAATCTGGAAGGCATCACTCAGGATTCGAAGGGTGGGCCTCTCCTCAAGAGCTGAAATCCGAATGCAGAGCGCTTGCATGGAAACCAGGGCCGGGTCAGGACTCGGCCCTGCGTTTTTCCTCGCTGCGAATCTCCCTTCTGAGAAGTTTTCCCACCTTGGATTTCGGCAGCATATCCCGAAACTCGATGTACTGGGGGACCTTGTAGTCTACCAGTTTGTCACGGCACCACCGAATGAGATCGTATCCGGTGATCCCCTTGACATCCTCTTTGAGGACCACGAAGGCCTTGATGCGCTCCCCCACCTTGGGGTCCGGAAGCCCCACCACGCAGGAACTGATGACCGCCGGATGCTCCTGAAGCACGGACTCCACCTCTGAAGATGAGACTCGGAACCCTTTGTGCTTGATCGTGTCCACGGTCCGGTCGACAAAGAAGAGGTTGCCTTCCCGGTCCCGGCTGATGATGTCCGCGGTGCGATAAAAAAGCTTGCCGTCCCTCTCCACAAACGCCTCAGCCGTTTCCTCGGGTTTGTTCCAGTAGGTCCGCACCATGCGTTTCGAGTGGACCCAGAGTTCTCCCGGGGTTTCTCCCTCCACGGGTTCCAGCGTCTCCGGGTCCACGATTCGGACCTCCTTGCTGGGTACGACCTTTCCGATGCTTCGTAGGGGATTTTCCTGATCCACCGGACACATGGAGACCCCCCCACAGGTCTCCGTTGCGCCGTAGCCCTGAAAGATGGGCTTTCCGAACTTTCGCTTCCAGCGCTGGTTCACTTCCTCCGGAAGCACATCCCCCCCGTTGAAGCAGTATTTCAGGGCGCTCAGGTCGTAGAGGTCAAGGCGGTCGTGTTCCAGGATCATGCGGTAGAGTGTCGGTACACCGATCAGGGTCTTTGCCCCGTAGTGCTCCACCGTATCGAAGATTGCATCCAGATTGACCTTCGGCATGAGGACAATGGCGCCCCCCACCAGAAGAGTGCTGAGCGCGGTGGTCTGCCCAAGAATATGAAAGAGCGGCACGGTTCCGATGACGACATTTTCGGCAGGATCGAACAGGGGCCGGCTGATCCCGATCTGTTCCAGCGCGGATTCGATATACAGCCCGTGGGATATGGGGACCCCCTTGGGGAATTTGGTGGTCCCTCCGGTATATAGGATCTCGGCCGTATCCGACTCTTTCTTGTCCAGCGGAGGCGGTGGGGGCTCCTTCATGCCCTTCAGCACCATGGAGCGAAAGGAGATGGACACACCGTCCCGCCAGGACGTCTTTCCTTTGGGTACCTTGTCAAAGGCCCATCCGAAAAGCCGTTTCCACCACGGCAGCATATCGGATAGCCGGGTCACGACGGCCAGTTCCAGGCCGGTCTCTTCCATGGCCTGTTTGACGTATCCGTAGTTGGTATCCGCACAGACGATAAAACGGGCCTGGCTGTCGTTGGCAATGTACGTGAGATCGTGAACCGTGTAGATGGGCGTGATGGGAACGACTTCCGCGCCGCACCGCTGAATCCCCAGCCAGGCGATCACCCATTGGAGGCTGTTAGGGACATAGAGGACTCCTCGGTCTCCCGGACCGATTCCCCGGGCGCGAAGGGATGCGGCGAACCCTTCGGCAAAGGCCAGGAGGCGCGAGTAGCTGTACCGGGTCCCCAGATAGATGACGGCGGTTTTCTTCCCGTATACCTGTCCAGCCGCTTGAAACGCCTGAAAAATGTTCTGAAATGGAATATCGCCCTTCATGCGATCCACCCCTTGTACATGGAAACAGGGCGGGACTGATCACCCGCCTCGTTGTCACACGCCGAAATAAGCGGCCTTCACCTCGGGGTTGTCCATCAGCTCGGTCCCCGTGCCGGTCAACGAGAGCATCCCGTTTTCGATGATGTAACCGAAATCGAGAATCGGAAGGATCGGACGGGCGAACTGCTCGCTCAGAACGACCGTGATTCCGGCTTCCCGGCGGAGGTCCTTGATGGCGTCCACGAGGAGCCTCTGCATCATGGGGCTGAGCCCGAGAAGCGGTTCATCCAGCAGGAGAAGCGTCGGCTGCACCACGAGCGCCATGCCGATGGCCAGCATCTGCTGTTCGCCTCCGCTCAGAAACCCCGCCTTTCGATCCCTGAGTTTGTCCAGGGCCGGAAAGAGTTCAAATGCCTGTTTCAGGCCTTGTTGCATCTGGCTTCGTGTCCTCAGGTATCCTGCGATCTTGAGGTTCTCCACCACATCGCTCTCGGGAAACACGGGGTGACGCTCCCGGCAGAGGACGATCCCTTTACGGACTCGATCGCTGGGACGCATGGCCGTGATGTCTTCCCCGTGAAAACGGATCTCGCCATACAGGGTGATTCTCTCCCCTCCCCTGCGTCTTTCCTTGATCCGCATATCGATGATCAGGCCGGAGAGGGTATTCATGAGGGTGGTTTTCCCGGCGCTGTTCGATCCCACGACGCCGATGATCTGCCCCTCTTTCACTTCCATGCTGTAGTCGTTCAACGCCAGAGCGTTTTCAAAGAACACCATCAGACCCTTGACGGAAAGCATGGTCCCATCCTTCTCAGGTTTCACTGCCCAGGTAGGCATGTTTCACAGCGTCGCTCTCCATGACCTCACTACCGGCCCCTTCGGCGATCTTCTGGCCGAAATTCAGTACCATGATCCGGTCGGCGATTCGGAAGAGCTCCTTCAGCCGGTGTTCGATCATGATGATCGTCTTTCCCTGAAACATGAGCTTCTCAATGATCGGAACAATACTCGCCACCTCCGCCAGGCTGAGACCGGAAAATAGTTCGTCCAGGATGATCAGGTCCGGTCGAAGGGCCATGTTCTTGGCCAGTTCCAATCGCTTCAGGTAGCCTTGGGGAAGTGATCCTGCCGTCTTGTAGGAGACACGGGCGTCCCGTTCGAATCCCACCTCCTCCAGCAGGTCCAGGGCCACGGCATCCCGGTCCCCGTACCGGCCTCCGGCCAGCTTTTTGACCCGCGGTGAAGAGAGCGGGACGATGAGATTCTTGAACGCCGGCAGCTGATAAAAGGGTCGGACCATCTGGAAGGTGCGTGCGATGCCCAGCCCCACGATCCGGTAAGGAGGTCGGCCCGTGATGTCCTTCCCCATGTATTCGACCCGGCCCGAATCGGGCTTCACGAATCCCGTGATCAGGTTGACCAGCGTGGTCTTGCCGGATCCATTGGGTCCGATGACCCCGACGAGTTCCCCTTTTCGGATCTCGAAACTGACGTCGAAGACCGCCATCACGCCGCCGAAAGACTTGGTCAGGTTCGAGACCTTGAGTACCGTGGGATTGCTCTCATTCATTCCACCACCACCCATCGTTCAAACTGATGATACTTTCGCTGCATGTAATGGAACAGCCCTTCCGGCAGCCCCACGACGAAGATGACCAGGAACAGGCCGTAAAAAACGATTCGAAGCGCCCCCAGAGCCCGGAGGAGTTCCGAGAGGGGCACCAGAATGAAGGCGCCCACCATGGGGCCGGCGAACGTGCCCATACCGCCCACCACGGCTGCGGCCACGGGCATGATGGAGTAATCCAGGGCGAAACCCGGCATGCCGGCAAACATGTCCAGATGGGTGCCAAACGCTCCGGCGAATGCCCCGACAGACGACCCCAGAAAGAGGATCTGCGTCTTGTACCAGTAGACATTGATTCCCGCGCTCATGACCGAACGGTCATTGTCGCTGATGCCCTTGACCACGAGCCCGTAATCCGAACTCATGATCCGGCGGAAACCGAACATCGCCGCGAGCAATGCCATCTGGATCACGTACAGCGCCACCATGGGCGTGGGAAAGGGCGTGAGTCCGGTGAGGCCCTCGGTCCCTCCCAGGATTCGAGTCGCCTCCACGAGCCGAAGGAGCATGAGGGGAAGGACCAGGGTCACCATGGCGAAATAGATGCCCCGAAGCCTCAGAACCGGCAGCAGCATCACGGTACAGACCAGGCCGCCTCCCACCGTGGCGATGGGAATGGTCCACAACGGCCCGAGCCCCCAGTAAAAATCCAGTGACCCGGCAATGTAGGATCCGACGCCGTAGAAGAGGGCCTGCCCGAGTGAGACCAGGCCTGCGGAAATCAGGATATCCCAGCTCACGGCCAGTAACGCGTAGGTGGCCGTGGAGATGAAGACCTCACGCCAGTACTCACCCATCATGGGGATGATGACAAGCAGCACCAGCACGGGGACGGCTCGGGGTGCGAGGACATAGAGCATCTCACGGTAACTCGTGAGCGCGTAGATGTCTTGGGATCGAGCCTTGATCCCCCGGTCGATTCTCTCTTTACGTTTCTTCATACGCTGTCCCGTATTCCACGCGGCGCATGGGCCGACTAGATGCGCTCTTCCAGTTCTTTTTGCTGCCCGAAGATCCCCGACGGCTTCACCACGAGGACCAGGGCGATGGCGATCAGGCTGACCAGAAACATCCAGTGGGGCCCCAGGTAGTTGGCGGTGAATGTCTGGGCGAACCCGATCAACACGCTGGCCACCAGGATCCCCACGGTACTCCCCAGCCCTCCGACGATGCATACGGCCAGGGCGTTGATCAGGACCTCGTACCCTCCTTCCACGGCAATGGTGCCCAGGGGAAGAATGACGATGGCGGCAATGGCCGCCAGGGCGGCTCCAAACGCCATGCTGAGGGCACCGATCCGGTCCGAATCGATACCGAACGTCAAGGCGGTGCGTTCGTCCTGTGCAATGGCCCGGAACGCCAGTCCCGTCCGCGTGTGGTGGGTGAACAGATACAGAAAGAGTGTAAGAGCGACGGCGATTCCCACGATGATCAGACGTTGAACATCGATGAAGACCGGGCCGAGTTCCAGGCTGCCGTCATAAAAGACCGGCAGTTTGTAGCGAAACCCCACGAAGTTGAAGTATCGGAAGAGCTCCATGATGGCGAGTCCGAGTCCAAACGTGGCCATCACCTCGGAAAGTGCGAGCCCCTTCACCCTCAGGATCACCACGTAGTACATGATCAGACCGACGAGGCCGGAACAGACAATGGTGACCGGCACGCAGATCAGGTAGGGAAGCCCCAGAGAATTGAGGAGAATCCATGTCAAAAAGCCCGAGAAGATATACAGGGCCCCATAGGCGAAGTTCGCGACACCGCTGATGCCGAAGGTCAGGTTGAAGCCCAGCGCCACCAGGGCCAGTATGGCGCTGTTGATGGTTCCGTAGACCAGGCTGCCGATCAGCATGAAAGCCCCCTGATGGGATGAGCGGTCCCGGAGGACCGGGCGCCCGTCACTGGGCGTCCGGTCTCGCGGGGAAAGTCAGCGGGATGGAAGAAGGCGATTACTTGGCCGACTTCAGCCCCTCGGGAAGTTCGATCCGGCCTTCAGCCACCGTCCCCGGGTAGACCACCACCCGCTTGCCGTCCTGCCACTGGATCATGCAGGCCATCGCGGTCTCGTTCGGGTCATCCCCGTACACCACCTGGTGACCGTCATTGAACCGGATCCGTCCCATGGCGCCCATGCGGTCGGTCTTTTCCAGTTCGGCCACGACCTGGTCCGGATCCATGGTCCCGGCCCGTTCAATGGCCTCCCGAAGGACGTGAACCATCTCGTAGGCCGGGGCCGGGGAGTGCCCCGCCTCGATGGGGACGCCGTACTTGGCCTGGTACTTCTCGTAGAACTCGACGGACTTGGGCACCTTGGCCACCGGAACGTTGCCCACCTCGAAGATACAGTTGACGGCACCGTCGATCTTCTGGTCGAAGAGGTCCCAGGCCCCGGGACCGGCCAGGGGGGAGATGAAACCCGCCATCAGGGCCGGGATCCGCATGGAGTTCCACTGCTTCACCAGAATGCCGCTCTGGGGCATGTCGAAGATGGGCAGAATGACCTGGGCACCGCCCGCCTTGGCCTTCATGAGGGCGGAGGAGAAGTCCGATGAACCGGTCGGGTACGCCTGCTGGCCCACCACCTCCCACCCGTTCTTCTCGAAGAAATTCTTGATGATCAAATCTCCGGTCGCCCTGGCCCAGGCCACGTCCTGGTTCATGACGAACACCTTGTTGAACCCGAATTCCTTGTTCAGGTAGGCCATGGTTCCGCTCAGGGTCTTCACGAGGTACACCGCATTCAGACAGGTCCGGAACGTGTACTTGTACTTGTCGTAATCTTCCTTGACCTTGGCCTCCATGCCCGGAGACATGGCCGTGCCGAGAATCATGGGGGTCTTGTGCTGGCTGACCAGATCCATGCAGGCGATGGCGCATTCGGAACGAAAGGATCCGAACACGATGTAATCCGCCTTGTCCTCCAGGATGACCTTCTTGTGAGCGCGGATCACGTCGGCCACGGGCACCCCGGGCTCGGCGCCGCGGGCATCAATGGCCACCACCTTCATCAGGCGCTTCACACCGCCCACATTCACGCCGCCTTCAGCATTGATCTCCTCAACGGCCATGTTTACGCAGGCCAGACCTTCTTTCCCCTCCAGGAACCCCAGGGATGTGGGTACGCCCAGGACAATGGGGTCTTCCGCCTGAACGGGCTGGGCCGGGATCCCCCAGACCGCGAGCATGGAGAACACGAGAACCGAGAATACAACCATTCGTTTCATCTTTTCCCTCCTTTTCCGGGAGCGCCTTTCACCAGGTCGTCCACAAAAGGTCTCACACCCATGAAGTCCACCGATTCGACGGCCAAACCATCCTGCTCATCCGCACATGGCGCAGATCCACACACATCATCCCCTGCGTCACGCCTCCAGAGGACACTGCAAGGGGCGTACCCTCCCGCCCCAAAGACAAAAAGAAACCGTAAATTCAGGTAGATAGGTGGTCAGAGGGGAAAACCGGAGACCGAATGCATGTTTCGATAGGTAACAATCCCATCGCCCCGGTCCGTCAAACCACTCCGAGATTCGAGGAATTCCCGCTGGTTTCGGGGGTACCGGGGATGTGTTTCATAAAGTAACACACGGTATTTCAGGGGGAGGGTTGCGCGGGCTCCGGGCAAAAATGTTCCTGGAAAAGGCGTGGCAACTGAATTTCTCCATCGGCGATGGAGGGGGGGTAGACCACGCGCCGCCGGCCGTCATCGGTCCACTGGATGACACAGGCAAGGGCCTCCTCCCGGGGATCTTCTCCGAAGATCACCTGATGCCCCTGATGGAATCGAATCCTTCCCATGACGCCCTGCCGGTCGGTCATTTCCAGGGCCGTGACCAGGGCGTCCGGATCCAGGGTCCCGGCCCGTTCAATCGCCTCGGCCAGGGCGTAGACCGACTCGTAGGCCGGGGCCGGTCCGTGTCCCGCCTCGATGGTCCGGCCGAACCGTTTCTCATAGGCCCGGGAAAAGCGCATGGCCGGTTCATAGACCGTGGAAGGCACATTCCCCAATTCGAACACCACGCTCAGGGCGCCGGCAATGCATCCTTCGGAGGCCGGCCAGGCCCCGGGACCGACCATGGGTGAGATGAAGCCGCACAGAAGGGCCCGGCTGCCCGACCGATTCCATTGATGGACCAGGTCCTCGCTTTCGGGCATATCGAAAATGGGGAGGATCAACTCCGCGCCCAGATCCCGAGCGCGAGCAAGATTCTCGGTGAAATCAGAGACCCCCTCGGGGATGTTGTCCAGACCCACCACCTCCCACTGGGCCCGTTCAAAATAGAGCTTGACCAGGAGGGATGCGGTGGTTCGGGTCCAGGCCACGTCCTGGCTCAGAATGTAGACCCTGGAGATCCCGAATCGCTCTTTGAGAAATTTCATGGTCTGAATGAGGTATTCCACCAGGTATTTTGAATTGAGCCCCAATCGAAAGATGTTGCGATAGGTGGGGGAGCGGATGATCCTGGCCTCGGATGCAGGAGTCATGGCAATGGTCCCGAGAAAGGGGACCCGGTGGCGGGCAATGAGGTCCATCGCCGCCAGCAGGGCCTCGGAGCGAAAAAATCCCACAAGGACCGCATCCACCGGGTGATCCGTGAGAAATCGGTCCAACCGCTCCAGGGAGCTCGACACGGTAACGCCGGGGTTGACGTCCTTCAGATCCACGGCCGCGATGCTCAAGGGCAGCCGCGTCGTTCCCACTCCAACGCCCCCGGATTCGTTGATCTGCTCCACAGCCAACTGGACGGCCCGGTGGCTTTCACGCCCCTCCAGCGTGGAAAGGGAGGTGGCGACACCCAGGACGATGGCGTCACGGGCATGGGCCGTTCCGTGAAGGCCGGAGGTGCCGTCCGTCACGAACATGACCAGAAAAAAAACCATGGGAATCAGGTGTTTCATGGCCTTGAGGGACATACCCACAGGTGAATATGAGACGGCCCAATGGCCGCCTTCTGCCTCATCACAGACTCGCCTACCACACCCTCAGACAAAAAGCCAGAGCCATAAACCGAGTAAACGGCTTAGCGGTTGACACCTTGAGAACCCTGACCTACTCTTGCCCGATCATGTGGGACGCCGATTGGCCATGAAAATCCGATTCTCCATTTCCATCAAGCTCCTGTTGTTCATCCTTCCCCTGGTCTGCCTTCCGATCGCCACGGTGGGCTATTTTTCCTATCGCACATCCGTGGAACGGGTCAATCGGCTGGTGCGACAGGAACAGATGGTCAAGGTGCACGCCACCGCCACCCGGATCAATGCCGTCTTTTATACGTGCCGCCTGGACCTGAACACCATCTCAAGCCTGCCGGTGCTGGAAGACTTCCACCTTGCCCGCCTGTTCCGCTTGAATGCGGAGGCCGAGTTCAACCACGACAACATGGTGAGGCTTTTTCGGGATTTCATTTCCCGGGAACCGACCTATCACCGTATTCGCTACCTGGATCCGGACGGGAAGGAACAGATCAAGGTGGGGCGTTCCGGTGAGATCCCCGCGCCGCTCCACACGGCAGAGGGCCCGTTCTTCGACGGGTTACGCCACGCAGGTGATGCGGAGATTCGAGTGTCGGACATCGTGCAATCCGACGGGCAGGAAGGATACCTGATTCATTGGGCCAAACCGATCGTTACGGCCTGGAAGGAATTCGCCGGAATCGTGGTGATCGACCTGGACTATGAGAAGATTCGGGAAATGGTTCAGGGTATCCAGTTCGGCGACGAGGGATACGCCTTTCTCGTGGACAGCCAAGGCAGCAGCATTGCCCACCCTCTCTTCGCCCCCTATGAGTACGGCCTGGAGAACTATCCCGATCCAAGCATCGCGGAGCTCGTCCGGGAGATGATCCAGGGATCCACCGGCTGGAAGCTCTACACCTACGGCGGAGAAGAAAAACTGGCTGCGTTTACTCCCATCCCCGGCATGGAGTGGTACCTGGCGGCGACCATTCCCAGCAGTGAATTCATGAGAGAGGCGGGGTTGATTCGGACACGGGTCATTCAGGTGGTCCTCCTGAGCCTGGCCTGTGCGGTCATCGGGATCATCCTTCTCTCCTATTACATGCTGAAACCGGTGCGCGATCTCGTAAACGCGACCCACCGGATCGCCGGCGGGGGCGATCTCTCCGAAGAAATCCCGGTTCGTTCCAGTGACGAATTCGGCGATCTCACCCGCTCCTTCAATGGAATGATTCGAAACCTCTCCCGCACTCAGGATGAACTGGTGCGCTCGGAGAAACTGATCAGCCTGGGACGCCTCTCCGCCGGTGTGGCGCACGAGATCCGCAATCCCCTGAACGCCATGAAAGGAGCGATCGTCCTTCTTCAGAGACGGCGGCCCGAAGATCCGCTCATTCGGGAGTACACCGGGCTGGTCTCCGAGGAGATCGATCGGCTGAGCGCCTTTGTGACCGACTTCCTCGCATTTGCACGCCAGTCTCCTCCCAGGCGGGTCCCCACGGACGTCAACGGCCTGATCCAGTCCACCCAGGACCTGTTCAGAACCCAGGCCTTGGAGCAGGGAATCGTCTTTCGAAACCGGCTCGATCCGGACATGCCGCCCCTTCTGATCGACCCGAATCAGATGGAGCAAGTCCTCATCAATCTGATGGTCAATGCCATGGACGCCATGCCCGAGGGCGGAGACATCCGGTTCTCCTCGGGCCTGCTCAGGCGAGGCGATGACCGGGAAAGCCGGCTTTTCGCCCGGATCGTGATTCGCGACCAGGGTCCGGGCATTCCGGAGCAGGATCTGAACAGCGTGTTTGACCCGTTTTTCAGCACCAAGGACAACGGGACGGGCCTGGGTCTCCCCCTGAGTCTGGGCCTTGTGCAAGGCCATGGCGGGACCATTCGAATTCGACGGCAGGACAGCGGCGGCACTCGGGTATGGGTGGAATGGCCCGCCGATTTCGCCGACGGCCAACGGTCAGAGGAACGCGCATGAATGAGACCATTCTTCTCGTGGATGACCGAAAAAACACGCTCAAGGTACTGACGGCCATCCTTTCGGACGAAGGGTACCATGTCCTTCAGGCCTCGAGCGGCTCCGAGGCCCTGCGGCTCTATGAACGGCATGAGGTGGTGGATCTGGTTCTCTCGGATCTCAAGATGCCCGGCATGAACGGGATCGATCTGTACCGGAGAATGCGGGACATCCGTGAGCCCCCGCCCTTCGTGATCATGACCGCCTACGGCACGGTGAGGTCCGCTGTCCAGGCCATGAAGGATGGCATCACCAACTACCTGATCAAACCCCTGGACTTCGAGGAACTCGTGATCGTCGTCGACAAAGCGATCCGGGAATCCGCCATGTCCAGGCAACTCACATCCCTGCGGCGATCCATTCGGGAAGAGAAGACGTTTCACGGCATGATCGGCGCCGACGCGGAAATGCAGCGGATCTTCGACATGGTTCGAACGGTGGGAAATACGGACGCCTCGGTCATGATCTACGGGGAAACCGGGACCGGCAAGGAACTCCTGGCAACGGCCCTTCACCTGGAGAGTCCGAGGCGGGACGCGGAACTCGTCTGCATCAATTCCGCCGCCCTGACCGAGAGCCTTCTCGAGGCCGAACTCTTCGGGTATGTCAAAGGCGCCTTTACCGGCGCCGTTTCAGAGAAGAAAGGCCGGTTGGAGATGGCGGACGGCGGAACCCTCTTTCTCGATGAAATCGGACACATGAGCAAACGTCTCCAAAGCAAGCTACTCCGGTTCCTTCAGGAGAAACGCCTCGAGCCGGTAGGGGGCGTGGAGTCGCGAAACGTGGACGTGCGCATCATTGCGGCCACGAACCTGGATCTCACGTCCATGATCGAAGAAGACCTTTTCCTTCGGGACCTCCTCTACCGGATCGAGGTCATCGCCATCCGCCTTCCGCCGCTTCGGGAGCGCCGCAACGATATTCCCCTCCTTACGGAGCATTATGTCCGGCATTACGCACGGCAATATGGAAAACCCGTGGAGGGGGTGACTCCGGACGCCATGTCCCGGGTTATGGCGCATCCCTGGCATGGAAACGTCCGCGAATTGAAGAACCTCATCGCCAGGGGGGTGATCCTGAGCAAGGGCCGCCGTCTCACGGAGGACGACATCTTCGAAACCAGACCCGCGGACAGCGGAACCGCAGGCGATGAAAACGTACCCGGCGGAATGCTCAGGGATCTGCCCGAAGAAGGTGTCAGTCTCAAACAGATGGAGGCGGAACTGATCCGCATGACCCTGGATCAGTGCGGTGGGAACAAGAGCCTCACGGCCAAATCCCTGGGCATTTCCAGAAAGGCCCTCTATGAAAAGATGGGCCGTTACGGCATCTCCGGATCATGATGTCCGGCCGGCTCTGCATGCCTTGAGGTCTGCTCATTTCATGAAAAGAAACCTTGGTGCGTAACCATAGGACATGGGATCTGATCCGGATCGGTGATCGGCTAAGCGATTCGATTTCGATAGCGATTTCGATCCCGATTTTGATGTTTTCTTTTCCACATAATCACGTAATCACCTAACCACATAATCACTGTTATGAATCACTTAAACCCAACATACCCTCTATTCACGCTAGATAATACTTCAATAATGAGCCTATGTTAATAAAAATCCCGCCCCGGTTACCACTCACCACCGGAACGGGATCCATTATATTTCATGGGATAGTGATCTTACCGCACGGCGCCCTCTGTGATCTTGACCTCGTCCAAACGCCGAATAAACCCCTGAACGGTATTCTCGTCGTCCTGGGCGGTAAATGCCTTCTGGAGTTTCTCCTGGGCTATGGAAACCGCCTTGTCCACGATACTGTCGTTCAGTTGTTGAATCGCGGCATCCAACTTGATGCCGGATTCCTTTTGGGTGTCCTCGATCATCTGGTCGGCCATACGCTGCGCATCCTTGAGGATGCGCTCTTTTTCCCGTTGGCCCATCTGGATGATCTCCCCTCTCACTTTTTCCAGGGACTCTCCGATCTCATCCAGTTTTCGGGACTCTTCCTTCACTCTCATCTTGGAGAGGTTGAGGTCCTTTTCGATCTCCTGAAGAATCCGCTGAATGCGTTTCTGCTCTCCGTTCAGAAAGTTCATCAGGGCCGGCTTGCCGAACTTGAGAAAGAGGAAGGCCAGGATACCGAAATTGACCCACCGCATGATCGTGTCATAGATCTTTCTGCCCTGACTGACCTCTTCTGCAGCAAGGATCTCTCCAGGCAGAAAACTCAGAAGAACCGCTGCGGAAACCACCGCAAGGAAAATCCCCGTGCGCCGGTTAAGAGTTACGCGGATCAATGGCTTACCCTCCTACCGGAAATCTTGCCCACGATGTCGTCCGCAATGGCCGCGACCTCACGATTCAGAACGGTTGCGGCCTCCTTCACCTGGGCCTCGATATCCCTGTCCATGCGCGCGCGGATCGCTCCCACTTCGTCCGCGGTCTTCGCAAAGATCTGTTTCGCTCTGGCCTCGGCCTCCTCCTTGAGAGCAATACGCTCCTGTCCCGCCCTGGTGCGCGCCTCCCTTTCCATGGAGAGACGCTTTTCCGCCAGGCGATCCGCTTCCAAGGCCATATCCGTGGTGTCCTGTCTCGCCTGTTCGATGTGTTTTTCCCGCTCGTCGATCTGGCGCATGATCGGCCGCAACATGAGCCGATTCATGATGAACATCATCAAAAGGAAATGGATCATCTGCAAAATAAGCGTTGCATTGACACTAATCATGGGCCGACACCGTTGTTGGCAAATGGATTTTAGACGACGAAAAGGAGCAGCAGTGCGACGACCAGCGAGTAGATTCCCGTGGACTCGGAAACAGCCTGCCCCACGAGCATGGTCCTCGTGAGAAGACCGGCCTCATTCGGTTTTCTGCCGATGGCCTCACAGGCCTTTCCGGCACAAAACCCCTCTCCCACACCCGGGCCGATGGCGCCCAAACCCATGGCGATACCGGCGCCCAAGAACGCCATTCCGTGAATAAAATCCGCTCCTGAAATATCCATGGTATATCCTCCTGATGAAATGATCGGTGGGCCTTCCCACCTCTAAAGAACAACGATCAACAATAGAGAGACAATCAATGCATAAATGGCTGTGGATTCCGTCACGGCCATTCCCACCAGCATGGTGCGGGTCAGTATTCCCGTGGTCTCCGGATTCCGGGCCACCCACTTCACGGCACCTGCAGCCACGAATCCCTCCCCGATGCCCGGTCCGATGCCGCCGAGCCCGGACGAGAGGCCCGCACCGAGGAGTTTCATGGCAGTGGCCAGCGCCGTGCTTTCCGCAAACCCGAAGAAGATCAGCATCAGACTCACCAGGAATCCATAGATGGTCGTGGATTGGTCCACGCTCATGCCGATGAGCATGACGCGGGTGGTGTCCTTGGCCATGACCGGGTTCCGGGCAATGCTGTTCACCGCCTCCTCGGCGATATAGCCGTTTCCCACGCCCGAACCGATGGCGGCCAGACCCGTAGCCAGACCGGCGCCGAGCATGGCAGCCCATCCGGGATACGCAGGGATACTTGAAAAATCAAGGAAAATGAGAAGAAAAGCAGTGACCATACCGAAGATCGCCGGGGTCTGGGCCACGGCGGAGCCGATGAGCATGGAGGTCTGAATCCGGCCGCGATTTCCGGGCTGTCGTACGACCCCGAGGCAGGCCGCTCCACCCGGCATGCCCGAGCCGAGCCCCGAACCGATAGCCGAGAGTCCCATGGAAAGCCCCGCGCCGATGGCGGCCCATGCCGCCAGCAACGTGACGCTTTCCGGACTGCTGAAGAGCAGCACAATGGCCACCACCAAGGCGAAGATCGCCGCGGACTCGGCAATGGCCTGGCCCACGAGCATGTTTTTCACCACCTCACCGGCGTTCTCCGGCCTCTGGGAAAGCGCCTCACTGGCCAGACCGGCCGTATAGCCTTCCCCCAGGGCGGCGCCGATGGCGCCGAAGCCGATGGCCAGGGCCCCGCCCACGTAATAGCTTGAACTCACAAATGTCGTCACATCCATCATCAGTCTACTTTACCTGCACTGAAATGTATACGAGGGTTAACATAGTAAACACGAATGCCTGAATGGTTCCAACGAACAGGTTGAAAAAAACAAGTAGAAAAGGAGGAAGAATGAGACTGTAAACCAGATGGGAGACCACAAGAATGATAATGGCGCCTCCCATGATGTTTCCGTACAGACGAAAGGAGATGGAGACCACTTTGGCGATTTCTCCGATCACGTTCAAGGGCGCCATGAGAAAAATCGGCTCAAAATACTCCTTGGCGTAAGCCTTGAATCCCTTGGCTCGAATCCCCGAGTAGTGGGCGATCACGAAACCCAGCAGGCCCAGGCTGAGAGGGGTATTGAGGTCCTTGGTCGGTTCCGCCAGGTGGGGAAAGGTCCCGATCCAGTTGCACGAAAGCAGGAACAGGAACAGGGTGCAGATCAGGGGAAAGTACTTGCGTGCCATGTCCTCGTCCAGGGCATCCTTGGTCAGGCCCCAGAAGGCGCCCACGATGAGCTCGCCCACCACCTGGAACGGGTTGGGCAGGATGGAGATCTTTCGGGTGGCCAGAAACCCGAACACGATCAACGCGGCCATGACGATCCAGGTCATAACCACGGTCTGCGTGTTGAAGACCAGGTTGAGTCCCAGCAGTTGGATGGTCATCTGCGGCAGGTGAGTCAGTTCGTCCATGGCATTGAAACCCTTACCCTATGTTTCGCGTGGAAGAGAATCGTTTCATCACAAATAGATGAAATAGAATAGTCATTTGGACCATAAATAAACCAATGATAACACCCACGAAATGGATGGAATCGAGTTTCATGGACAGGATCAGAGGGATGGCTAACAGGCCGAAACGGATTACGATGGAGCCGAGGGCGGCCGCGCTTGCACGGGTCCGTGAGGACGTCATGCTGACCGGAAGAAACCACCCCATTAGGACAAAATTCACCACACTGAAGAGGGTGCCCAGGACCAGACCTTTGGCAAGGGCCTTCTCGCCCACCAGAATGAGGAGAACAGCTATAGCAACGGCGGCCAGCATGGCGCGCGAACAGTGGGTCTTCTGAATGCCCTTAACCGTTTCCATTCTCGTTTCCTGGCCCGGATTCAGGATCCTCTTTCGGATCGAGTACCTTCATGATCTGCCGGTACACGGTAACCCCGCCACCGACGATACCGAGAAGGATGAAAACAATGGTGAAGAGCCCTTTCGTGTGAAGCCATTTGTCCAGGGCGTACCCGATGGCCATACAAAACAGAATGGAACCGGCCATGGTAAGGCCAAGCTGGCTGACGATGGCAATATCGTCATACCAATGGCGGTGTTTCTTGAAATCGAAGACGATAGCGCGTCTCCTTTTTCACCGAAGGTTCGCTGTTATCAGGACCGGCCCGCCCAGCGCGCCTTGTGAAGATTGGCACATATAACTCAAATCCCGACTGGTGTAAAGGGAAAATCTTGACTCAAAAAACAGCGGACTCGGTTCCATGTCCCATACCGACCCCACCAGGAAGGGCCGTGATTTGTGTGCGTGGAACCGGCGGGTCCGAATCTGCCCTTATCGCTATCGAAATCGAACTGCCATGGGACAGGGTAACCAGGACGGTAACGGGCACTGATTCTCCACAGCCGATGAGGATTTTCATGTGCCTGAAGAGGCACTGCGTTCGATTTCGATCCCGATTTCGATAGCGATCCCGATTTCGATTTGGATCTCTTCATAGAGATCAACTGAAGACCTCGCTACCCCTTCCCCGTTATTCCCCGGGTTGAGTCTCCTGATCCAGGGCGATGAGCGCGGCCCCCAGGGCCCCGACGATCTGGGGCTCTTCCGGTACCTGAACCGGCCGGCCCCACAGTTCCTCCAGCATGGCCACCACCCCGCGATTCTTGGCCACGCCTCCGCTCATGGTCAGTTCGCCCTTGGGCCCCAGGCTGCGGATCATGCCCCAGATTCGACCGACAATGGCGCGATGAATCCCTCGAACGATTTCCTCGGTAGGATGATCCCGGGCCACCAGAGAGACCACCTCACTCTCCGCAAATACCGTGCAGACGCTGCTGATGGTCGCCTCCCCCTGGGCCCGGTTGGAGAGTTCCCCCATGTCTTCGAGACCCACCTGGAGCTTTTCGGCCATGACCTCGAGGAACCGCCCCGTGCCGGCCGCGCACTTGTCGTTCATGGTGAAGTCCATCACCCGGCCCCCGGGGCCCACATGAATGACCTTGGAGTCCTGCCCCCCGATATCCACCACGGTCCCGGTGTCCGGAAACAGGAAACAGGCCCCCCTGGCATGGCAGGTGATCTCGGTGACCGCACGATGGGAGAAGGGGATGCCCGTACGCCCATACCCCGTGCTCACGACGTACCCCAGGTCGCTCCTGCCGAGGCCCGCCGCGGACACGGCCATGTCGAGAGCCTCTTCCGCAGCGCGCAGGCTGCTGGCGCCTGTGCGAACAATGCCGATGCCGGCGATTCCCCCCTGCCGGTCCAGTATCACGGCATCCGTGCTCAGGGACCCCACGTCCATTCCGACGACATAGTCCAATGAATTCTCCTGTTCGGGACACCTGACACCATGAGCCCACGGCCTTTCACGGGCCCAGGGTCTCGAAAAAGGCCTCCAGGCGTGTCCGCGCCTGTTCCTCCGAATAGGCGCGTTCATCCGCGATATCGGCCTCAATGATCACCGAGGGGATGTCGAATCGCTCCATCAGAAGGCGCTTGAGATCGTATTGTCCAACGGAGTAAGGCTTACAGCTCCGGGCGGAGTGGATGACCAGCCCGTCCACCTGGTAATCCCGGATCATTTGCTCCATGAGCCTGAGGCGATAGTCCAGGTCATTATTTAGAATGACCCGGCTGTAGGCCCTGGCCATGGACTCGAACGGCCGGGCCTCGTCCATGAACACCGCGGTTTCCGCCCAGGCGTTGGTATAGGTGGCTGTGACGAAATTGAGCCCCTTTTCCGCAAAGAGGGTGGAATAATCGCGTACCTTATACCAGATGGCGATATTGTCCCACATGAGTCGCCTGCGCTCCTCGCGTATCCCCCCCTCTCCCCGAGCCACACGCCCCCGAAGCTCAGCCAGCAGGATACGGTAGTAATCCAGGGCCGCGGGCAGACCGCGAAGAGAGACCACCGGCGCCAGGTGGACGAAGGCATCGAAGATAGTCATGGGCGACGGCCTCGCCTTCATGGTCCCCAGTACCTCCCCCCAGGTATCGGCCGTCTCTTTGGAGATCCGCAGAACGTCTTTCAGGGTCGGCATGCGAAACGGTCGTCCGCTCACCTGTTCCAGGGTGGGAATCATCCCTTCGAACTGGCGGACCATGTAGGCCACGGATGCCTCATCCGGTCCCCCGTGGACATTGAAAGGGGTATCCAGCAGGATCAGCGGAATGTTCCATCGGTCCGCAAGCACGTTGTACCAGTACCCCACGGTCTGACAGATATTGTTGGAGGCGAACAGGAGATCGGGCCTGGGCAGGCGACCCACAGGAGTCTTACCGCTCATGACCGATCCCAGGTCGATTCGTGCGTAGGAACAGAGGTCCTGGGAGAATCCCTCCTCCTCAGCGATGCGACAGAGATCCGCGCCCATGCCCTTGGCGCCGCACAGTGCCCCGTGGTTCTCCGGATAGACCGTGTAGAATCCAAAGGCACGAAGGAGTTCCACCGGGGCCCCGCTGGTAACCCAGGCCACGGGCATGGCCCCTTTGGCATACCGCGCAAGGAGGTAGTGGCGGGTCATGAGTTCCCGCAGGCGGCCGCCGCATTTCAAGGGGGCCCCCATGTTGGGATCGGGCGCCCTTCGCGGACGGCGACGCGCCTTGAACCGGGCGGCCGCCATGAGGGCCGGCGCCCCCAGGTCTTTCATGACGCGGTATCGCAAGGCCTGGAACGCCCTCACCTGGAGCCTCCTTCACGGAAATCCTGACGAATCATCTCCACGAAGGCCTCCAGCCGAGTCGCCGCCTGACCCGGGATCTCCCGGTTCCCGTCCTGTTCCACCAGCAGGGTGGCCACTCCCCGCTTTTTCAGGGATTCCCGCAGAACCGGATAGGCAAAGAGTTCGGGTTCGCAGAATTTGACGATGTTGAAGAGAACGCCGCGCGCCCCTGTCTTCTGGACCTGGTCCCACAAACGGCTCTTTCGCTCCTTCAAGGGTGCGTTGATCGTTGAACAGGGCGGCATGCCCGCGTAGCTCTCCGTGACGGCGTCCATGGGTTCCTGTTCCGGAGCGGCGATCCCGGGAAGCCGCCGGCCGCAGGCGATCAGGTCGTCGTCGGCCACCCGGACTCCGAGATCGTCCAGGAGGGAAAGCAACCCCCACGGGCCGGGCAGCACGCCGCTGAGCACGATGGCCGGGGACCCCAGCGGCGCGGGAACCTCCCTTTCGTTCACAAACGCGGTAAGTAGAGGAAGCAGGTCGTCGGGATCCATGAACTCCAACGCCCGGACCAGCCTGTAGAACTCCACGTTGGATGCATTGAGCCTCCCTTGGGCCCGAAGGGTGTAAAGGGATGCCAGGGCCCTGGAAAGCTCCGCGCTCCTGGCCACCCAGTGCCGGAAGGCGTCCGGACGCACCGGCCCGTAGAGTGGCTCCAGGGCGTGGAACAACCTCTCCACCTCACGGCGGAAAAAAACGCGCGCCTCGGTCCCGTCCGAGGTCTTGGGGGGATAGAATTCCAGGCATGGTTTTCCCACGTCCAGGTAGTCGCTCACCAGGGACCCCAGATTCTGAAGAGAATCACACGTATGGGGGAAAAGGAACCCATCCAGCACGCTGCATTGTCCCTGAAGAATCAGTTCGAGTCCCGATTTGACCACGGAACAGATGGTGGGCTGGAGGTGGGCGCCCGATGCAGACAGGGCCAGGGGGGGATCCCAGATCTCCACAGGCAGCGCACCAAGGGCCCAGAACACCTCCCTCGGATACCTGCCGGGAAAGACGCCGATGAGGCCCAGGCCTTCTTTTTTCTTTCGGTCCAGGTATTCCCTGCGTGGGGGCGGTTGAAACGGATTCATGGGCATCTGTTCTCTATGGGCATAATCGGGCCCCTACCCGGCCTTTTTCTTTGAAACGACCCGGATATCTTCGATTCGGGTGTGCGGATACTGCCCTGCCTCATCTTTTTCCAGGTATTTCACCATGTCCCAGATCGTGTTCAAGGCCGCAGTCACGCCCACCAGGGCCTCCATCTCCACGCCCGTCCGGGCCTGGGCCCTCACCCGGCATGATGCCGTCACGCCCTCGGACCGGACCGTGAATCCGGCGTCCACTGTATCCAGAGCCAGCTGGTGGCAGTGGGGTATCAGGAGGGAGGTCTGTTTGGCCGCCTGAATGGCGGCCACTTCAGCCACAACCAGGGGATCACCCTTCCGAACATCGCCCGAACGAATGGCCTCGATCGTCTCGGCCCTCAGGCGGATGGTGCCCTCGGCCTCGGCCTCCCGAAGGACGACCGGCTTGGTCCCCACATCGATCATTCCCATGTACGACTCCGTTTTTATGCGAGCCGCCGGTCCCGAAGGCCCCGAGACTCAGACCCGACCGACTGTATGCTCAAAGGGTGACTTCCCGTTTTCGCACCGCCTCGGCCTTGATCCGGTCTACGGTGCGAATCAGGGCGGGGAACACGGTATCCCGGGTCTCGCCGGCCACGGCCACGGCCAGGATCTCCTCTCCCACATGAAGCACCCCTTCATGGATTTCAACCAAGACATCAACAATACCTTTCAACCTCTTTGTATCATTTACAATAGAAACCACCTTGTCTGGATCGTAAGCCACGTCGATCTCCTGGACCTTCCGGCCATCCAGGCTGGTTCCTCGAACCACGCCCAGGTGACTGGCGATCATGCCGATCCGTGAGGTCTCCGGATGGGCGCGTAACTGCTCAATCAGGTCGTGTATGGCCATGGGATTCGCCTTTCTAAAGGAGGGTCTGCATGGACCACGGGTCTACCCGTGGGGCTCCGATTTACGCCTTCCCCCGGCGTCTTCGAGCGGTGGGGGTACGCTCGTTTCGTCGTCACCTGTGCCAGGCTTCTCTCCGGTCCGGGCGCCGGCGCACGCCCCGGAAGAGGCCGATTCCGGCTCGTCCAGGTGAAAGAGCTGCCGGGTCATGTCCAGTACCTGGTCCCGAGTGGGACGTTCCGCCTTGCGTTTCAGCGTCAGAATCGGATCGTGAATGATCTTTTCGGCGATGGAGGCGGTCAGGACGTCAATGGCGTGCATCTGTTCGCGACTGAGGGGGCCCAGTGCAGCCAGGCTGCGCTGGATCTCGGCCCTGCGGATGGACTCCACCTTTTCCTTGAGGTCCACGATGGTCGGTACCACTCTCAGGGTCTTGAGCCATCGCTCGAACCGCAGGACCTCCTCCTGAATGATCCGCTCGGCCTTGATCGCCTCCTGCTCCCGTTGCGCCCGGTTGATCTCCACTACCCCCTTGAGGTCATCAATGTCGTATACGTACGTATTTCCGAGGTTGTTCACGCGGGGATCCACGTCCCGGGGCACCGCGATATCGATGAAAAAGAGGGGTCGGTTCCGACGTTTTCGAAGGGACTGCTTCACCTGGTCACGGGTGATCACATAGCCGGCCGATGCCGTTGAGGTGATGACGATATCCGCCTCCAGCAATTCGGCGTCGATTTCCTCGAAAGACAGGGCCGTGCCGCGAAAGGCCTCGGCCACCTGCACGGCCCGTGAAAAGGTCCGGTTCGCCACCGCGATGTGGGACACCCCGTTTCCCAGGAGATGGCGCGCCGCGAGTTCCGCCATTTCGCCGGCCCCGATCAGGAGGACCTTCCTGCCCGACAGGTCATGAAAGATCTTCCTGGCGAGTTCCACGGCCGCATAACTGATGGAGACCGCCGCATCGGAAATCCCGGTCTCGGTCCTCACCCTCTTGGCCACGTGAAATGCGCGGTGAATGAGGCGGTTCAAAATGACGCCGGACATCCGCTCCTGAGTGGCGCGCCCGTAAGCCTCCTTGAACTGCCCCAGAATCTGGGGCTCTCCCACGATCATGGAGTCCAGGCTGGACGCCACATTGAAGACGTGGTGCACGCACTCCATACCTTCCATCTCGTAGAGCCCTGCCTGAATCTCCTGCTCGGGAAGGCCGCTCAATGCCGTCAGAATGGAATGGATACCTCGGCGGGCAGCCTCGGGATCCTGCGTCGTATACAGGGCCTCCACCCGATTGCACGTGGAGAGAAACATCCCCTCACGCACGGCGGGATCCTCGCGCATGGCCGCCAGGGCCCTGGGGACGTTTTCCGAATCCTGGGCCAGGCACTCCCGAAGTTCCACCGGGGCGGTCCGGTGGTTCATGCCGATGGTAACGATTCGAATCACGGTGTGACTCCGCCCTCCAGGCTTCGGAAGCTGTGATAATCACTCGAGATGAGGCTGATCCCCACAAACGTGAAGATCAGCAGCAGAAAACAGGCGATGGACATCACGGCCGCTCGACGGCCCCTCCAGCCTACGGTTAGCCGCTCGTGGAGCAGCACGGCATAGGCCAGCCAGGTGATCAGGGACCAGACTTCCTTGGGGTCCCATCGCCAGAAGCTTCCCAGCGCCTGCTGGGCATAGATGGCTCCGGTCACCATACCCAGGGTCAGAAGCGGAAACCCCAGGATCAGGGCGCGATGGTTGATCGCGTCCAGGGTATCCAGCGATGGCAGACGTCTGTACATGGATCCAAACCGCTTCCGCTTGATCTGGTGCTCCTGAAGAAGATACATGACGGCCGCTGCAAAGGCGACGGCGAACATCCCATCTCCGGCGAAAACGGTCAGCACATGGATCGTGAGCCACAGGCTCTTGAACAGGGGCCGGACCGCCACCACCTCCCCGCCGGGAATGGAGGTGGAGAGAATCATGAGCACGGCCGCCAGGGGGGCGATGAACGATCCCAGCACCATGAGCCGAAATCGCAGTTGGAACAGGAGATAGGCCCCGGTGATGGTCCAGGCGAAGAACCCGAGTGCGGATTTCAGGTTCAGGACCGGGGCCGTACCCAGCACGACGAATTGGTGGGCCAGAAAGAGGGTATGAACGATGAAGCCGGCGAAAAGGATTCGATATGACCACGTGAACACGCTTTTTCTCTGCCGGACGATAAAGACGATCATCCCGCCGGTGGCCAGAAGAATGAGAATGAGCGCGAGTCTGAACAGGAGCCATGCCATCATCTGTTCATCCTTTCACCGGAGTCTCGTCCGTGTTCCCGGCCTCCACGATTCTACGGACATCATCACCGGTCCAGCCCGGTTGGCTCATGGACGAGAGGATCTCGGCGGCCCGGGCCCAATCCCGCCGGCCCACCACCTCCAGGAGGTCCGACTGGACGAGACGCTTGAAGATCGCCTGATTATCCTTCTGTCCCTCCCCCCGCGCAAGCACGCGCTCACGGACGCGGCCCATGAGGGTGAGAAAATCCCCGTATTCCGGACCGAAACGATCTTCCAGTTCCTCTCGAATCCGTCGGGCCAGGGCAGGACTGCGTCCGGACGTGGACACGGCCAGGACAAGGTCCCCGCGCCGGATCACCGCGGGCACGATAAACGTGCAGTCCGCAGGCTGATCCACGGCGTTTACCGGGATCCCCCTGGCCTGAGCGGCAAGGCCCACGGTTCGATTGACCGATGCATCGTCCGTCGCCGCGATCACCAGCACGGCCCCGTCCAGGTGGGTCTCAAGGAATTCCCGCCCCACGCGTGTGACCCGCCCCTCCTCCACCAGGGCCGTCAGCCCGCGAGAGAGATCAAGGCTCACCACATCCACCACGGCCCCGAAGGAGATCAGGGTCCGGACCTTTCTCTCGGCCACCTCCCCGCCCCCCACCACGAGTGTTCGTTTTCCATCGAGGTCCATGAGGATGGGATAGTAGGCCATATGCAGGAATTCCTTGGCAGAATCGGAATGAATGCCCCGTATCCAATCGGGGTGCTTTTTTCGAATAGGCACTTCAGATCACTTCAGGCACTTTAGCTCACTTTAGTCATATCAGTCATCTTTATTTTAGTCGATTTTAATTTTAGTCATTTTAGATCATTTTAGGCACTTCAGTCACTTCAGGCATCTTTGTTTTAGTGGTTTTTAACTTTAGTCACTTTAGGCACTTTAGGCACTTTAGTCACTTCATATGTACCTATCCACCATGTCCGCAACCATCCGCTCCACTCCCTCGTCTCCGCTCTCGGACCGGACCTGGGCAATCAGACCGCGGATCTTTTCCCGGGTCACCGGATCTCTCGCCAGGTCGCTCGTGGACCGATAGGTGCCGCCCCGGCGTCCCAGACGGTAGATCAGGCGATCTTCATCGGAAAGGGCCTGATACCTGCGAATCACCTCGAGCATGGCCTCCTTGTCCTCGGGCAGTTTCCCGCTCACTTCCTCCAGGAGGTTCATGATGTGATCGCTGGTCAGCACGCTGGTGATGCCCTCCAAGGCCTGGATGAAGACCCGGATCTCCTCGGCGACCCCGTCGTCCGTCTGCATGGTAAAGGTCCCGTTCTCGTACAACGCGTAGAGCGGGACCCGGCGGGGGACACGCAGGCTTCTGAGGCGGATGAAGTGGGGGTTGATCCGGTTCAGCACGCCCGCCGTGGCCAGGGCGTGCTCTTTCCACATCTCCTGCCCTCCCAGACCGGGCATCACGTACTCGGAGAGTTCCAGGCCCGCCTCCACCGCCTTGCGACCCGCTTCCACCTGCTGTTCGCTGGAAACCCCCTTTTTCACGAGCTTGAGAAGCGGGTCGTATCCGCTCTCGAGCCCCACGTGAACCCGGTCGAGCCCGGCCTTTCGAATCTCGGTCAGACCCTCGACGGATTTCCGAACGATGGTCCGGGAACGGGAATAGGTGGTCACGCGCGTGATCTCGGGAAAGGTCTCCCTCAAAAAGCGAAGGACCTCCACCAGGTCCGCGGTCTTCATCACCAGGTTGTCCGCATCCTGAAGAAAGCAGGCGCCCGTTCCGTAATACATCCACGCGGCCACGCTTCGCATTTCATCCGGGGTCTCCGGGCGGTTGAACACGGCGCTGACCACCCGATCATTGATTCGGCCGCCTTCACCCAGGCGGAAAGAGAGCTCCGTGATCTCGTCGGCCAAGGCCCGGGCCGATCGAATATCCTCCTTGATCTCCTCCACACTCCGGAGCGAGAACTTCCGCCCTTTGTACACGGGGCAGAAGAGGCACTGGTTCCACGGGCAGTTCCGCGTGATGCGCAGCAAGAGGCTCTGTGCTTCGTTCGGCGGTCGAATGGGTCCCTGCTCAAATCCGTTCACATGGGTATCCATGGATATTCCGGTGGTCCTTTCCTCGAATCGTGAGTCAAAAACCGGGCAATGAAAGACCGTGCGGGTCCCTTTGAAACGAGACCGCGAGGACGGTGCGTTTTCATACCGTTTTTCATAAGATAGTGCAAGGTATCCCGATTTCAAGGGATGCCCGGCACGGATAGTCCCCCCGCCCCTTTCAACGGCACGGGCCTTTCCCGGCGGCTGAGCCTGCACGCCGGGAAAGGCCCGGTGACGGAACAGGGGCGCCCGCTCCGCTCGGACCGCCGTCAAACGGGTTCAGACAAAGACATACTCGGCTTCCCTGAGCTTTGCCTGGGCCGCGGCGAGCCGCGCGATGGGGACCCTAGGCGGCGAGCAGGAGACATAACTGAGGTGGATGAAGTGACAGAAGCGAATGGTCTCCGGATGCCCGCCCTGTTCGCCGCAGATCCCGATCTTCATGTCCTTACGCGTCTTTCTCGCCCACTCCAGGGTGATCATCATGAGCCGTCCCACCCCCTTGATGTCCAGGATCTCGAAGGGGTTGTGCTGGAGGATGCCACGCTCATTGTACAGGGGAAGAAACTTGTTTTCCGCATCCTCCCTGGAGAAGGAAAACGTCGCCTGGGTCAGATCGTTCGTCCCGAAGGACATGAACTCGGCCAGTTCCGCAATGCGGCCCGCCCGCATGCAGGCCCTCACCACCTCGATCATGGTTCCGAACTCGAACGGGACCTTGATCTTGTATCTCTTCTCCACATCGTTGTGGATCTCCTCCACGTATCGGTGCACCCACTTGAGTTCCTCCAGCGTGCACACCTGGGGCACCATGATCTCCGGCGATACCGGGATGTTTTCCTGAATGCACTCGGCCGCGGCCTCGAGAATCGCCCGGATCTGCATGGCGTAGATCTCCGGATAGGTGATGCCCAGGCGGACCCCCCGGTGACCCAGCATGGGGTTGGTCTCGGAAAGGGCCCTTACCTTCTGAAGCATGACCTCCTTGGCCTCGATCAATTCCTCGGCAAGCCGCCTGTTCTTGAGCTCGTCGAGTCCCACGGTGATCCCCTCCAGGTTGGCCGCGTATCGATTCAGGAAGTCCGGATCGATCAGCTTGAGCGTATCCGGGAGCGCGGTCATGCCCTCCACGGTCCGTTTCAGTTCACGCAGATGTTCGATTTCACCGACCAGTTCTTCGGCCGAGGGAAGAAACTCATGAATGGGGGGGTCCAGGAGGCGGACGGTGACCGGAAGCCCGTCCATGATCCGGAAGATCTCCTTGAAATCGTCCCGCTGAAAGGGAAGCAGCCGGGCCAGGCAGGCCTCCCGATCTTCGGTGGTGTCGGAGAGGATCATCTCCTGAACGATAGGGAGCCGTTCGGGCTGGTTGAACATCCGTTCCGTTCGGCAGAGACCCACGCCCACGGCGCCGTATTTCTTGGCCTTCTTCACGGCCTCGGGCGTGTCCGCGTTGGCCATGACCTTGAGAGCGGCCATGTCGTCGGCCCACTCCAGGAGCACCATCAGGTCCTCCACGAATTCCGGTTCAATGGTCGGCACGAGACCCTGGAAAACGTTCCCCGTGGTTCCGTCGATGGTGATCATGTCCCCTTCGTGAAGGGAGACGCCTGCTATGGTCGCCTCCTTGGCCGAATGGTTGATGACAATGGCCTCGCAACCCGATACGCAGGGCTTGCCCATGCTCCGGGCCACCACGGCCGCATGAGACGTCTTGCCCCCACGGCTGGTGAGAATCCCCTGGGCCGCGAAAAATCCGTGGATATCGTCGGGCTTGGTCTCCTCGCGAACCAGGATCACCTTCTCCCCCAGTTTGGCCTTGTTCTCGGCCCGGTCCGCGTCAAAGACGATTTTTCCCGATGCCGCTCCAGGGGAGGCGGGAAGCCCCTGGGCCAGGGCGTTCAGCTTCGCATTGGGGTCCAGGCGGGGATGAAGGAACTGAGCCAGCATCTCGGGCTGGATTCGAAGGATGGCTTCCGCCTCGCTGAGCAGGCCCTCGTTGACCATGTCGATGGACGTCCGAATGAAGGCGGCGGCGTTCATCTTTCCGTTGCGGGTCTGCAGGCAGTACAGGGTCCCCTTCTCGATGGTGAACTCGAAGTCCTGGACCTCCTGGTAGTAACTCTCCAGCGTGTGGCGAAGGTCTTCGAGTTCCGGGTAGACCTTGGGCATATCCCGGCGAAGCTCACGAATGGGCTTGGGTGTTCGAATGCCGGCCACCACGTCCTCGCCCTGGGCATTGATCATGTATTCGCCGTAGAGCCGGTTTTCGCCGTTGGCCGGGTTCCGGGTGAAGGCCACGCCGGTGGCGGAGTCGTTTCCCATGTTTCCGAAGACCATGGTGCAGATGTTCACGGCCGTCCCGTGCGCCATCTCCTCGGTGATGTGAAATTCGCGCCGGTAATCCACGGCCCGCTTTCCCATCCATGAATCAAACACCGCCTCGATCGCCTTTTCGAGTTGCATGTACGGGTCCTGAGGAAACGGGGATCCGGTCTTTTTCTCCACCACCAACATGAAGGCCCGGGTGGCCTGTTTCAGCCCGTCGGCGTCCAGATCGATGTCCGTGGCCGCGCCGGCCTTCTTCTTGATCTGGGTGAAGACCTCATCAAAGGCCTCGTCCGGAATGCCGATGCACACGGTCCCGAAGAGCTGGACCAGCCTCCGGTAGGCGTCGTACACGAACCGTTCGTTCCTGGTGAGCTTGATCAGCCCGGACGCGGTCTCCTCGTTGAGCCCCAGGTTCAAAATGGTGTCCATCATGCCGGGCATGGACATGGCCGCTCCCGAACGGACCGAGACCAGGAGCGGGTTCTTTGCCCCGCCGAAGCCCTTGCCCGTCTTTTTTTCCAGGTCGGCCATGGCCTTCCGGACCTGATCCATGACCTCGGATTTCAGTTTTTTCTTCTTGTCCTTGAGATAGTCCAGGCAGGCCTCGGTGGAAATCACGAACCCGGGCGGCACCGGAAGCCCGATCTGTGTCATGCCGCAGAGATTGGCCCCCTTTCCTCCCAGCAGCTTCTTGTTCGACGGATCCCCCTCCTCAAACGCAAACACAAATTTCTTAGCCGCCATATCCGCCTCCATTATCCCGTTTTTTGGTGTACTCGAAGAGATAGGCAAAACCCAGCAGGACACATGCCAGACCGCCGACCCGCACAAAGGTGATGTCCTTGAAAAATAGATAGGAGACAATCACGGACAGGACGATCGAAAGGATCAATCGAAGGATGAATATGCTGAAAGGCCTCATGACAACCGTCCCCTGATCTCCACGCTGATTCCGCCCTTCCGGTGGGCCCCTGAAGGCCACGGTCCCCTGCCGCAAGGATCCTGAATCAGGGCTTTGGCCTGTTCAGGGGAATGACCTTGGCTGAGGCCTGTGGGCCCGGCTTTTTCCCGGGGGTCTTCTCTTCCTCCGAGGATAAAACCGCCCGAGGCGCCCGTTTCACCCCTTCGATTCTCAGGGGCTGTCCCCCCATGGTGAAGGGCGTTCCCTGAAAATACTCCTCGCGCAGAATCCATGTGACGTTCTGGGCCGGGATGGTCAGCATGAGCAGCGTAACCTGATACCAGTCCTTCTTGACATCCGGCTCAATGGCCTCGATTCGTGCATACACCGATGGCTGATCATTGGTATAGACCAGGACCACGTCACCTTCCAGGTTCTTTTCGCCTGCTCTACTCACCATACGCATCTCGAATGATGTAGGATCGGGCGCCGGGATGGCATCTTCACGTCTATCCCATTCAAAAGAGCTCCGCCATACCGTACGATCACCGGGTGTCCAGCCGGAGGTTATCGCACCTGAAACGCGTAGTGCTTTACCAGCAGGGAACGGCCCGAAAAAATCTGCATGCTGGACGAGAAGGGATCGCCGGCCGCGGACCCGGCATCCACCGCGCCCCGAACGTTTCCCGCAATGGCAAACGGCCTGTCGTTGGACTCCTGGGAGAGATCGATGCGGCTCCGCTCGGTCAGGTCCTCCTCCACGGCCGCCCACTTGGCGTGATCCGCCTGGCCCTCATCCAGCAGTCCCTTCATTTCAGTCAATTCCCGGGGACTGCAGATGATGGTAAAGGATTCCAGAGGGCTCTTTCCATCCACTTCGTAATACTGGTGCAGGGACGGCATGACCAGAGTGGCCCCCTGGACCCGCTGCTCCACCGTGTTCAGGAGGGTGGCCGTCTCCTGATCCGAATGGATGACGTAGACATAACAGGAGTGCTCCGGATGCACGTAGATGCGAACCATGTCTCCGGCCTTCAGGCGGTCCCGGCTTTTGGCCTTCATGACTCGTTCTCCGGAAACGATTTGAATGCCGATCTTCGCGCGAACCGGCTCTTCAGCCTTCGCGGGGACCGAAACGCCCGCTATCAGCGCTGCGGCAATAAAGACGAATATGGTTTGGATCCGGCGGCTGGCCCTTGTCATGACGTCCTCCTCATTCGCGATTCATTCTCACAGATCCCAACGGACTGTAGCTTCAAACCCCTTCTTTCACGGCCCCGGTGCAGCGGCACACGGCCCGGGACCGGCACGGCCATCGTCATCCCATGGCTCCTGTTTCAGGGACATTGTAGAAGACCCCCATCCCGGGGTCAATGACCTTGTGTCCTCTGAAGACACTTTCGGGTCGGGGCACCGGGGAAATCCCCGTGGTGCGCTGTGATTTTTCTTGACTCCAGAACGGCCCGTATGGCAAAAATCACGAGTTTCAGAGTATCGCATGGAATCGACGCAAACTCTCGTGTGACCACCGATCCCGGGTTGCTCAACATCCTTGTGCAACCACTTTTCCGCGACGAGGTGAAGGATCCGCGCGTTGTCGATTCCCCTCTCCATAATGAACCGTCTCGCGCGATCCCAATGATGTTTCACCCGGTCCTGTTCCGGCCTGCTCGAAGGATGACATCCGGCACGAGGGCCTATGAGTGCCCCATGGAAGAGGAGAATCGAACCCATGAGTAAGACAAAGACGCTCACCGGCTCCGTCATGGTGGTCGGGGCAGGGATTGCCGGCATTCAGGCCTCCCTGGATCTGGCCGATTCCGGATACCTGGTTCATCTGGTGGAGAAACAGACGGCCATCGGCGGGGTCATGGCCCAGCTCGACAAGACCTTCCCCACCAACGACTGCTCCATGTGCATCATCTCCCCCAAGCTTGTGGAATGCGGAAGGCACCTCAACATCGATCTCCTGACCAACGCGGAGGTACTGGAGGTCTCTGGAGAGCCCGGCGACTTTCACGTCAAACTCATCGAGAAGCCCCGCTATATCGACCCGGCCAAATGTACGGCCTGCGGAGAATGCAGCAAGGTCTGCCCCATCGAGGTCCCGAACCAGTTCGATATGGGACTTCGGAACCGGAAGGCCGCCTTCAAGCTCTATCCCCAGGCCATGCCGAGCGCCTTTGCCATCGAAAAACGAGGGACCGCACCCTGTAAGGCCACCTGCCCGGCCCATGTGAGCGTTCAGGGCTACGTGGCCCTGATCAATCAGGGCAAGTATCGTGAGGCCCTGGAACTGTTCAAGCAATCCCACCCCTTTCCGGCCATCTGCGGCCGGGTCTGTCATCACCCCTGCGAGGGGATCTGCACCCGCGGCGACGTGGATGAACCGATCGCCATTCAGTACCTCCACCGCTTTCTGGCCGATCTGGACCTGGATGCGGAGACCCGGTACGTCCCCCAGGTCGACGAGAAACGCGACGAGAAGATCGCGGTGATCGGTGCAGGACCGGCGGGCCTTTCCGCCGCTTATTTCCTTGCCTGGCGCGGCTATTCCGTGACCGTCTTCGAGAAACTCCCGGTGGCCGGAGGCATGATGGCCGTGGGCATCCCCGCCTACCGTCTCCCCCGGGATATCCTGGCCGAAGAGATCAAGATCATTCAGGACATGGGGGTCGAGATTCGAACCGGTGTCTCCTTCGGCAGCGACGTGACCCTGGAGAGCCTCAAGAAAGACGGCTACAAGGCGGTCTTTCTGGCCACGGGTCTTCATCGCAGCCGGGGCCTGGGCGTGCCCGGAGAAGACCACAAAGACGTGCTCAAGGGAGTGGATTTTCTGCGGGATGCGGCCCTGGAAAAACCCGTCCCCGTGGGAAAACGAGTCATCGTCATCGGCGGCGGAAACGTGGCGGTGGACGTGGCCCTCACGGCCAAGCGGTGCGGCGCCGAGGCCGTGACTCTGGTGTGCCTCGAGAAACGAGAAGAGATGCCCGCCTGGGATTACGAGATCGAGGACGCCCTGGCCGAGGGGGTGGAGATCATCAACAGCCTGGGGCCCACCCGGTTCCTGACCCAAGGCGATGCCTTTCAGGGGGTGGAATTCAAGCGATGCACCGCGGTCTTTGACGCGGACGGCCGTTTCAGCCCGAGCTATGACGAATGCGAACTCCACATGCTGGAGGCCGACACGGCCATTGTGGCCATCGGCCAGGCCGCGGACCTGGACTTTGCCGATTCTCAAGGCGTCGCGACCTCCCGCCAAGGAGGGCTTCAGGCCGACCCGGTCACCCTGGAGACACCGATTCCGGGCGTATTCGCCGGCGGGGACGTCTTCTACGGCCCCAAATCGGTGGTGGAGGCCGTGGGCTGTGGAAAAGAGGCGGCCGAGAGCATTCACCGCTTCATCAACGGCATGGACCTGAACGAAGGCCGGGAAACGGACTGGTCCTACGAAAAGCCCGAGTTGGAGGAAGAAACCCACGCCCCCCGGGTCCGCATGCGCACCCTCCCCGTGGCCGAACGCGAAGGCAACTTCCGCGAGATCTCCCTCGGCTTCACCGAAGAAGAGGCACGCGCCGAGGCTGCCCGCTGCCTCAAGTGCGGGATCTGCTCCGAGTGCTATCAATGCGTCGGCGCCTGCCTGGCCGGGGCCGTGGATCACCTTCAACTCCCCCAGGTGAAAACCCTGGATGTGGGCTCCATCGTGCTGGCTCCGGGGTTCACCCCCTTTGACCCCGCCTCCTTCGACACCTACAGCTACGCCCGGCACGCCAACGTCCTCACCAGCATGGAGTTCGAGCGGATCCTCTCGGCCTCCGGACCCTATGAGGGACACCTGGTGCGGCCCTCGGACCACAAGGAACCCAAGAAGATCGCCTGGCTCCAGTGCGTGGGATCCCGGGACATCAACCGCTGCGATCACGCCTACTGCTCCGCCGTCTGCTGCATGTACGCCATCAAGGAGGCGGTCATCGCCAAGGAGCACAGCAAGGTGGAACTGGACGCTGCCATCTTCTTCATGGACATGCGCACCTACGGAAAGGACTTCGAGAAGTACTACGTGCGGGCCGAGGAAGAGGCCGGGGTCCGATTCATCCGCTCCCGAATCCACTCGGTGACCCCCCTGGACGACGACACCCTGGAGATCAAGTACATCACCGAGGCCGGAGAACTGGAGGTGGAGACCTTTGACATGGTCGTCCTCTCCGTGGGGCTCTCTCCGAACAAGAACATCGTGGAACTCGCACAAACGATGGGGATCGAACTCAATGCCCACCGCTTTGCGGAGACCGGGACCTTCCGGCCCGTGTCCACCAACCGGGACGGGATCTTCCTGTGCGGCGTGTTCCAGGGACCCAAGGACATTCCCGCTTCGGTCATGGAGGCCTCGGCCGCGGCCGCGGCGGCCGGGCAGATTCTCGCCGGGGCCCGGGACACCATGACCCGCACCAGGGAACTCCCGCCTGAAAAGGACTTTTCCGGACAGGAGCCGCGCATCGGGGTCTTTGTCTGTAACTGTGGCATCAACATCGGGGGGATCGCCGACGTCCCGGCGATCCGGGAGTACGCCAGAAATCTTCCCCACGTCATCCACGTGGAGGATAACCTCTTCACCTGTTCCCAGGACACTCAGGACAAGATGAAGGAGGTCATTCAGGAGAAGGGGATCAACCGCGTGGTGGTTGCCTCGTGCTCACCCCGCACCCACGAACCCCTGTTCCAGGAGACCATTCGGGATGCGGGCCTCAACAAGTACCTCTTTGAAATGGCCAACATCCGCGACCAGGACACCTGGGTCCACATGAACGAGCCGGAAAAGGCCACGGCCAAGGCCAAAGACCTGGTCCGCATGGCCGTAGCCAAGGCCGCCCTGATCGAACCCCTTCAGCAGTTCCTGCTGCCGGTCAAGCACTCGGCCCTGATCGTGGGCGGCGGCGTGGCCGGCATGGAGGCGGCCCTGGGCGTGGCCGAGCAGGGTTACGAGGCGTACCTGGTGGAGAAAACCGGAGACCTGGGCGGCGTGGCCCGCAGGCTTCGCTCCACATGGAAGGGAGAAGACATCCCCTCCTATGTGGAGCGGCTCGCTGGGCGCGTGACCAGCCATCCCCTCATTCAAGTCTTCACCAACTCCGAAGTCAAAAACTACTCGGGAACCGTGGGGAACTTCGTCACGAGCATCCGCCCGCTGAACGGCGGGGGCCCGGACAAGATCGTCGAACATGGAGTCACCATCCTGGCCACCGGGGGCCGCGAGTACAAGCCCACGGAGTATCTCTACGGCGTGAACCCCAACGTCCTCACCCACCTGGACCTGGATCAGGCCCTGAAGGAGGATGAGGCCCGATGCGCCGGACTGGGCACGGCCGTTTTCATCCAGTGCGTCGGCTCCCGCAGTCCCGAACGGCCCTATTGCAGCAAGATCTGCTGTACCCACAGCCTGGAGAGCGCCCTCAAACTCAAGACCCTGAACCCGGACATGCAGGTCTTCATCCTGTATCGGGACCTTCGGGCCTATGGCTTCCGCGAGGACGTCTACAAAGAGGCGAGGGAGCGAGGTGTGCTCTTCGTTCGGTACGACCCGGACGATGCCCCGGATGTGACCGCCGATGAAAACGGAGTGCTTTCGGTCACGGTTACGGATCACGTGTTGCGCAGGCCCATTCGGATCACCCCGGATGTCCTGGTCCTGGCATCCGCCATCCTGCCCAGTGAAAACAAGGCCTTGTTTGAACTCCTCAAGGTCCCGGTGAACGCCGAAGGGTTTCTCATCGAGGCCCATGCCAAGCTGCGGCCGGTGGACCTCTCGTCCGAAGGGGTGTTCATTGCGGGTCTGGCCCACTACCCCAAGCCCCTGGAGGAGTCCATTGCCCAGGCCAATGCGGCCGTTTCCCGGGCCATGACCATCATCACCCGGGACGGTATCCTGGTGGGCGGCGTGGTGGCCGAGGTGATCCCGGAGCGGTGCGCCGTGTGCCTCACCTGTGTGCGGACCTGCCCGTACGGCGTGCCGCGCATCGGCACGGAAGGCCATGCAATCATCGACCCGGCCGAATGCCGGGGCTGCGGGGCATGCGTGTCGGAATGCCCGGGAAAGGCCATTGTCCTGCGCCACTTCACGGACGAACAGATCATGGCCAAGGAAGACGCCCTGTTTCAGGTCGGATAAGATCCGGGGAGAATCCCGGCACTCCCATTCGTGCCGCCGGGCCGAGGGCATGGGCGCGGCGTTCGGAACCGGAAGCGAAGAAACGTGTGTGACCTACGGACCACAGAAAAGGAGGAGATATGGCTGAGTTCGAACCCAAGATCCTTGCCTTTTGCTGTCAGTACTGAGCGTATTCCGCTGCGGACCTGGCAGGTTCCATGAGATTATCGTATCCGAGCAACATCAAGGTGATTCAGGTCCCCTGCTCCGGCCGTGTGGACATCCTCCACCTGCTCAAGGCCATCGAGGACGGGGCCGACGGGGTGTACATCGCCGGCTGCCTCGAAGGGGAGTGCCACTTCCTAACGGGCAATCTCAAGGCCCGCCGGCGTGTGAACTACGTAAAAAAGGTCCTCGAGGAGTTGGGCATGGAACCCGGGCGCGTGGAGATGTTCAACCTCTCCGCCGGAGAGGGCCCGCGCTTCGTGGAAATCGCTAAAGAGATGACGGAACGGATTCGGGCCCTGGGGCCGAGTCCCCTCAGGATGGACGAAGCAGCGTAGCGAGGTATACGCCATGATAGTTGCCGACCGAAAACCCCTGGCCGAGATCCTCGACATGATCAAGGATATGGACAAGATCCTCATTATCGGCTGCAAGGGTTGTGTCACCGTGTGCAATGTGGGGGGCGCCAAGGAGGTGGGTATTCTGGCCTCCGTCCTGAAGATCGCCCGCAAAAAGGACGGCCGACCCCTTCACGTGGATGAGCGGACCCTGGAGAGGCAGTGTGATCCCGAGTACATCGAGCAGGTCAAAGATGTGGTCGATGAATACGACGGCGTGATCTCCATGGCCTGCGGGGTCGGGCCCCAGTTCCTGAGCCAGGCCTACCCCAACCAGCGGTTCTTTCCGGCGGTTAATACCACCTTTTACGGTGGGGCCGTACAGCACGGGATATGGGAGGAGCGTTGCGCGGGTTGCGGGCAGTGCGTCATCCATTACTTCGGCGGCATGTGTCCCATCGCCCGCTGCTCCAAGAGCCTGCTCAACGGTCCGTGCGGCGGTTCGGCCGGAGGGAAATGCGAGATCAGCAAGGACGTGGACTGCATCTGGGACATGATCGTCCGCAAAAAGATGGCAGAGGGACGCCTGGAAGACCTGATGGACGTGAAACCGGCCAAGTCCTGGGACACGGCCCGTGACGGGGGCCCTCGCAGGGCCGTTAGGGAGGAACTGGTGCAATGACCGAACTGAAATCCGGGAGCAACCTGGAAAAGGTCCTGAAAGCCGGACACTTCGCCTTCACCGGCGAGTGCGGCCCGCCCAAAGGCGCCAATGTGGAGCACCTGAGGGAAAAAATCGCCCATCTCAAGGGCGTGGTGGATGCGGTCAACGTGACGGACAACCAGACCGCCGTGGTTCGAATGTCCAGTTGGGCCGCCAGCACCATCATGCTGCAGGAAGGCGTGGAGCCCAATTTCCAGATGGTCTGCCGTGACCGGAACCGCCTGGCCATCATGAGCGACATCCTGGGCGTCAGCGCCATGGGCATTCGAAACATGCTCTGCCTCTCCGGGGACCACCAGCGTTTCGGCAATCATCCCCAGGCCAAGAACGTGTACGACATCGACAGCATGCAGCTCATCTCCCTGGTCCGAAAGATGCGGGACCAGGGGCTCTTTGAAAACGACGAAGAGATTGACGTCCCGCCCCGGCTATTTGTGGGAGCGGCGGCCAACCCGTTTGCCGAGCCCCACGAGTTCCGCGTCTATCGTCTGGCCAAGAAGATCGCGGCCGGCGCCGACTTCATTCAGACCCAGTGCATCTACAACATGGACCGTTTCCGCAATTTCATGAAGCAGGCCGTGGACATGGGCCTGCATGAAAAGTGCTACATCCTGGCGGGCGTCACCCCCATGAAAAGCGTGGGTATGGCCAAGTACATGGCCAAGATGGTCCCGGGCATGGACGTCCCCGATGCCCTGATCCAGCGACTTCAGGGCGCGGGCAAGGGCCAGGTGGCCGAAGAAGGGATCCGGTTCGCCCTGGAGCAGATCGAGGAGTTCAAGGAGATGGAAGGGGTGGCCGGTGTCCACCTCATGGCCATCGAGTGGGAGCACAAGGTCCCGGAGATCGCGGAACGGGCGGGCGTGCTGCCGCGGCCTCAGGTCTAAGCCGGGGGACGGACGTTTCCGGGGTGGGACAACGCCCCCACCGGGCTGTACATATCCACCCCCACGCATCGGTTTTCATGATCTTTACCACGGCGAAAGGGCGATCCTGGGATACGGACACGGACCTGAGCGCCCCGGAGCGTCACGTCCTGCAGAAGCTCTTTTTCTGGGAGTCCATGGTGCCGACGGTCCGGGAGTTCCGGGACCGCACCCAGGATGCCCTGGCCAAGGGATGGAACGCATCGGGCCCTGTTCGGCCCGGACCCGCCTTTCAGGACATCGTCCGGGACCTGGAAGCCAAGGTGAGGCGCCGTCTCGAAACCGACAAGCCGGCCTGAAGGATTCGCCGACGCCCTCGTCCGGATGATCCGGCTAAGGTCCCCCGGCCGGTCCCCGACGGCGCCTACGATTCCGGTTCCCTATTCCGCCCGGCTGTTAGGGGATTTGGACATGTCTCTCCCTTGACCACATAATCACTTAATCACATAACCACATAATCACCATCTCTACGGCTTTCTGTTTCAGCGATACATCAAACGAACCCGGCAACAAAAGTACCCATCCCCTGTCGAGGCCCGGCCCTTGAACACCGGTTCCCACCGACACCCTGCCGATCACGGCGATCCTTCCCCGCGCCGCCGTCCGAAAAAGCGGGCCGACGGTCCCCTGAACGTGGCCATTGTGGGCGGTGGCGAGGCATGCCGGCGTCTCCTGAAGTTTCTCAAGACGGAAAACCGGACCCGCCTCGGCATGACCCTCCTGGGAGTGTCCGATCCCGATCCCGACGGCCCCGGCATTTGTCTGGCGCGGGAGATGGGGGTCTTCACCACCACGGATTTTCACCGGCTCTATGACCTGGACGTGAATCTGCTCCTGGAACTCACCGGGCTGGATGAGGTCCGAAAAGAGATCGAGCGCTCCAAACCGGACCGCATCTCCCTCATGGATCACCGGTCCGTCCGCCTCCTCTGGGACCTGATCCAGATGGAGATGGAGCGCACCGAGTTCGAACGGGAGCGCCAGCGCATTCAGGAAAAGAGCCGCAAGGACATTCAGGTCATCCTCGACTCCCTCCCTTACCGGGTCATGGTGGTCAATATGGACCGAACCGTGAGTGCGGCCAACCAGACCCTGCTTCGGGAGTTCGGCATGGAACTCTCCGAGGCCATCGGCGCCCCCTGTTACCGGGTCCGCTACGGGCTGGACCGGCCTTGTGAGGAGGCGGGACGGCCCTGTTTTCTTCAGGACCGGCTGGAGGAGCTCCGGGAAAAAGGCCTGGTGAGCACCTTTCAGGAGGTCCCCGCAACCGAGGGGCAACAGGCCTTTGACGTGGTGACCATCTCCCCCATCTACGACGAACAGGGCTGCATTGTGCAGATCCTGGAGGCCTCCCGGGACGTGACCCAGCGGGTCCTGCTGGAACGGGAGGTGGAACGGAACAAGACGTTGTTTCAGAACGTCATCGAGAGCACGGTGGACGGGATCGTCATGGTGGACACCAAAGGAAACGTCCTCATCTTCAACGAGGGCATGGAGCGCCTCACCGGCTACTCCGCCGAAGAGATCATCAACCGAGGGCACCTGAGCAGTTTCTACGACATCGACACGGCCAAGGAAAACATGCGGAAGATGCGGAGCGAGGAGTTCGGCCCGCCCGGAAAGCTCAACCCTACGAGCATGTCCATCGTCACCCGCAGCGGTGAGGAGATCCCCGTGACCCTGTCCGCGTCCCTGGTCACCATGGACGGTAAGGAGGTGGGGAGCGTGGGCGTGTTTCGGGACATGCGTGAAGTCCTCGAGATGCGGAAAGAACTGGAGGACACTCACCTTCAACTGGTCCAGTCGGAAAAGATCGCATCCGTGGGACGCATGGCCGCGGGCGTGGCCCACGAGATCAACAACCCCCTGGCCGGCATCCTCATGTACGCCGAAATTCTGAGAGACAGCCTGAAGTATAACAAACAAGACCTTGAAGATATTCAGGAAATTATCGACCAAACTCTTCGGTGCAAAAAAATCGTGGCCGAACTCCTGGAGTTCAGCCGCCGTTCCGTAGGCCGGGTGTCCACCTTCCGCGTGGACGACCTGGTGGACAAGTCCCTGAACCTGCTCGTGGACCAGGCCCTGTTCCAGGACATCGAGGTCCTGGTGGACCTGGAACCCGACCTCCCCCCCATGTCCGGGGACCAAGGCCAGTTGCAGCAGGTCCTCACCAACCTCTTCATCAATGCGGCGGACGCCATGAAAGGCCGCGGAAAACTCCACATCAACGCCCGGTACGAGAGTCGGCAGAACCGGTTCGTGCTGTCGGTCTCGGATACCGGGCCGGGAGTGCCGGAGGAACTGCGGGACAAGATCTTCGACATCTTTTTCACCACCAAGCCCGTGGGCCAGGGCACCGGCCTGGGGCTCAGCATCTCCAAGAAGATCATCGAGCTTCACGGAGGGACCCTCTCCCTCCATTCACCGCCCCATGGCGGGGCGACCTTCACCATGGAACTCCCCCTAGGCTTTCTGGAGGACGCCCAGAGCGAAACCGAACTGTTCGTGGAATAAAGGTGCCTCATGAAAGACAGCATTTGCATTCTCGTGGTGGACGATGAACGGGTGGTTCGGGACGGGTGCCGGAGGGTCCTGACCGGCAAGGGATACCAGGTCCTGACCGCGGAGGACGGGAAAAACGCACTGGAGGTGCTCGCGTCCGAACCGGTGGACCTCATGCTCCTGGACCTCAAGATGCCCGTCATGGGGGGCGAGGAGGTGCTGGAGCACGTCCAGACCCACCACCCGGACATTCCGGTGATCATCATCACCGGTCACGGCACCGTGGACAACGCCGTGGAGTGCATGAAAAAAGGGGCCTACGACTTCGTGACCAAGCCCTTTCAAGTGGACCCCTTCCTGCTCACCATCGGACGGGCCGTGGAAAAGCGGCGGCTCGAACAGCAGGGACGGCTCTACGAGGAAGAACGAAGGCGCAACCTCTACGACCTGGACCTGGAAAAGAGCCGCGTCAAGACCATCATCAACTGCATGGCCAACGGTGTGCTCGTGACCAACCGCAACCTGGAGGTGGTCCTCCACAACCCGGCCCTCACCCGCCTCATGGACATCGAGCAGGAGGTCCGGCCTCCGGTGGCCCTGGACCAGATCACCGACAACGAGGCCCTGATACGCACCCTTCGCCGGTTCCAGTCCGGGGACCTGGGCCGGGACGAATTCGTGAGCCAGGAGATTCAGGCCGGGAAACACGCGCTACGGGCCATCTCGGCCCCGGCCCTGGTGCCCTCGGAACCCGACGTGGTGGGCACGGTGACCGTGCTTGAAGACATCACGGCATTCAAAAAGCTGGACGAGATGAAGTCCGACTTCGTGAACATGGTGGCCCACGAACTGCGCAGCCCCCTGGTGAGCATCCGCCAGCAGAACAGCGTGCTTCTGGAGGGCCTGGCCGGGCCCCTTCAGCCGAAGCAGCAGGAGTTCCTGGAGCGGGGCGTCCGAAAGATCGACCAACTCCTGGAGCTGATCAACGACCTCCTGGACATCGCCCGAATCGAGGCGGGAAAGCACGTGCAACACCGCATCCCCATGGATGTGGAAAAGGTGATTCAGGAGACCGCGGCCCTGATTCAGCCCAGGGCCGAGGAACAGGGTGTCTCCCTCTGCCTCGCCTGCGATGGGGTGGGGCCGGTCCAGGCCGATCCCAAGGGAATGGCCGAGGTCCTGAACAACCTGATCACCAATGCGGTGAACTACTCTCCGGGCGGCGGCCGCGTGGACATTACCATGAAACGGCACGGCGACAATCTGGAGATCCGCGTGTCCGACACGGGCGTGGGCATCCCCCCGGAAGAACTGCCCAAGATCTGGGACAAGTTCTACCGGGTCAAGCACCCCGAGACCCGTCAGGTCATGGGGACCGGACTGGGCCTCGCCATCACCCGGGGCATCGTGGAGGCCCACCAGGGGACCATCGAGGTGGACAGCGTCCCGGGACAGGGGACCACCTTCCGCATCCTTCTTCCCATCCTGGTGTCCGATGACTGAACCCAAAGAGAAGCAAAAGATCCTGGTAGTGGACGATGAGGCCGTGGTCCGAAACGGCATCCGCCGGGCCCTGGCCGGTCAGGGCATCGACGCCCTCCCCGCCCAGAGCGGCGAGGAGTGCCTTCGCCTCATGGAGAAGACCCCCTTTGACCTGGTCCTTCTGGACATCCGTATGCCGGACCTGGACGGCATGACCGTGCTTCGCCGGATCCGCTCCCTCTACCCGGAGACCCGGGTCATCATGATCACGGGGTATCCCACCATCGACACGGCCGTGGAGTGCACCAAGCTCGGGGCCGTGGACTACCTGGTCAAGCCCTTCCGGCTCAGCGACCTGGAGGCCTCCCTCCGAAAGCTCGACATGTACGATACCCCCGTAGCCGCCTCCTCCGGACGGTCGTCCCGGGAGCCGGGCCTGCGCATCGACGACACCGAGGACCGGATCATCGGGGAGAGCCCCGAGATGACCACCCTCTTCGACCAGATCCTCAAGATCGCACCCACGGACAGCACGGTCCTCATCACCGGAGAGAGCGGCACGGGCAAGGAACTGGTGGCCCGGGCCATTCACGCCTACAGCCGGAGAAAGGACCGGGAGTTCGTGGCCGTGGACTGCTCCTCCCTGGTGGAGACCCTCCTGGAGAGCGAACTCTTCGGCCACGTCAAGGGCTCATTTACCGGGGCCCTGGAGACCAAGCACGGCCTGTTCGAACTGGCCAATCAGGGCACGTTCTTCTTTGACGAGATCTCCAACCTGAGCCTCAAGATTCAGGCCAAGCTCCTTCGCGTGATTCAGGAACGGGAGTTCATGAAGGTGGGGGACCAGAAAAAGGTCCGGCTGGACATCCGCATCCTCTCGGCATCCAATCGGGACCTGTCCGAGTGCATCAGCGCCGGGACCTTTCGGGAGGACCTCTTCTATCGCCTGAGCGTGGTCCCGGTCCACCTCCCGCCCCTCCGCAGCCGCAGGGACGACGTCCCGCTCCTGGTGAACCATTTCCTGTCCAAGTTCAGTCACCGGATACGCCGGGAGATCCCCCAGGTCTCCGAGGACGCCATGGAGATCCTCAAGGAGTACGCCTGGCCCGGGAACGTCCGGGAACTGGAGCACACCATCGAACGGGTCCTGATCCTCGAAGACACGGACCTGATCCGACCCCGCCACCTCCCCTCCTTCATCAGCCAGAGGCAGGGGGACTTCCAGATGTTCTCCGAAGAGCCCTTTTCCCTGGAAGAGCTCGAAAAGCAGTACATCCGGTTCGTGCTCCTCAAGACCGGAGGCCAGAAGACCCGGGCCGCGGAGATCCTGGGCATCAACCGCAAGACCCTCGGCCTCAAGATCAAGAAGTACGGGCTGGGGTGAGCTGAGCACTATTCCCGGGACAAAAAATCAACCCTCTCGATTCATGTTTCAACTTATTCATTTAAAAAGACAATATGGATACATTCAACGAACGACATTGCCTCCGGAGAATACTGATCACCACATGGCATGACTGCAGCACCGAGGAAATCATCTCGGCCTACAGCGGCGAAACCCCGGCCCGGTCCTCAGGACGCTCTAACGTTTCGGGGTGCAGGTTCGACAGGTTCTGCCTTCCCGACCTCCTTCCAACGGAAGAGTAACGATCTTTGTTCGGCCCCCTACCCTTCCCGGGCGAGGCCTCGCCGGGCACTCGGATGGAGCGAGTCCGATCGAGTCCGTAGTGGTCCAGATAGAGCTGCAGGTACTCCCGAATCTTCAAGCGATGCCAGAAAGGCCGGTGAGAGGCCTGATCCAGCAGGACTCGCTTCACCCTCGGGACGAAGCCCCTCGCCTCCTCCGGCGTCATCCCGACCTCCTGGGTGTAGGTGTAGCGCTCGGTCAGGGGCCCCTTCTCCACCTGGATGTCGCGAATGGAAAACGCCTCGGGATGGTCGAAGACGTACGTGTCCTCGTACAGGGCAAATGGGTAGAATATGAAGGAGTGAATGATGTCCGGGTGTTCCCGGAGAAAGGCTACGGTCCCCTCGGCTTCCTCCCGGGTCTCCGTGGGAAACCCGACGATCATGCAGGCATGGTTCCAGATCCCCACTGAGGCGGCATCCTCGAGCACGCGGATCGCATCCGCGACCGTGGTGCCCTTTCGCATGAGCTTCAGGATCCTGGGCTGCGCCGACTCCAGGCCCCAGCGAACCTGTCGCACGCCCGCGTGGGCCATCTTTGCCAGCCGGGCGCGCGTGAACCCGGCCACGGGTTTCGCCCAGATGAGCATGGAGAGGTCCAGGCCGCGTCGGACCACCCCCTCGGCGATATCCTCCCAGTACTCGGGGGGCAGGCAGTCGTCGTTCACGGTGAGGTCGTGCACCCCGTGGTCCCGGACGAGGTGCTCCATCTCGTCCAGGACGGCCTCCGGGCGCCGGAAGGCCGCCCGGTCGCGCCTGTAGCGGAAGCAGAACGTGCACTTGCCCCAGTAGCAGCCTTCGGCCATTCGAATGGGCGCGTACCGCCGAGGCACCAGGTAGCGCTCCCAGGGGGTGTCGCTGAAGTCGGGGGGTGGCAAGTCGGAAAGGGCCGGCGGTTCCAAGGCTTCCGTCTCCACCACACGGTCGTTCTCCAGGTACCGCAGGTTGGGGACCTCGTCGAGCCTCCCCCCGGAGCGAAGCGCGTCGAGAAGTCGCTCCAGCGGGACCTCGCCCTCCCGGAGCACGGCCGAGTGAACGAAGCGCCGGTACAGGAGCGGGTCGTTGAGCAGGCCCCCACGAATGTTCAGCAGGTGCTTCCCCCCGACCACCACGTGGACGTCCGGCAACTGCTCTCTCACAAGCCATCCCAGCGTCAGTGCCGCGACGAACTGGTGATAGCTCGAAACGGAGATGCCCAGGACCCTGGGCGATTGCCTGTTGATTCGGGGGATGAGGTGGTCCCGAAAATAGGGGAGAAACACGTTCCTGTCAGGATCCGTGCAGAGGGCCGCCAGATCCTCCGTGGTGTCCACGTCTCTCCTTCTGTAGTGGTTGAAGGAGAAGTCTCCGGGGCCGTGGACCCGGCTGCAGAGCTGAAACAGCAGATCCAGATCGTCCATGGCCTGGACCACCAGCCGGGGGCGCAGGAAGGCGCCTTGGTCCCGAAATATTCTGAGGGTCTGTTCAATGCGATCCGCCGCCCGCTCCCACCTGGCGATCTCGCGGCCCGAAGGAGCCTTCCAGCCAGGCCCCAGGGAACCGTGCCGGGCTCTGGAAAGCCGGTGTGCTGCGTCGAGGAAAGTCCTCAGCACGGAGGGCGTGAGCAGGTAACGGGTGAAGAAGGCCACGTTTTCATCCATGGATACCATGTCCACTCCCCGTCGCCTGAGATGTCCGGCCAGGGTGGGGAGGGCCAGGTGAGGAACCATGGGGAGCCAAACCGGGGGGAAGACCAGACAAAGATCCGTTTTTTTCGCGCTTCGGTGGCAATGCAAAGGCGTATACTCCTCCTTATATCTTGGGTAATCATCCACTCTATTATGGAGGTATAGAATTCCCTGGGAATCCGCGCAATGAGGTCCATCCGGTAGATCGAAGGGGAATCGACTGTATTATGGAAAGGGACCTCTCATGACAAACGCCGGGACAAGGTGGGGGCCTCTGGAGGAACAGCGATCTTTCTCTTTGAATCAATGCTTGCGTTCAGCCGCCTGGTGGATCGCATGGGCCTGCACATGGGGCGCCGGCTGTTCCGTTCCGTTCAGTGGAAAGCCGGACCGGATATCCGCCTCCTCGCCTCCGGAGGTTCACCCCTTGAGCCCCGCCTGGCGAGTGACCTGGACGCTCTCGGTTGGCCGGTCGCTACCCTGACAAATCACTTTCACCTGATGCGCACCTGGAATTTGATCTCGAAATCGATTCCATAGAAAGGATTGAACCCTCCATGGCCCTGGAGGAGCAAACCCGCGTGCCTGTGGACGAATCTCGACTGGCAGAGGTCCATGATATACGTGATCTCATGGAACTTGTTGCGGAACATGAAGGCGATGAAGATCAGAGGACCGGACATGCGGTGACGGACCCCGAAAAAGTCCTCGCCAGGGAGGATCTGAGATGGGTCGAAGCCAGAGGCCGCGCCCGCACCCTGGTCGCCTCCATACTCTATACGACAGGGAGTGTGATCCTGCGTCTTTTCTTCTGCATCGGAGTGAAAGGACTCGAACACGTCCCCAAAACCGGTTCCTTCGTCCTGTTGCCCAACCACGTCAGCATTCTCGATGCACCGATCCTTGCACTCGTCCTCGGCCGGCACCGGGCGCTGGGCTGTTTCTGGTCCGGTGCCTCGAACCTGCTTTTCCGGAATACGTTCACACGCAGTTTCAGCCGTCCGCCTCAGTCCGGGAGTTCCTTGAGCCCCCCCCATTCCTGGAAGCGGTGAATCTCTTCGTCCATCCCACCGATCACCGGCGACAGGTGGCTTTCTGCGAGCTCCCGGTAGATCCGCAGGGTCGGGGCGGCGAGCTTGTCCTTGGCCCGCAGAATGAACACCGGCTCGTCCCGGTCGATACCGGGTATATCGATTCTTCCATATTTTCCTGAAATGGCCATCTCTTTCCTCCTTTTCCAATGGAATGCGTCGCGACCCTTCCCGGTCCGATCAGGATCTCAAACCGGGATCTCCCCGTCAATACACAGGATCCTGTATATGCTCCCTCGGGCATGCCTTGCGCGATTCTCCGGACCCTCATCCCGTCTACATAAGAGGAACTTCTCGAATGGGGGCTCAACCCCATTGTGAACAGAGGCCGTTTTGTGGAGGATCGGAGGAAAGTCCAACGCTCGAGTGAGGAGGGAAACCAAGTCGAAGACGGAAAAGAACCTGGAATAGGCGGTCACAGGCGAGAGCCGTGCCAACCAGAAGTACATGATCTACGCGCAGAGGGCTGCGGACGAATACCAGGACGAAGTGTGCAACCGGAATCAAAGAATCGATCACAGACGAAAGGAGACCGACATGAAACGTTTTTTGATCGTCGGAGCAGCTCGGCCGTCGATGCTCGCCATCCAGATCGCCTGGGCGGACATGCACGCGAAGATGCCGGCACCCGACGGGAAGGAGCTCTGGAACTACATCACTGAGACACATAACTACAAAAACTGGGCACCCTTCCCGGGTTACGAGGGCATGTACGAAGAGAAGAGCCCCCACGGGGCCTACCTCAAGCTCTATGCCAACGACATTGCAGTGCAGGCCGCGAAGGAGGGAAAACCCATGCCGGACAGGGCGATCCTGGTGAAGGAAAACTATGCCGAGGATCGCGAGACGCTCGCGGCCGTAACGCCCATGTACAAGGTCGAGGGGTACGATCCCGAGGCGGGCGACTGGTTCTGGGCCAAGTACGGACCGGACGGGAAGATCATGGCCGAGGGCAAGGTCGACGGCTGCATCACGTGTCACAGCGTGAAGAAGGGCCAGGACTACATATTCAGCGAGCCCCGTTAGAGCGTCGAGGCGGGCCGGAAGGAAATCGGAAAGCAGGATCATTGTCATGGCCACAAGTCGAAGTACCCTTTTCGGCCGTGAGCGATACACAGGCCTCGGGTCGCGAATACTGTACGGACCCCATAGACCCCGACCCGGGCAACGGGTAGTGTTTGAGCAGATGATCAGGTGAATCCCCCGCCATGGAGGCTTTGGAGGCGGTGGCTGACAACCATCAATAACCCGAATACAAAAGAAAGGAGCAAGTCATGACAAGCAACGAACCTCTGGTTTGGGTGAAGGACAATGCAGGGAACCGCTTTCTGTGCGACATGGGAGCGCTCCGGGACCCCAATTCCGTGAGCGAGGAGGAAAAGGCCGCCTGCGTAGACGACGCGTCCCGGCTGTTGAATCCCAAGAGCGTGCCGGGGGAAGGAAAGATCCATTTCTCCAGGTCGGAAAGCACTTCATAAACCGATCGCACTTCGAACGAAGGGGAAAGTCCGGCGCCAGCGACGGGCCGGGCTTTCCCCGTGGGCGCCGGCACAGCGATCCGGTTCCAAGCGATCCGGACGACACCATGGCGGCCCGCAAGGAGGTTAGGATGCTCGACGCCAAGGATCATCCTGTTTTCACCGAACTCCAGGCCCCTCTCCCCATGGCCCTTGGAATCAACGGCATGGGCAGGATCGGAAAGCTCCTCCTGTGGCATCACGCGGCACGGTGCTCCTTCGAGCGCATCGTGGTGAACATCGGCCGCGAGGCGGGTCAGGGGATCGAAGACATCGCCGACTACCTGGCCCGCGACAGCACTTACGGCCACCTGGGCCGTTACATCCACGGCTTCCGAGGAGGACCGGTCATCGAGGAGCTGGACGAGTCGTCCGGGACCATGCGGGTCCACGGCACCCCGGTGACCGTCCTCAGAACGCATCGAAACCCCGGGGAGATCGAGTGGCGCGGGCAGGGTGTTTCCCTGGTGGTGGACTGCACCGGGGCCTTCCGAGATCCCACCGTACCGGCCGACGCCCCCAAGGGCGCGCTGCGGGGACACCTGGAGGCGGGGGCCCGTAAGGTGGTGCTCTCGGCCCCCTTCAAAATCCAGGACGAGTCCAAGGGGATGCCCGAGGACGCCGTCACCACCATCCAGGGGATCAACGAGAAGGCCTATGACCAGAAACGGCACGACATCGTCTCCACGGCCTCCTGCACGACCACCTGCCTGGCCTTCCTGATGAAGACGATCCTGGACCGCTTCGGCATCAAGGCGGTACTGGGGGCTTCCATGGTCACGGTTCACGCCGCGACCTCCAACCAGGGAGTGCTGGACAGCCTGCCCAAGGCGGGGAAAAGCGATCTCCGGAAAAACCGGGCCGTGCTCGACAACATCATCCTGACCAGCACCGGCGCGGCCAAAGCCGCCGCCCTGGTGATCCCCGAGATGGAGCAGATCGACTTCGTGGCCGAGGCCGTCAGGGTTCCCAACACTACGGGCTCCATTGTGATCCTGATGGTGAACCTGCAGGAGGACCCGGACCGGCCGATCTCCCGCGAGGGAGTCAACGAGATGTACCGCAACGCGGCCAACGGCTACCTGAGCCCTTACCTCTCCTACTCCGATTCCCAGAACGTCAGCTCCGACATCGTTGGGACCGCGGCTGCGGCCGTGGTCGAGGGACGGGAGACGCGCGTCCAGCGCGGCAAGGTGCGGGTCTCGGTCACGCCCGCCTGCCGCATCTCCCCGGAAGGCTCGTTTCAGGGGGATGGGTGCACGGTGGAGGCGCCGGTGAACCAGGTGGTGGTGTACGGCTGGTACGACAATGAGCTGGGCTCGTTCACCCACATGCTCGGCGAGCGTACCCTGGCCCTCGCCAAGGGGCTCGGGGAAGGCGCGTCGTGAGATCGATCTGAGATCTTGGTGTCCCCAGATCTACTGCACCACGTTGCACTCGCCGCAGCCGCAGACCGGGCACTCGATCTTCCCCTTCATCTCGCTCTCCTTGCTGTCGGGGATGATGCGATCCACGTAGGTCTTGAAAGCGTGGCCGCACTCCGGGCACAGGGCGTCTCTCTCCTCGGGCTCGCGGGTTTCCTGGCTCTCCTCCTTCACGATGGGCCTCCTTCCTCCTGATTTCAAGGGATTGACAGCTCCCGATCCAGTCGAATCACGTGGGTCGAGCAGGAAATGCACGGGTCGTAGGCCCGCACCAGGATTTCGAGAGCCTGCTCGATGGACGATACCTCCCGGTCCACCAGCGCTGGCGCATACGCCTTCAGGTCCGCCTCGAGGTTCGCCAGGTTCTGGGCGGTGGGGATCACCAGGTTCGCTTCAAGGCACCGGCCTTCCTCGTCGAAGGCGTACTCGTGAAACAGCGTGCCCCGCGGGGCCTCCACCGCACCCACCCCCCGGCCCGCGCAGGGCCTGACCTCGGCCTCCTCGTCCTCGGGACGGAGCCCGGTTTCGAGGAGTTGCTCGATGATTGCCACGGACTCCTCCAGGCAGTGGGCGCACTCCACGACCTGTGCGACATTGTTCATGAAGGGATTGTGACACGGGCGCTCCAGGCCCAGCCGATCCGCCGCCTCCAGGGCGAGTGGTCCCAGCAGATCCCGGTTGTTGTTCACCCTGGACAGGGCCCCGACCATATACTCTGGCCGGTTCCAGCGTGCATACTTTGCCGTGGAGTGCGGCTGGACATACTCCCGCACTGCGTTCCGGTAAGAGTCCGGGGCCAGGGAACCGCTCTCGCTCGAGAAGAGATCGCCCTCGTAGAACGGATAAACGGCCGGGTGCTTCAGGGACACGTACTCCGTCTCCCGTTCGAAGGACGGAAGAGACAGCCCCTGAAAGAGCGACACCGTCTCACGCACGTCCTCCACCGCATCGACCAACCGCTCCTTCATGCGCAGGAAACCCGCCTCGTCGTGGACAAAGGGAAACCCGCCCACGTTCATGGCCACCGGGTGGGTGTGCCGCCCAACCACCTCCTTGCAGAGATCATAGGCCAGCCCTTTCAGCCGCATGGCCCGCTTCACCGTCTCCCGATCTGTTCCGGCCAGATGGAGGATGCTCGGGGCACCCAAAAAATCGGGCGCCACGAGAAAGTAGAGGTGGAGGACGTGGCTGCTCAGGACCTCCCCGTGGAAGGCGAGACGCCGCAGCAGCGCGGACTGATCGGATATCCGCACGCCGAACGCCGACTCAACAGCCTTCAGCGCGGCCGCCCGATGGCTCACCGCACAGATACCGCAGATGCGGGAAGCCAGGTGGGCCAACTCCCCGTAAGAGCGGCCGCGGAGGAAGGCCTCGAAAAACCGGGGTGCCTCCACCACCGAGAAGCGGACCTCCTTCAGCTCGCCGCCCTGGATCACGGCTATGATGTCGCCGTGCCCTTCCACGCGGGTCAGGTGGTGTACGTGGATGTTCGCTTCATGAACCATGTTCGGTCATCTCCTGTTCCACCGGAAGGTCGGGGCCGTTGTACAGGGAGAACCAGGTGCGGATCCGCTCCGGTTCCGCACGAAACCGGCGGGCCACGGCGTCCATGATGGAGTGGCTGTGGCTCGCAGTGATCACCCGGACCGCAGCCTCGAGGTTGGCCTGGTCCACGAGACCCCGGCACCCCTGGCACGCGTCGCCGTAGGCGGTGCAGATGGCGTCGCATCCGCACCGCGTCACCGGCCCGAGGCACATGACGCCTTTTTCCAGAACGCACAAGTGATCGTTCCGCTTGCACTCCACGCAGACCGGGTCGTTGGGAAGGGGATAGGGCTGGCCGGTGATGATCCGCTTGAACACGGTCTCGATCTCCGGAAGGCTGGCTGGGCAGCCGAGGATCCGATAGTCCACCGGTATCACCCCGGCCACCGGGCGGGCAGGCAGGGTCTCGAAGAGACCGGCCTCCTCCCCGTAGACCAGCTCCAGCACCTCCTCCATGCTCCACCGGTTCTTTAGGGCGTTGTGGCACCCGATGTTCGCACAGGTCCCCAGGGCCACCACGGTCCCGGCGGTCTCCCGGATTCGTTGAATGCGCTCCTCGTCCTCCCGGGTGGAGATGCTTCCCTCGCAAACCGCGATGTCGTACTCGTCCGATCCACCGCTCATGGCCTCCCGCCAGGCAACCACCTCCACGTGCTCCAGCAGGTCCAGCAGGGTCTCCTCCATCTGGAGCACGGTCAACTGGCACCCCTCGCAGCAGGCGAAGTCGAAGAACGCGATCCGCGGTTTTTTTCGTTCCATCGAGATGATCCTTTCCCTTCACTGGTTTTTTTCACACCGGCGGCCAGCTTCGATCCCCATGCTCCGAGCCGGCCCCATGGCTTTTCTCCTCTCACTCGGGAACCCGGGCCTCGACCGCCTCGCTGAACCCCTCCAGGTCCGAGTAGCGGAACACCGGCCCGTCCTGGCAGACGTACACCCCGTTGAGCTGGCAGTGGCCGCACTTGCCGATGCCGCACTCGAACCGGCGTTCCAGGGAGAAGAAAATCCTCCGCCGGTTCATGCCCTTGGCCAGGAGCCCCGCGACCACGAACCGGAACATTACGGGCGGCCCCACCACCGCCGCCACCGTGGATAGAGGAGCGAACTCGATCTCCTTCTCGAGAGGTTCCGTCAGTACCCCGGTCCTTCCGGTCCAGGACCCGTCGGCCTCGTCCACGGTGAGGAACATCTCCACGTCCCCCGCCCGCCCCCACGCCTCGACATCGTTCCGAAACAGGATCAGGGATGGGTTCCTGGCCCCGTACACCACGATGAGCCGCCCGTAGGCCTCCCGGTTGTCCCGCACATACTGGATCAGGGATCGCAGCGGCGCCAGGCCGAAGCCGCCAGCCACGGCCAGGACATCCCGGTTCCGCATGGTTCGGATGGGAAACCCCCGGCCGAAGGGCCCCCGGATACCGACCCATCCCCCCTCCGGGGCGTTGTACAGCGCGTTGCTCACGCGTCCGACCGGACGGACGCAGAGCTTGAACCGGTCGGTGCGGGTCGGCGACGAGCAGACGGAGATAGGGATCTCCCCATAGCCGAACACGGACACCTGTACGAACTGACCCGGCTTGTGACCCAGGGAGCGACGATCGGCCGGCTCCAGCTCGATCACGGCATCCACCGCCTCCCGTCGAATCGACACGATCCGAGCGGGCTCGGGCAGGTAGGTCCAGTCGGCGGAGGTCGCCGCCCGTTTTCCCGTCTCACCCATGAGCCCTTCCTTTCGTAGCGACTGCGATGATCCGATTGGTCTCGTCCAGTATGTTGATGTCCGCCGTGCACGCCCTACTGCAACGCCCGCAGCCCGTGCAGAACGGGCGGCCGAACCTTCGGTGGAGGTAGAGGAACTTGCGGTGCCACCGGTGACGCACGCGCTGCCACCGTTCCCCCCGGAACCGATGGCCTCCGGCCACGGCGGCGAAGTCCAGCAGCTGGCAGGCATCCCAGGCACGGCGCCTCTCGCCCCTCTGGAGGTCCCAGTCGAACACGTCGTCCATGGTGAAGCAGAAGCAGGTCGGGCAGGTGGTGTTGCAGGACCCGCAGCTGTAGCACCGGGCTGCGATCTCCTCCCAGATCTCCCGGAAAGACCCCGCCTCCAGCAAATCCGCCAGCCGGTCCGGGTCCGCATCCAACCGCCCCCGGAAGCCCAGGTTTTTCTGTCTCCGCCGGTCCTCCGCTTCGAGGAAGTCCTGCCCCCGCGCCACGGAGGTTGCCGCATCGACCAGCAGCTCCCCGCCCGCCCCGGTGTGGATCTCCACCAGGTAGCCGCGTTCGATCTCCGTCAGAAAAAGGTCGCACGGCCTCCGGGCCTGGGATACGCCCAGGGAGTCGCAGAAGCAGTACTCGTCGGGGATGCAGTCCACCCCCACGATGACCGACCGGCTGCGGTTGTGCAGCCACCTCCGATCCGGGGGAGGGAAGCTGTACGCCCGGTCCAGGGCGTCGATGGCCGAGAGGTCGCAGGGGTGCACCCCCAGGAGGACCCGGGGCGGGTCGCCCCGGATAGGCTCGAGGCTGGGGGGATCGCCGGTGGTGAACCGAAACACCGTCTCCGTGGGTGGAAAAAACGCCTTTTTCGGAGGCAGGGTGGTCGTGGTGTACCGGAGAGCGAGGTCCTCGGGCCGGCGCAGGATGTCGAACACGTGAAATCCGGGCTGGTCCGGCCGCTCCATGGGTCCCATGACCGGACCGGCCTCCATGACCCATGCGGTGAAATCAAGAAACCCTTCGGGGGAGATCACGCGATAGGACGGCAGGCTGCGGGCGCGCATCATGAGAGATCTCCTCCTCTCTCCAAGGCCTCGATTTCCCGGCGGAGGGCCAGCAACCGGCGGACGTGGTCGTGCTCCTCCGCCATGACCCGATCCACCCGGTCCGCGTCGGACCGCCTCACCAGGGTCTTCATGCCCGAGTAGAACAGGATGGACTTCTTCTCGAAGTCGAGCGCAGCCTCCAGGACTCCGAGCGGTCCTTCGAGCTCCCGGACCTGCTGAGGGGCGCGATCCGGATCGTCGAAGACCGCTCCGGCGGTGAACGCTTCCAGGTAGCTCTCGAGCTCCCCGGGGTAGCTTTCCGGCAGCGGTTCGTCGCCGTCCGCCTCCTCCTTCATGCGGGAGAACAGGCGGGCGTGCCGGCGCTCCTGATCCAGGAGGTACAGGAAGAGCTCCCTGGATTTCCCGCCGATCGGCTCGGACAGGCAGACCTCGTAGAACGCCCGGCCGTGATCTTCGATTCGGACGGCCATCTCCATCAACTGGGCGGCGGAGAACACGGAGTGCTGCGGCATGCCTTTCCTCCTGGGGCCCCTACCCCGGTTGGACGGCAGAGGCGGGCTGTGCGTTCCCGATGGCGGCCGGAACGATCTCCGAGAGGGACGGGTGGATGTGGATCCCCAGCAGAATTGGGAGGAAGGTCCCTTCCGCGGCCATGGCATTGACCCCCTCCTTCCATTCGTTCCCATCGAACCGAGCCTCGACCCGACGCCTGTCTCCGCGGTGTCCTTCATCCATAGACCATCACCCCCTCCTCAGCAAATGGGTTCGATCCCTACTTCTTCCAGCAAATGGCAGTAGATGGCCGAATACGGCCCCCATGACGATCGAATGGGGGATCGGCCCCATTCCATAAACCGCATTCGTCGTTCAACATGCCGGGAGCGGAAACCCCGACATGAAGGAACTGGAGAACGCCTGCATTCGCTGCCACGCGCCGGCCGTATACCTGGCGGGAGACGTGCCCCCGCCGCGGGCGACAGCGAGGAAAAGAGCTACAGCGTGGCCACCAACCGGGCCGCCTACAAGGACCTGGGGGAGATGATGGGCATCGAAGGGTTCCAGGGCATCCTCGGGACGCCCTGCCGGTGGGGAACCGGCTGTACAGAAAGGCGTTCCTCAAGCCCGACGGAGAGGAGACCATCGCCCAGTGGTTCGCCAGGCGGCTGAGTGACGCCGACCTGGACGTTGAGGAAAAATACAGGATCGCCCGTATTCCCATTCCGCACGAACCGGAGCATGCTTTTCGCCCAGGAACCCGAAACCCGACCCACTCCACAGGAGTCGCCCATATGATGCCCATCGCCCCGTTGATGATCGAGCACAGGCTGATCGAGCGAGTGATCGACCTGCTGAAGGAAGCCCTGCGTGAAGCGGAACAGGAGCAGCGGGTGAACCCGCGCTTTGTCGAGCACGCGACCCGCTTCGTTCGGGAATACGCCGACCGCTGCCACCACGGAAAGGAGGAGGACATCCTGTTCCGGGAGCTCGGCAAGAAGCCCATGACCGAAGGTCATCTGAGGATCATGGCCGAGCTCGTACAGGATCACCGGTGGGGCCGGAAGACCACCCGGTCCCTTGTGGCCGCCAACCGTCGCTACGAACAGGGGGATACGAGAGCCCTGTACGAGGTCACGGAGCACATCCGGAGCCTGGTGGACTTTTACCCCAGGCACATCGAAAAGGAGGACAAGGGCTTCTTTCTCCCGGTGATGAAATACTTTTCCGACGAAGAAAAGGACCGGATGCTGAAGGAGGAACACGCCTTTGACAGCGACCTCCTTCACGAGGAGTGGGACGAGCTCGTCTCCTCTCTCGAGGGAGGCCCGAGGTCCGGTGAAAAGGCCGCATCCGGGGGATAGGGACCCGGAATCAGGCCGAGCAACGATTCAATCAAGAAAGGATGTGGGTATGGGTGGAGCCTTGCTGCGCATCATCCTGTACACGGCCGTGGTCGTCCTGCCGGTTACAGCCGCCTCCTTCCTGGGGGAGAGCACACGCAGCATCGTGCACGAAGCGGCCAAAAACATGGCCCTCGCCGGGTTTACGATCCTCGTCCTCCAGGTACTCCTGGCAGCCAGGATCAAATGGATCGAAAGGGCGTTCGGCTTCGACATCCTCATCCGCTTCCACAAGCAGATGGCCGTCTTCGCCGTACTCCTGCTCCTGGCCCACCCCCTGCTTCTGGCCTGGAGCGGAGGGGGCTGGCGGCTGCTCATCGGGCTGGACCTGCCCTGGTACATCTACGCGGGAAAGGCGGCCCTGGTCCTGCTGGCGCTGAACGTGCTCGCGAGCCTCTACCAGAGGCGGCTGAGGCTCAAGTTCGAGCAGTGGCGCTCCGTGCACGCCGTCACCGGCCCCCTGCTCATCGTCCTCGCCTTCGCCCACAGCTGGACGGCGGGGGACGACCTGGAGACCGCCTCCCTGAAAATCCTCTGGGTGGTCCTGCTCTGCGTGGCGGTCCCGGTGTTCGCGTACCACCGGTTCTTCCGGCCGCGCCGCCTCAAGGAGAGGGCTTATCGCGTGGTGGAGGTGCGACCCGAAACCGAGGACGTCCACACCGTGAAGATGGCTCCTCCCGATGGAGAGGAGGTTCCGGACTACCTTCCGGGACAGTTTCACTTCGTGACCTTCTACCGGGGCCGGGGACTGCCCGTGGAGGAGCACCACTGGACTATCTCCTCCTCTCCCACGGAAAAGGGGTTCATCAGCTCCACCATCAAGAACCTGGGGGACTTCACCTCCACCATCTGGATGACCCAGGTCGGGGACACCGCGGCGGTGCAGGGCTCCTTCGGCCGATTCTCCTATCTCCTCCACCCGGAGGAGAAAGACCTGGTCTTCCTGGCCGGCGGCATCGGGATCACCCCCCTCATGAGCATGCTCCGACACATGCGGGACACGGGGGACACGCGCTCGGTGCTCCTTCTGTACGCCAACCGCAGCGAGGACCAGATCGTCTTCCGGAAAGAACTCTCCGAGATCGAGGCAGGAGGCCGACCCGACCTGAAGGTGGTGCACGTGTTGAGCCGGCCCGGCGAGGCGTGGCAGGGGGAGACCGGCCACATCGATCGGGACAGGATCGTCGATCACTGCGGGGAGCTGGAGGGCAAGGTGTTCTATGTCTGCGGACCGCCGGCCATGCGCGAGAGCGTGGTCACGGGCCTCCTGGAACTGGGTGTGCCCGATCGGGCCGTTCGTCTCGAAATCTTCTCATTCCTGGACTGACGGGGATGCCATGCGAAAAACAGACCTGAAACGAACCACCACCGGGGTCGTCATCGTGGTCGGCTGCATCGTGATCCTGCTCGGCGCATTTCGCGCACTGGTCCGCGCGCCGAGCGGGCCGCTCGGGGAGGGGGCCGCCCTCTTCCAGGAGGCCGGCTGCACCCAGTGCCACTACACGGAGAGCCGTGAGACCAAGATCGGCCCCGGTCTCAAGGGTCTCTTCGAACGCAAGAGCCTCCCGGTGAGCGGAAGGCCCGTGACCGAGGAGAACATCCGCCGGCAGCTCGAAGACCCTTACGAGAACATGCCGTCCTTTGCGGAGCAGCTCGATCACGAAGAAATGCACCTCATCGTCGATCACCTGAAGTCCTTGTAGCCTTGCGTCCCGACCCCACCCCGAAGAACTACCCTCCCGAATCGGAGAAAGTCGGGTCTCGACCCCATTTCCCGGAGACGCCGAAGGCGTGAGCCTGCACGAGAAACCATTGGAGCACCACGTACTGGGAGGTTATGCAATGAAGATACGGAACATCGTCGCACTTCTCGTCGTTGAAGGTGTGCTGGGGATCGTGGCGGCCCTGTGGAGCGGCTCAAGCGCCGACCTGGGGCCCATCCGAATGGGCCAAGGGGGTCTCTCTCCGCAGGCACCCGGAACCTGATCACGGTCCTGACGTTGATCGGGGCCGTCGGGTCGCTGCTCACAGGCGCGGTCATCAGAGTAATCGGCCCGAGGATCCTCGGCATCGCCTCCCTGGTTTTCGGGGCGCTCATGGTGCCTTCCGTGTTTCTGGCCAACGTCCTGGCCATCCTGGCGTTCCTGCTCCTCGCCCTCGTGGGCATCGTCCTCCTTTCCCGTCCGCCGTTCGAGGGACCGGAGACGCCCTCGCCCCGAGGTCCGACCGAACGAAATCGGCTCCGGAAAACCCGAAGGCGGGAAACCAAGCAAGCCTTTGGGCGTTCAAGAAGACAGCAGAGGCATCAGGTGGCTTCGTGCCGACGGGAAAGCCTTTTCCCGCATGGACCGGGACACCATCCGCAAGATGCGGAAGCCCGGCATCTGGGTGGAGGTGACCACCCTGGTAATCTTCGACCTGTAGAACCCAAGGAGGATTTGCATGGCACTCTACCTGGTTCAGCACGGAAAGAACCTTCCCACGGCGCCATCGTCTGCCTCAAACGAGGCGATGAGAAGGGCTGGTACATCGCCTGGGCCCTGGTTCCGCACATCCCCTGAGGTGAGCAGATCATGAAACGAGCCAAGGTCACGGAAAAAGAGGAACTCCGCGATCGCGCCAAGGTCTTCCGGGACCGGTGGGAGGCCGGTGAAGTGCTCGGCGGAATGCTTAAGGAGGAGTACGGCGGCCGGGACGATCTTCATGTCCTGGCCATTCCCGCAGGCGGCGTGCCGGTGGGGCTGAAGGTGCGCGAGATCCTGGAGGCCCCGTTCGATCTGGTGATCGCCTGCAAGCTCAAGATTCCGGGCAACCCGGAGGCCGGTTTCGGCGCCATGGCCTACGGGGGAGGTAAGTTCCTGAACGAACCCCTGGTGGCGGAGCTGCGTCTCGACGAGAGCGACATCGAGATCGAGACCGGGGCCGTGGACCTGGAGCTCGAAAAGAGGAACCGGTTGTTCCGGAAGGGCCGCCCTTTCCCCAACCTGGCCGGTAAGACGGTTATCCTGGTGGACGATGGCCTGGCCTCGGGCTAAACCATGCTCTCGGTGCTTCGAATGGTCGGAGATCGCCTGGCCCGCAGCGCCGTGGTGGCAGTGCCCACGGCCCCCCGGCGGACCATCGACCGCCTGAGGGGCGAGGCCGACGAGATCGTCTGCCCCAACATCCGGACCGGCATGTACTTCGCCGTTGCAGACGCCTACGCCCGCTGGTACGACCTTCGAGAGGAGGAGGTCCTGAATCTGCTCGCGAACGCGGTCTCGGCCGGATCAGAAACCGGATCGGAGACGTAGAGGGTCAGCCCGGCTCAGTACGCTTTTCCATACGTACTGTGACAAAACACACCCGGAATGTTGCCACGGCCTCCTTCGTGTTCTTCGTGCCCTTCGTGGTGAAACAACGGGCCGGCTAGGCCGCTGCGCCCGCGACCGCCTTGTACTTGGCGTACATGTCATGGAGCCGATGCTTCAGGGCCTTGAGCTTCCGGGTGTCCTCTTCGGGGGCCCCCCTGGGCTCGCTGATGGAGAAAAGCATGTTTCCGAGATCGTCCATCACGTGCTCGGTGGCCTGACACCATTCGGATGTGCAGATCTCCTGCATCTCGGCCGCCTCGCCAAGCTTGTTCTCCACGAGGTCGAGCGATTTCTCCATGTTGCTCATGAACTCGCGCCAGTTTTGAATCAGACTCTCCCGTACGGCCGGATCGAAATTATCCTTGGGCATGGGCATGACGATCTCCTTTCTTGGTTGGGGCCTCTCGCCCGGTTACGGTTGCCCGCTTTGCGGGTCCGGACCCGGACGAAGGCGCTTTTCGTGTGATGTTCGAACCCCATCATGGTCTCGAAGGCCGGTGATGTGAATACGTGCAATCCTGTATTTCAAACCCGAAACGAATGGAGGAAAAGCCCCCGGGAATAACCGTTTCATCGTCCTTCACGCTTCCCGCCTTCAGGGTCGGAGGGAGGGGGTCCGGGAGGCGCCGCGTCCAGGGGCAGCAGCAGGCGAAAGGTACTTCCCTCTCCGGGGGACGTCTCGGCCTGCACCTCGCCACCGTGGGCCTCGGCATAGTGCTTCACGTTGGCCAGGCCCAGGCCCACGCCGCGGATCCGCCGGTCCTGGATCCGGATCACCTGCTCCCAGGGTTGGAAGATCTGGTTCAGTTTTTCGGGATCGAACCCCTCCCCCCGGTCGCTCACGGCCAGCTCGACCGTTCCCTCCCTGACCCTCAGAGAAACCGTCACCCGACTTCCTTTGGAGCTGTGCTTGAGGGCGTTGTGTATGAGTTCGGAAACGGTGCGGTCCATCATCCGGGGATCGGCGTGCACCTCCACCGGCCTTTCGGGGAGATCCAGGTCCACCACGACACCGTTCTGCTCGGCCAGGGCCCGGACGGTCTCCACCACCCGGGCCGCGTGGTCTCTGAGATCGAACCGTTCGTGATGCGCCTCCTCCCAGATGAACCTTCCGGCACGCGCGTGCTCCACGATCCAGGCGAGGTCGTGATCGAGGCGATCCGCCGTCTCCAAAATGGTGTCCAGGGCCTTTTTCTGGCGCTCGTTCAGAGGGCCCATTTTCTCCTCACGAAGACGCTTGGCATATCCCCCGATGGCAAGGACCGGCGTCTTGAGGTCGTGCACCACCTGGGCCACGTACTCCTCGGTAAAGCACTTCTGCGGCTCGACCATGAGGCTTCCTCCATCCCGGCGTCACCTTTCCGGCCGCCGGGCGATCGGAGAGGTTGAAATTAAGTCACAGCTAAGTCTATCGCTCCGGCTCGCGCTGTACATGGGTGCGATACGGTATGTGAGACCCGGACACACCGTATTCGGAAAGGTGACCCGGCCTCCCTTCGTCGCCCCCGATGCGGGGAGGAAGGCTTCCGGCGGTCGTGCCCGGAACCAGAATACAGGAACGACCCCATTTCTTTTCGAGAACGCTTCCCACAGGATGTAGAAAAGCTCCCGTCAGGAGGGGCGAAACACAAGGAGACGACACGTGATTGAGCCTGGAAAGGCATGAAAAATATCCCGCCCATGACCCGCGTCCTGATCGTCGAACCGGACGAGGGCCTTCGCATCCTCCTGACCGAGGAACTCCTGGAGGAGGGGCACGACGTGATCGCGACCAGGCCGGAGAACCTGTGGAAACGGCTGGAGGCGGAGAGACCCGACCTGGTGCTCATGGGCTTCGGGGATCGCGACCGCCTGCGACAGGAAGGGCTCCGGACGGAGGAGCTTCCCGCCCTCATTTACGGCCGGGGCTCCATCGATCTTTCGGTGAGCGAGGAGGTCAAGGGGATTCACGCTGTGACTGCGGTGCTCGACCTGAAGGAGATCAAGGCCAAGGTCCGGAAGCACTTCGAAGAATGGGGAACATCCGGTCCGCCCCCTACGGGGACCTCGAACCACCCCTACCGCACCCTGCCGCAGATCCAGATGCAGTTCGACTTCGGCGGAGGAAATGGAAGATGAGCTTGGACCAACCGAAACTGCAGATACAGATCCTGCTGGTGGAAGATGACGAGGCCGTCAGGATCTTGCTCATGGATATCCTGAGCCAGGAGGGGTACACCACGCTCTCGGCCGAAGACGGGCTGGAGGCGACCGTCCTCCTCTCGGAGGTGACGCCGGAACTCGTGATCACCGACTTCAACATGCCGCGCATGGACGGGTGGGAACTGGCCGTGTACGTGCGCCGGCATTTCCCCTTCACCCCGGTCCTGCTCGTCACCGGAGCGCCGGAAGGGCTGGCCCGAGCGCACCATCCGGGAAGTCCTTTTGAGGCCGTCCTGGGGAAGCCGTTCCCGTTGAATTCCCTGCTGTCCACGATCCGCACCCTCCTGACCGGGGACGCGGAAACAGAGAGGAGCCCCCATGGCCCAGAACTTCCGCGTGAGATTCAAACGGAACTCGGATAGCCTTCATCTGCACCTGGCAGGCGAGTTCGACGGGTCGTCGGCCTGTGTGCTCGCCCACACCCTGGAGACCCATTGCCCCGATACCGATCGGATCGTGGTCCACACCGACGGTCTTACCGGCCTGCACCCTTTCGGACTGGCCGTGTTCCAGAATCACCTCCCGCGGGTGCGCAGGGGACGGGCCACGGTGACCTTCACGGGTGTCAACCGGGAGCATATGGCCGGCGGATGAACGGGCAACCCTGCTGCCGAACCATCTCAAAGGGGTCCACAGGTTCGGGCGGAATGCGGTCCGGCCTTGAACCTGTGGACCCTCCGTGTTCACAGCAGCCGATAGGGGGCCGACCTTTTGGCCCACTCGGTGTTGGAGTAGCCGGCCTGAATTTTTTCATACGCCTCTTTGAGGGGCGCGGCCTCATGGGTCTGTTTGTACCGGCAGACGCCGCTGAAATAGACGGCCTCCGGGGCGGCATGGCTCATGGGATGGCTGTCGATGACCTCCTTCAGCACCCCTAGGGCACGGTCCAACGCGCCTGTATCCAAAAACGTCTTTCCGACTCCCAGAGACACGGCTGGAGTCAATTCCTCCGGCGGTAAAAAGCCGATGACTCGATGATGCGTTTTCCTCTCTGTGTCCACCCATAGAAGATTGGGTGTCCATTTTGCGACGAATTCCTTGGAAAGGGGGCTGTCAAAAGGGATACGAACCGGTATCACCTTCGTTTCCGGTTCGTGGATCACATTCTCATGGGGATACGTGACCGCATCCATCTGCTGGCACCCGATTCACCCGGGATTGAAAAAGTCCAGAAACAGCGGTTTATCCTGTTTCCGAGCCTCATCCACTGCCCGGTCCACATCTTCTCTCCAAGCTATGGTTCCCATGGTCTCTCCTTTCGTTCCGGTCGGTTGTTTATGGTTCAAGGAAAGGGATGCCGATCAACCGTCATGGGCGGTTCCCCTACCATTGACAGCGTGTTGAAAAATCCGATGTTCACAGGCTGAGGAAAAGGGCCCAGATGCAAGGCGTGCGAAATCCCGAGGAATGAGGCGTACAAGCCAGTACGCCGCAGTGACGAGGGATGACCAAAACGCAGCAGATGGGCGTTTTTCAACGGCCTGATAACACCATCAGTACGCGGTCTACGCTTTCCAGGGCCTGAAGGATCCGGACCTGATCGTCCTTGGACAAGCCGTATTGCCTGTGCACGACATCCAATTCTCTCATGATCGATTGAATGCCGTCGAACGCCTCTCTCACATTCAGGTCATCGTTCATGCCCGCTTCGAATTTCCGGCTCAGATCCTCAATGAGGCGGTCGGCAGTTCCTGCCCGCAGAGGTTCAGGGGACGACGTGTGACAGACTCGTTGGACAATATCCTTGAGCCCTATCAACCGATCGGCAACGTGTTGCATCTCTTTCAGGCTCAAGTCTATTTTTTTTCGGTAATGACCGTAGATCAGGTAACAGCGAAGTTCCGATGCAGAAAATCCTTTCCTTATGATATCATCCACATAAGATATGTTCCCCCTGCTCTTGGACATTTTCCGGCCTTCTACGAGGACGTGCTCGCCGTGGAGCCAGTAAGAGGCGAAGGGGCGCGCTGAAACGGATTCCATGATGGCAAGTGTATAGTCATGATGTCTATAGAGATTGTCCACGCCGCCGCAGGCAATGTCGATCTGATACCCCATTTTCTTGCTGATTATCGCCGGATCCTGGATATTCCACGAGGGCCGTCCCTTGCCGAGGGGAGTGTCCCAATAGAACGTCCCGTCCTGTTCAGGGCGATACCCGTGCCACAAGATAAAATCCCCCAGGTTCCATCGCCGTCCCGGGTAGGTGTCCTTTCGGAAACGCCTCTTCTTTTTGGGCCACCGGCTCATATCCAGTCCAAAGAGCTTTCCGAAGCCCTCGAATTTCAACGGATCATAAAAGACGTCTTTCTGATGCCAGTAGGCATATCCGCCCTGTATCAGTTGTTGAATCAGGCGAACCGCGTCATCCACATGCGCGGAGGATCGAGGGATCTCCGGAGGCAGTTTTATTCGAAGAGATGCGGCTTCCTGGAGAAACTGATTCGCAATCGGCTCTGTGAGTTCAGACAGAGAAAGACCCTTTTGTTGCGCTTCTTCCACGGCCTTGTCTTCCACGTCCGTAAAATTGATGACGCGCTGAACCTGGTAACCGGAGTACTCCAGGTATCTGTGCAGGACATCCTCAAAGAGAAACGTGGCGAAGTTACCCACGTGGGAACTCCGATAGATCGAAGGACCGCAGGTGAACATCTTGACCTTGTTTCCGTGCCTGCTCTGAAAGGGTTCCTTTCTGCGGGTGAGGGTGTTGGTCAGATAAAGCGCCATAGGCCGTCTCTTCATGGTGTCATCCCCATACGAAGGTGCCGGATGATACAAGGGGGCATCGCCTGCCCCGTGGATGCCGAGGACAGGCGATCTGTTCGGAAGGTCACGTCGGACGGACATGCGACATTCATGAAGGATGCCGCAGAGGTCCATCACGATTTGATCTTGATCTTACGGGTCGTTGCGGTTTCCTTCGGCTTCATGATCACCTTCAGCACGCCGTCTTTGTACGTAGCGTCCACATCCTTTTCGTCCACCCCTCCTGGCAGTCTCAGGGATCTGGAAAATGAGCCGTAGGAGGTTTCCTTCAGGAAATTGTCGGCTTCTTTTTCCTCTCTTTGGGATTCCCTTTTCCCGGAGATGGTAATGACGTCGTCATGGACGTCGATGCTGATATCATCCTTGTTTACACCCGGTAGATCGGCAGTGACATGGTACTTTCCGTCCTTCTCGAAAAAGTCGAGGCAAGGTTTCGACTCCTCTCCCTGCCATCTCGGCTATTCGGGCCACAGGCGGTCGAACCATACATCGCCCATCCCTTCCGATCCATACGGTGTCATCCAACTGGGTCTTTTTCTCAATGTGGGTAGTGTCATAGCTTTTTCTCCTTTCCTGTCTGCATGGTTTGGTTTTCCCTGAGAGAATAATGAGCCGGCAAAACGCCAGTTGTGCACACCTTGATCTCTGTTCAGGTTCCTCTATCGGGAGGGCGGTTCTTTCTGAGACCCGTCGTCATGTCCATTTCCCAAATCCAGCATCCTTCCTTTCAACTTATCGTGTTCTCTGTGCAACCTCCTGACATCAAGGGACTTTCTCACCAGCTTGGCTACGGCCGGATCATAGGCGACCACAAATTTGACTCCCTCTCGTTCTTCCTCCCGGTACTGTTCCCCGGCCTGGGGGTCGGTGTCGAGGCTCTCATGGGTGGTGGTGATCAACTCCCGAATCTCGTTGTTCCGCCTCAGGCGGTGGCATACGATGAAGCCCAGGCCCTGCTCCAAGAGGTACTCCAGGTTCTCCTCGCTCAGCATGCCCCGGTCGCCCACAAAGACCACCCGCTTCAGGCCGAAACGCTCCTTGAGATCGGAGACCACCTCCCGCACCGTACTCTTGTCCGGCGTGCCCCCATGAAAGACGTGGTGGCACAGGGGGATCCCGTCCCGGGTCATGACCACCCCGATCACCACCTGCCTTCGGTCTGGACGGTGGTCCCGGCTGTATCCGTAGCGCCGAATGTCGTCCGAGGTAATGGACTGGTCTCCCTCGAAATAGCTCGATGTGATGTCGTAGAAGACCAGATCCACCTCTTGGTCAAAGAGGGTCAGGAGCCGGTTGGCGATCCTTTTCTCGAGTTCCTCCTTGTGATCGATCAGCCAGTCCATGGCCCGGAGCAGGTGGTGGTACTCCACATCCTCACGCCGGATGCCCGGAAGATAGACCCCCTCGAGCCACTGCAGCAGCCCAAGCTTGCTCGTGGGGTCGCACAGGCGGTTGACCACCATGAGCCGGATGTGGGCCTCCAGATCGAAGGTCTGCCCGTTCTCCTTGGCCTTCTGCTTGAGGATGGTGCCGATCTTGAGATGCTTCCAGATCTCGATCAGGGCGAAGGCATGGCCGAAGTCCCGGGTGCACTCCAGGGAGGCGTCGCTGGAGGTGGGGCGCCCCATGGCCTTGCAGATCCCGTTGATGATGTTGTCCACATCGCGGTCGGTGATGCGGTCGACCTGGCCGACGTGACCAAGGATGCGCGTGATGGGGTACTCGCTCTTCCTGGGATCGCGATAGGACTCGACGATCTGGACGGAGTGATACGTGCCGTGCTTTTGTTTGCTTTTGACGATTCGGACGAACATAGTGCGACAAAGGGTATAACATAAGATCCACCATGTCAAGCATTTTATATATCCAATAATTACCTGTTCGTACTACTTTTGGGATATTTTAGGGTAGCATTTTTATAGTAATTTTAAGATATCATGGCAGAAACATTCACCCATAGTGTCAAAGTTGAGGCCTACGACGCCAGGCAAGCCGGGTTTGTACAATGGCTGAAATGGAGCTATTAGATAAGGCGTTCTTTTCTAAAAGGGAATATTTTGACTGAAGTTTCACGGTTTTTATAAGCGCATACGTTCCTGCCGGAGCCTGATGATTTTGAGCAGGGGCTGCGAAGGCCAGAATCGGGATAACGCAATGATATCAACAAGTTAAGCCGCGGTGACCGGGCCGGCTAACCGATTGATATCATTGGCTAAACCATGAAGCCGAATCCGCGAAAATGCAATTTATTCCACAAAATCGACACTTTATAAGTGACAACGAGGCCTCGTTATGGTATTATTGCTTCACCACAAAGTCAATCATACCAATAACGGAGGCCTCGTATGTTCATACTACACCAGCTCCTCAGAAAGTTCAAAGATGATTTTTCCCATTCCCGAAAGGACGAAGAACGCGGGGCCTGGTTCATCTACACCCTTCTGGCCGTCATCATTCCGTTCACCTCTTCGAAAACGTCCAACCTGTTGCGGTGCCTCCACACCGTCTTCGGGTTCACACACATCACCAAGAGACGATTTTACACCTTCATGGCCTCGCCCAAGATTCCGTGGGAACGCCTGTGGAAGACCCTCAGAGAAACCATCCCGATCCCCCTCACCGACGGACGACTCCTCCTGGCTCTCGATGACTGCATCAACCCCAAGGTCGGAAAAGAGATCTTCGCCTGCCACCGCTTCTTCGACCATGCCGCCAAGCAGAACCAGTCCCGTTACCCTTGGGCTCAAAACATCGTCGCCGTCGGGTTGCTTGCAACCATCAAGGGCCGCTGGGCCTGCTTGCCTCTTGACTTCCGTTTTTATCACCCCGAGAAAGCCTTCAAGAACGGGGAGGTTCGCCTGGGCAAAACGATACTCGACTTTCGGACCAAGCTGGATCAGGCCGCGGAGATGCTCCGTGATATCTACCATGCCTACAAGCGCCCCTTGCTCGTCGTGGCCGACTCTTGGTTCGGAAACAATGGCCTCTGGAAACCCCTTCATGGCATGTTGGGAGAAAACGTCCATCTCCTGTCCAGGCTTCGATCCAACATCAACCTGTTCGATCTTCCCGTGGCTCCGCGCCCCAAGAGACGAGGCCGTCCGACCAAGTACGGGGCACATCTGGGTAAGGTCTCCGAGCTGGCTTCACGATATCGCGATCTGGCCAGCGCGTACGATGTCAATCTCTACGGCCGAACTCGCCAAGTCATGGCCTTCGATCGGGTTGTCGTGCTAAAGACCATCAAACGCTCTGTTCGTGTCGTCTGGATCTTTCGCAAAACTCGATGGATTGCTTTGTTCAGCACCGATCTTTCCCTTTCGGTCGAGCAAATCGTGCAGTATTACGGGGCCCGATGGAAAATCGAGGCCGGGTTCAAGGAAATCAAACAGGAGATCGGAAGCGCTCAGGCCCAGTGCAGGAATCCTCAAGCCGTGGTCAACCATCTCAACCTCTGCATGATGGCCATCTCGGTCACTTGGATTTATGCCATGCAACTGGACAAAACCCCGAAACGCCGCCATGCAGTGAAAGGCCGTAGTCATTATGCATTCTCAGACGTACGAAGACACATCGCCGAGACGGTAATAAGCAAGGATTTTTGTGCTATTTGCTCCTATGAGCGCAAATCCATCGTAAATTCAGTCGTCGCGGCCCTACTGCGCATGGCGGCGTGACGCATTTCCGTGAAACTTGAGTATTTTGATAATGTTCACCGAAACATCGCGAAATGATAAAAGATAGAATCCTCGCCCATCACTCACTGGTGCGGACGCGAAGGGTCGGCGCGCTTTATTGGAGAGGCCGGAACAGGTCGCAAGGCCCTGCCGCGCGTCTCACAGTTCAGCCGTGGGTGGGAAACTCGACCGCTCCAGATTGGGAGAATGCTGAATGGAACATGTTTACCATTGCATGGGTCACGAAATCAAGATTCCGAACGTGGTTGATAGCTACGGCCCCTACGTCATCGATGAATACGGGAAGAGGTATCTAGATCTTGAGTCAGGGATCTGGTGCACCGCATTGGGGCACAAAAATGAGAGAATAGTGAACGCGGCAACCGAACAGTTGAATCGGTTGATGCATGCCGGATACTGTTATACGACCGAAGTCGTCGAAGAAGCCGCGAGACTCGTACTCGGAACCACGGCCCTTAGAGAGGGGAAGTGTGTATTCCTATGCTCCGGAAGCGAGGCCATTGAGATATCACGGCAGATTGCCCGACATCTTACCGGCAAACCGTTGTCGATGACGCTCAAAGACTCGTACCTCGGGGCGTACAGCTCTGTCACGGACCGGTCGCACGGATGGTATATGTTCAATTGGGAGAGGTGTACGTCGTGCAAGGATCGTGAGTTATGCAATCTTGAGTGTCAGCATTTGAGGGACATCCCGAGCGAGGTATCGGACTTTGTCTTTGAGCCCGGGAGTTCGTCCGGTTTCGTCAGGTTTCCCCCGAAGGCAGTGATCAAGAACATCACACAGCGAGTCAAAGACAATGGCGGGAAGGTTATTGCTAACGAAGTGACAACAGGAACCGGAAGAACGGGGAAATGGTTTGGATACCAGCACTACGACATAGTTCCTGACATAATAGCCATAGGCAAAGGTATAGGAAATGGTTACCCCGTCAGCGTAGCGGTCATTGACGGAGCGATCGTTGAGGAACTGGACCGAAAGCCTTTCAGGTATGGGCAGTCGCACATGAATGACCCGCTTGGGGCGACAATCGTTCGCGAGGTGGTACATATTATCACCGAAGAAAACTTAATAGCCGAATCGTATCGCAAGGGGGAGGTCTTTTTGAGCCAACTCCGGTCTCTGGTTGATGCAGAGACCATACCTGAGGTACGCGGGAGGGGGCTCATGATGGCGGTCGATGTGCCAAACCCGGAAAGAGCCAATGCCATTTATGTGGAGCTGTTGAGACGAGGTTTCATCGTGAGCAATCGAAAAACCGCGTTTCGAATAGACCCTCCGCTGATCATCAGCGAAAAGGAGTTTGATGGGTTCATTGACAGCTTTCGGGATGCACTCACGGCGTTGAAAGCCGTCACATGACAATTGCATCAACCTAGCGAAGATAAAGCCTGGCACAGATGGTGAGGGGGGTTCCCGCCTCGAGCTGTGCGCTCGGCGGGAATCGGCTGAGACGGCAAGGGATTTATTGGAGAATCAGTCTGATATCGATTATATTTCAAGTGGTGGTTTGGTTTCCGAAGACGTAATCAATAACGCACGGCCGGGCCTGGGCCCTGGCGTTTCAAGGATGCGATTCGAATGACTCCCGCCATTCACGTGGTGAAACGTGCGAAGGTATTCTACCGGCTCCATGAATACGAGCATGAGGCGTCCAGTACGGCCTATGGCAAGGAGGCTGCGGAAAAACTGGGCATCCCCGAGGACCGCATCTTCAAGACCCTGGTGGTAAGCCTCGACGCCGGCGGACTGGCCGTGGGCATTGTCCCGGTCTCTTCCATGGTCAACATGAAGCTCTTGGCCCGGGCCGCCGGGGCCAAGAAGGCCGGCATGGCCCCCAAGGCGGATGTGGAACGCGCCACCGGATATGTCCTGGGAGGGGTGAGCCCTCTGGGCCAGAAGAAGCGGCTTATGACCGTGATCGATGCATCGGCCCTGAGCCACGAGACCGTCTTTGTGAGCGCGGGGCGGAGGGGGCTTCAGATCGAATTGAGCCCGAAGGATCTCCAGGCCTTAACGGATGGCATGTATGAAGAGATATGCCAGAACGATCATGGGCAGCATGGATAGGCAAAAGAGGCGCCTTACGCCTGTCGATGCTGTGGCCATGGCGTGAATTGTCCGGTTCCGATCTCGCATCATCGATTCCTCCATGGGTTACGACGTTCGCTGCCTGATCCGCTTTCCCAACAACCCCAACCCGACCAGACCGGACCCCAGCAGCAGGATCGCGGCAGGCACGGGCACGGGAGTAGCGGTAACATCACCGTCGCGGACCGCCAATCCAAGGTAACCATCTATCTTTTTGGCATGTGCCCGGGCGCCGTCGGCAAAATCAAAGGAATACGCCCGGGTCTTGTTGAACTCCTCCCCGGACCAGTAGGTGCGCTCCAGAAGGTTCTCCAGAGAAGAGGATGCCTCCGGGTTTCCGTAGAGGGACGCCATGTCAGCGAGGCCCGGCAATCGCCATCCGGTGCCCCATTCGATATCGGTGATGAAGAGCGGGTCCAGGGTGACCTGCAGGCTGTTGCCCAGACCGGAGGCCCACGTCACCTGGTTCTGCCACGATTCCGCCGCACGGCTGTAATCCAGCCAGGTCAGGTGTTGAGCATCGTCGTAGATGAGACCGTAGTGGTTTTCATGGTCCCAAGTCGCGGTGCCGATGGACATCAGAGCGGCACCCGCACTCACTGAAAACGCCAGGACTCCCACCAGGCCCCATACCATGATCCATGTCTTTTTCATCATCATCCCGTCAGATTTCTCCCGGCCGGATCGGGTCCGGCATTTCGATGTCATCTAAAAATGATAGCGATATATATATGTTAGCCATGAAAACCACCATGTCAAGCGATGGCGAAGGCCATCGCGTCGGCCGGAACACGTGGCCTCATTCTCCCAAAGGCCCGCTTGTGAATAGGGATAAAAACCGGTACGTTGAAAAAGTCTTCAAAGATTCTTATCGGCATTGGTGAGTGATTCCTTGAACGGAATTCCGGGTGGCCTCGGTGGGGGGGACGGGGCCGGTTCGAACGGTTGGACGCCCTGGCAAGCGCCGAATCAGCCATGACGTGGCAGGTCTTGACCTGTTTGAAACCGTAATGCCGGTCCCAAGGATCGGGTTTCTTGCGACCCGTCATGGGTGAGCGCATACAAATCATGACGAACCAGCAATAATCGGTTTTTCCCGCAAAAACGCCAGGAGTGCCAAGAGAAAACCTTTTCATATCCATTTTTTCACGTTACGGTCTTTTGCTGCTTGGCGCGAGATTTCGACTCTGAATGAGGCCATCAACCATCACGGTTCGCCTTAAAGAGAAGGAACCGGGCATCCATGTCATACAGGGGCATCTATCGCAAACTGCCCAAGGGCATCTGGGTCCTTGGATTCGTCTCCATGTTCATGGACATCTCATCCGAGTTGGTCCACAGCCTTCTGCCCATACTCATGTCCACGGTCCTTGGCGCATCCATGGTTACCATCGGCCTCGTGGAAGGGGTTGCCGAGGCAACGGCTGCGATCACCAAGGTCTTTTCCGGCGCCATCAGCGATTATTTCGGTAAGAGAAAGGTCCTCGCGGTGATTGGGTATGGGCTGGCCGCCATGACCAAGCCGGTATTTCCCCTGGCCACGACCATCGGGTGGGTGTTTGGCGCGCGCTTTGTGGACCGCATCGGCAAGGGCATTCGCGGGGCCCCGCGGGACGCCCTGGTGGCCGATCTGGTGACGCCGCAACTTCGGGGCGCGGCCTATGGTCTGCGGCAGGCCCTCGATTCGGTGGGGGCCTTTGTCGGGCCGATCCTGGCCATGGCATTCATGATCTGGCTCGCAAACGACATTCAGGCCGTGTTGTGGGTCGCGGTCGTACCCGGGTTCGTGGCGGTGCTTCTTTTGATGATTGCCCTGCGCGAACCCGAGTCTTCGCGCCATGGCGCCGGTTCCAACCATCGACTGACCCCGGTCCATGTCAAACGTCTCCCCTTGCGATACTGGCTGGTGGTGGGGCTGGGAGCGGTGTTTACTCTGGCCCGTTTCAGTGAGGCGTTTCTGATCCTTCGCGCTCAGGACGTGGGGCTGAGTGTGGGGTATGTGCCCGCCATCATGGTGGTCATGAATATCGTCTATTCCACGCTTGCATATCCCGCGGGAGCGGCGTCCGACCGGCTCCCGGCCCGCATGGTCCTGGTGTTCGGGCTCGGGGTCCTGGTGGCCGCTGACGTGGTGCTGGCCCGGGCTGAATCGCCCGGGTTCGCCTTCCTGGGTGCGGCATTGTGGGGCATGCACATGGCCTTTACTCAGGGGTTGCTCTCCAAACTGGTGGCCGATACGGCGCCGGTCGAGCTGCGCGGTACGGCCTTCGGGATCTTCAGCCTGGTCAGCGGCGGATCGCTCCTCCTGGCCAGCGTCATTGCCGGGTCGCTGTGGACCACGTTCGGGGCCTCGGCCACGTTTATGGCCGGCGCACTGTTCGCCGCTCTCGCGGCCGTGGGGTTGCTCCTGTACCGTCCCCATGCACGGGCCACAACAGGGCCCGGTGCACACTCGTGAGCGCCCTACCCCGCTTCTCCTGGACCGAGCAGACCCCCCTTTTCCCCTTCTCTCCTCAATGGAGATGAATGAAGGAGAACAGACCCATGATCGGAGCCATTGCCGGAGACATCATCGGATCGGTGTATGAACGCCGGCCGATCAAGACCAAGGATTTTCCCCTGTTCCATCCACGCTGCCGGTTTACGGACGACACGGTGCTCACCGTGGCGGTAGCCCATGCGATCCTCTCCGGAGACTCGTATGTGCATTCGGTCCGGCGTATCGGGCGACGCTATTCAGACGCCGGCTATGGCGCGTCGTTCATGCGGTGGCTTCACTCAAACGATTCAAGACCCTACAACAGTTGGGGCAACGGATCGGCCATGCGCGTCAGCCCGGTGGGTTTCGCCTTTTCCACCGAGGATGAGGTGCTTGAGCAGGCCCGATTGAGCGCCGAGATCACGCACAACCACCCCGAGGGGATCCGGGGGGCCCAGGCCACGGCCCTTTGCGTGTTTCTCGCCCGAACAGGGCACGACAAATCAGCCATCAAGGTGTACATCACGGACCGCTTCGGCTATGACCTGGACCGGAGTGTGGACGAGGTCCGTCCATCCTACTCGTTCGATGTCTCCTGCCAGGGTTCGGTACCCGAAGCGATCATCGCCTTTCTCGATGCCACGTCCTGGGAGGACGCAGTCCGGAACGCGGTCTCCCTGGGAGGGGACAGCGACACGCAGGCCTGCATTGCCGGCGGAATGGCCGAGGCCTTTTACGGGGCCGTTCCTGACCCTGTTCGGGCCCGGGTGGAGGCACTGCTCCCGGTCGAGCTGTGGGAGATCACCCGGGTATTTGCTGAGACCTACATGGGATGAAACCGGATGGCGCCGCCATACGAACGACGTCTTCAGGTTTACCCTGGCGATGGTCTCCATTGGTGAAGGCATTTCCAACAGCGGCTGAAGGGGTTTTCTCATGGATCCATCGTTGTTTTTTCCGCTACGGGTGATCGCTTCCGTTTCAGCCCCACATGTGCGTCCTGGTATCCACAATCCCTGCAGGTTGTCCCTTTTTCCCCGTCCGACCGGATATGGCACGGAACCCAGGCTTACCTGTCGGCCGGGTGGCATGGCTCAGAAGGACTTCGCTCCCGGACACAGGCCAAGGCTGTCCGAACAGGACCCCTTGCCGTCCTTCCTCGCCCTAATCCCCCATCGGCATCTTTCCCCTTCCGCAGATCCATCACCTCGGCCCCAACACGGTTTTCCCCGGCCAAGGGATACGGTGATGCTTTTCTTGTTGCCCACCGGCCGCATTCTCGGCCATCATGCCCTCGAAAAGATCTGTTTCGCCGCGGATCGTAAGCGGCTGGAGGAAATGAGCAAACAGGACGGCGTCGTACACCGCTCTATCCGCTCAGGTCTGCCTCCATGTTTTCAGTAAGTTGAGGCCATTTCCACCGGCGGCTGAGGGTATTTTTGCGAAGCCGTCCAACAGGGGATGATCACAGACTGCCCCGGGATCATGCATCGTGAACCATTCGTCGTGGAGACAGAATGATGGACATTGCCGCCGTTGCGTTGCTGTGGGGCGCCTTCAGCGCCGTCTCCCTTCCCTTGGGGGCGGTCATCGGAATATGGACCCGCCCCCCCCGGAAGGTCACCTCGTCGCTGATGGCCTTCGGCGGCGGCGCGCTCCTGTTCGCCCTGACCATCGAACTGTTCGCCCATGCCCTTCACCGCTCCCACGAAGGCCATGACGTCTGGATTATTCTGGTGACCATGGCCGGGGCGGTAGGGGGCGGCCTGCTCTTCGAGTTTCTCAATCAGATGCTCAACAGCCGGGGGGCATTTCTGCGCAAGGCCTCGCAGGTCACCCGGCATATCGTGAAGAACAAACGCCGCCAGACCCGCCGGATGGTCCAGGCCCTGAGCCGGGTCGGGATGCTTCAAGTATTGCCGCCGGAAGAGGTGGCCCGACTGATTCCGCATGTCCGGATCCTCCACTTCAAACCCGAGGAGACCCTTTTCAACCAGGGCGATCCGGCCGCGGAGCTTTATTTCATTGTCAGCGGAAGCGTGCGGGTTCTTCGGGAAACGGCGTCGGGTACCCAGCTCATCGCGGAACTCGGCGGGGGAGACACCTTCGGAGAGATCGGGCTGGTTTCCGATCAGCCCCGCACGGCCACCGTTCGCGCCAAGACCGCCGTCACGGTCTATTCCCTCAGCCGGAAGGAGTTTGATCATCTGGTCAAACACTCCCCGGACCTGAGGGAGGCCAGCAGCCGCCTGGCGACCGAACGGCTTCGGGGCATTCAGCAACAGGACACGGCGTTCACGGGAGAAGCCGAGGCCTGGGCCGAGGCGGCCCGGCGTAATCTGGACCGGCTGCGCCTACCGGTGACGGAACGGGATCTGGACGCCGAAATCCAGTCCCATGGCGGCGGGGCCGCCCTGGCCATCTGGATGGGGATTGCCCTGGACGGCATCCCCGAATCGCTGGTCATCGGCATGCTCGTGGTGACCGCAAACGCCGCCGGCACGGCCATGAGTCTGGCGTTTATCGCCGGCGTTTTTATGGCCAACCTGCCGGAGGCCATGTCCAGCGCGGTGACCATGAAGCGCCAGGGGGCCCGTTTTGGAAAGATCTTCTGGATGTGGATGTCGCTGTGCCTGATGACGGGTCTGGGCGCTGCCATGGGCGCCCTGGCCTTCCCGGCCCATCCCTCGGCCGCCCTGGGGTATTTTGTGGCCGGCATCGAAGGCCTTGCCGCCGGTGCCATGCTGACCATGATCGCCGAGACCATGCTGCCGGAGGCCTTTGAACAGGGAGGCGGCATGATCGTGGGCCTGTCCACCCTGTTCGGGTTTCTGGCCGCCCTGGGGATCAAGGTCTCCAGCCTCTATTAATCTAAAGAGATCGGGCTTTTTACGACTCCATCAGATATTCAGACCCTGTTCTTCTGTTATTCGGTGTTCTCTCGTTTCTTGGTGCAGGACACACCGGTCTACCGCGAACGCCTTGCCCTCCCATTCGGATGAACCAACCCGCACACCTCTGTGTCGGTGGGGCAAAATACCTCATTTGAGTCATTCCCTCTCGTTTGCGTCGATTCATTACGGATACCCATGGGTTCGCCCTGTTCCACCACGAAACGCGGGGCAAAACGCCTCACCTCATTGGACGTCCGCCTGAGGTGTTCTCTCGCCTATCCAATGGTTATTCCTTATGATTCACCTTAGGCTCGCGTTCGGCATACTCCTTGCCATTACACAGGACGATTCGGTTCACATGAGGTTCGCCGCCCATCCGTTTCCCATGTCCCGGAGTATTCATGGCGAGACCGAAAACCATTCTCTTTGCCGACCCGCGCGGTTCCCTGCCCGGCGACCTTCGTGCCTTTCTGGAAAAAAAGGGATGCGACACCATCCTGCTGCGGTCTCTCAAGGAGACCCTTCTGACCCTTCAGGCCCGTCACGCGGATCTTCTGGTCCTGAACGCCGCCCTCCTGAAGGAGGACTGCGAATTCATTTCCGTCATAAAAAATATGGACAGGGACCTGCCGGTCATCGTCTGCGCAGAGACGAACACGCCGGAACTGGAGAGCCGGATCCGGCAGCAGCGGATCTTCTACTACCACATCACCTCGTTCGGCGTGCCGGACCTTGAAATGGCAATCTCTAATGCGATCAATGGGTTGCCCGAGTAAGCGGAGGTGTACCCCATGGCGTTGGCGTCAAAGCTTGAGGCCGGAAAATTCGTGATTCTGGGTGAGTTCGAGCCCCCCAAAGGGTCGGACTTCACCACCCTGCTCCAGCACGCCCACCAGGTCAAGGGCCGGGTCGATGCCATTGTGGTCCCGGAGATGGCCAACGCCGTGCTCAAGGCCGCCTCCCTCGGCGGGTGCGCCGTGTTCCAGAGCCAGGGCATCGAGACGGTCCTTCAGGTCTGCTGCAGGGACCGGAACCGCCTGGCCCTTCAGGCCGATCTCCTGGCGGCCGGGGCGCTCCAGATCCCCAGCGTCATGGCGGTCGCCGGAGAGGAGATCACCCTGGGCGATCATCCCCAGGCCCGGGCTGTGAACGACCTGGACCTTCTCGAACTCCTTACGGCGATCCATGCCCTGAAGCAGGGGAAAGACATGTCCGGGATCGAACTCCGCGGCACACCCGACTTCCTGGTGGGCTCCACCCTGGACACCGGAACCGCCGGTGGACTCATGGAGATCGAGCTGGAGCGTCTGGAAAGAAAGCTGGATCTGGGCGTCCGCTTCGTGGTGTCCCGGCCCGTGTTCGATATCCACCTCTTCCGGCAGTTCATCAAGCGGGTGGACACAAAGCGGGTGGCCGTGATTCCCACGGTCCTGCTCCTCAAGTCCGCTGGAATGGCCCGGTACATGGACCGGAACATGAAGGGGATCTCCATCCCGCCGGACCTGATCCGGTCCATTCAGAAGGCCCCGGACAAACCCAGAGAGTGTATTCACATCGCGGCCGACACGATCCAGCACCTTCGGGACATGGGCATGCCCGGGGTCCTGATCTCCACCGTGGGGTGGGAGGACCGGTTGCCCCGAATCCTGGATCTCTTGTGAGAGGACCCTTGCGGATCACGACAACGGCCCAGCCCGACTGACGCGGGGCCAAACCACACAGCCACCGGGCCATGCCCGGGATAACGAAAAAGGATGGATCATGCCGAACAGCAGCGCGCACACGGGATCCGGATCGGTCATGGTGGTAGGCGGGGGAATTGCCGGAATGCAGTCCGCCCTGGACCTGGCCAACTCGGGCTTTCACGTCGTCCTTGTGGAGAAGTCTCCGGCCATCGGCGGCGTCATGAGTGAGCTCGATAAGACGTTTCCGACCAACGACTGTGCCATGTGAATCATCTCGCCCAAACTGGTCGAGGTCGGCCGGAACCTGAACATCGAGATCGTCACCAACGCCGAGGTGCAGAGCGTGGAAGGGGTGAGTGGGGACTTTCGAGTGACCCTGCACAAGACCCCTCGGTTCATTGACGCGGCCAAATGCACCTCCTGCGGGGACTGCGCCGGAGTCTGCCCCGTGTCGCTGCCCAATGAATACGACCAGGGCCTGAGTCTTCGACGGGCCGCCTATAAGAAATATCCCCAGGCCATTCCCGGCGCCTTTGCCGTTCAAAAGGCGGACAAGGCCCCCTGCCGGATCGCCTGTCCCGCCGGCATCAATGTCCAGGGATATGTCCAGCTCGTGGGCCAGGGCAAGTACGAGGAGGCCCTTCGGCTCATCATGGAGGACCTCCCCCTTCCCGGGGTCCTCGGCCGGATCTGCCCCCACCCCTGTGAGGCCGTGTGCCGGCGGGCCGAGGTGGACGAGGCCGTGGCCATTCGGAATCTCAAGCGCCTGGCCGCGGATCAGGTGGATCCACGGTCCATCGCCATCCCGTGCGCGGAGCGCCGCCAGGAACGGGTGGCCATTGTCGGGTCCGGACCGGCCGGGCTCTCCGCCGCCTTTCACCTGGCCCGCAAGGGCATTTCATCCACCATCTTCGAGGCCCTGTCCAAGGCCGGAGGCATGCTGCGCGTGGGCATTCCGGACCACCGTCTCCCGGGGGAGGTCCTGGATCAGGAGATCGAACTCATCACCAACCTGGGAGTGGAGATTCGAACCGACACGGTCCTGGGCCGGGATATCACCGTGGACGGCCTTCTGGAAAGCGGGTTTGCGGCCGTGTTCCTGGCCACCGGGGCCCACACGGGGATCGGTTTGGGCATTCCCGGCGAGGACGCCGAGGGCGTGGTCCAAGGAGTGGACTTCCTCCGGCAGGTCAACCTGGAGGGATCGGCCCCGGTGGGCCTCCGTGTGGGCATAATCGGCGGCGGCAACGTGGCCATTGACGTGGCCCGGTCCGCCATCCGGCTCGGCGCCGAAGAGGTCCACATCCTCTACCGCCGGACCCGGGCCGAGATGCCCGCCTGGGAAGAGGAGATTCAGGCGGCCGAGCACGAAGGGGCGATCATCACCTACCTCACGGCGCCTGCCCAGGTCCTGACCGGGAACGGCCGCGTAAACGGCCTCCGGCTCATCCGCATGGAACTGGGCGAGCCGGACGCATCCGGACGCCGAAGGCCCGTGCCTGTGGATGGCAGTGAATACGACATGGACATGGATCAGGTCATTCAGGCCGTGGGGCAGAGGCCGGACACGAGCCCCCTGAGCGGTGTGGAGGGTCTGACCTTCACCCGCCGGGGGACCGTGGAGGTCGATCCGGTCACCTACGCCACGGGCCGCCCGGGCGTCTTTGCCGGCGGGGACCTGAGGACCGGCCCGGACATCGCCATTTCCGCGGTGGGCGCGGGCAAGGCCGCGGCCGAGTCCATTCTGCGGTATCTCAACCACGAAGACCTCTCCCTGGGCCGGGAACCGGCGGTTGATCACGAACCCGTGCACCGGCCGATTTCCCCGGACGAACCCGCGGCCCGCCGGGAGCCCATGCCCGAACTGGATCCGGAGACACGAAGGACCGGTTTCGACGAAGTGGAACAGGGATACGACGACGAGGCGGGCCGGCGCGAGGCGGGCCGGTGCCTCAATTGCGGGTACTGTTGTGAGTGCTTTCAATGCGTGGAGGCCTGCGGGCCCGGGGCCGTGACCATCGAGACCCATACCCAGAAGCCCGAGACCGTGGAGGTCCCTGTGGGCTCGGTGATCCTCACGCCCGGTTTTCGGGCGTTCGACCCGTCCCGGTTCGAGACCTATGGATACGCCGGGCACCCCAACATCATCACGGGCCTGGAGTTCGAACGGCTCCTCTCTGCATCGGGCCCCACCATGGGGCACCTGGTCCGCCTGTCCGACCACCAGGAGCCCAAACGGATTGCCTGGATCCAGTGCGTGGGGTCCAGGGACATCAACCAGTGCGACCACGAATACTGCTCGGCGGTCTGCTGCATGTACGCGGTCAAGCAGGCGATTATCGCCAAGGAACACGCGGGCAAGGACCTGGACTGCACCATCTTCTACATGGACATGCGGACGTTCGGGAAAAACTACGAACTCTATCTCAATCAGGCCCGCGACACCTATGGTGTCCGTTTTCTGCGCACACGCGCACACACCATCACGCCCATTCCGGGAGACGACCGGCTGAACATCCGGTATCCGGACGAGGACAAGGGCGGCCTCCTCACCACCGAGACCTTTGACATGGTCGTCCTGTCCGTGGGCCTCGAGATCGCCCCGGAGACCCGGGCGTTCCTCCACCAATTGGGGGTCTCCCTCAACTCCGACGGGTTCGCAGAGACCCACCCGTTTCACCCGGTGGAGACCTCCCGGCCGGGAATCTTCGCCGCCGGCGTCATTACCGGGCCCAAGGACATCCCCTCCTCGGTCATCGAAGCGAGCGCCGCGGCCTCGGCCGCCATGGCCCGGCTCGCCGAATCCCGGGGCACGGAGACCATCGAAAAGGTGATCCCGCCGGAGGTGGACGTTTCCAAAGCCGAGCCCCGTATCGGGGTGTTCGTGTGCAACTGCGGCACCAACATCGGAGGCGTGGTGGACGTGCCCGCCGTGACCGAGTATGCGGAGACCCTTCCCCATGTGGTCCTTGCCACACACAACCTGTTCACCTGCTCCCAGGACACCCAGGTCCGCCTCAAGGAGGTCATTGCCGAACACGGCCTCAACCGGGTGGTCATTGCGGCCTGCTCCCCCATGACCCACGAACCCCTGTTCCAGGAGACCCTTCAGGGGGCGGGACTCAACCGCTACCTCCTGGAGATGGCCAATATCCGCAACCAGGATTCGTGGGTCCACCGGGACGACCCGGCCGCGGCCACGGAAAAGGCCAAGGACCTGGTGCGCATGGCCGTCGCCCGGTCCGGACTTCTGCGCCCCCTAGCGGAGAAGCGGATCCCTATCAACCGGCGGGCCCTGATCATCGGGGGAGGCATCGCCGGCATGACCGCGGGACTCAGCCTGGCGGACCAGGGATTCGAGGTGGTGATGGTGGAAAAGGAACCCCGGCTGGGCGGCTTGGCCCGGTCCCTCACCACCACCATCGAAGGGGCCGAGATACAGGGCCTGATCAAGGATCTCGTGGAACGGGTGAATCGGAACGATCGAATCCAGGTCTTGACCGAGGCCCTGGTGGTGGGGTTCAGCGGGTTCAAGGGGAACTTCACCACCGAGGTCCTGGTGGGGCCCGGCATGTACGAGAGGAAGATCGAACACGGGGCCCTCATTCTGGCCACCGGTGCTCAGGAATACCGGCCCACCGAGTATTTCTACGGCCAGGACAACCGGGTCATGACCCAGATCGATCTCGGCAAGCGGCTCGACATTCAGGGCGCGGACAACCTTCAGGACGTGGTCATGATCCAGTGCGTGGGATCCCGGAACGAGGAGAATCCCAACTGCTCGAGAATCTGCTGTCAGAGCGCCATCAAGAACGCGCTTCACATCAAGGACCTGAATCCGGACGCCCGGGTGTCCATCCTCTACCGGGACATGCGCACGTACGGCCTCATGGAATCCTTTTACACCGAGGCACGCAGCCGGGGAGTCCTCTTCTTCCGGTTCGATGCCGAGGCCCCACCCGTGGCGACCCTCGATGACGGCGACCTGCGCGTGGTGTTCCGCGACACCATTCTGGAGAGAGATATCTCCGTTCGGCCGGACGCCCTGGTCCTGAGTGCGGGCATGCGGGCCGCGGATACGGAGGAACTCTCCTCCATCCTGAAGCTCCCCCGTACCGAGGACGGGTACTTCATGGAGGCCCATGTCAAGCTGAGGCCCGTGGACATGTCCATGGAAGGCGTGTTCGTGTGCGGGACCGCCCACTCTCCCAAGCTCATCTCCGAGACCGTGAGCCAGGCCATGGCCGCCTCGGCCCGGGCCGGGTCTTTCCTGAGTCAGGCCGATCTCACCCTGTCCGCGGTCACGTCCACGGTGGACCAGGAACACTGCGCGGCCTGCCTCGTGTGCGTGCGTTCCTGCCCATGGGGCGTGCCGCGCATCAACGAGAACGGGGTCAGCGAGATCGACCCCGCCCTCTGCCGCGGCTGCGGGATCTGCGCCGCGGAGTGTCCGGCCAAGGTCATTCAGCTCACATGGTACGAGGATGAACTCGTCATGAGCAAGGTGGAAGCCTTGCTGGAAGGAGTCCTGTGATGGAAGGGTTTGAACCGATCATCATCGCCTTCTGCTGCCAGGCCTGAGGGTACACGGCCGCGGACCTGGCAGGTTCGATGAGGCTCCAGTACCCGAACAACATACGCATCGTCAGCGTCCCTTGCACCGGTAAGGTGGATCTCCTGCACATCCTGCGGGCCTTTGAAAAAGGGGCCGACGGAGTCTATGTCCTGGGGTGCATGGAGGGGGAGTGCCGTTACGAGAACGGCAATCTTCGGGCCCGCAAGCGGGTGGAGAAGGCACGGGAGATCCTGGAGACCATCGGGATCGGCGGAGAACGGGTGGCCATGTACAACCTGTCGTCGAGCGAGGCCCCTCGTTTCGTGGCCTATGCCAAAGAGATGACCGAGAGAATCCGGGGCCTGGGACCCAATCCCATCAAAAACGCCGTCAAGGGCAAGGCGGCCTGATCCCCGGGACATGGGAGGGGATCCGGTATTCACGAGAAACTCCACAGCGGGAGGTCCAGCAGATGATTGTGGCGAAACCCAAGCCCTTTGAGGAAGTCATGGAATCGGTCCATCCGTTCGAACGCATCCTCGTAGCGGGATGCAACGAGTGCGTGACCGTTTGCGAGGCAGGCGGGAAAAAAGAGGTGGGCGTCCTGGCCTCGGCCCTTCGCATGTCGTTCATGAACGAGGGAAGGCAGGTCCGGATCGATGAGGTCACGCTGGAACGACAGTGCGATCGGGAGTACCTGGAGGAGATTCGAGACCGGATCGACCAGTACGATGCCGTTCTGTCCCTGGCCTGCGGAGTGGGAGTCCAGTTCATGGCGGAGACCTACGTCCAGACACCGGTGCTTCCTGGTGTGGACACCTGCTTCATGGGGGTGACCGAGGAGCGGGGCGTCTGGAGTGAACGCTGCCAGGGTTGCGGCCAGTGCGTGCTGGCCGTCACCGGAGGAATCTGCCCGATCTCCCGGTGCGCCAAGCGGCTGCTGAACGGACCCTGCGGAGGATCCACCAAGGGGAAGTGCGAGATCTCCAAGGAGGTGGACTGCGCCTGGCAGCTCATCATCGACCGGCTCACGGAACTGGGTCGCCTGGATGACTACGAGCAGCTGGCTCCCATCAAGGACTGGTCCACGGAACGCGCCGGGGGACCGCGACGGGTGGTACGGGAGGATGTGAGGTCATGAGCGACGCGAAGACACCGAGCAAACTGGAGAGAATTCTCGCTGCAGGACACCAGGCTGTCACCTCCGAGTGCGGCCCACCCCGGGGAAGCGATGCGGAAGTCATCCGCAAAAAGGCGGAGCTGATTCGAGATCACGTGGATGCCATCAACATCACCGACAACCAGACCTCGGTGACGCGGCTCTGCAGCCTGGCGGCCTGCATCCACCTCAAGTCCATGGGCGTGGAGCCGGTACTCCAGATGGTGGTTCGCGACCGCAACCGCATCGCCATACAGAGCGATATCCTGGGCGCCGCCTCCTTTGATATTCACAACATCCTCTGTCTCTCGGGCGATCATCAGGTCTTCGGGGACAACCCCAAGGGCCAGAACGTGTTCGACATCGACTCCATGCAACTGATCCAGACCGCACGCTACATGCGGGATGAGGGGAAATTCCTGGGCGGGGACGATATCGCGCGCCCTCCCCGCTTCTTTGTGGGGGCGGCGGCCAACCCGTTTGCCGACCCGTTCGAGATCCGCGTGCGCCGGCTGGCGAAAAAGATCGCGGCCGGGGCCGAGTTCATTCAGACCCAGTGTATCTACAACCTCGACAAATTCGAGCAGTGGCTCGCCCAGGCACGGGATCGCGGGCTTCACGAGCGGGTAGCGATCCTGGCCGGCGTGACCCCCCTCAAATCGGCGGGCATGGCCAAGTACATGAAAAACCGCGTGCCGGGCATGGATGTCCCGGACGAGGTGGTCAAGCGCATGAGCGGGGTTGCCAAGGAAAAGCAGGCCCAGGAAGGGATCGACATCTGCGTGGAAACCATACAGCGACTCAGGGAAGTGGAAGGCGTTCGCGGCTTCCATGTCATGGCCATTGAATGGGAGGAAAAAGTTCCTGAAATCGTGGAGCGTTCGGGGCTCTATCCGCGGCCCGACATCAGCGGCGGACCGTGATGGGGCGCAGGAACCCGGATCCCGCGCCGCGTGGTGTGGAATACAACGGAATGATGCGCAACCTGATGCGTGACGAGAAGGAGGAAGTCCATGAGTCAAAAATACATCCTGGTCGTTGACGATGATCCCGATCTGGTGGAGACCCTCGCCATGATGCTGGAGAGCAAGGACTGCGAGGTGGGACGGGCCTATGACGGGATCGAAGGGGAAGAGGCCATTCGGGAACGGCGTCCGGACCTGGTGATTCTCGACATCATGATGCCTCGAAAGGACGGCTACGTCCTCTGCGCGGAACTCAAGGCCGACGAGAAGACCCGGGACATTCCCGTAGTACTCCTGACGGCCGTGGGCGAGGCGGTCCCCAGCACCACCTACACCCACGCGGACGGCATGGGAACCGAGGCGGACGATTACATTCCAAAGCCGGTCGACACGGAGACCCTCTGGGGCGTCGTGACCAACCTCATCGGTTGAGGTCGCCTCTTGTGGCGTCTTCCCCAGTCATGAATTCCCTGACGCGCCTGGGCGGCGGCAAGGTGCTCAAGGGAGTGGCCGTCATTTCCATCCTCTTTCCCACAGGACGGGACGATGCGGCGCTCCACGTGTGCCGAGCCGTTGCCGAGGCCGGCATCAACCTGCCCTATGTGACCCTGGCCCGGGACGGCCCATGCTGGGTCATGTCCCTGGCCGTGGAGTATTGCGAAGAAGACCGTGTCCGGGCCCTGCTTCACGGAGCAAGCGGCGGGCAAATCATTCGTCATATCCCCCGCGGCGTCATTCTTTCCCTCTTCCCTCACCAGAGCAATCCCCGAATTCCGGCCGCCGTGTTCGAGGCCTTCGCCCGAACCGGACCGGACGTGGAAGGAATGGCCAGTTCCGCCTCGGCCGTCTCCCTGGTGCTGCGGGAAGAAGACCTGGATCGGGCGAGTCGCGCCTTGTTCGATGTGTTCGCCTTCCGCACCCATGCCGGTCCGGACGAATGGAAGGCCGCCCAGGAAGGCAAGGAGGCCTTATATAAGGAAGTGGTGGCCTCCTATCAGGAAAAGAGGCCCAAGGTCTACGGCGTGACCTGTCTCACCGGACAAGGGCTCGTGTCGATCCTGCTTCGCGACCACCGTCTCGAGGCCATGGCCCCGGTCTTGACAGAGGCCGCAAAACGGGGACTTCACCTCGGTCTGATCACATCGGGCCCTTCCCGTTCACACGACCGGGAGCGCGTGACCTACTGCCTTCCCCTAGAGGGGGAGACCTCCATGCCCCCGCTCCTTCCGTCCGGCCCTGCCCCGGACGATCCGGTGAACGTGACTCCTGCCGCGGTATTCGCCATGAACGGCCCCCACTTCGGGGACCGGTACGGGATCACCAGCGCGCTTCTCGGCGCCCTTGACCGGAACCATGTCCGTCTCCTTGCGCTCAACTGCACCGTGGCCACCATCACCGGCGCCGTCCCGGCCGCAGAACTGGATCCCACCCTAGCGGCGATCCAGGGGTGTTTCGACGTCCCCTCGGTCCTGCGCACCTGATTCACGCGCCTCTGACCCGCCCCACCCCAACCTCAAACGAACTCCTGGAAGCGGAAGACCTCCGGCTCGTGTAGGCATGGATTTCCCGCCTCCTGTTCCGATCTCATTCATCCGGGAGGGAGCGGCCTTTCCCATTGACCCACGCCCGGTGTCTGACCATGATCGGACTCATCGGATCAGTCCGGCCGCGGACATGATGTCGGGGACGCGCTCCTCCTTGCCGATGGCCATGATGTGGACTCCGTCGCACATCTTCTCGTCCCGAATCCGTCGAATCATCCGCCCCGCGATCTCAATCCCCTGGTCCAGTTTTCTCCCCTTGGGGGCCTCATCCATCTCATCGATGAGATGTTGAGGCACGCTCACTCCGGCCACGTTCTTGTTCATGAAGCGGGCCATGGGCGCGGACGTGAGGAGGATGATGCCGGCCAGGATTTTCACCGGGAAAGCACGGGCATAGTCCATGAACGACTGGAAGTGGTCGAGGTCGTAGACGGCCTGCGTCTGAATGAACTCGGCGCCGGCCTCCACCTTTTTCTCGAATTTGATGAGCTGAGGTTCCAGAGGCGTCGCTTCCGGGGTCACGATGGCGCCTGCACAAAAACGGGGACTTCCATCCAGGGCGTTTCCCCCGAGGTCCTTTCCCTTTTCCAGGACCCGAATCGATGCCAGGAGCTGGCTGGAATCCAGGTCGAACACACCCTTGGCCTCTTTGTGGTCACCGAGAATCACCGAATCGCCGGTGAGGCAGAGCACATTTCCAATGCCCCGCTGTGACGCAAAGAGCAGGTCCGCCTGAAGGGCCAGCCGGTTCCGGTCCCGGCAGGTCATTTGCAGGATGGGCTCCCCCCCCATCTCCTTGACCAGGAGAGCGCCTCCCAGGGAGGGAAACCGCATGACCGAACTCTGGTGATCGGTGACGTTCATGCCGTCCACCTTGTCCCTGAGGAGTTCGATGTGGTGGATCATGACATCCAGATTCGTGCCCTTGGGCGGAGCCACCTCTGAGGTCACCAGAAACCGTCCCGATTCCAGGGCCTCCTTGAATGACGATCCCATGTTCCTTCCCTCCGGAAGCCTGTTTTCTCAGCTCACCCCGTGAGTGTCCCGCCACACCCCCGGCATGGGGGCTGCCTGATGATTGCGAGGGCCCTTAAGAGACCGCATCACGTCCAACCGGCCGAGTTCGGCCAGGCGATGGTAGATCCGGGTCCAGGCACAGTCCCTTCCGTCGCCGATCTCGCACTTCCCTTCGCTGGTGCCGCCGCACGGGCCGTTGACCAGCCCCTTGTGGCACGAGGTCACAGGACAGATCCCACCGGTTTCCCCAAGAATGCAGTCACCACACTGGGTGCAGATCTCGTCAAAACGGCCGACCCCCGATTCCTTTCCCACGAACAGGGTATCCAGCGCCGGCACCACGATCTTTTTCACCTGCCGGGCGATGGTCTGGACTCCGAATGCGCAGGTCATGATCAGGAGGCCGTCGGACTGTTCGATCCGGGCCCCGTAGTCCGCGAGAGCCTCGCCGGCGAGGTTGTCACAGGCGACCGGCAGAATCATCTCTCCGGTCACGAGCTTCCCTTTGGCGGCAAGATCCTCTGCCATGGCGTGAACCTGCTCGCTCCCACCGGTCTGAGTCAGGGTCACACAGGTGCCGCATCCCACCAGAAAAATGCGGGTCAGGCCGGCCAGCAGTCGTTCGATCTCTTCCGGTGTCTTCTGCCGGGTAATGGACCGTATCATGCCTCGCCCCCCCTTTGTTCCCTCTCCAGGTCACAACGCAGGCATCGAAGGGCCTCGTACTGAGCCTGGCTCTCATCCATGCCCTTTTCCACTTCCCGGAAATCCCGCCGCCGCTCCCGGGCGCTCTCCACCCCGACGTGCGCCCTCGGCTTCTCCTCCTGAGTCTCATCATCCAGGGCCAGGCCGGTCTGCTCGTGCAGTGCGGTCTTCTCGTCCGGGATCGCCAGCCGCCCCTTTCCCCCCTGAAGATAGCGGTTGATGGAGAGCGCCGCCCTGCGCCCCGACGCAATGGCCTGAATGACCGTGCTCGGACCTGTGGTGAAGTCCCCGCCTGCGAAGATGCCGGGCATGTTGGTGGATAAGCGGTTCGGATCCACCACGAGGCTCCCCCAGAGTGCCCTTTCCAACTGGGTATCCTCGGAGAGGAAAGAGATGTCCGGCGCCTGACCCACGGAAACGATCACCGCGTCCGCCTCGACGCTCCGCGTGTCCCGCTCGTCCACGCTCAACAGGGATCGCCCGTCCTCACCCGGGACGGTCTTGCTCCGCATGAATTCGATGCCGGCCACGCGCCCTTCCCGTCGAAGAATCCGTTTCGGCGCCCACAGCGGGTGGATGAGCACGCCTTCTTCGATGGCCTCCTGAACATCCTTTTTCCAGGCCGGCATCTCCTCGACGGTTCTGCGGTAGAAAATCTGGACGTCCGCAGCGCCCACCCGAAGGGCCGTTCGGGCCACATCGATGGCCACGTTTCCCCCGCCCAGGACCACGACCCGTCCTTGAATGGGAATGTCCTTGCCGGCACGGATCTCCATCAGGAACTGCAGGCCGTGGAAAATCCCTTCCACGCTCTCGTCCTCGCCCGGGATGCCCATGGTCTTCACGGCCTGGGCCCCCGCTGCGATGAACACCGCGCTGTACCCCTCCTCCATGAGGTCGTGGATTGTATGGCGGGCATCGATGGGGGAATGGTAGAGGATCTCCACGCCGCAGCTCTCGATGTAGGAGATCTCCGCCTGAATGACGTCCCGGGGAAGGCGGAACTCGGGAACGGCCAGACCCAGCATGCCCCCACCCTCCGGTTTCGCTTCGAACACACGCACCCCGTATCCCATCTTTGCCAGGAAATAGGCACAGGTGAGTCCCGCAGGCCCGGCGCCCACCACGGCGATCACCTGGGTCCGGGTCACCGGAAAGGGGGCCTCGGCCCTGCCGATGTGATCGAAGTACCAGTCCGCAGCAAAACGCTTCAGGGACCGGATTGCCACGGGTTCATCCAGTTCTCCCCGGCGGCACTTGAACTCGCAGGGATGGATGCAGATTCGGCCGCACACCGCCGGAAACGGATTTCTCTCCCGTATGATATCCACGGCCTGTTCATACTTTCCCACGGCGATGGAAGCCACATAGTTGGGCACGTCGATGCCGGCCGGACAGGCGTGCTGGCACGCGGAGATGACCATGGCATCACATGTCGCCCCGGCGCATCGGTGCTCCAGAATGTGGTCTTCGTACTCCTTACCGAAATACCGCAGGGTGGAGAGCGCCGGCTTGGCGCAGGTCTGCCCCAGGCCGCAGAGCGAGGCCGCCGTGATGGTTTCTCCCAGGACCTGAAGGGTTTCCTTGTCCTCCAACCTCCCCTTGCCCTGAGTGATCCTGGTCAGGATACTCAGAAGCTGCGTGGTGCCGAGGCGGCACGGGATGCACTTCCCGCACGACTCCGACTGGGTGAAGCTGAGAAAAAACCGTGCGATTTCCACCATGCAGTTGTTTTCGTCCATGACGACCATTCCGCCCGACCCCATGATCGCCCCGATCCGCTGAATCGTGTCGTAGTCGATGGGGAGATCCAGGTAGCGCTCCGGTACGCACCCCCCTGAAGGCCCTCCCATCTGGACCGCCTTGAAGGCCCTTCCCTTGGGAATGCCGCCGCCGATGTCGAACACCACCTCTCGAATGGTGGTACCCAGGGGCACCTCCACGAGTCCGGTGTGGTTCACCTTTCCCGCCAGGGAAAATATCTTGGTTCCCTTGCTCTTTCCGGTGCCCATTTCCGTATACCAGTCGACGCCGTTTCGAATGATGAGCGGGACGTTGGCCCACGTCTCCACGTTGTTGATGTTCGTGGGCTTCCCGCCCAGTCCGGCCTGGGCCGGGAAAGGAGGCCGGGGGGAGGGCATGCCCCGTTTCCCTTCGATGGACGCCATGAGGGCGGTCTCTTCTCCGCAGACAAAGGCGCCCGCACCCATCTTGAGGGACAGATGAACATTCAGACCGGTCCCCAGAATGTCCTCGCCCAGGAGGCCGAGTTCCTCCATCTGTTCCAGGGCCAGGGCCAGGTGCTCCACGGCGATGGGATATTCCTCGCGTACGTAGATGTAGCCGTACTCGGCGCCCATGGCGCGGGCCCCGATGAGCATCCCCTCGAGCACCGCGTGGGGATCCCCTTCAAGCACGGCCCGGTCCATGAATGCGCCCGGATCCCCCTCGTCCGCATTGCAGATGATGTACTTGGGATTCCCCGCGGCCTCGCGGGCGAGCTTCCACTTGAGGCCCGTGGGAAACCCGGCGCCGCCTCGGCCTCGAAGCCCCGCATCACTGATCTGTTCGATGATCTCGACCGGCGTCATGCGGGTGAGCGCCCGTACCAGCGCCTCGTAGCCACCTGCTGCAATGTACTGGTCGATCTTCGTGGGATCGATACGGCCGCACTTGGACAGCACCCGTCGAACCTGATTCTTGTAGAAGGGAATATCCCGTTCATAGGGAACGGCGGTTCCGGTCTTCGGATCCCGGTAGCAGAGCCGTTCGATGAACCGGTGCTCTTTCAGCGTTTCGGAAACGATCTCCGGCACGTCCTCGGGACTCACCTCCTCGTATTGAACTCCCAGAGGCTCGATGGAAAGGACCGGCGCCTTTGCGCAGAACCCGTGGCACCCGGTGCGGCGGATCTCGACGTCGCCATCCAGTCCCCGGGCTCGAATCTCCTGCTCCAGGGCCTCGAAGACCTCCGCAGCGCCGTATGCGCGGCACCCGGTCATGCAGACGTTGACCCGGACCCCCGGTCGGTCTTCACGGGCGAGGACACGGTTCCGATACCATTCCAGGGCCCCGATGGATGCACATCTCGCCATCGACCTCATGCCTCCTTGTCCAGGCCCCTGCCGCCGTACTCGGCCAGGATCGACCGGATCTTTCCCGGGGCCAGCCTTCCATAGTACGTCCGGTTCACCATCATGGCCGGGGCCAGAAAGCAGGCCCCCAGACACGCCACGGTCTCCAGAGTGAATCGATAGTCGTCATCGGTCCGGCCTTCTTCGAGCCCCAGCTCCTTCTTGATGAAACGGAGGATCGTCCGCCCTCCCCGGACGTGACAGGCCGTGCCGCGACAGACCCGGATCACGTATTTTCCCTTGGGTTCCAGGGAAAACCCGGCGTAGAAGGTGATCACCCCCTCCACTTCACTGGGGAACAGGCCCATCGCCTCTGCGATCGGCTCGATCGTCTCCGGCGGCACGTACCCGAACGCCTCCTGGATCTCCTGGAGAAGGGGAATGAGGCCCCACGAGTCATCCCGGTGCCTCTGAAAGAGGGGGGCAAGCAGGGACAGATCGACATCCGTCTTCTTCATGGCCTCCTCCCGTTCCCGGCCTTTTCGATTCTCACGCGGCATGCCGACGGGGTGTTTCCGTTCTTCAATAGATCCACCAGGTCCACGGCCCGATTCCCTTTCGCGCCTTTGGGCACGAAAATGAATCCGGGGCGCACCCGCCGACTGGGCCGCACGTCCCGCTCCACAGCTCCGTGGCGCGAGACCACGCGAACCGCCTCTCCCGGGTGTACGTCCATTCGCCGGCAGTCCTCGGGGTTCATCTCCAGATCCCCGGTTTCCCGGAATTCTCCAAGCCTTCCGGATCGGGACGTCCGGGTCCCGTTCCCCACGTGACTGCGGACCGATCCGAGAACCGCCAGAAAGGGGTACTCCCCTGAATCCCCAAGCCCGTCCGGCAACGGGCCCGCCTCCCTGAAAACCGGCTTTTCCCGGCCTTCCCGGGAATCCGGTTCGCAGCGGTATTGGGGTGTGCCCTTCCCGCCCGGCCTCGTCTCCATGGCCTTGTAGCCCGGCACGTGGTCCCGGATTTCCCTTCGCACGTCTTCAATGGACTCGTATTTTCCAGGAGATGGAGCCAGGCCGTCGTAGATCGCCGCCAGGATTCGCCAGTCCGCCATCGCCCTTCCCGGCGGAGAAACGGCCGCCTCGAATCCCTGGATGCGTCCTTCGAGATTCGTGAACGAGCCCTCTTTTTCACTGAAGGCCGCCCCGGGCAGGACCGCATGGGCCATACGGGAGGTTTCCGTCTGAAGGATGTCCTGAACCACGAGGAGGTCCAGTTTCTCCAACGCGGACCGGGTACGCTCGGGACGGGGGAGTTCGCGAAGGGGGTTTTCCCCCATCACAAAGAGGGCCTTGAGGTTCCCTTTCTCCATCTCCTCGAGGGCCCGCTTCCGGTTCAGCCCGGGATCCGGTGAGATGCGAACACCCCAGATCCGCTCCCAGTAACGTCGGCTTTCTGCGTCCTGCACCCGCAACCTCCCGGGCAGGAACCCTGGGGAAGCGCCCATGTCCAGTGCGCCCTCGGCGTTGTTCTCTCCTGACAGGAAAAAGAACCCCCGCGCCTCCCCTTCCAGGCTGTCCGTCAAGAGCGCCAGGTTTTCAAGGGCCCTCATGGCGGCGGCCGCGTGAGGCTGTGTCAGGATGCCCCGGCCCACCACAAAGGCGATCCGTTTCCCCGCGAGGGTGTCGACGGCACATTTCAGGGACGAGGGGTCGACCCCGCTTTGCCGGCACGCGGCTTCCCGGTCCATGCAGGAAAGCCTTTCGGCGTAGGCCTCCCAGCCTTCCACCCCATCGGCCGGGCGGGCGCCGTGTTCGAGGAGTCCTGCGGCCAGGGCATCCAGGATCACGCCGTCCTCCCGAGGCGCCACGGAAAGCCAAGCCGAGGAAAACGAGACCAGGTCGATCCTCATGGGATCCAGCACCACCAGGGACGCACCCCGCTGTCGTACGACCCTCTTTACGGCATAGCCCAACACCGGGGAGGAGTCCGTCGGGTTGGCCCCGACCACCAGGATCGCCTCGGCCCGTTCAATCTCGGAGATGGTTCGCGCGGCGATTTTCCCAAGGCGGCTTTCCACCACACCCCCTTGCTCGCCGCTCCCCACGTTATTTAACCCCAGGAGGGTGCGTGCCAGCTTCTGAAAGAGATAGTTTTCCTCCAGGCTGCAGCGGGTCGACCCCCAAAAGGCCAGACTCTGGGGTCCGTGTTTGTCCCGAAGTAAGCGAAGGCCTTGAACAACGAAGGACACGACGTCCTCCCACGAGCCCTGGACCTGCGAGCCTCCGCTCCTCAGGGCGGGTTCCACGAGTCGATCCGGCGTGTTCAGGTAATCGTGCTCGAAGTGCCCTCGAACGCACAGGGTGGCCCCGTTCACGGTGCCGGGTCGTTTGGAAGGCTCCACGTCCACGATGCGGCCCGCACTCGTTCCCAGGGACAGAGAGCAGCCCACGGCACAGAACCCGCAGACGGCCTCGGACCAGGATTCCGGCGACCCCGCGTATCCGGGGGTCTTGGTGCGAAGGGCGCCGGTCGGACAGAGTGCAACGCACGTCCCGCAAAAGGTGCAGGTCGAGTCTTCCAGAGGCCGGCGCCCGAAGGTGGCGGGTTGCGCCTGGAACCCGCGGAAGTGATAGTCGATCGCCCCCACCACCACCAGTTCTCGATCCGCGCGGATGCAGCGTCCGCAGAGGATGCACTTGGAAAGGTCCCGGACAATGAATGGGTTGGCCTCTTCCAGGGGAAATGTCCGCATCATGGGATCCAGGTCGATTCGACCGATCCCCAGCTCCGACGCCACGGCACGCAGGCGGCAACGGTTTCCCTGATCGCAGACGATGCAGGACTCCGGGTGGTTCGCCATGATCAACCGCACGATGTTTGCCCGGTGGCGCAGGACAACAGGGGAATCCGTTCGAATCACCATGCCCGAAGCCGCCGGAGTGACACAGGATGCCAGAATGCGTCCGCTCTTCTCGTCCTCCACGAGGCAGATCCGGCACGCGCCGGCGGGCTTCAGATCCGGGTGATGGCACAGGTTGGGAATTCGAATCCCTTTTGCGCGGGCCGCATTCCAGATCGTCGTCCCCGGCGTGCAAAGGACGGTTTGTCCATCGATGTTCAGGCGGACCTCTTCCATCGGCCTCCCTCCACGCCCACGGGTGGGCTGGCGCGTCACCCGAAACCGCCTCGAAAACAGGGATTGCGAACCGAAAAGGTCCTGAGAGACCGGATCCGGCTCTTGACAGGTCGTTGAAAAACGCCCATCTGCTGCGTTTTACTCATCCCTCGTCACTGCGGCGTACGTGCTTGTACGCCTCATTCCTCGGGATTTCGCAAGCCTTGCATCTGGGCATTTTTCCTCAGCCTGTGAACATCGGATGTTTCAGCACGCTCTCGAGGCGCTCCACTCGAAACGGGACGGGATGCGGGATCTGTTTTCCTGCCGGCGAAAAACAGGGTGAGCTTCAGAGGGAAGTTCTGCTCAAGAGGGAAAAAGCACGGGATGCGGTCGCGTGGTTCAGAGTCGCTTCAATCTGGCTGCATCCAGATAGAGACGCAGTTTGTCTTCCGCGCCGATGGGAATGATGTGAATACCCTGGCACAGATCCTTCAGTCCCGAAACGATCTCGGTGAAAATTTCGATGCTGGCCTTCTGACGTTCGACGCTGCTGCTCAGCTTTCGAATGATGTGCTCGGGAACCAGTCCGGACTGGACGTGCCGATTCAGAAACTGGGCCATTCCAGCGGTCCTCAGGATCATCACCTCTGCGATGACGGGAATACCGAACCGGTCCACCTCTTTCATGAATCGTTCAAAGCGCTCCAGATCGAACACCGGCGTGGTGAGGAAATAGCTGGAACCGATGCGCGCCATCTCCTCCAGTTCCTTCTTCTCGAGGTCCGGCACGTTTTTCCCCCACTTGGACTCGACCCCGGCCCCCAAAACAAATTCGGCCCGTGCCGGGAGGTCGCTTCCGTCCACCGAAACCCCTTCCCGCATGTGTTCCAGGACCGAAGCCAGTTTCCCGGAATCCACGTGGAAAAACATCATCTCCTGAAGGCTGTCCCCGGTGATGCGGTAGTCTTCGGTGAAGACCAGCAGATTCTCCACGCCGGCCTCGTGGGCGCTCATGAGATCCTTCTGAAGCTGGGGGCGGGGCTTGTTGCGAGTGGTGGTCTGATAGATGGATTCAAAACGGCTCTTTCGAAGGAGTTCACATGTCCTGATCGTGTCCCCTACCACTCCTTCCAGCTCGAGATCGGGGACCGTCACCCCGTCGATCCTGCCGCGCACGAGTTCGAGTCGCTGAATGAGGGCCATGGGGTCCTCATCCGGAGGGGCCTGGACCTCGGACGTCACCACGAACTTTCGTTCACGAAGGGCCTGTTTCAGCTTCATGGGGACCTCGATGCAGGGATAAAAAGCTCCGTTGCGGACATCCTCCCCGGCGTGCTTCGGTCAGGAAATCCCCAGGAGACGGGCCACCTCCTCCTTGAGCCTGGGGAGGGGGAGGGGTTTTGAAAAACACAAGTCCGCCCCATATTCCTTCATTTTCTTAAACTTATCGTCGTCAAGATAAGCAGAAAGCACGATGATTTTGGTGTCTTTGGTCTCTTCGTTCTCCTTGATCTTCCGGCAGACGTCGTACCCCTTGATGTCGGGCATCATGATGTCCAGGATCACGAGGTGGGGCCGAAAGTGGTTCACTTGAAGCCCGGCCTCGAAACCGTCGGCCGCAGATATGATCTCGTAGTCGTGTTCTTCCTCCTCGAGCGCCATAACCAGGGTTTCCACGATAATGGGGTCATCGTCCACAATGAGAATTCGTGACCTCTCGCCGGCGATCTCCCCGTCGGGGAGGGGAATCCCCTGCCCCTTCATGAAGGCCCTCAGGTCCGGCTTTCGAATCCTGCGGTGGCCTCCGACCGTTTTGTACGCCTTGATATGACCCGCATCGATCCAGTTGATGATGGTCTTGGGGGAAACCTTGCAGAACCGGCTGGCCGTATACACGGTGAGGATCTCTTCCATGGTGAGACTCCCAGAGGAGAATGAGCGTTTTATTTCTAGTTATTATAGTTTTTTCCGTTTGTCAACAGAAATTTTAAACAATAATAAATATAATAACTATAATTCCCAACCATGTTCCCGTGGGAATCTCTTGGCCAATGGAGTGGAGGAATTCGTGACGGCGGGTGAGCATAAAAAGGAAGGTGTAGCCGCGGCCCGGGCAGGACGCGATCAGACGGAAGGGACGGTCTCTCCGGGCAGGGCAGGAAGAGAGATGAAGAATGTGGTACCGCAGCCATGCCGGCTTTCCACGCGAATTGTCCCTCCGTGATCCTGGATAAAGCCGTAACAGAGGGAAAGACCCAGCCCCACATCCTTCACGGTGTCCTTGGTAGTGAAAAAAGCGTCGAAAATGCGGCCCAGATTCTCCTCTCGAATCCCCACCCCGGTGTCCGAGATCTCGATATGAATCCAGTGGCGCTCTGAGGCGGTCCGGACCGATAGCGTGCCCCCTTCGGGCATGGCGTCGCGGGCGTTGGCGATCATGTTCAAAAAGACCTGCCGCAGCTGGTTCCTGGACGCGTTCACCGGAGAGAGGTCCTCTTCGAAGGCCCTCGACACACGGATCCCGTGCTCCTGGAGCTGCCTGCCCACAAGGAGAAGAATCTCGTCCAGGATGGTGTTCACGCTGGTGGGTTGCTTTTCCTCGTCGTCCGGCTTGGAAAAACTGAGCATCTTGCGAAGCATGTCGGTCAGGCGTTCCGTCTCAGACAAGGCCATGTCCAGGATCCGCCGCCGCTTGCTTTCCGGTGAGATCTCGGACTTCAGTAGTTCCAGGGTATTCATGATCCCGTACAAGGGGTTGTTCAGCTCATGTGCGATCTGAGAGGTCAGCTTTCCCATGGCGGCCAGCTTTTCCGACTGCATGAGCTTCTCCTGTGTCTCTCGAAGGCTGCGTTCCATGTCCAGACGATCTTTCAGATCCGCAAAGATGCCGACCGAGGCGATCTCCTCCCCCGACGCATCGTACAGGATGGCTGCCGAGAGCGTTCCTTCCACGATTTCTCCGTCCCTGCGCACATAGACCATGGGATAGGAGCGGAGGCGACCCTTCCCCCCGTACGTGGGGCCCCGCATCATCTTCATGACTTCCCGGGCCATGCCATCGGGGTAGACGGTCCGTATATTCATCTTCCCGATCACCTCTTCCGAACGGTAGCCCAGGGTATCTTCCGCTGCGTTATTCCATAGAACGATGTCTCCTTTCATATTGGTTGCCATAATGGGGTTCGGCGAGTTTTCAATGATCATGGTCAGGAAGTGGTGCGCTTCCTTGATCTCCATTTCCATTCGTTTTCGCTGGGATTGATCTGCTATGATCCCCTCGTAACCGAGTACTTTCCCTGCCGTATCAAACCGTACGTGGCTGGTCAGGTGCACGGGAACCGGGGTCCCGTCTTTCCGTTTGAACGTCACCTCGTAATCGATTACCCGGCCGTAGCGTTCAATCAGGTCCTGGAAGATCCTTCGATCCTCCGCATGCATGTAGAGATCCTCGGCGATATCCATGACCAGGAACTCTTCCTTGCTGTCGTAGCCGAGCATGTGGAGCAGGGCCTGGTTCGCGTTGAGGAACTTCCCTTCCTTGCTGCTGATGTACACGCCGACGCCCACATGTTCGAACAGCCTGGCGTAGTCCTCCCGGCTCGCGCGGAGGGTCCTCTCCCGGGTCTTCCTCAGGGTAAGGTCTCGATAGATGCTCACCTTGGAGATCGAACCGTCCTGTTTCCGTATGGGATACTCGGTGACGCCGAAGGTCCGGCCCACCTCCTCCATGTGGTGCTCCCAGTGGATCTCGTTCCCCTCGAAGACCTCTCGCGCGCGGCACCAGGGACATGGCTCCTCCCTCCCGAAAATCCGCTGGTAGCAGAGATCACCCCCACCCCCTCGGCCTTGGATAATCATGGCGTGGTTCATATACTCCACGCTCCGGTCTTCCCGAATGATGTACACTCCGTCCTCTATCCCGTCGAGGATCTGAGAGAGGTGATCGGTGGGCATCACGTTCATAGGGGGACTCCTTTTTATCAGAATATCACGATCCGCCGGGATTCTTCAACGCCTTCGGGTAACGGTAAACCCGCTTGGGAACAATCCGTGACATGGCCGGAGTGCCGCCCTCGCACGGCGCCAAAGCGCCCCGGATACACTCTCCTTGGGCCCTGGGAAAACCTCTGCCTCACCTTCCTTGCCATGCGATTATTTTATTGCGAAGCATGGGACTATGTACTATATTTCACAACTTTACAACCGACGAACCGTGATTGAAAAAATCGGTACAGCCATTGTGAAAAGGAGGAGTTAGCATGGACTTTGCCCTGAGTGAAGAGCTTCAGATGCTGCGTGACATGGCGCGTGATTTTGTCGCTGAAAAAATCGCGCCCTTCGCGGACGAATGGGATGAAAAGCACTATTTCCCCTATGAAGAGGCCCATAAGCCCATGGCCGAACTGGGCTTTTTCGGGACGGTCATTCCGGAGGAGTACGGGGGAAACGAGATGGGATGGCTGGCCGCCATGATCCTCACCGAGGAGATTGCGCGGGGTTCCAGTTCCCTTCGCGTTCAAGTCAACATGTCGGCCCTGGGGTGCGCTTACACCATCTACAAGTACGGCACCGAGGAAGCCAAGAAAAAGTATATTGAGAAGCTCGTGAACGGCGAGTACCTGGGCGGCTTCGGCATCACGGAACCCAATGCCGGCTCCGACGTCATGGGCCTGAAGTCCACGGCCGAGGACAAGGGGGATCACTGGCTTCTCAACGGCTACAAGACCTGGATCTCCAACTCCAGCAGCGCCGATGTGCTCATCTACTACGCCTACACCGAACACGAGTCCAAGGGGAAGGTCCTGTCCGCTTTCGTGATCGAGCCCAAGAATTTCAACGGGGTCACTACCACCGACCTGGACAAGATGGGATCCCGATCCGCCCCCACCGGCGAGGTCATACTCGAAGACACCAAGGTCCCCAAGGAGAATATCCTCGGCAAACCCGGCGACGGTACCAAGATCGTGTTCGGGTCCCTGAACCAGACCCGGCTCTCGGCCGCGGCCGGCGGCGTGGGCGTGGCCCAGGCCTGTCTGGACATCATCACCACCTATTCCATGGAGCGTGAGCAGTTCGGCAAGCCCATCGGCACGTTCCAGATGAACCAGGACCTCATCGCCCAGATCGCCTCAGAGATCGAGGCGGCCCGCCTCATGGTCTACAAGGCGGCCTGGCAGAAGGACCAGGGCAACCTGGGGAACACCCTGGAAGTGGCCCACGCCAAGTATCTGGCCGGAGAAGTGGCGGTGAAGGCCTCCCACGTGGCCATGAAGATTCTCGGGGCCTACGGCTACTCCACGGAATATCCCGTGGCGCGGTACTACCGTGACGCACCCACGTACCAGATGGTCGAAGGCTCCAGCAACATCTGCAAATGGATCATCGCCCTGGATCAGCTCGGAATCCGGAAGGCCAATCGATAGAACCCTCGAGCCACAAGAGATAAGGAGAGAACATGAGACCGTATTTTCAACACATGAACCCGTTCGGCAAGGAGCTGACGGACAAGCAGAAAGAAGAAGCCAGAGAAAATATTCAGCAGATTCAGGAAGTGGAAAAACAGGTGGCCGAGGCGATCGATGCCGTCAAAAACGCGGGCATCCCGGCCGAAAAAATCAAGCAGCGCGGCCAACTCACCGTGTGGGAACGGATCGAATACCTGGTCGACCCGGGGACCTGGTGCCCGCTCCACACCCTGTACAATCCCCAGTCCAACGAAGAGGGGACCACCGGCGTGATCGACGGCCTGGCCAAAATCAACGGCAAATGGGCCGTGGTGATCGGCTTTGACAACAAGGTCATGGCCGGGGCCTGGATCGCCGGGCAGGCAGACAACCAGCTTCGGGTCACGGATATGGCCAAGCGTCTTCATGTGCCCCTGGTCTGGATCGTCAACTGCAGCGGCGTCAAACTTCCCGAGCAGGAAGAGGTCTACGCCAACCGTCGTGGAAACGGGACCACCTTTTTCCGCCATGCGGAACTGGAGAAACTGGGAGTCCCCATCATCGCCGGCATCTACGGGACGAACCCCGCCGGAGGCGGTTACCAGGGAATCAGCCCCACCATTCTCATCGCCCACAAGGATGCCAACATTGCGGTGGGCGGCGGCGGCATCGTCGGCGGAATGGCCCCCAAGGGGGGATTTGACGTGGAAGGCGCGGAGCAGCTCATCGAGGCCACGCGGCACTTCAAGGAAGTCCCTCCCGGAAGCGTGCCCATTCACTATCATGAGACCGGCTTTTTCAAGGAGGTCTACAATACAGAAACCGAGGTCCTGGACGCCCTGAAGAAATACGTGGACATGGCGCCGGCATACGATCCGGCCTTTTTCCGTGTGGACGAACCCAAGGAACCCAGGTTCAGCGGCGACGACCTGAACAGCATCGTGGCCTTCAACCAAAAACGAAGCTACAGCTTCGACGAGTTGCTCGCGCGCATATTCGACAACAGCGAGCACCTGGAATTCCGGCCCGGCTACGGCCCCGAGGTCTACACGGGTCTGGCCAAAATCGACGGCCTTCTCGTGGGATTCATCGGGAACCGTCAGGGATTTCTCGGCGCCAAGTACCCTGAATACGCCGAAGGGAAATACATGGGAATCGGCGGCAAGCTCTATCGCCAGGGTCTGATCAAGATGAACGAATTCGTGACCCTCTGCGGCCGCGACCGGGTGCCCATTGTCTGGTTCCAGGACACCTCGGGAATCGATGTGGGCGATATCGCGGAAAAGGCCGAACTGCTCGGTCTGGGCCAGTCCCTGATCTACTCCATCGAACAGACCGATGTGCCTCAGATCTGCATCATCCTCCGCAAGGGCACGGCGGCCGCCCACTACATCATGGGCGGCCCCACGGCCAACAATCACAATGCCTTCACCCTGGGCACGCCCACCACGGAGATCTACGTGATGCACGGCGAGACCGCGGCGGCCGCCTCGTTCTCCCGAAGGCTGGTGAAGGAAAAGGACGCGGGCCGTCCGCTTCAGCCCGTCATCGACAAGATGAACCAGCTTGCCCAGGAGTACTACGACAAGTCCAGGCCCGTCTACTGCGCCAACCGGGGTTTTGTGGACGAAGTGGTTTCGTTCAGTGACCTGCGGAAGTACATTCAGGCCTTTACCGGATGCGCGTATCAGAACCCGACCTCCATCTGCCCTCAGAATCACATGATGATTCCCCGAATCATCAAGGGTTGACGGACCACCTCCGCAGCAGCCTGCGGAGGACAGGTCAGGGTTTGAAATCCATCCCAACAACATCGGGGCCGGCCTCATGGAGGTCGGCCCCGATGGTTTTTCAAGGTCTCTTTGCCCAACCCCGCTCATGTCCGCGAACACGGAAGGGGGCCGCAGGCGTGAAACGGGCCTTCAGGCGGACCCGGAAGGCGTGGAATCCATGGAAAACAGGCGGCGGGCGTTTTCTCCGAGCACCAAGGCGAGGTCCCGATCCGGAAGGCCGCTCCGGATGAGCCGGCCCAACTCCCGGTCCCAGGCATAGGGGATGTTGGGAAAATCCGTCCCGTAAAGTATACGGTCCGTGCGCATGGCGGCCAGGGACGGCGAAACCGCTCCCGGCAGGTATCCGGCCAGGACCATGGTGGTGTCCAGCCAGAGGTGATCATACCTCTCCGTTAGCCTTCTATAAGCCTCAAACTCGTCCATCCCCAGATGAGGGACACACAGCCTGAGTCCTGGATGGGCCCTCAAGAGCCGCTCCACCCGATCTGCACTGCAGATCTCGTGGGGATCGCAGACGTAGGCAGGACTTCGAGGTTCTCTCCCAGCGTGGTACACGAGAGGTTTTCCATGCAGTGCACACAGTTCGGCCACTTCGTGAATGGACGGTGCGTCTACGGGCATCCCCTGCACATGGGCGTGAAGCTTCACACCACGAAGCCCGGCCGAAAATGCCTCTTCCAGGATTCCCGCAGCCCCTTCCTCCCCCGGGAATACGGTTCCCAGGGCGATGATTCGCGGATCCTTCCTCGCGACGGAAGCCATGAAACGATTGAGGCCCCGAGCCACGCCCGGCCGGTGGGCGTAGCAGAGAGCTACCACTCCCTCCACACCCCGGTTCAGAAGAAACGGGGCCACGTCCCCGGCCTTCAGACGGTAGCGAATGGGCCACCCATACAGGTCGAACCAGTGCCGAATGGATGCGAACAACTCGTCCGGAAAGACATGCACATGGGCATCCACAACCGGTGGAAGGCCCAGAGGTACTCTCTTTCCTTCGGGATCGTTCAGGGCGGGTAGCGGTGATCTGAGCATAATACGCCGGTCACACTCGGATTCGAGCACCCTCTTTCAGTTCATCCGCTTCCATGGCATAGAGGGCGTCCAGCAGGGCCACCTGAAAGCTCCCCGGACCGCCGCATGCACGGGCCGCCGTTTCGCCTGCCAGGCCGAAATAGGCCAGGCCCGTGGCGGAGGCCCGAAGAAAATCCCGGTCCACCGCCATAAACGCGCCGATCAGTGCCGTGGCCATGCAACCGGACCCGGTGATCCGTCCCATGAGTTCATGGCCGTTTTCCACCCAAGTGGTGCGTTGGCCGTCCGTCACCAGGTCCTCCTTGCCGGTGATCACCAGGGTGGCGGACAGATCCCGTGCCAGACCCCGTGCCGTTTCCTCGGCCTCGTCCACCCGGTGGACGGAGTCCACGCCCTTGGTCGTGGACCCGGACTGCTTCAGGGAGAGGACCTCCGAGGCGTTCCCGCGAACCACCTGGACCTTGATCTCCGTGAGAATTCGGCGCGCGGTCTCCGTGCGAAGGGTCGTGGCACCGGACCCCACGGGATCCAGAATCACCGGGATCCCCAGTTCATTGGCCTTGGATCCGGCCAGAAGCATGGCATCGATCCATGGACGGCTCAATGTGCCGATGTTGAGCACCAGGGCCCCGGCCATGGAGACCATTTCTTCCACCTCTTCCACGGCGTGGGCCATGACCGGGGAGGCCCCGGCGGCCAGGAGGGCGTTGGCGGTCACGTTCATGACCACATAATTGGTGATGTTATGCACCAGGGGCCGGTTTTCCCGAACGGCCCCGAGATTTTCCGCGGCCATGGCCGCCAGATCGTGATTCCCCATGTTCACCTCGCTCCATGTGTCCTGTTTTTCCGTTCGTTTTCAGGCGTTGCTGAAGTGGTCCCACCCCTTTGGCTCCAGGTCTTCCTTGCCCCCACCGAATCGAATCAGTCGAAACCGGCCCGGCTCGTCCGTCATCCATCCCACAGTGGACACCGGGACGTCACTGACACGCGCCACGGCGGATTTCAATGCCTCCACGTGCATCGGGGCGCATGTGAATATGAGCTCGTAGTCGTCGCTTTCCCCCAATACCAGGTCTTGGGGATTCACTCCCTTCCGTTCGGCGAACCATTCGAGCGGCCCGCTCACAGGCAGGGCGTCCTCCATGATTTCCGCACCGGTTCGGCTCTCCTCGCAGATGTGTGCCAGGTCTCCCAGAAAACCGTCGCTCGTGTCGATCATGGCGTTGGCCAGCCCCGTGGCGGCGACTGCCTGCCCTTCCGGAATTCGAGGGGTCGGAGTCCTGTAGGCCCGAATCAGCGGAAGGGCCTCCGGGGCGGACGGCGCTTTCTCCTCCAGCAGAAAACCGAGCCCCGCTGCGGCCTGCCCCGGGTACCCCGTGACCAGGATGGCGTCCCCGTGTCCGGCGCCGGACCGCTTCACCATGCGGCCCCGTTCCACTTCGCCGATGAGGGTGATATCGATGAATGAGCCGCTGTCACAGCGGGTGATGTTGCCGCCGGCCACCACCGCATTCAGGGGGTTCAGCTCGTCCAGGATCCCTTCATACTCCTCCAGCACCTCTTTCGCCGGGGTATCCCCATGGAGCCCGAGGGAGACCAGGGCCCATCGGGGAACCCCCCCCATGGCCGCAATGTCGCTGACGTTGACGGCCATGGCCCTTCGTCCGATCTCCCTCGGGCTCATGAAGGACCTCACAAAATGTCGGCCCTCCACCATGGCATCGCAGGTGGCCAGGATGTCATATCCCGGCCGGGGCGTCATGGCGGCGGTGTCGTCCCCTACCCCGAAAATCAATCCGGTCCCCGCGGCTCCCCGGGCCTTCAGAAGCTCGCGAATCCGACGGATCAGGCCGAACTCTCCCACATGGGCCAGTGTCTCATTCATTTCTTCACCCTGTCCACCCCATTCATCCAAGCCGGGCACACAGCCTTCGGGCGGCCTCTTCGGGATCGTCCCGACAGCAGACGCATGATATCACGGCGATGCCGTGGGCTCCGGCCCCGATCACGTCGGCCGCGTTGGTCTCATCGATTCCTCCGATGGCAATGACGGGTACATCCATGGCTGCCCTCAATTCCCTCAACCCGGCCAGTCCGCTGACGGGTCCCGCGTCCTCCTTGGAGGTGGTGTGAAAGACCGGGCCGAACCCGATGTAATCCGCACCCTGCTCCAGGCAGTCCCGGGCCTCGTGGATTGTCGCGGCCGACCCCCCGATCAGGACATTCACTCCGAGGATCTCACGGGCCAACGCAATGGGGAAGTCCGTCTGTCCCAGATGAACTCCGTCCGCATCGGAGGCCATGGCTACGTCGATTCGATCATTGACGATGAAAACCGCACCGGCATCCCGGCAGACGGCCTTCATGGCCCTGGCCGTCTCGATCATCTCGAGTGTGGAGCCCTGCTTCTGCCGATACTGGATGACATCGGCTCCGCCGGCAACGGCCAGCCTCGCCAGTTCCATGTGGGAAAACCGTGCCTGCAGCACGGTGTCCGTGAGGACGTGGACTTTTCCGATCCGTTTCATACGCTGTCTCCTCCATCACCGACGGACCGGTGCCGCTGCGGGACGTCCCGATCCACCGCGTGCAACCTGATTTCCCATACAGGGAACCCCCGAAAGAACGCTGATCATCATATCGCTTTCTCTCCGTTTTTCAACCATGGAACGGTCCTTCTCCGTGTTTCTCCAAACTCCTTTCCAGACACACTCTTCTCCAGAGTTGACAGGGGAACGGGTCTTCTCTAGACTCGTGCCTGTCGTAAACAAACCCATTTCATCGTCAAACAGGGATGCTCATGGACAAGGTGGTCATATCGATTCTGGGAACGGACCGGCCGGGCATCGTGGCCGCGGTATCGGATGTGCTCATGACCCGGCAATGCAATGTGGAGGATGTGAGCCAGACCATACTCCAGAGGGAATTCGTGGGCATCCTCATCGCCTCGGTCCCCGAAAATGCTCAGCCTGAGTCTCTTCGGGAGAAACTCGCCCGAGCTCTCGATCCCCTCGGACTGAGCGTACTTCTCAAACCCCTGGCCGCGGACAAGGCCCCATCTCCTCCGGTGGAGAGCGAACCCTTCGTGATCGTCACCACCGGTCCGGACCGCCTGGGTCTTGTCGCCGGCATCACCGGAGTCATGGCCCGCTTCTCCGTCAATATCACTCAACTGAAGGCGGCCTTTCGCGGAGGAGACGACCCCCGCCGCAACACCATGATCTATGAGGTGGATGTCCCCCTCTCCATCGATCGGGGGACATTCATGAGCGAACTGCGCCGAAAGGCCGATGAACTGGGCCTGGAACTCACGGCACAGCACAGGGACATCTTCGAGACCATCCACCGGATCTGAGTGGGTCCGGCATTGGAGTGACATGTATGCTGACCGACCGAGAGGTTTTATCCACCATAGAGATGCTGCGCAGCGAGCACCTGGACGTGCGCACCGTCACCCTGGGAATCAGCCTCCTGAACTGCGCGAGCCATGACATTGATCGGTTCTGCGCGAGCGTGCGTGAGAAAATACGCGCCCTGGGTCGAGACCTGGTAAACACCTGTGACGAGATCGGTGACAAGTACGGAATCCCGGTGGTCAACAAACGGATTGCCGTCAGCCCGATCGCGGTTGCAGGGGCCCCGTTCGATGCATCGGGAATGGTGAAGATCGCCCGGACCCTGGACGATGCGGCACGGGAGCTTCGAGTGGATTTCATCGGCGGGTTCAGTGCCCTCGTGGAAAAGGGGTTCACTCCCGGGGACCGGGCCCTCATCGAGGCGATTCCCAGTGCATTGAGTCAAACCGAACGGATCTGTTCCTCCATCAATGTCGCATCCACCGCCGCGGGCATCAACATGGACGCGGTAGCCCTCATGGGACGCACCGTCAAGGAGGCCGCCCGAATGAGCGCACATGCGGACGGGCTGGCCTGTGCCAAACTGGTGGTTTTCGCCAACATCCCTCAGGATGTGCCTTTCATGGCCGGGGCGTACCTCGGGGTGGGTGAACCGGATGCGGTCATCAACGTGGGGGTCAGCGGACCCGGGGTGGTCAAAAAGGCCATTGACCGGGCAAGGCAGGCGGACGCCACCCTCGACCTCGGTCGGCTCTCGGAGATCATCAAACGCACCGCCTTCAAGGTCACCCGGGTAGGCGAACTCATCGGGTCCGAGGTGGCCGCCTCCCTGCATGTCCCATTCGGTGTGGTGGATCTCTCCCTCGCGCCCACGCCCAACGTAGGGGACAGCGTCGGCGAGATCTTTCAGAGCCTGGGGCTCAAAAGCATCGGCGTACCCGGATCCACGGCGGTACTCGCCATGATCAACGACGCCGTCAAGAAAGGCGGCGCCTTTGCCAGTTCCCACGTGGGCGGGCTGAGCGGCGCCTTTATCCCCGTAAGTGAAGATCTAAACATATCCGAAGCCGCACGTCTGGGATATCTCTCCATTGAAAAGCTGGAGGCCATGACCTGCGTCTGCTCCGTAGGCCTCGACATGGTCGCCCTGCCCGGTGACATCCCTGCCGAGACCGTCGCGGCGATCATTGCCGACGAGATGGCCATCGGCGTCATCAACCGGAAGACCACCGCCGCCAGGCTCATCCCGGTTCCGGGAAAGGGGGCCGGAGACAAGGCCTATTTCGGCGGGCTGCTGGGAGAGGCCACCATCATCCCCATGCGCGCATCCGATGTATCGGGGGAATTCATCCGACTGGGAGGTCGCATTCCTGCGCCTGCACAGAGCTTGATCAATTAACGGGTTGTCTTGCCCCGCTGCCCCGTGCCCTGATTCTCAAGGAGTTCGAGAAACCCCTGTGTGGTCAGATCTCGCCTCCGGTGCACGGAGTAGTCCAGTGAGAGATGGGCCCACCTTGAATATCGGCGTTCCCTGTCTTCAAGTAGCGCGGGATAACAACGTGAGACCGCATCACGGTTCGATTCGTCAGGCCTTTGCTGAAACATGCCGTGCCAGAGAACCGGTCCCGGTCTTTTGAGATAGTCTTCCAGCAGGACCCGTTGCACCTCGATCGGGGCGGCCAGGTGAACCACCGTACTCCACCGGCCCAATTCCTCGAGGATCTCGTCTCCGGAATAGATGACGCTTCCCGCCGTGTCCACGATGACGGGGTTCCCTGGATCCGCATCTTTGAGGCGACGGATGACACGGGACATCACCCCCCCCTCCAGATCCTGATACTGTGAGGCCCTGCGTTCGTATCGGGGCTCCCACGGAAGCCCCATCCATGCGCCCAGAGCGGCGATCAGGTCTTCGGCGTGGTTCAGTTCAGGAGAAAGTTCCTCGGCGATCATTCGATCGCAGTCGATTCGAAGGAAACCGGCTCCCTCCAGGCGGGCCGCCCATGTGGATTTTCCGATCCCCGCCATGCCGATCAGCGTGATCCGCATTCCTCTCCTCCCAGCCGGCCTTCTCGCATTCCAGGGCTCCAGCGCTTCCCGAATCCGCCTTGCCTCGATATCACCCCCACGTTCGAGGTGGATTAAGAAGCATCTGTTTCACCACGAAGGGCACGAAGAACACGAAGGAGGCCGTGGGTAAATTCCGGGTGTGTTTTATCACAGTACGTATGGAAAAGCCTGCTTAGTCCCCTCTCGACTCCATGCGGGGCCGAGGCTTCAGGATTCCCCGGTCCCGGCGTCTTTCCAGAGAGCGACGAATCCCCCCTTGGGAACTCCGATCATGTCCTGAATGGGTTCGCATTTGACCCTGAAAAGAAAAAAGGCGGGCACGGGCAAGGTCCGAGGGTACATGGTCTCGAAATTGGCCATACCCTTGGCGAGTACCAGGTCCGCGTTTTCAACACGCTCCAGGAAATTCCCGGAGACCTCTTCCCAGTCGATGCCTGCGCCGCGAGTCCCCGTATCGTCCACATCCCCAAACCGGGCCTCCAGGCCGCTCATTCGAAGCTCCCGCCGGGTCAGGTCGTTCAAGGAAGGGCCTCCCTTGAGAACCAGGGTGCAGCTTTTGGATCGCCGGGAGAGCATCTCATAGAGAGGAAGGTCGAAGAACACCTCCCCCGTGTTGTCTGTGAGATACAGGAGACGCCTGGCCCCCTGTGAAAGAAAGCGGTCCAGCCGATCCAGATCATCCTTGTCGAATGCGATTCCCTGTTGAACGAGTTCCGGGATCTCCTGAAGGACCTCCCGGGGGTCGCGAAAAAAATCCAGCGTGTTGCCTAGGACCGCAAGTTCCACGCGGGAGCGCAGATCGTCGCGGATCAGGGCGTCAACCGCATGGTAAACGGACGCTGCCCTCACCAGTTCCTCTTCTTTGAATTGTTCAAAGGGATCGTCTGTGCCGGAAATCCTTTGAATGGCCCGTAAGGCCCGGTTTGCGATCAGAGGGGATGCCAGTCCCAGGGCCATGTCTTCTTCAATGCAGGCCAGGGCCTCTTCCAGGGCCTTGTTCCGGATCTCCGTTCCGCTCTTCAGCGTGGCCATGCGGGCGGCATTGGTTGCCAGACCTCGAAGGCATTCCCCGCAACGCGGATCGGTTCTGGGCACGTGCATGGGTCTCTCCTTTTCCGGGGAAACTACCACGTGCCCCGGCTGGGCGCAAGCCCTGCCGCAGCCCTGCCGCAGCCCCTCCGCGCGGCCTCGTTGATTCAGGGACTCCTTAAGAAACGGCGGAACTCCGGGTGAATACATACAGGAAAGGTGACTTTTTCAGCACCGATGTCGGGGATGATACGAATGAGGACGTTTCCAGAGACGGCTGAAAGGGCGTTTATGAAGCAGTAAACACCAGGTGGCTGGGGCATCCACACCAGGTTCTGTTCTGATCGAAATCGAAATCGCTATCGGGATCGAAATCGGATTCCGTCATGCCGGTTGAACTTCGATACCGGTAACCATCGGAACACGGCCGTCCACAAACCGGTCTTGTCAAGACCGGCAGGCGATCCGCGTGGTCTCGGCGATACAGCTTCCCACGTTGTGGACCAGGCTCTTGAACGTCTGAGAAAGCATTTCGTATTCCAGACTCAATTGGGATGTGTCCAGTTCTTCCAGGCGGAGGTCTTCGCTGGCGATCACCGAGGCGCAGTGGGGTTCGTGCCCGATGTCCAGAAAGGGAACGCTGCCGAACACGTCCCGCTCGGTCAGGGTGCAGAGAGGGAGGTATCCTTCCCGACTGCGGCTCACCACCGAGGTCCCCCCTTCCGTAATGCGGAACAGGCCCGATTCGAGGGTGCGTTGATCCATCAATCGGGTGCTTTCCTCGGACAAGCGGTCCCCGACCGTTCGACTCATGAGCAATCCCACGGTTCTGTCGGTAATCTTGAACAGGCGGCCCGTCAGACTCAGCAGAACACTCTTGAACCGATTCGACAGGGATGCGTATTCTCCCGACAGCCGAAGGGTGTCCAGCAGTCCGAGATGAACATTCCCTGCCGCCGTGGCCGTCGCGGTCCTGCGGTTGACCCCGTGGAGCAGGGTGAGAAGCGTTCCGATGAAACACCCTTCACCGAGCCTCGTGATGAGGACCGGCCCCTGATCCGTATCCTTCGTGATATCCACCATCCCCTCCAAAATCACCCAGATCCAGTTTCCGTAGGTGCCCTCCTGAACGATGGTGGCTCCGTCCTCGAATCTCTCTTCTTGAACTGTATACATGTAATCGGGCAGCGGTCCCCTGACCACAGGAACGCTGTGAATGTTCCCGTAGGCAAAACCATCGGAGGGGTCTTTTCTGGAGGGACCTACCTTCTCAACCCGTCCTTCGTCGACCATGCGAAGTGCATCCAGGACGACCTGCATCCGGTTGCCCCGTACGGTCCGGCTCACATCGACCCGACCGTCCCGGAACTCGAAATCCCCCTCGGACCACCCAAACAGGCTATAGATGGCTTCCACTCCACGGGAACCGTTGCAGTTCGCGTGAACAGGGTCACCCTGATGAAAGTAGATATAGCCGGGAGACGGGCAATACCGGGAGGTCACCTTCAGGGAACCCGTGGCCCCATTGGCCCCGAGGATCTGGATCACCTCGGCGAGGCTGATGAATTGAAGTCCTCCGGAAAGGGACGGTTTGTTCTCCATGGGATCACCTCCTGTCCTGTGGTGCCGGACTTGTGTACAAATATACCCATTAACTCATATGAAACAATGCCACTTCGAACCCATAGGAAGGCGTTTCGAGTGCATTGATCAATCCGTTTTTCACGGCATGGGATGTGCTGTGAAGCCTCACCCCACCTTACTCACAGCAATTCCCATGCCGGACAGGAAAGAGACTGTGGAAACCGATATTAACTATTTAATATCACATGGCTATTCAGAATTCCACTCATGAATCACTCCAACCACTCGGAATCCGGAGTGTATTCATTCGTATACTCTCCGACGCACCACCGCGCTGGATAGGGCCCAAGCAACGCAGAAAACCTGCCGGAGTAGATGTCTGCACTCGATGAAGACTCACGGCAGGCCTGATGAGACGTCATCCATATAAAAAAGTATACTTTTACTGTGCTCTTCCGTAGAATGCCTCCATGCGAACATGAATTCGTCCTGGAACCGTCAAAAAGCCGAGTCCGTATGGATCGAATCGGGAGAGAGACTATGCCTGCAGAACCAGCCTATTCGAACGTCACCATCCACCGCCTGAAAGAGATTTCCACCTGGGTATCCTCCGTATTGGATCTCGATCATCTTCTGGAGTTGATTATCAATACGGTGACATCCATGATGCACGCCAAGGCCAGTTCCCTTCTTCTCCTGGACCAGAGGACACGAAAGCTCTATTTCAAGGTGGCTACCGGCGAGAAAAAGGAGGAAGTGCGAAAGTTCGAAGTCAGCCTGGGCCAGGGAATTGCCGGACATGTGGCCCTCACCGGAGAGCCTTTGTTGATCCCGGATGTGCGCAAGGATGCGCGTTGGTACAATAAAATAAGTGATTCCATAGGGTTCGAAACACGCTCCATCGCCTGTGTCCCCATGAAACTGGACAATGAAGTCATCGGCGTCATGGAGATTATTGATAAGGAAGACGGGAGTCCCATACAGGACGACGATATGCAGACCCTGACGGCCTTTGCCGACCTGGCCTCCATGGCCATCCGCAACGCCCGAAAAATCCGCCGGGTCCAGCAGGAAAACCGTGACCTGAGGGAGGCCCTGGACAGCCGGTACGCCATCGTGGGCGAGAGCTCCGCACTCAAGAAGGTCATATCGGACTCATTCAAGGTCGCCAACTCAAAGACGAGCACCTTGATCCTGGGAGAAAGCGGCACGGGTAAGGAACTCCTGGCACGCCTCATTCACAATGCCGGCCCACGGAAAAACAGGCCCATGATCACACTGAACTGTGCGGCGTTGACCGAGACCCTGATGGAAGCCGAACTGTTCGGTTATGAGAAAGGGGCGTTCACCGGTGCGGGAGAGCAGAAGATCGGGAAAATCGAACTGGCCGACGGGGGAACGCTCTTCCTGGATGAGATCGGAGAGATGTCCCCGGGAATGCAGGCCAAGCTGCTTCGAGTCATTCAGGAGGGAGTCTTTTATCGCGTAGGCGGTAATATCCCCATATCCGTGGACATCCGCATCCTCTCGGCCACCAACCGGGACATTGACCGGGACGTGACCGAAGGGCGGTTTCGTGAAGACTTATTCTACCGCCTCAACGTGGTGAGAATCCGCGTGCCCCCCCTCCGGGAGAGAAAGGAGGACATCCCCCTGATCGCCCGACATTACCTGGAACAGTTCAAGGCCGAGAGGTCCCTTCACGACCTGGGCATCTCCAAGGCCGCATTGAATCGCATGCTCACCTATGCATGGCCGGGAAACGTTCGCGAACTTCGAAACGCCGTGGAGCGGGCCGTGGTCATGGGCAACGACAGCGAGATCCTGCCTGAAGACCTTCCCATTGCCCTGGAGCGGCCTATGCCATCGGGCACGCCCGTCGGTCTCAGCCTGAAGGAAGCCATGGACCGGTTCAAGAAGGAATTCATCATCGAAAATCTCCGCCACACCGGCGGCAACCGTGCAAAGGCATCAAAAATCATGGGAATTCAGCGCACCTATCTGTCACGGCTCGTCTCCCACTACGGGCTTCAGGATGTCTGATTCCATCACAGGCCGGCACCCACCCCGAATCCCTTCTCCTTTTACGGACCGATCCATCGGGGGGCGGTGGGGCGTGTTCGGCATCTGCTCCATGCTCTTTGTCATGAGCATGTTCTATCGAATGTCGAATGCGGTCATCGTCTCCGACCTTTGCCGGGATCTTGACCTCGGTCCGCGGGAACTGGGTCTGATGGGAGGGGCCTTTTTCTATGCCTTTGCCCTGATCCAGGTCCCCCTGGGCCTTCTGCTCGATCGAGCAGGGGCCAAGAGGACCATGATTTTTCTCAACCTTCTGGGCGTGCTTGGGGCCGTGGTCTTCTCCCTGGCCAAAGGATGGTCCGGGGCGTTTGTGGGACGGGCCCTGCTCGGTCTGGGGATGGCGGCCAACCTCATGGGAGCCTTGAAGCTCTTCACCCACTGGTTCGACCTTCGACGATTCGCCACCGTATCCGGACTGCTCATATCCCTGGGGACACTGGGGGCTCTGGCGGCGACCAGTCCCCTCGCCCTGCTCGCGGAACTCCTGGGTTGGCGAGGGGCCTTTCTGGTTCTTGCCGGCCTCCACGGCTGTCTGGTCCTTTGCCTCGCCCTTGTCGTGCATGAAAGGCCCCATACCGCCCACGCTCCCCAAAGGCCGGACATGGAGTCGTCGTTCAGCCGACCCGGATCCATCCAGTCCCTGAAAACGCTTTTTCAAGACCGGAACTACTGGTCCATCTCCTGGAGCATGTTTCTCCGATATGGGGCCTTCGCTTCTATTCAAGCCCTATGGGCGGGTCCGTTTCTAACCGTCTGCATGGGGCTTTCAACCATTTGGGCGGGCCATATGCTCCTGTTCCTCAGTCTGGGAGGTATTCTGGGGGCGCCCGTGGGCGGATTCGTCTCCGACCGGTTGCTGCGATCCAGAAAGCGGACTCTTCTCCTGGCCATGGGGGGCGCTACGGTCACCCTTTTCCTATGGGGCCTGTGGCCCTTATGGGCGCCCCTTTTCGTGCTCGCAGCGATTCTCTTCATCAGCGGGTTTTTCAGTGCATTCAACCAGATTAGTTACGCCCACATCCGGGAACTCATGCCCTCCCATATGTCCGGCACCGCCATGGCCGGCATCAACGTCTTCACCATGGCCGGCGCCGGAGTCTTCATTCATGCTCTGGGAGAAGTCATCGCCTTCACCGGTGGCGTATATGAAGACGGTTGTGTGGTCTATCGTCTCGCCTTCCTGATCTGCTCGGTAGCCGTCGCCGTCAGCGTCATCCTGTACACACTGACGCGTGACGCCGATATCCCGGCAGGGCGTGGGGAATCCGCCGGCGGGTAGGTGTCCGGCTCATGGGGGGAAAATACGGCGGTGTTCAGAATGCTCGTTCGTCACTTGGAGGAGGGAGGGATCGAGAAATGGGCCACCTCTCGAGGCGTTCATGCCTCCCCTTTCTGAAGGGAGATGGTGACGTCGTCCCATGAAAGCATCTCCCGAACGGCCTCATCCCGAGGAAGTTCCTCCAGGAGCGCAAGGACCAGTTCCCCATTCTCAAACGACAGAGTGCCCTGCCGCCCAGTCGGGACATCTATGAGGCGGATTTCGCAGGATTTTTTTTCCAACGCGATCAACTGGAGAAACATGGCCACCGTCATGTCTCGGATCCCTTTTTCCTTCGCCTGGACCGAGTCTCCGAGATTCGCCTCGATTTTTACGGCCAGTTCTTCCATCTCAAAGGGTTTTTCAATATACTCGGCCACGCCGATCTTCGAGGCCATCCGCTCCATGACGGGTCGGTTGTGCGCGGTCATGATGATCACGGGTATGTGGGGAAAATCCGATCGAATGTGGACAAGGAGGGTGAGGCCGTCCATGCGCGGCATGATCATATCGGTGACGACAAGGCACACATCGACCTCTTTCAGGACGGCCAATGCCTCCTCTCCGTCTTCGGCGAAGATAACGGTAAAGGATTCCTTGTACGGCTCCAGTGACTTCTGCATTACCTGGAGCATGACCTTTTCATCATCGACGATGAGGACGTTCTTCGGCAATGCATTCCTCCGAACGAGGCACGGGCCGGGGTGGAAAGCACAGTCGCTGGCGCGGTGTTTTCCCTCGAACCGTTTCTCTATTTTGCACATTACCATCAGACAGGCAAGGAGTTTTCATCATGGAGTGCGTACGGAATATCGCAGTGATCGGCGCCGGAGCCATGGGCACCTTTTACGCAAGCCGCTTTTTTGATGCGGAAGAGGTGTCCGTTTCCCTGGTGGGAGACGGTGAGCGTTACCAGCGGCTCTCCAGCCAAGGGCTCGTCGTCAACGAACGGCATTATGCCATCCCGGTGATCCGCCCGGACGAACCCGTTCCTCCTCCCGACCTGGTTCTCGTGGCCGTAAAAAATCACCACATGAGCCAGGCCCTAGGCCATATGAAAGGCCTAGTGGGCGACCGAACCATCCTGCTCTCGGTCATGAACGGCATTGACAGCGAAGAGCAGTTGGGCCGGGCTTTCGGCCTGGACAAGGTCCTCTATGCCATCGCCGTGGGCATCGATGCGGTTCGAGACGGTAATCGCATGACGTTCACCAATCCAGGCGTCATCCAGTTCGGGGAGGCGGAGAATTCCACCGTCAGCGAGCGGGTCCGGCGCATGCAGGATCTCTTCACCCGGGCCTCTATTCCGTGGGAGACCCCGCGCGACATGATCCGCAGCCTGTGGTGGAAGTTCATGATCAACGTTGGCATCAACCAGACCTCGGCGGTTCTTCGTGCGACCTACGGCGTATTCCAGCGGTCCACGGAGGCCCGGAATCTCATGGAGTCGGCCATGCGCGAGGTGATCGCGATCAGCGAACGGGCTGGGGTGGATCTCACCGGCGAAGACATTGAACGATGGAAAACCGTGCTCACCACCCTCGGACCCGAAGGCAAGACATCCATGCTTCAAGACGTGGAGGCCGGACGAAAGACCGAGGTGGAAATCTTTTCCGGTCGCATGATGGAACTGGGAAGGCGCTATGACGTCCCCGTGCCCGTGAACCGGGTGCTCTTTCAAATCCTGAAGGTGCACGAAGAACGCCTGGGCCTTGGAGCGCCGTCCCTTCCATGAAAGGGGGAAAAAATCAGGTCGAATCCGACATTCAAGGGCTTTCCGTGATCCCGTCGTTTTTCGTGTACCGTTCCCACGGCATTTCGATTTCGATACCGATCCCGATTTCGATGTGGATGCAGTTCATTCCCGACTCATTCGTGCGGGCCTCTCTCCCTCAGGTCACGAAAAGGTCCTTGGTGGAAAAATTGGGATCGCTGGTGAGGTTCACTCCCAGTCGTCGCAGGCCGGCCTCGTCACCCGGTGTGGGGATGTGGGTCATGTGGACTTCGCAACCCTGGAGTTCCTTCAGGGCCTCCATGGCCAACTGGGCCGCAGGGTTCGTGGTGGCGCTGATGCTGAGGGCGATGAGTGTCTCCACCAGGTCCAGGCTGAGGTTCTTTTCATTCAAGACCTCGGTCTTGAGGTTTTTCACCGACTCGATGATGTTGGGCGGGAGCAGTTTGATCTTCTCCGGAATTCCGGCCAGTTGCTTCACCGCGTGGAGGATGAGGCTGGACGCGGCGTGAAGCTGCGGCGAGTTGTTACCCGTCACGATCACCCCGTCCTTCAAGGCGATGGCCGCACCGCAGTAAATGCCTTCATTGCCTTTATCCAGTTCCTCGGCCTGAACGGCCGCCCTGTGGGCGGGGGCCACGACGGTTCGGTAGTCCAATTCCAAATTGAAGTCCTTCACCAGAAGCTCCACCCGTTGGACCGTCTCCCTGTCCGAAAGCCCCATCACATATTCACACTGGTATCGAAAATACCGCCGGATGAGTTCCTGCTTCGCCGCTTCACGGGTCGCCTCATCGTCGGTGATGGCAAAGCCCACGCAGTTCACACCCATGTCCGTAGGGGATTGGTACATGGACTCTCCGTTTCCGATCTTTTTTAAAATCCTCTTGAGAATCGGAAAGACCTCCACATCCCGATTGTAGTTGACGGCCTTCTGATTGTACGCCTCCAGATGGAATGGATCGATCAGATTGAAATCACGAAGGTCCGCTGTCGCGGCCTCATAGGCCACATTCACCGGGTGCTTGAGGGGAAGATTCCAGATGGGAAAGGTCTCGAACTTCGCATATCCGGCACTCACGCCCCTCTTGTGTTCATGGTAGACCTGAGAGAGACAGGTGGCCAGTTTCCCGCTTCCGGGGCCGGGGCCGGTGACGATGACAAGGGGTTTGTGCGTCTCGATGTATTCGTTTGCCCCGTACCCCCGATCACTGACGATCAGATCGATATCGGTCGGGTATCCCTTGGTGTACTCATGGGTGTAGACCTTGATTTTTCTCCGCTCGAGTTTGTTCTTGAACTGCTCCGCCGCAGGCTGGTTCTCGTACCGGGTGATCACCACTGCGAGGACATCGATGCCCCACCCCCGCAGATCATCGATCAGCTTCAGGGCATCGGAGTCATAGGTGATTCCGAAATCCGCCCTCATTTTTTTCCGTTCGATGTCGCCGGCATAAATGCAGAGCAGCAGCTCCGCCTTGTCCTTCAATGCGTGAAGCAGACGCATCTTGACGTTGGGGTCGTAGCCCGGCAGGACCCTGGATGCATGGAAATCAAACAGGAGCTTGCCCCCGAATTCGAGGTAGAGTTTGTTGTCGAACCGTTCGGCCCGCCTGAGGATTTCCGCTGTCTGTTTTTCAATGTATGTATCGTTATCAAACGCCTCTTTTGTCATCACTCCCTCACCATGGATGGAAACTTCCTTCGACAAAAACACCTCGCTCGCTGTCCTCAAACAGGATGCGGGGCAGCGAGCGACATACGGGCGTGCAAGACGCCTCGGCCATTTTCACGGCATCCGATCCGATATTCGCAACAGCGGGACAGGGGGGCGTCAATCCGCAGGGCTAGAGGGCTCCGGGCCCCGCGCATAAGCCCGGTCTTCGAACCGGGCGTGAAACCGCTCGTACCGCGCGTCGACTTCCTTCTGGTAAAACTCCATATCCTCCTCGGTCATCTGTTTAAAGCGGCCCTGCATGCGGAGGTAGTCCCGGACCGGAATGACCTCATCCGGATCCACGGTCTGCCGGAACCGGAATCCCCCTTCCACCTCGAAGAGAGGAAAGAGACGACACTGAACGGCCTTTCGCATGATTTCCACGGAAAGGTTGTCGGGTGTCCGCCATCCGGCCGGACAGGCCGCAAGGAGTCGAATGAATCGCATCCCTCGAATGGATCTCGCCTTTCGGAACTTGGCGATCAGGTCCTGGGGGTAGGCCGCGGTGGCCGTGGCCACGTACGGTATCCGGTGGGCGATCATGATCTCGTCGAGGTCCTTCTTCGGTTCGACCTTGGCACGGGAACCGGGGGTGGTGGTGGTCCAAGCACCGTAGGGGGTTCCTCCGGACCGTTGAACACCGGTGTTCATATAGGCCTCGTTATCGTAGCAGACGTAGATCACATCCTCGTTTCGTTCCGCCGCACCCGACAGGGCCTGGATGCCGATGTCATAGGTCCCACCGTCTCCGGCCCACCCAACGACGCATATATCGTCCATGCCTCTTTTCCGATAGGCGGCCTTCACCCCGGATATGGTGGCCCCGGTGGTCTCGAAGGCGGTCTGGAAAAGCGGGACGTTCATGGCCGTGAAAGGCCAGGGCCCCGGAATAATGGTCCAGCAGCAGGCGGGCATCACCAGGACCGTCGGCATTCCAAGTCCTTTGAGGGCCAGGCGCATGGAGAGCGAGGCCCCGCACCCCGAACAGGCCACATGACCCGAAGTCATGAATTCTTCTTCCGGGATCCCGCTGTTGTCAAATCGCTGGTTCAGGCTGTACATGCCGCACTCCTATCCAGATGTCCCGGTCCTCGGGACGATCTGCGGCCAGGGTCCGGTCGAATATCTCCGTCAGTATCGCCACGCTGATGTCCCGTCCCCCCAGGCCGGCGATATAATCGTATATGGCGGGACGCCGGTCATCGGAAAGGTCGTAGAGGGCGGTCTTGATCTCCTGGCCCCAGACCCCCTGCCCGCCCGGAGAGACATTCCGGTCCACCACGGCCACCTTGGCGTGCCCGCTCAGGGCCTCGATCAGATCTTCCACGGGAAAGGGCCGAAGGGTCTTGATCTTCACGAGCCCCGCCTTTTTCCCCTGTTCCCGAAGGACCTCCACGGCCACGCGGGCCGTGGAGGCCACGGTGCCGGTGCAGACCAGGACCACGTCCGCATCCTCCGTGTCCACGCACTCCACCTGCCTGTATGTCCTGCCGAATTGCCGGGCGAACGCCTCATGCACCTTGGTGATGACGCTCGTGGCCCGCCCCATGTCCCGTTGAACCTGCCAGCGGAACTCCATGTACGCATCCGGCATTACGATGGAACCGAAGGTCCTCGGGTTTTCCGGATCGAGCCAGATATCCCCGGGATCGAAGGGAGGAAGGAAGGCCCGGATCTCCCGGGCCTCCGGGATGTCTACCGGCTCGGAGGTGTGGGACAGGAAAAAAGCATCGGACACCACCATGACCGGGAGGCGCACGGTCTCCGCTATCCGGAAGGCCATGACGACCGTGTCCAGAACCTCCTGGTTTCCCTCGCAATAGAGCTGGATCCACCCGGTTTCCCGTTGGGAAACCGAATCCGTCTGGTCGCTCCAGATGGACCACGGCGCGGCTCCCGCCCGATTGACATTTACCATGACCAGGGGCACCCGGGCGCCGGATGCATAATGGAGCATCTCGTGCATGAGAAAGAGGCCCTGGCCGGACGTTGCCGTAAAGGCCCTCACGCCTCCCATGGAGGCACCGATGCACGCGGACATGGCCGAGTGTTCCGACTCCACGCGGATGAAGTCGAAATCCCCGAGAGCGCCGGCCTGCATGTCGGCCAGGGTTTCTATGATGGATGTCTGGGGCGTGATGGGATAGGCCGCTACAACCTGCACATCGGAGAGCAGGACCGCGTGGGCCACCGCCTGATTTCCCGTCAGGACCTTCCTCATGGTCTCTACTCCGCAAACGAGATGGTCATGGCTCCTCGGGGGCATTCATGAACGCAGATGCCGCACCCCTTGCAGTAATCCAGATCCAATACATAACCGAATCCGCAGGGATCTTTTCGAATGGAGAGGTCCGGGCAGAAGATGAAGCAATTCCCGCACTCCGTGCACGAACCGCAGTTGAGACATCGTCGGGACTCGAAAAGGACTTCATCCCAGGTCGGTCCCAGGGCCACCTCGTCGAATCCCGCCATCCGTTCTTCCACCGGCAGTTCCCGGACAGGCATGCCGGCCCTCCGGTCAAAATAGAAGGGGTTCAGGTCGGCATACGTCACCACGCTCCTGTCCGGATTTCGTCTGGGAAACAGGTGAAGGTCGTCCAAGGCCCCCATGACGATGTTCCCCGTATCCCCCCAGCGAAAACGGGCCTCTTCGGTGGGGCCGCGGCCCCGCAAAAAGTCGTCCATGGCGGCGGCCGCCCGCTTGCCCGAACCGATGGCATGGGTGACCGTGCGTAGCGTACTGGAGAGGTCGCCGCCCACAAAGACCCTGTCCGCTGCGGTCCGGCCGAAGTCGTCCGAGGCCACGACGTTCGCCCCTTCTCGAAGGGCGTCGGGAAGCGCTTCCAGGTCCGGGGATTCGCCGACTGCGAGGATCACGCTGTCACACGGCATGTCGAATCGTTCTCCTGTGGGTTCGGGGCGACGCCTTCCGGATTCATCCGGTTGCCCGAGTCGCATACGCTCCAGGATCAGGCCCTCCACCTTTCCATCCCCCGGAATCTCGGCCGGAGCGCACAGGAACTCGAACAGGACGCCCTCGTCACGCGCCGCAGCCACTTCTTCCACGTGCGCCGGCATGTCCGCCTCGCCCCTTCGGTAGAGGACACGAACATCGGCACCCAGCCGACGGCATGTCCGGGCGCAGTCCACGGCACTGTTCCCTCCGCCGATGATCCCGACTCTCCGTCCGATGGCCGGGGTTCGGCCTCGACTGACCTCATCCAGAAAGGAGAGGGCCTGAAACACGTTCTCCGAATGTTCTCCAGGAATCCCCAAGGCCGTCTCCCGGTGGGCGCCGATCCCGATGAACACGGCATCGAATTCAGCGACCAGGGACTCCAACGCCAGGTCCCGGCCCAGGGCCCGCCTCATTTCGAAGCGGATGCCCATGTCTTCGAGCCGTCGAATCTCCCCGTCCAGGATATCCCTCGGAAGCCGGTAGGCGGGGATGCCGTACTGCATCAGGCCGCCGGGTCGGTCGTTGGCATCGTAGACCACGACCCGGTGCCCCAGCCGCCTCAGGTGATAGGCCGCACTCAGACCGGCCGGTCCGGCTCCCACCACGGCCACGCTCCGGCCGTCTTTTTCAACCCCTGGAAGGGCGCTGAGCCCTCGTTCCAGGGCGTAGTCCCCCAGAAAACGTTCAATGGAGTGAATGGAAACGGCCTCATCGTGCTCCCCGCGGTTGCACCGGGTCTCGCAGGTGTGATAGCAGACCCGACCCATGACCGACGGAAACGGGTTTTCCATCATGATCAACCGCCAGGCATCTTCGAAGCGCTCCTGCGCGGCAAGGTAGAGGGTACCTGCGATGTCTTCCCCGGCCGGGCACTGACCATTGCACGGGGCAACCCGATCCACAAAGACGGGCCGAGCGAATCTCCAGCTCCCTGTCTTGTTTTCCAGGCTTGATTTCGTGGATACGGCGCACAGCGGGATATCCATCGTTTGATTCACGTATTTCATGCTCCCCCCATCTTGCTTTCGGGAACCGGGCAACTCGTATCCTATGGCCATGCACCGAACATCATTCCTGCGCCTGACTTTCGCCGGGGAAGAACTCAGGAGCGAAGGACCGGGCTGACCTTTTCAAAGGCCTCTCTGGCGGCCTCGGCGTTATCCTCGGCACGTCCAGGCACCCCTTCTCGAATGGCCTTCATGAGTGTATCGAGAGGTACGATGCCGAGGACGCGTGAGACCGCCCCGAGAATCGCCGTGTTCACGATCGGGGCCTGGCTGCTTCCCAGACCCCTTTGATGGGCGATGCGACTCGCGGGGACGGTGGCCACACCGTATCCCTTGAACTTCGCCTGCAGGGCCTCCGGGGTTCCGGTGCTGTTTACGATGACGGTTCCTCCGGGCTTCAGGCCCCGTGTCACGGGGACCTGATCCACGAGAAGAGGATCCAGGATCACGATATGATCCGGCTCATAGATCTCGGTTCGAATGCGTATGGGACGATCATCCACGCGAAGGAAAGCGGTCACGGGCGCACCTCTCCGTTCCACGCCAAAGGCGGGAAACGATTGGGAATAGGCACCGTCCAGGAAGACGGCGTCCGCCATGATTTTCGAGGCGACCACCGTACCCTGGCCTCCCCGCCCATGAAATCGAATCTCCATCATGGTGTCGCCCCGCTGAACTTCACCGTAAAGACCACCTTTCAAGCCGTTTTCCAGTTCACGGCTTTGTATATGTCCTTTTCCCCGTATTGTCAAACCGGCCGCCTCATGGCGGCCCCTTTCACCTGTTTGATCATGGGACCACGGGTATTTTTCACCATCAAGGGGAGTGTCCCGCCTCACGACCGTGAGCGGGCCAACTCATCCAGCATTCGGTCGTACAAGGCGCCCTGCCGATCCCAGGAAAAACGGGCCATGCTGTTGCTGATGCATTCCCGCAAAGGTTCCCAAGCCACCGGATCGTTCAGGACGCGGGCGAGCTTCATGTCAAGATCATCCGATCCGTCGTAGAGGCACATCTCGTGAACGTCCTCGGGAATCAACTCCGGGTAGCTCAGCCTTCGGGGCAGGATGGGAATACAGCCGCATCGAACCGCTTCCACCACGGCGATTCCAAAATTCTCCTGAATGGCCGTGCTCACCACCACCGTCCCCCTTTTCAGCCAGTCGAGGTACCTTTTACGGGACCGGACGAATCCGCACTGCACGATCCGCGATCCATAACGATCCCGGGCCCTGCGGAACACCTCGGGGATCCGTCCGTACCGTTCACCCAAAAGAGCGATTTCAAAATCCAGGCCCCGGCTCTTCAGGCGGTCCAGGGAACAGAAAAAGGCATCCGGGTCCTTGTCATATTCCCATCGGTGATTCCAGACCACCAGGGGCGGGGCTTTTGAGTCCAGGGGCGTGAGGTCCTCCTGTTCGTCCGGAAACCGGCACCCGGGATAGAGGACCGACGATCTCCCACGGATCGCGTCGACCACCCACCCGGGCCGGTAATCGGGCATGAGTCGAATCAGGCCGGGAAGCGCCTCGAAGAAAGCGTCCCGGTGAAAACAGGAATTGAAGACCACCCGGTCCGCCGCCAGGGCCGTGGTGACATTCGTCCAGGCCGCAGCCACGTCTCGTGTCTCGTCCTGGGAAAGGGGGTAGGTCAACTGGTTCTCGTGAAAATAGACCACTGCAGGCGGAAAGGGCCCCGGGGCCAGGGCCTTGAGATCGGCCAGGCTCATCAACCCGGAAACCACCACACCGTCATAGCGGTCCAGATCGGGAAGCCGGCGCACAAAGTGAAGTGCCGCCCCGCCCACTCGCCACCGCCAGAAACGGTCACTCATGGATATGAGGTCCACGTGATGACGGGAATGCTGTACCAGGCCCTGGGCGAATTCCCTGTGGGATCCACCGAAAAACGGCTCCAGAAAAAGAAACCTTCCTCCATTCACTCTTCTCCCCATAAGATCCCTTTCCTCTCTTCCCATTTACCTCGTCCAAGGCGTCCATGTCACCCCACGGCCGGAAGGGGATGCAGTCGGCGCTTGCAAAACCCGAAAGAGACTGGTAGAAGTGCCGGATTCTGTTGTAACGGAGGGCGCACAGCCATGAGTGACGAAAAGGACGAGGGACAGATGGACGGCGAAATGGAAAACTTTGCCGAGATGCTGGAGAACTACACGGATTCCACCTCCGCTGAAATGCGGGTCGGAGATCGAATTCGAGGGAAAATCCTTGCCATCGGGAAGGAGTCGGTGTTCGTGGACACCGGAGCCAAGACGGACGGGGTAGTGGAACGTGAGGAACTCCAGGATAAAGAGGGAAACGTCCCTTACGATGTGGGCGATGAGATCGAGCTCTATGTGGTGGGCCTGACCTCCGACGAGGTCCTGCTCTCCCGGGCCTTCTCCGGCCCCGGAGACCCTACCGTGATTCGGGAGGCCTTTCGAAATCAGGTCCCGGTGGAGGGAAAGGTGAAGGCGCCCTGCAAGGGAGGCTTCCAGGTGGAGATCATGAAGCGGCGGGCCTTCTGTCCCATCAGCCAGATGGATCTTCGCTATGTTGAGGACCCCTCGATCTACGTTGGAGGAACATACCCTTTTCTCGTCACTAGATTTGAAGAAAATGGACGAAATATCGTCGTTTCCCGTCGAGAAATCCTGGAAAAGGAATCGGAACAGGCCCGCACGGAATTCCTTGGGAGTCTGAGCGAGGAATCCGAGTGTGAAGGGATCGTCACCAAACTCATGCCCTACGGCGCCTTCGTGGAACTCGTTCCCGGCCTGGAGGGCATGATTCACATCTCTGAATTGAGCTGGTCCCGCATCGGCAAGCCCGAAGAGGTCATTCAGGTCGGTAAAAAGGTAAAGGTCCGCGTCATCGGAATCCAGGAAGGAGCGCGGGGAGGCCGTCCTCGAATCGCTCTTTCGCTCAAACAGATGCAGGGAGACCCATGGGATCGCGTCCAGGAAATCTGCAAGGAAGGGGACCGAATCACGGGCCGTGTTGTGCGTTGCGCCGATTTCGGCGCGTTCGTTGAGATCGCCCCCGGGGTGGAGGGGTTGGTCCACGTGAGCGAAATGAGCCATGTCAAGCGGATCCTGAAGCCCGAGGAAGTGGTCCAACCCGGGGATGAGGTCATGGTTCTGGTCAAGCAAATCGACCCGTCGCGCCGTCGAATCTCCTTGAGTATCCGGGATGTGGAAGGCGATCCCTGGAGCCGCGTGGAAGAGATGTTTCGTCCGGGCGCGGTCGTGGACGGGACCGTGGAACGGGAGGAACGCTACGGACTCTTCATCACCCTGGCTCCCGGCATCACCGGTCTTCTTCACGGCTCCAAGCTGGAAGGTCTTGCGGACAGCAGCTCCTTCCAGAATCTGCGGCGAGGAGACCCTGTCCGCGTCATGGTGGAATCGGTCCATCCTGCGGAACGACGTATCGCATTGGGGATCAAGCCGGAGGCCGGAGAGGAGGATTGGCGGGCCCAGCGGGACGCATCCGACAGCGGCGGAATGGGATCCCTCGGCGAACAGCTCCAAAAGGCCCTCAATCATGGGGAAGAATAGCGCCGGATAACAGGCGGCCCTGCATCCCTCGGCAACCTGGCACTCCACGTCCTCTTGCCGTCACCCGGAGACCCGAAGAAAGAGGGTCACCATGCCGAGGTATATGAAGAGGGCCAGGATGTCGTTGGACGTGGTCACGAAGGGTCCTGTGGCCAGGGCCGGATCCACATCCATTTTTTTGAAAGCAAACGGAACCGCTGCTCCGATGAACCCCGAGTTCAGGACAATCAACACCAGGGCCAGGGCCACGACGGCACCCAAGGCGTAATCCGAGAGCCAGGCGCCTACGATCGCTCCGAGCAGCACACCGCAAATGATGCCGTTGATCAGGGCCACCCTCATCTCGACGAACAACCGCCTGCCGATATTGATCATGCTGATATCGCCGGTGGCGAGCCCGCGGACCGCCACCGTGGCCGCCTGGGTCCCGGTGTTTCCGCCCACGGCCATGATCACGGGAAAGAAAAAGGAAAGCGCGAGCACTTTCTCCAGAGACGTCTCGAACAGATTGATCAAGACAGCGGCGAGAATCCCGCCGAACAGACCGGCTATGAGCCAGGGGAGACGCGCCCGTGAGATTCGCATCGAGGATTCCTGGGCCATACCGCCGCTGATCACACCGGCCATCAGGGCGATGTCCTCGTCCGCCTCTTCCTCCATGACGTCGATGATGTCATCATAGGTGATCCGACCCACAAGCCGGTTGGAATCGTCCACCACGGGAACACTCACCAGGTCGTACTTTTTGAACAGGAGGGCCACTTCCTCCTGGTCCTGATTCACATGGACCGACATCACTTCCGGCTCCATGATGTTCGAGACCGGCGTGTCCGGTGAGGCAAGGACCAGGTCTTTCAATGACACGACCCCCACCGGCCGGTCTGCGTCGTCCACTACGAAGATGTAGTAGAGGTTTTCCACATCCTCGGCCTTCTCCCGAATGCGGTCAATGGCCCCCTGAACGAGGGCACTCGCCCGGACCGCCACGAACTCGAGGGCCATGAGCCCCCCGGCCGTGTCGTCCTCATACGGCAACAGCTTCCTGAGTTCTTTGGAGACGTTTTCATGAAGGCTGCCCATGATCTCCTGGGCGCGCTTTTGAGGAAGATCGCCCACAAGGTCGGCCGCATCGTCCGAGTCGAGTTCATGGACGATCTCTGAAATGGCCTGGTTATCGAGGGTGCTCAGAATGTTGCCCTGGAACGGCGGCTCGATCTCCATGAGGACCTCTCCGGCGCCCCTCGGATCCAGAAAATCAAAGATGACCAGGCGCTCCTCCTTATCCAGGTATTCAATGAGGTCCGCCAGGTCCGCCGGACGCAGATCATCGGTCCACCGGGAAAGGGCCGACCGGTCCTTGTCGGCGATGGCCTTCTTGACCCCCTCGATCAGTTCCTCACTGAGAATCTGCCCCGTAATGATCATGGAGACCGTTCCTTCCCCTGATGGACACACAACGGGGCGCATCATGCAGCGCCCCGTCCGGCGGCAAAACCATGGAGCCGTTTAGACTTTCTCCCATCGGATCACATGGTTCGAATCCTGTTCCGAAGAAAGCGCTGCAGGTCCTCGTCACTTGCGGCCGCATCCCCCAGTTCCTGGAGAACGATTTCGGCACGCGCGGCGTTCTTGTGTCCCCCTGCTCCGCCCCACTGCCCGAACAGGGTTTGGGCGAGTTTTCCCGCATCCCGCCTGAATCCCGTATTTCGAATAATCACGATAAGTTTCTGACCATATACACCACTTACAATGGACCAGGAGGCCTCGGCCACTTTGAGAAAGAAATCGGCGATCATGACGAGCACATCGGGGTCGTTCACCTTCCCCATGTGAATGAAGATCCGGTCGCGGATGAATTCGAAATGATCCAGGGCGTCCCGAAAACTCGCCAGGTTTTTCCGCGTCAACTCGGAGGACTCGATCTTTTTGATCATATGGATGTTCGTGAACGCGTACAAGGAACGGAACGCCTTGATATCCCCTTCGGTGGTTGGGCGGGCGAAATTCTCCGTGTCCGTCTTGATTCCGTAGAACAGGGCGGTGGCCAACCTGGGCGACGGACGGATTTTTGCGGCATGCAGGTACTCGAACATCAGGGTTGAGTTGGCTCCGTAGTCTTCCCGGATGTCCACGAATCGGGCGACGCTTTGGGGGCCCGGGGGGTGGTGATCGATGATGATGTCGTATTCCTGCTTGGCGAAAAGGGGGTTGTGATGGGGTTGACCGTCCACCATGGCCCAGCGGGTGAAGTCGGAGGGGTTCAGCTTTCGAATGTGGTCGTGGTCGATCTTGAGAAGTCGGACCATGGCCAGGTTATCCGCACGCTTGATGGGATTGATGCGATAGATCTTCGTCTTCTTGACCCGTCGCCAGAATATCCTCTTGAGGGCAAGGGCGCTGGCCAGGGCATCGGGATCTGCATTGATGAGTATGGCCAGTGTGTCTTCGGACCCCACCACGGAAAGGAGTTTCTTGAGCCTTTCGGATGGGGATGCGGATTTGGAAAACGACGAATCCATGGGGCGTTCCCCCTGTGGACCCTCGCAAGCCGGGTTTCCAGGGCCTGGGTTCCACGATGGTCCTGTTCAACGGTGATTCGAGGCGGGATGGGGATCAGACCATTCATCACCACCCCTTTGATTCTGCGCAATGGGGTAATCTATCGAGGATGCAGCCATAAAGCAATGAGAATGATCCGGTGAATCCGTGTTCCGGTGAGCGCGTTGACAGAGGCAGGCGCTTCCGTTATAACCCATGGCCATGGTCGCAGGGCATTGTGTGGCGTGTCGGTGTGATTGTAACATCGTACCGGGTTCAGGAGCATCCGAGGCATGGCCGTGAAAAAATATATCAGCGCCCCACTCTGCTCCGCCTTGATCATTCCGGGCCTCGGGCAGATCATCAATCAGGACATCAAAAAAGGCCTTGTGCTGCTCGCAGCGGACTTTGTCCTCCTGATCCTCGGGGCCGTCATGCTGTTCCTCGTCTTGAACACTGCATTCCAGGGCGCATCCGCCCAGGGACTGACAACCCACGTCCTTTTCCAGCACATCCGGTCATCGGATTTTACGGGGATCATCGTCGTAGCGCTCCTCTTCCTCCTCACCTGGGTCTATGCCGTGGTCGACGCCTTCGTGAGGGGATGGCAAATCGAAACTGCAGGAGAAAAATCCGGGTCATGAGAGCCTACCTCATCGATGAAATCCCGCACACAGATATGAAGAAGATCCGCGTGTTCCTGGAAGAGAACGCTCAACAGTCCTCCCTGGAGGGGATTTTCTGGGGGCACATTCCGGAGGATCTTTTGAGCGAACGCCAGTACGAGCATCGCTCCTGCCGGCCCCATGTCTTTGCCATCGAATTGGGCGATGCCTGGTTGAAGATGGAGTTTTTCGTGAGGGCCCTTCACAACATGCGCTGCACGTGCTGCGCATACACCACCCGCCAGCAGCAGGATTTCATCCTGAACTTCGCACATACCATGATTCGAGATCTCGGCGTTCAGACCTGATCCGTGCCATGGAGACCGTCCCCTCCGAGCACTTCCCGACCCTGCAAAGGAAGACGTGAAGGAAATTGACTTCACGGCAGGCACCTGATATTCAGAAAAATTCGATTTCATGCCACGGAGGCGGATTTCATGGACTATAAGCACACACTCAACCTGCCCAAAACCCCGTTCCCCATGAAGGCCAATCTGGTCAAGCGCGAACCCGAGATGATGGAGAACTGGGACCGGGAGAATCTGTATTCCACCATACGCGATGCCTCGAAGGGGAGAAAACGCTTCATGCTCCATGACGGCCCTCCCTATGCCAACGGCCACATCCATATGGGCACCGCATTCAACAAGGTGCTCAAGGACATCATTGTCAAATCCCGGCAGATGGCCGGGTTCGACGCCCCTTATGTGCCGGGATGGGACTGCCACGGACTTCCCATCGAGCACAAGGTGGATTCGGAACTGGGCCCCAAAAAGGCCGGGATGACCCAGGTGGAAGTCCGCCGTGTCTGCCGGGATTATGCCAGGCGGTTCATTGACATTCAGCGAAACGAATTCAAACGGCTCGGTGTCCTGGGAGAGTGGGACAACCCCTACCTGACCATGAATTTCCCCTACGAGGCCACCATCGTTCGGGAGTTCGGCAAATTCGCCATGAACGGGGGCCTCATTCGAAGCAAGAAGCCCATATACTGGTGCACATCCTGCCGTACCGCCCTGGCCGAGGCCGAGGTGGAGTACGGTTCACACACGTCCCCCTCCATCTTCGTGAAGTTCCCCTGTATCTCCGACCTCTCAAGCCGTTATCCTTCCCTGGCGGGAAAGTCGGTTTCCTTTGTGATCTGGACCACCACGCCCTGGACCATCCCGGCCAATCTCGCCATCGCCCTGCACCCGGACTTCGACTACGTGGCCGCGGATGTGGGGAATGACGAGGTCTACATCCTGGCCGAGGGGCTCTCCGCGGTCTGCATGGATACGTTCGGTATTGAATCCTACCGCATCGTCGAAGAAATGCGGGCGCCCGACCTGGAGCACGTCAAGGCCCGCCACCCCCTGTTCGATCGGGAATCGGTGGTCGTTCTGGCCCCCTACGTGACCCTGGAGGCCGGTACAGGCTGTGTACACACGGCCCCCGGCCACGGCCGGGAAGACTACGAGACCGGGCTCAAGTACGGGCTGGACATCTATTCACCCCTGGACGACGCCGGGTGCTTCACCGAGGATGTGGAGTTCTTCGCCGGCATGAACGTCTTCGAGGCCAATGCGGAGGTGAATCGCCGGCTGCATGAACGCGGCGCCCTGTTGAAGGAAGAAGCGATCACCCACGAGTACCCCCACTGCTGGCGCTGCAAGAAGCCCGTGATTTTCCGTTCCACCGAGCAGTGGTTTATCAGCATGTCGGAAAACGGACTGAGGGAGAAGGCCCTGGACGCGATCCGGAAGGTCCGATGGATTCCTTCATGGGGTCAGGATCGGATCTACAGCATGATCGAAAAACGTCCCGACTGGTGTGTCTCACGCCAGCGGGCCTGGGGCGTGCCCCTGACCCTGTTCTACTGCGGGGAATGCGGAAAGGTCGTGGTTTCCGAAGAGATCATTCGGCACGTGGCCGCCATGGTGGAGGAATCCGGCGCCGACATCTGGTTTTCGGAAGACCCGGAGGACCTCCTTCCTTCAGGAACGCGCTGCCCGCACTGCGGCGGCGAACATTTTACCAAGGAGACCGATATCCTGGATGTCTGGTTCGACTCGGGCGTCAGTTATGCTGCCGTGATGGAGGCCCGGGACGATCTGGACAGCCCGGCCGACCTCTACCTGGAAGGCAGCGATCAGCACCGCGGCTGGTTTCACAGCTCGCTCCTCTGTTCCGTGGGAACGCGGGGCGAACCCCCGTACAAGAGCGTCCTGACCCATGGTTTCGTGGTCGACGGGACCGGCAAGGCCATGCACAAATCCTCCGGCAATGTGATTTCACCGGAGGACCTGATTCGCAAGCACGGCGCGGAGATCATTCGGCTCTGGGTGGCGGCCGAAGACTACCGGGACAACATCCGGCTCTCCCAGGAAATACTGGATCGGCTCACGGACGCCTACCGGCGCATTCGCAACACATGCCGCTACCTGCTGGGAAACCTGTATGATTTCGATCCGTCCAGGGACGCGGTAGCCTACGAGGACATGGAGGAACTGGACCGGTGGGCACTGCATCGCCTTCAGGAGACGTCCCAACGACTGATGGCCGCCTACGACCAGTATGAGTTTCACACCGTCTACCACGGCCTCCACAATTTCTGCGTCCTGGATCTCTCGGCCTTTTACCTGGATATCCTGAAGGACCGCCTCTACGTGTCTCCCCCCGAGTCCCGGCTCCGCCGTTCCGCCCAGACCGCCCTGGCCGAGATTCTCGAGACCCTGGTGCGCCTCATGGCGCCGATCCTCTCGTTTACGGCCGACGAGGTATGGCACCATATGCCGGCCGGCAAGCGTGCCCCCAGCGTTCACGCCGATCTGTTCGTCCCGCTCAAAGAAGAATACCTGGACCCGGAACTGGCCCGGCGTTGGGATCTCGTGGCCAGAGTGCGGCGCGAGGTGACCCGATCCCTGGAGGAGGCACGGAAGGAAAAGCGGATCGGCCATTCATTGGATGGAGCCGTGATTCTGGGTGTCTCGGACGAACTCATGGCAGCCCTTTCACCCTTTGAGGATGCGCTTTCGAGTATTTTTATCGTCAGCTCCGCCCGACTAGTCCCAATCCATGACCTGGATGAGACCTGTTCGTGCGAGGAGGTGGAAGGGCTCCGGATCGAGGTGACCCCCACGAAGGACGCAAAGTGCGAACGATGCTGGATTCATGACCCTACGGTCGGGATGGACGGAGAACACCCCACCATCTGCAGGCGGTGTTCCGAGGCACTGAGAGAAATGGGGCCGGCAAACGCGTGAAAGTAAGCACCACCGCCATGATACTTACGGCGTTTGCCGTCATTGTCCTGGACCAGGTGAGCAAATTCGTGGTGGTCCGCATGATCGGGCTGCACGAGTCCATTCCTCTGATCCCGGGCTGGTTCGACCTGGTACATGTGCGCAACCGCGGCATGGCCTTTGGAATACTGAACCGGCCCCATGATCACACAGGCGTCTACCTGCTCACCGCGGTCACGATCGTCACCCTGATCGTACTGATCTTCTGGTTCAGAAAAGCGGCCGGAGAAAACCGTAAGGCGGGCTTTGGTCTTTCTCTCATCATAGGTGGGGCCGTAGGCAACCTGGCCGACCGGATCCGGCTTCGAGAGGTCGTCGATTTCCTCGATGTTCACGCGGGGGACGTTCACTGGCCCGCCTTCAATGTCGCCGACAGCGCCATCTCCGTCGGGACCGTCGTGCTGGCCCTGGCCCTTCTCCTGGAAGGCTCCAGGAAGGAAGAATAGGAGGGGACCCTCCATGTACCCGGACCTCTTTTCCATCGGCCCGTTGACCATTCACACCTATGGCCTTTTCGTCGCCCTGGGATTCGCTTCAGCCATAGCCGTAACCGTGTGGCTGGGGAAATTCGAAGGCGTGTCCTCCCAGACCACCATGGACATCATGTTTCTGGCCATTGTGTGGGCGATCATCGGCTCCAGGGCCTTCTACGTCCTCCTGAACCCGGGGTACTACCTCGAACATCCCCTGGATGCCTTCAAACTCTGGCAGGGAGGATTGGTCTTTTCCGGCGGAATGGTGGCTGCGATTGCCGCCCTGGCGTGGTATTTGAGGCGGCACCGCATGCCCGTTCTGGCGACCGCAGACCTGCTTGCCCCCGGACTCGCCCTGGGCCAGGGTATCGGACGGATCGGGTGCTTCTTTGCGGGGTGCTGCTACGGACGCCCCACGGATCTTCCTTGTGCCGTGGTGTTTTCACACCCGGAGTCTCTCGCCCCCCTTCACATCCCTCTTCATCCTACGCAACTCTACTCCGCCCTGAGCGGTCTTTTACTTTTCGCCCTGCTCCTGGTACTGCGAGCGCGAAAGTCCTTTCCGGGCCAGGTCTTCATCTGGTTCCTCATCCTCCACAGTACGTCCCGGCTCCTGGTGGAACGCTTCCGCGGGGACTACCGGGGCCTGATTCCGGGCACCGAGATGAGCGTCACCCAGCTCGTGACCCTGCTGGTCCTGATCGGTTCCGTGGTCGGCCTCTACGTGCTGAAGTCCAAGGCGTCCAAGAACAGGCCGTCCTCTTCGGTGTGATTTCCTGGTGGGATACGGAGGGGTCTACCCTCCGGGAAGAGTCGGGGAGTGATGGGGTGGTCGTTTCAGGCCTTTTCCCGGGTGGCGCATTCCCTGAGGAGTTCGCGATTCCGCTCAATGCGCTTTGCGTCCTTTTTCATATTCTCCTGGTTGGGTCTGGCCTTTCGATTTCGAATCGCACTGGTCTTTTTTCGATTGGAAGACATGGTTCACCGCTCCTTTTTCGGTTCTGGAACTTCTCGAACTACAAAATAACTATTGGTCTTTGGTTGGTTTGTCAAGAAAGATGGACCGCTCCACGCTTCGCTGCATGGCCGGATACCGGAGCGCGGTTCCCACCGCCGAGGCCTCCCTATCCGGTAGTCCTTCGGGCCGAATCCTCCCGCGCCCGTTGTTTCAGCCGCTTTTTCCTGCGGCGCCTTCGGCGCTCGATCTCGCGCGTTCGCTCATGCTTCTTGTGTCTCGCCATAATGATCCCTTTCTCCTCGGCGACATCGCCTGGTGTTCCTTCCACAAGACCGCGTTTGCCGCCCATGGACAAAAAGCGTGCCCTGAACAGGGCACGCGGGCAAACCCATCCTGCGGCGGAATTCGGTGATAATCTTTTTATTTATAGGGAAAAAGCGTGCCGGAGTCAAACGGAAAATGGTTCGCGCGGGAGGCGCCGAATCTGCGTCCCTGATTCCGCGGGACCCTGGCTTGCATTCGGATCGACCTGTGCTAGAATCCTCTATGTTGCAGCCATTCCGTGCGAATTCGTGCCCATGGGATGGGGTCACGGATAAATGGGGTCACGGATAATCTGATTTCGATCCCGATAGCGATTTCGATCCCGATAAAGACAACATATACGCTGATATGAACTGGAGGGTTCCGGGACATGCGCCCATCCCTGAGAGTCCCTGCCGAAGAAATCCAGCGGCGGATCGTCGACCTTCAACAGGCATTGGGGGCCATGGGTCTCCAGGCCGCCCTGATCGCCCAGCGGATCGACCTGCTCTACTTCTCAGGCTGCGCGCAAAACGCCTACCTGTATGTTCCCCGTTCCGGCGATCCGCTCCTCCTGGTTCGACGCCATGCGGGTCGCGCGGCGCAGGACTCCCCTCTTCCCGTACAGATTCCCATTCAATCGGTGCGTGAAATCCCCGCGCGGATTCGCGCCATCACCGGCAGATCCCCCCGCCTTCTTGGCCTTGTCTGGGATGTTCTGCCGGTCCGGGAGTTTGACTTCCTGCGCCGGCTCTTCGCTGCCAGGGCCTATGTAGACATCTCCGAGATGGTTCACCGTCTTCGTGGTCTCAAGACCCCGTGGGAGCAGGCGCGTATCCGCGAATCCTCCGACCTCTGCCTTGAGACCCTCACCCACCTCCGGACATGCATGTCTCCGGGCATGCAGGAAACGGCGCTCGCCGGCCTTGCCGAGGCCTTTGCCCGGCAGCACGGTCACGGCGGCGGCATTCGGGTCCGAAACTCTTTTCATGATTCCCGCTCATGCCGTCTGTGGAACGAAACCGGGGCTATACCGAAAACAGGGCCCTTCAGCATAGGATTCACCGCCGTGGTCAACGGATACCATGCATCCCGCGCCCGCATCTTCACCCCGCCGTCCTCTTCCGGGACGTCGCCGACGGAGACAGAGGCCCTGGAATCCATCCACGGGCGCGTCCTTCAAAAGGCCGGGACCTCCGCCTCCGCCCGGGACATGTGGAAGGACTGCGAGATGGAGGCGAAGCGTGCCGTCCCAGCCTCTCCTTTCGCGGATATCCGTGTTTCCTTTCACGGCATCGGGCTCGAACGGGTGGAACCGGTGATGGAGGAGCGGGAGAGTGAAGGTCCGCGAAACGACCGGTCTCTCTATGTGGCCGTCGAGACCTTCGGGATGTCCCGGAACGGCATTCCCCTGTTTCTTCAAGACACCATCGCCTTGGGCGGGGAGGGTCTCACCGATCTGTAGAGAGCAGATGAGGTTGGAAAAGGGTTTTGCGTGGAATGGTGAGCGGAGCGGACGCGCAGTCCCTGTCTTCAGGATGAAGGCAGGTCTTCCCGCGGGGGACAGAAGACCTCCACCAGTTCCGTGTCGGATGGGCAGAATCCCGAGTGCATCACATTCCCCGGGACATGGTAGGCTTCCCCGGACCGGACCGTGAAGGATTCGTCCCCCACCACCAGGTCGACCTCTCCCCGAATGACCGTGCCCATCTGCTCATGGGGATGGGCATGTTCCGGAATGCGGGTACCGGCGGCCACGTGAAAGAAGACCATGGACATCCTCTCGGCGTGAATCACTCGGATCTCCACTCCGGGCGAGAGGCTGTGCGGAGATAACTCGCAGACCGGGTAGTGCGGCACCATCCTCCTCCTTCTAGACCAGAAGATACTTCCGTCGAACCTCTTCGTTCTCCCGCAACTCCTGAATGCTCGCGTGGTATTTGATGGATCCGTTGTCGATCACGTATCCCCGGTCGCTCAAACCCAGGGCCACTTTCTGGTTCTGTTCGGCCAGCAGGACCGTGAGGCCTTGATCTCTCAGAGTGCCGATCTGCTCTTCGAGGAGCCGGACCACAATCGGTGCAAGGCCCTCGGTGGGCTCGTCCAGAAGCAGAAACTCGGGGTTGGTCATCAGGGCACGCGCGATGGTGAGCATCTGTTGCTCTCCTCCGCTCAAGAAACCGGCCTTTCGTCCGTCGATGTGCCCCAGGGCGGGGAAAAAGGCATACACCCGCTCCGTGTTCCATCCACCGTCGACGCCCCGTTTCCTCTCCGATATCTCCAGGTTCTCCCCCACGGTCAGATCCGCAAACACCCTGCGGTCATCGGGCACGTATCCGATGCCCAGACGGGCGATCTGAAACGGTTTTTTCCCCACAATTTCTTTGCCCTTGAACCGGATGGACCCCTTCCTGGGCGGCGTCAACCCCATGATGCTCTTCATGGTGGTGCTCTTTCCCGCCCCGTTTCGCCCCAGGAGACACACGATCTCCCCGGCCGGCACCCGAATGGACACATCGAAGAGAATGTGGCTCAGTCCGTAGTAGGTGTGAATACCCTCCACCTCGAGCATGCCTATCTCCCTCCAAGGTATGCCGTCTGAACGTCCTCGTTGTTCCGGACCGTCTCCGGGTCGGCTTCAATAATGGACCGTCCGTGTTGCATGACCATGATCCTGTGGGCGATGGAAAAGACGAGTTCCATATCGTGCTCGCAGAAAAGGATGGTGAGCCCCAGGTCCGACGTGAGCCGGTGGATGAGATCGATGGTCACCTGGGTCTCCTCCGGTGACATCCCCGCCGTAGGTTCGTCCAGAATGAGGAGTTGAGGCCGGTTGCCCAGGGCAATGGCGATCTCCAGGACCTTCTGGTCTCCATGGGACAGGGATCCGCTCACCCGGCGCGCCTTGTCATTCAGCCCGACATTACGCAGGATCTCCCGGGTCTCATCGATCCCGTGTTTTCCGGCCGGAGAGAAAAGTTTTTTTGTCTTGTTCTGATGGCTGAGGACGGCGACCTGGACATTATCAAAGACGCTCATTCGAGCGAAGATGTTGACCACCTGGAACGAGAGGCTGACTCCCTTCCTGCACACCTCGTACGGCGGAAGCCCGGAGATATCGTTTCCCTGGAAAAGGATCCGCCCGGACTCCGGCCTCAGGTGTCCGGTGATGAGTTTGAACAGAGTCGTCTTGCCGGCCCCGTTCGGGCCGATGACCGCGACGATCTCCCCCTGTTCCACGGTGAGATCGGCATTGTCCACCGCCAGGAAACCGTCGAACGATTTTCTCAGGGACTCGACATGCAGCATCCGCTACTCCTCGACCGCCTTATCTGTCCGCAATCGACTGATGATAAACCCCATGACGCCCTCGGGCAGGAAAAAAATCAGGAGAATCAAAATCACGCCCAGGATCAGGGTCCAGTATTCCGTGTACGTCCCCACGAACGTCCTCAGGGAGACCATGATCGCCGCCCCGATGATGGGCCCGGCAAAGGTGAACCATCCGCCCAAGAGGCACATGATGAAGATCTCCAGGGACAGGACCCAGAACAGGAGATCGGGGAACACGGAACCCTCCACCACCACGAACAGGGATCCGGCGATCCCGGCGAAAAAGGTGGCCACAACGATCCCCAGGAGCTGGTGTCTCTTTACATGGATCCCCACGGCCTCACACCGTTCCGGGTTGTCCCGAATCGCCTGAAGCGTCTTGCCGAAAGGCGACCGATAGATCATGTACATGACCACGACACATGCTCCCAGTATGAGAAGAATGAAGTAGTAACTCCGGGAAATGGTCCCGATGGCGCTCGGCATGGGGATCCCGTGAATCCCGTCGTCCCCGCCGGTCAGGCTGTACCACCGGAAAATAATGGCCCAGATCAGGGATCCGAGGGAGATCTGAAGCATGCCGAAATAGAGCTTGTTGAGCCGGACGCAGAACCACCCGATGACAAGCCCGGTCAGGGCCGCAGCCACGGGTGCGGCGACAAACCCGATCCACACGGGCCAGCCCGTCCTGGTCAGAATCAGGGCAAATGTATACGCCCCCACCCCGTAGAAGGCCGCATGGTGGAACTGATACATGCCTCCGTGCCCCACCACCATGTTCAGGCTCATGGCCACCAGGGCGGTCACAAAGATCACGGACGTGATGTAGACATAAAACCTGGAAACCGCCAGAGGCAGGAGTAACAACGCAATGAAGACCGCCGCATACGGCCAGATCCTCTTCCAGTTGAACGACCCGCTCTGCACCACGTCTCCTCCCGAATCGGCCCGAGGTCGGCCTTCTCACCAGACGGACTTGAGCATGCCCGTGGGCCGCCAGATCAGGACGATCACCACGGCCATATACGGGAACACAATGGCAAACTGGGGCCAGAAAAGGACCCCGAGGGACTGGGTCACACCGAAGATGAGCGACCCAATCAAGGCCCCCCACATGTTCCCGAGCCCTCCGATGGTCACGATCAGGAACGCCTCGATGACGATGTCATGGTCCATGCCGAGGGTGATGCTGATGGTCGGCGCCACCAGGGCCCCTCCGAGCCCGGCCAGGAAGCAGCCCAGGACGAAGGCGAAGGCGAAGACCCAGCTCACGTTGATCCCGATAGCGTCCACCATCTCGCGATCCACGGCTGCGGCCCGGGCGATCTTGCCGATCTTGGTCTTGTTGGTGAAGAGCCACAGCCCCACGGCGACCACGGGACCCATCAACAGCAGGAACAGGTTGTACTTGGGAAAGGAAGAGCCCAGAACGGCAAAAGAGCCCTCCAGAAGCTCAGGAACCGTAATGGAACGGTAGTCGGCCCCCCAGACGATCTTGACGAGATCCCCCAGAATGAGCATGAGCGCGAAGGTGAACAGGAGGAGCATGAGGTGCTCCCGCTGGTAGAGCCGGCAGAAGAGGGCCCGCTCGGCCACCAGGCTCACAGCGGCCACCACGAACGGAGAAAGGGCCAGGGCCATCCAGAACCCCACTGCCCCGCCCCCGAACAGTTGATTCAGGGTGAAGGCGGCAAAGGCCCCGATCATGTAGAGCGATCCGTGGGCCACGTTCGGGACGCGAAGGACCCCGAGGACAAAACTGAGTCCCGAACAGACGATGAAGAGGATCATGGCCCGGCTGAGTCCCACCAGCAGATGGACACCCAGGGCCGAAAACGTGATGCTCTGTCCCCATTCCATGGCCGTGCCGCCTTCCGGAAGGAGCGGGAGCGGCGGGCGGCGCGTTCCGGCCGCCGCTCCCGAGTGTCATGGTTCGATCCGGTTACTTACCGCGCGCCTTTTGAATCTCCTCGCACGTGGGCATGACCTCGTCGCCGGTGAGGGTCTGAATGCCGGAACTGACGGCCACCCCGTATTCCGGTGAGATCTTGGTCACCCCGAAGTACATGGGCAGGACCACCTGGTGGTCACAGGCCCGCATCTCGAGTTCGCCTACGGGGCTGTCGATCTTGAGCCCTTCCATGGCGTCGATGAAGGCCTCGGTATCCACTTTTCCGGCCTTTTTGTAGGCCTTGGCGATGAAATGGGCGGTGATGTATCCGTGAAATGCGGGAAATCCCGGAGGCCCACCGTATGCGGCCTTGAACTTGTCCACAAAGGCCTTGTGCTGGGGCGTCTCCGGGTAATAGAAATGGTAGTCCATGGTTCCCATGACCCCTTCAGGGGCCTGATCGCCCAGGGGCTTGAGGACCGCATGGTCGGTTCCGGTGTGGATGTAGATCGGAAATTTCTCCGCCATGCCCGTGGCCTTGATGGCCTTGAGCACGTTGGTCATGCTGGGGCCGCCCGTGCAGAAGATCACCGCATCCGGCTTGGCGGACATGATCGACGTAATATAGGGTGCCAGGTCCGGCTCCCCGGTCTTCCACCAGGACTTGCCGATCATCTCCACGTCGGGCTTGAGGGCCTTGAGGTTCCGCCAGGCCGCGTCTGCAATGGAGTGTCCATATTCGTAGTCGTCTCCGGCGATCCAGTATTTCACGTAGGGCATTTTGGAAAGGGCCACACCGCCTGCCTTGCCGCCCATGGCCGAATTCTCACCGGTCTGAAACACGTACCGATGCCCCTTTTCACCGGTGATTCGATCGCTTTTTGAGATCCATACGAAAAAGGGGACCTTATTCGGTTCCGCCACCGCAGTGGAGACCGCCATGGCCGCACCCGAGTTGATGGTCCCCACCAGGAGGTCCACTTCTTCCCGCATGACCAGTTCCTTGGCCATGTTCAGGGCGATATCCACCTTGAATTTGGTGTCCCGGTTGGTCCACTCGATCTTGCCGCCCAGGACCCCCTCCTGATTGATCTCCTCCAGGGCCATCTTGAACCCGTTGAGCGCATCATTCGCATACACGGCCGGAGGACCGCTGTAGCAGTCGATGATGCCGACCTTGATGTTCCTGGCCTCTGCGCTCCCAATAGACACGGCCAACATGGAAACAGCGATAACCCCCGCCAGGAGCAGGAATGCCCCGAAGTGAAAACCTCTTCCGATCCCATCTTTTCTGCGATTGCCCATCACTGCCCTCCCTGAATAGTGTTATTGCGGTTTAGAGCCTATTCGTGTCACCGGAAAGTCCGGCTCCACGTGAACAGCGGCAAGGCGTGTCAAAGCCGAAAGGAAGGTTGAAGAGCGTGAGAATCCGCGCCCGAGCCCCGAAGCCCCTGAAAGCAGGGGCTCTCATCGACGGTCCGAGCGGAGTATAAGGCAATCGGTTTCGGCTGTCAATCGATTGGCCGGTCTTCGATTGGCCGGTCTTTGGAAAAAAGACGACCGTCATTTCGCTGTTGAAGAAAATCACGCCTCCCGCTATGTTGGCCCATGCGCGTCCATGTCTTCATCCCCTGTCTGGTGGATCAGTTCCGCCCTTCGGCCGCCCGAAGCACCCTGCGGGTACTCGAGTCCCTGGGAATCGAGGTGGACTACACCCCGGAGCAGGTCTGCTGCGGCCAGCCCTTTTTCAAGGCCGGGTACCACACGGAGGCTCGGCGCCTGGCCCTCAAGACCCTGCTCCACTTTCAAGACGGCTGCCTTGTGGTCTCCCCCTCGGGCTCCTGCGTCCGCATGGTGCGTGAGCATTACGCGGAGATCCTGAATCGCGATGCGGACGAGAAACGCCGGGCCCTGGACCTGGCCGGGCGCACCTATGAACTCTCCGAATTCCTGGTTCGCGTTCTCGACGTCACCCATCTTGGATCCTCGTTTTCCGGAAGGGTCACTGTACACGACTCATGCCAGGTTCGGCGGGGCCTGGGTATCTGGAAAGAACCCCGCGCCCTCCTGGACGAGGTGGCCGGTCTGGAGCGGATCGAGATGGAGCGCTCCGACACCTGCTGCGGTTTCGGCGGGATCTTCAGCGCCAGAAATCCGGAGATCTCCGCAGCCCTGGCTCGCGACAAGATCTCACAGGCCGTGGCCACCGGCGCCGAATTCGTGACCGGGTGCGAGATCAGTTGCCTGCTCCACATCGAGCGTCATGCCCGCGACATGGGCGTCCCTATCCGCACCCTGCATCTGGCGGAAATACTCGCGAGCGGACTCTGACTATGAAACCGACCTGCCACCTCTTCGGACAAAACAGTCGAAAGGCCCTGGGAGATCCCCACCTTCAGGAGGCCCTTCGGAGCGTGGATGAACGTCTTCGCACCATGCGGGACGCGGCCTTTCGAGAACTCCCGAACGCCGAGGCGCTTCGAGAACAGGGCCGCCGCATTCGAGACCGGGCCCTGGCCGGTCTGGACGTCCTTCTGGAGCAACTCGAGGAAAACGTGACCCGTCTGGGCGGCACGGTCCACTGGGCCGCGGACGCAGCCGCTGCCCGAAAAGTGGTGGAGGACCTGGCGGTCTCCCGCGGGGTCCGCACCGTGGTCAAAGGAAAGTCCATGGTCTGCGAGGAGATCGCGCTGAATCAGGGCCTGGAGGCGCGCGGCCTGGATGTGGTGGAAACGGACCTGGGCGAGTACATCATTCAGCTCGCCCACGAACCGCCCTCCCACCTGGTGGGACCGGCCATTCACAAGACCAAGGGACAGATCGCCGAATTGTTCCGGGACTGCCTTGGCGCGCCTCTCATGGATGATTCCGAGGAGATGACCCGGTTCGCCCGGCGGATCCTGAGGGAGCGTTTTCTCTCCGCGGACATGGGGATCACGGGCGCCAACTTTCTGGTGGCCGCAACCGGTGCGGTCGTCCTCCTGGAAAACGAGGGGAACATTCGATTGAGCACCACCCTGCCCCGCATTCACGTGGCCGTGACCGGGATCGAAAAGGTCGTTCCCACGTGGGAGGACCTGTGCGTCCTCCTGCAGCTCCTTCCCCGAAGTGCCACCGGGCAGAAACTCTCCAGCTACGTCTCCGTGCTTCTTGGACCCCGACGTGCCAATGAGCCGGACGGAGTGGATGAGTTCCACCTGGTCCTTCTGGACAACGGCCGAACGCGCATCCTGGCGGACGAGGCCCTGCGGGAGACCCTCCGGTGCATCCGGTGCGGCGCTTGCCTGAACACGTGTCCGGTCTACCTGAAGGTGGGAGGGCACGCCTACGGCTGGGTCTATTCCGGGCCCATCGGTTCGATTCTCACCCCGCAACTCCTTCAGGACCGCCGAACCGCATCGGCCCTCCCCTTTGCCTCCACCCTGTGCGGGGCCTGCGCCGAGGTCTGCCCGGTCAAGATCGACATCCCTCGAATCCTCACGGAACTCCGGCGGCGGTACGCCGTGGACCCGGCCTGGGGCCCGGCCCCCTTGCCCGAAAGGGCCTTTGCCCGCATGGCCGGCACGGTCATGGCCGACCGTCGACTCTATGAGGGGGCCTCGCGCACGGCGCGATGCGCCCTCCCCTTGCTGGAGTCCGGTCCCCCCCTGCTCAAGCGCGCCCTTGCCACCTTTCCGCCTCCTGCCGAGGAGCCCTTCCGCCGGACCGTTTCCAAAAGTCCCCGCAAAGCGGAGGATCCCCATGAATGACCGGGAAAGGATCCTTCGGCGCATTCGACAGGGGCTCGGGACCGGCCCGAACCTCCCTGCGACACGGGATTCCGAGGAGAATGCGGAGAGCACCGATTCCTTCGAGGCCCATGGCATACCCGTTTGTTCACAGGACCTGGTTCAGGAATTTCAGCGGGAGGCCCGTCTTCAGTCCGTGGAGGTCCACGAGGCATCCGACCTTTCCGCCGCCGCACATGTCCTCGCCCGGATTCTGGAAACCATGGCCGCCGCCCGGGTCCTGGCCTGGAGCCACCCTCTCCTCGACGCCCCGGACATGGCCCGGGTCCTTCAGGACCACCGTGTTTCAGACCCGTCGCCCGGTCCCGAAGGAGCAGCGTCCTCCGAGGACCGTTCGTCCCGCACAGCTCGGGCAGCCCGGGCCGACGTGGGCGTCACCGCGGTTGACTGGGCCCTTGCCGACACGGGTACCCTAGTCCTTCGGTCCGGACCGGGCCGCAGCCGGTCCGCATCCCTGCTCCCCCCGGTTCACGTGGCCCTTCTTCCGGTCTCCCGAATCCTGCCTGACCTGAGCGCGCTTCTGGAACACCTTCCCCTGGACCCGGACCAGGCCCTGAAACAGGAAAGCAGCCTGACCCTGATCACGGGCACCAGTAAGACTGCGGACATCGAGCTCACGCTGGTGCGCGGGGTTCACGGACCGGGCCGGGTCCATGTGATCCTTGTCGCGGATGAAGGTGTCTGAACGGCTTTTCCCGGTTCAGGCGCAGGTCCCGCCTTGGCACGCCATGATATTTTGCACCAAGAGTCCCGCACTCCAGGTCGCGAACCGCTTCCGCAGTGCGCCGGCATTGGAATAGGAGACCACGGGCAGGGTCCACTGGAGCAGGGCGAGCCAATAGGGAATCATGTCCGTCTCGAACAGGGTGGCCCGATCGGCCAGGGACCGCAACAGGGTGATCAGGTCATAGACCTTGGCCACCATGGGATCGGTGCCGTCATAGTGGAAGGGCGCGACCCGATCCAAGGCCGTGGCCTCGCTCAGCCCCTGGTCGAACCGCACCAGCCGCTCCAGATCGTTTTCGTCGTCGAGCCGCGTCATCTCGATCTTGAGGATGGCCTCCATTCGGGCGAAGTCCGATACCACGTTGCGCAGTCCGGTCTCCGAATAGTCGATGACATAGATGTTGTCCCGCTCATCCAGCAGGATGTTCTGCATGTTCAGGTCGCCGTGGCAGATGGAGCGGTACCAGAGACGCGCCTCCCGCCTCCTTCGTGAAAATTCCTTTTCCAGAAACCGGTATGGGTTGGGAAGCGTTTCCCCCAGCGGATCGCAGGGGATGGTCTCGTCATCCGGTTGAATGTTCAGGGCCTCCCGCGCATCTTCCGAAATCCGGGGAAAGAGCGGCCTCGGGTCGTGCTCCTCGTACAGGTACGTATTCTCCCACCGGGGCTGTCCGTACCACGGCTTGAGGACCCCGGTGAAAAGCCGATTAAAGATGGGAATCAGTTCCCCTGCGGGACGGGCTCGGACGTGATCTGCGAGCCATGTCAATCGGCTGTCGGCCCCTCCGATCCCCACGAAGTTGTACCGGAGACCCACCCACTCGCCGTGGCCCGCCGTTCCCTGAATCGAGGTGCTGTTGTTCAGGATGGTCTTTTCCACGTACCGGTGAAACGCGTCCTCCTCGCGCCGGGAGACATGGGCCGGTGCGATCTTGAGCACCGTGGGGATCCACCTCCGGCCTTCCCGGTCATAGCTGTCCACCGCAAAGGTCGTGGCCATGTATCCACCGTGCAGAGGGCGAATCACCACCCGGCCCGCATCCGAGTAAAGGCGCCGGGTGATCATCTCCCACGCCTCCCCGAAGGGTTCTCCCCCTTCCACAGCCACCCTCAGGAGTTTTTCTTCTCCGGAACGGATTCTCGACGGCCTGAACACCCAGACCCGCGGGTGCCGGACCCGGGTGCTCGGATCCACTCGAAACACGGTCCGGACCTGCTCCAGGTCGGCCAGTTCCCGGATTTCTTCCTGGAGCGATGAGCCGCCTTCGCCCACCCGGTCTCCGGCCATACCGATGCCGTGGCCCATAAAACCGACTCCCGGGCCGAACGGATGGGCCTCGAGATCCGTCACCACGCCCCGCATTCGGGCGTCATTCGTCTCGTGAGCCTCTGCCGTCCGCGTCACGGCACCCACGAGCAGGATCCCTTTCCCTCCCTCCAGTTCCATAGGATCAGGCCGGTTCTCCAGGATGTGGACAACGTCCCGGTATCGGGACCCCGTGATGACGGGGCCTTCCGCCACAAGGACGATACCCAGGACAGGGACATCCGGTGCGCCGAACCGATCCGCGCCTTCCAGTGCGTCTTCCAGGATCTCTTCCAATGGATGTTCCTCATGGTCCAGGGACTCCATGAAAAACAGCGGCTCACCGGAAAAGCCCAGGCCCGAGGCCACGTAAACAAACGACTCGGCCGGCCTCTCCACCACCATGAAATCGGCGGCCCCATGGATGTCTGCAGGCATGAGCCCGGTCAGACGCCCTGCACTCACGAACAGCCCCGGGCATTCCGCCGCTTGGTCACGAGTGTGCCCGAATCCCCCCAGGCCGAAACAGAACCCCAGGTCTTCCATGGAAACGGAGATCAGGCGGTCTTTCAGGGGCCCCGATTGCGTTTCACCGGGCGCACCCCATACGTCCATCGCCGAATCCGTTCCCGTCCGCCGGGTGACCCGATAGGCCCTGCCGCCAAAACTCATCTCCCCCATGTCCTCGTGGGCCCCGAGTTCCAGGGCCGTGCCCACCGCCTGTTCCACGGACTCCTTGATGAGAAACCGGTTCAGCAGACCGGAGAGCTCCAGGACCTGGGATACAAAGGGGTTCAGGCCTGTCAGGATCAGCCCGCCGGAACCCGATTTCAGCCCCTTCTCCAGGGTCAGCAGGGAACGGATGCCGAGGCTGGAAAGGTACTCGACCTGTGAAAGGTCCAGGACGATGTGGGGATTCGCGTCCACCAGGGCCCCGGCCTCCTGATCGAACAGGGATGCGCCGTTGCTGTCCAGGCGGCCGGTCAATATCAGCACAGGCACGCCTCGAACGGTTTCCCGGGATATCTCCAGCATGTGCCTCTACTCCTTCCTAGGCTTCTCCATAAGTACTGTGACACAACACACCCGGAGTTTACCCACTGCCCCCTTCGTGTTCTTCGTGCCCTTCGTGGTGAAACAGATGCTCGATGTCCTCGTAAAAAGTCACATTCTCGCGCCAACCCGCAAAGAGCGCAAAAATAACCAATTGATATTAAAAAGTTTTTTTCTTGGCGTTCTCCGCGTCTCTGCGCGATAAACGGTTTTTACGGGTTCGTCATGCTTCTTATACCACGAAGATCACGAAGTGCACGAAGAGGGGGAAGAATACGTAATCGGTTTTGTGGAACCATGCACCTAGGAAAGAGATTGCTGGACATCGAATGGGGGAGTGTTCCCCGATTCAGGGACCCGGGCATCCGCGGCCCGACCGGGGGCCGTCCATCACATCAGTGTATTGTTTTTCCCGCATTTGTCGATATAATCTCCTGAATCATCCCTGCGCCCCATCGAGCCGGAAAGGCGTTCACAGGTCATTGCCCATGCATGAATTCGTGATGACCGCGGATTCCGGCAGCAGGTGGAGCACTATGTGGAGGATCATTCCGAGGCCCAGTTCAGCCACAGCATCTGCCCGGACTGCATGAAAAAGCTGTACCCCACCCTCGGAAAGAAAGATATCCGTTGAGGTGATGACAACGTTCCCCGTACCGGTGACCCCATGGACGTGAAAACCTTCCATCAGCACTGCGAAAGCGTGATCCTCGTGGATGAACTTCCCCCCCTTTCCCGGCTTCGGCAAAAGGTGGCCGGATGCTACGAGGTCTTCGGCATGTGCCCGGAGGGGGAGATCGTAGGCCTCGACTGCATGGGGAACGTCCACTGCCTCAAGGCCGAATTCCGGGACAGCGCCTCATGGTGCGAGGAAGACGGCACTCCGTGTCCGCTTCAGGCGAAACAGAGCGACATCCTGGGCGTCATACGCCTGCTGCGCGATTTCGTGGTGACCAACTTCAGCACTAAGGAAGGAGTGCTTCCGGAGGCCATGGCCCGAAAATGCTCGGCCGAAGACCCGTCGGTACGAGGTAAGAGCGTCGTGGGGGATGCGGAATACGCGGATGAAGACCTGGGAATATCCCGATACCTGACCGACGCTGAAAAGGCGAGACGACGAGGGGACTCGACAAGAGACCCGGACACGGACTGACCGCTCCTTTCAACGACCCACCCTGTGCGTCCCTGTTTCCAATGGGCGATTTTCGTTCAAGTCCTGATGGGAAACGGCCGATAAGACAGACAGGATACCCCCTTTCCATTCAACACAAACTCTGTCGCCCTGATCCGATCAAGGGCCTTCACCGGCCCATTGAGCGGTCCGTGATCCGGATAAGCACCACGTAAACCCGGATCCGGACAAAAAAGGGCCATCCTTTTTCCGAAAGAGGTGCCCATGTCGAATGTGATACCGCTTTTTCGCAAATCCACCACTGGCAGCGAGTTTCCGCCTGCGTCCTCCATTCGACCGGAATTCGGTTATCCTTCACAGGATCTTCCCTCCAGACACTCCCCGAAGGAAGGCTCGGCAATGATGGCTCTCCGGCATTCGTCCACAAATCTCCTCAAGGCACGTGTGATTGAAAACTTCAAACGGCTCTATCCCATGCCCCATGTCATGGTGAAGGCCCGCAGGATCATGAACGACCCCCACGCCGACTTCTCCAAGCTGGCCAATGTCCTTCGGGCGGACCCCGCCCTTGCGGGACGGGTTCTCAAGGTCGCCAACTCGGCCTACTACCGGCGTCGCGGGAGCATCTCATCGATCCAGCAGGCCGCCGCCCTGCTGGGGATGCGGGTCATCGGCCAGATCGTCACCCTGGTCAGCCAATCCCGAATGCTCGGCCAGGCCCTCGCCGGGTACGGCCTGTCCGCCGGCGATCTCTGGCAACACTCCCTTGCCGTAGCGACTTTTTCGGAACTACTGGCGCGGCAGACCGGGGCCGGCGATTCATCCGAGGCCTTCCTGGGAGGGTTGATGCATGATGCAGGCAAGATCATCCTGAATCCCTACCTGATCGAGCGGGCGGGCATAGGCCCGGACGCCAGGAGGGCTGCCGGCCTTGAGGCCCTGGATATGGAACAGGCCCTTTTGGGATTCGACCACGCCGACATCGGCTCTGAGCTGTGTATCAAGTGGCAACTGCCCGCGCCGCTGGCCAACGCCATTCGTTTCCATCACATGCCGCACCTCTCCTCGCAAAACACCATAGCCTATGTGCTGCATCTCGCGGATTTCATGGCCCACCGGTCGTCCCGCCGGCCTGCCGAAGACGATGACGTTGCCTCATGGGACGATATGGACGCACCCCTCGCCTTTCTGGGGCTGACCCCGGCCCAGGCCTCCGCCATAATCGAAAGGGCCGACGAACGGTTGGAGACCCTGGAAGAGGACACGTTTTAGCCGCCTCCCCGACAAATCCGTCGGCGTTCCCCGAAATGGAATGGATCTGTAACAGGTATTCCTCTACTTGGACGTGAGGGCGATGGAACCGTCCCAGTCATCGGGAAGGGCGTGGGGATCCAGGCCCGCCATGCGGCTGAGAATATCCGTGGACGCCGGATCGTCCGGGCGGATGGCGAGGGCCGCGTCAAACCCCTTTCGGGCCGCCTCGAAATCCCGAGCCAGATACGCCGTAAACCCTTCCTCATAGGCCCGGGCATAGGCCTCGTCCTTCGGGTCCGGCGGATCGGAGACCTCCCCCAGCACCTCATGAACCAGGACGGCTTCGGTCTTGCCTTTCACGCGGATCACATCCAAAGGCCGGGTCCGGAACAGGTCCGGGGTGAGTTGCCGGCGGGTGAATTCGGAGATCATCACGTACGTGTTGTAGCGCTTGTTTGCGCCTTCCAGGCGGGAGGCCAGGTTCACGGCATCGCCGATCACCGTATAATCCAGGACCTGATGGGATCCCATGTTTCCCACCACCATGGTCCCGGTGTTGATGCCCACGCGGCATCGCATCTCGGGCAGGCCTCGCACTTCCCAATCCTTTCGCAGCTCCCGCAGACTCGACTGCATTCGAAGGGCGGCCCGCACGGCCCGGTCCGCATGGTCCGGCAGGTTCAGTGGGGCGCCGAATTCCGCCATGATGGCGTCTCCTTCGTACTTGTCCACAATGCCACCCTCTTCCAAGACGATTCGGGTCATCTCGGTCAGGTACTCGTTCAGGAGATGAACCAGTTCCGTGGGTGTCATCCGTTCCGAGATGCTCGTGAAGTTGGCGAGATCGGAAAAGAGCACGCTCATGACCCGTTCCTCCCCGCCGAGCCGCAGGAGTTCGGGGTTGATCAGGAGCCGGCGAACCACCTCCTCCGGGACGTACCTGGAAAAGGCGTTTTTAATGAACGACTGCTCCCGGGACGCGCCCCATTCGATCCCCGCCACCAGGCCGAACCCCATAACGAGCGTGCTTCCACCGGCGGCGGCGACGGGAAAGAGTCGGAACTGGAGCAGCTCTGCCCATGTGAGGGCTGCCAGGCCGGCCAGAACCATGACACCCGTTCCGTACAGGACCCAGGAAGACCGAAAAAGCGCGCTCCCTCCGAGGAGAACTCCGATACCCGCCAGAAGGACCAGCAGGTGTCCGCTGGACCACGTTGAGTAAAACGTATTCGTGAGAAGGCCGTTGAGCATGGCGGCGTGGACCACGATCAAGGGGGCGTCGCTCTCCAGGGGGGTCTGTCCCAGATCGGCGGTCCCGATGGAGACATCCCCCAGAAAGACGAAGTTCCCTTCGAAATACTCCAGGAGGTTGCCCCGAAGATCCGGGTTTTCATAGTGTTCGAGCAGGGAGTGGGCCTCGATTCGAGGGAATCCCTCGCCCCACGGCCGGGGAAAGGGGATGAATGTCCGACCCCGGGAATCGATGGGAATGATCACATCGGCGTCCAGAAAACTCCCTTGAAGGGCCGGGATCACCATCCGCTTTCCCCATTCAACGACCACCTCTTCAAAGGGGATCCGCATATAATCCAGAAACATGGAGAGACTGAGGGTGGGGACATAGCCGTCCCCCACCCGGACGAGCATGAGCGCATGCCGATAAACCCCGTCCGAATCGCTGAGGGCGCTGATGTGCCCGGAACCCATGGCCGTCAGGGCAAAGGCGTCCATCTGCATGAGCGCATACACGGCATGAAACGGCCGGGCCTCTCCCATCTCTCTGGGCACGGAAAGGATCTCGTCTCGAAACCGATCAAAGGCGGCCCCCTCTTCCCATCGAAACGGTGCGGGGTCCTCGGAGAGGGCGAATCCGGCGGGCAGGTAGGCGCTGCCCAGGCGATCCAGGGATGCGGCAAAGGCCTGATCCGCCTCATGCCGGCTGGGGCGCGCGAAAATGATATCAAACCCCACGGCCTCCACACCCAGGTCCCCGAGGACCTCGTTGACCCTGGCCAGATCGGCCCGGTCGAGGATGTTCTTGCCAAAGGCGTCGTAGGATGCATCCGAGATCGTGAGATAAAGGATCCTGGGAGACAGGGGGGGGCCATGGTCATCGGCGACGGCCCTGCGGTAGAAGAGGTCCATGACCTGAAAGTCGGCCTCGGTCCAGACGTCGCCCCGCCAGGCCCAAAATCCCTCCACCACCAGGATCAAGGCCGGACAAAGGAGAAGCGCCAACCTGGAAATCCGCTTACTCTTGAATCTCATCTTCGCGCCTTTCAGAGGTCCCGGCTGCAATCCCCAAGGCCCGACGGGCCCGTTCCACCACGCGGTCCGGGTCGAAGGGCTTGGTCAGATAGTCCAGAGCGCCGCTGGCCATGCCCTCTTCCCGGTCCATGACCTGTCCCTTGGCCGTGAGCAGGATCACGCGGGTTCCGGCCAGGTGGGGCCTTGCCCGCACGGCCCGGCAGACCTCGTAGCCGCTCATGCCCGGCATCATGATATCAAGAAACACGAGTGATGGCCTCTCCTTTTCGATCCGCTCCAGCCCTTCTTCCCCGCTGGAGGCCGAGATAATGGTCACACCGTGTTCTTCCTCGAGTTCCTCCAGGGTCTGTTCCAGGAGGGATCGAATGTGGATCTCGTCGTCGACGATCAATATTTTCATAACAACCGCCTCCTACATCATTCCTCAGTCAGTTGGATCTGTCCCATCTCTCGATCGGTCCGTACCGGGGGCAGAGTGAACACGAAGCAGGCCCCCGGTCCCTTTTCAGGCTGGACCCGAATGCGGCCCCCATAGTGCTCCACGATCTCCCGGCAGATAGCGAGTCCAAGGCCGCTTCCCGGGGGGCGGGACTCTCCTGTCCCGGCCTGGTGAAAACGTTCGAATACGCGTTCCATCTGGTCCGGTGAGATCCCCGGTCCCGTGTCCCTCACTTCGAAACACACCCATCCCTTTGAATCCATTCGGACGCCCAGTCGGACCTCCCCGCAGGTGGTGAATTTGAGGGCATTGCCAACCAGGTTCACCAGGACCTGAAGGATCCGGTCGGCGTCTGCATGCACCCGGGGCAGGGGCCGGTCGGCCCGCACGTGGAGGCTGACGTCCCCATGACGCTCCAGGGACCCCTCCATGACCATGACCGCCTGCTCCACGCATCGTCCGGGGTCCATATCCCTGTCGTGCCACTCCATCCGGCCCGACTCGATGCGCGCGAGATCCAGGACATTGTTGATGAGACGCGTCAGACGCTCCCCTTCCCGCTCGATGATGCCGAGATTGGACTGGATCCGTTCCGCCTTTTCCTGAGCCTTTTTCACGGCCCGAACCTCGGGAAGAACGACCCGCCGAAAGTCCCTCTGCACGATCTTGGCAAATCCCACGATCGCCGTGAGCGGTGTGCGAAGCTCGTGACTCACAGAGGAGAGAAAACGCGACTTGAGACGGTCCAGTTCCTGAAGGCGCTCGTTCGCCTGCTCGAGTTCACGGGCCTTCCGGCTCAGTTCCATGGTACGCCCGGCCACCTGCGTTTCCAGGTCTCTCCGCAGGTCGATGGTTTCCCGCAGCGAACCATTGTAGTGTTCTGCGAATTCCACGAGTTCCTTCTCATTGTTGCCCAGAAGCAGCAGGTCCGAGCCTCCCCGGCTCACGCTTCGGGCGTTTCGAAGGATCTCATCGAACGCGGCCTTGACCGAGCGGAAATAGAGTGAGACGAGTGCGGTCACGGTCAGGAAGGTCGTGACCAGGAATACGGCGGTCAGGAGGAGAGAGGCGCGGCAAAACCAGAGGAAATAGACCAGCATGACCATGCTGAAAAAAACCATGGCCACGGTAAAGCCGATCTTTCCCCGCAGGCTGATGCCGTAGACCCTGGGCGGTGGCACACCCAACCGGTCCATCTCGCACCGGCAGGCCCTTCGAAGCGGTGCGCTCAGGGTCTCGGTGATTACATAGCAGAAGTAACAGTACAGGATCCCCGCGATCACACCGCCGGAGAACCCACTTGCCAGGTGCCGGAAAGACCCGCTGATCCGGTACTCCACGGTCACCGACGGGACCGTCACCAGTACCGCGAGGACCACGGCCGTACCCATGTGGTAGCGGGGAAAACGCGCAAGGTGTCTCAGCAGGTCCTCCAGGTCACCCCGTTCGGAGGTCCCATGGGCCTCCAACCGGCGAAAGGCCCGGTTGATGCGGCGCGGCAGACCCAGGAATGGAGACAGTCCAGCGGCCTCGAACGCACCGAAACCAAAGGCGTGAATACCCGTGCAGACAAGCAGCATTCCGGCAATGGTCCATCCGAAGGCCTTCAGGGCATCGGGCGTGAACCCTTCCACAGAGAAATAGACTATAAAAAATGCATAGGATGCGGCAAAATAGCCGCTCAAAGCAGCAAAGGGCACAAAAGCGAAGCTGTAGGAGGTCTTTCCGGCCAGCCAATAGAATAAACGATGCATGGGCCCTCAATAGACCACGTCATAGGTCTCCACGGGGCGTCTTCTGCCCTTGACGCGGATCGGCCCCATGTCGCGAAAGGAAAAGGCGTCCCGGACTGCGTCGTGTACAGAGCGGCTCACCAGAATCTGCCCTCCCTTGGCCTCGGCCTGAAGCCGGGCCGCTACGTTTACCTCGTCGCCGATGGCCGTGTAATCCATGTGCTGCGGGGAGCCGATGTTTCCCACCACCACGCGGCCGGCGCTCACGCCGATGCCCGTGTGAAAGTGTTCCCGAATCCAGGGCTCGTCCAGGGTCCGAAGCCGCTGCTGCATGGCCACCGCGGTCCGAATAGCGGCCTTTTCGGGCGATTCCAACGGCACCGGCGCTCCGAAAAGCGCAACGATCATGTCTCCCACGAACTTGTTCACCGTGCCGTGGTTGCGGAAGATCTCATTCACCATGGCCGTGAAATAGGTATTCAGGTGGGCCACCACATCCCTGGGGTCCAGATATTCGCACGTGGTCGAAAAGTCCCGAATATCCGAAAAGAGGACGGCGATATACCGGCTTTCCGAGGCCAGGGACACGTCCTCCCGGGCGTCCAGGAGAAGGTCCACCACCTGGCTGGGTACGTAACGCTCCAGGTTTCCTCGAATCCTCTCCTGGCGTATGCGCTTTTCGTGAAGGATGGCATTCTCGATGGCCGAGGCCGCCTGAAAGGCCAGGGCCCCGAGGAGATTGAGATCCGAGGCCGTGTACTCCACGGCCTGCCGATTGCTCACGTTGATCACCCCGAAAATCCGATCCTTGCCCTTCAGGGGTGCGCACAGGAGAGCGCGCCCTCCGCCCGGACCGGGTTGGTACCGCGGATCGAGCGGCACATGATTCACGATCTCGGCCCGCCCGGTGACCAGGATGTCTCCGGCAATCCCCCGGCCCGGCCCCAAGGATGTCTTGCCCGCCTGCTCGTCTCCAAAGCCGGCCACGATCTCCAGGCGGGAGCCATCCTCGCTCAAGAGCATGACCGAGGCCCCGGTGGCCGGGATGGAACGGAGGGCCTCGTCCAGGACGAGTTCGGCCACCCCATGCAGGTCCAGCCGTTGAGAAATTCGCTCACCCATCCGGTACAACAGGTGGATCTCTTTGTATCGTTCCAGGGTCTCCCGGCCCAGTTCCCGCCGTTCCTGCTCTCGTCTTGCGAGCAGGCCGATCAGGGCGGCCACAGGCAAAGCGCACCCATCCCCGCATACCCAGCCCAGGATCTCCCCGTCCAGGGCCACCGGCACCCGGTTCATCTCGCTGCACGAACCGGTGGTCATCAGGGGCTCGCCACCCGGCCCGAACACGGCAACCGGAGTCCCGAACATTTTCAGGACATCACCGACGACCTCCCGGGTCTCCCTTCGAAGGATTTTTGAAAGCGTGACAGAACCCATCGGTGTCTACCTCAGGTTCAAACGGACAGGAAGCGGCGATCACCCGTTCCCGGCACTGCCGGGACGGGATTGCCCTGTATCGCCATGGAAATCGCTCTGGGGATCGAAATCGAATTCCGGGCATTCAGAGGGCGTGGAGTCCTTCATCAGGCGGTCATCCCACCCACCCGATCTATGCGTACCGCCGTCGATCATGACCGGACAGGGAACGATCGAATGTCGATCAGGCCGACCAAACGGTTTTCTAGTGCAACCATCATGGGAAAGTCAAGGTTTATCTGGTTTTCAACCAGAAAAGGTGAGAGCTTCTGGGAATCCATCATGAAGGGAGGGATGTGGGGAAACGATATCAGGAAAGCATATTCAGAATCTCGCGCAGATCGCGACGAATGTCATCCAGCACGGAATCGATCCTGCGGTCCGCGGGCGGGGTCTGCTGAGTCTCTCGAAGCCTCTTTCGAGTCCCCTCGATGGTGAGCTTCTCTTCGTAGAGCAGCCGTTTGACTTCCAGAAGGAGTTCCAGGTCCTTCCTCTGGTAGGTCCTCTGGTTGGAATCCGCCCGGGAGGGCCGAATCTGAGGGATCTCGCTCTCCCAGTACCGCAGGACATGGGTCTCCACCCCGACGATACGGCTGACCTCCCCGATGCGGAAGTACTTTTTGTGGTCCGGTATGCGCGGGCCGGGCTCAGCCTTCCCGAAGCCGTCCGCCCGCCCGCTCCCCGATTTCTCGAATGATCTTGTCATGGAGGGCATTGACCTCCCGCCCCTTCAGGGTCCGCTCCAGAGAACGGTAACAGATCCTGAAGGTCAGAGCCTTCTCGTTCGGGCCGATTTGGTCCCCCCGGTACAGGTCGAACAGGTCCACGGATTCCACGAGGGTCTTCCCGGTGATGATCTCCCGGACGCGCTCACTCTCCGTACCGGCGTCCACCACTACAGTGAGGTCCCGAAAGACCGCCGGAAACCGGGCATAGGGGCTGTAGGCCTTCTGTTCCGGCATGGCCCGCTGCACGACCGGAATGTCCAGTTCCAGGAAAAAGGCCTTTTCCGGACCGATACCGCACTCCTCAGCCACCGAATCCGCGATCTGCCCAACCCAGCCTGCAGGCCTTCCGCCCAGCCGGACCTGTGCCGTATTCTCAGGGTGGTATCCGGGCGGGACCTCGCAACGCTCGAAGGTTGCCGGCCCCGCGCCCAGATGGTCAAGCAGGGCCTCGATCGTCCCCTTGGCGTCATAAAAATCCACCGTCCGGCCGGACTGATGCAGGGTCCGCGCCTCCCAGGCGCCGGTCATGAAGGCGGCGAGGCACAGCCGCTCCTGCGGGAGTTCGGCATGGGGATCCGGAAGAAACACCTTGCCCCATTCGAAGAGCCGGAGATGTCGCTCTCCGTGGGCCAGGTTGGTCCGGGCGGCCTGAAGCAACCCGGGGAGGATGGTGGTCCGCATGACCGCCTGGTCCTGGGTCAGGGGTTTGAGGAGTTTCACCGTGCTTCGCATGGGGTGATCCGGGGCCGCTCCCAGCAGATCCGGGGCCTCGTCGGAGATGAAACTGAAGGTGATGATCTCGCTGAAACCGAACCCCGCCATGGCATCACGAAGGATTCCGCCCAGGGCTACCTCGGGAGGGTCGAACTCATCGTCGGGATGAATGGCCGGCAGGGTGACCGGAATCCGTTCGTAGCCCTCCATGCGGGCCACCTCTTCCATGAGATCCACCTCGCGCATCAGGTCCACCCTGCAGGACGGTGGAACCACGTAAAGCCGGTTCCCATCCTTCTCCGTCACCTCCATCTCCAGGGACCGCAGGAAACCGGCCATGGCCTTCGCGGAAAGAGAGGTCCCGAGGAATTCGTTCGTCTTGTCCACGCGCAGGGGGATCTCACGGGGCGTGTAGGGTCGAGGGTATTCGTCGATGACTCCGGATTCCGCCCTGCCTCTGGCCAGCTCCGACAGAAAATACATGGAGCGGCGGAGCGCCCACACGGTGCCTTCCATGTCCACGCCGCGCTCGAATCGGTAGGAGGCCTCGGTGGTCAGCCCAAGCCGCTTGGACGTCTTTCGAATGGTGATGGGATCAAAGCATGCAGACTCCACGAGCACGTCTTGTGTATCCTTCTCGATCTCTGAGTTCAGCCCCCCCATGACACCGGCCAGGGCCACGGAACCCTTGCCGTCACAGATCATGAGGTCATCGGCCGTGAGGGTCCGGGCCTGTCCGTCCAGGGTGGAGAAGACCTCGCCCTGCGCCGCCCGGCGGACCACGATCCGGTGTTCCCGAAGGCGGTGAAAGTCGAAGGCGTGAAGGGGCTGTCCGCATTCGAGGAGCACATAGTTGGTCACGTCCACCACGTTGTTGATGCTTCGCACGCCGGAGGAATGGAGACGATATCGCATCCAGAAGGGAGAGGGTCCGATGGTGACGCCCCGCACCAGCCCTGCCGAATATCGTGGACACCCTTGGGGGTCGTCCAGGGTCACGCTGGTATGTTCCCGAATGGCTGACCCGTTCGCATCCCGGAGATCCAGTTCGGGTCTTCGAATGCGTTTGCCCGTAATGGCCCCGATCTCCCGGGCCACTCCGATGACCGATGCGCAGTCCGGACGATTCGGAGTCAATCCGATCTCAAAGGCCCAGTCCCTCACGGGCAGAATCCGGTCCACGGGGGTGCCCGGCCGCGCATCGGCGGGGAGTTCCACGATCCCGGTGTGGTCTTCGGTGAGCCCCATCTCGTCCTCGGCCAGGAGGATCCCCTGGGAGACCTGACCCCGGATTTTGGTCTCCTTCACCGCGATGCCGTTGGGAAGCTGGATGCCGGGGGGCGCATAGGCGGTCACCATGCCCTCCCGAACATTGGGCGCCCCGCAGACCACCACCGCTTCTCCCTGACCGGTGTCCATGCGACAGAGTGTCAACCGATCCGCGTTGGGATGCCGGATCACGGATATCAGCCGTGCAGCCGCCACGGCCTCCAGCCCCTGGCCCAAAGGTTCAAGGGCCTCCACCTCCAGGCCCGCCATGGTCAGGAGATGAGCCAGTTCGTCGGGCGCTGCGTCGATATCCACGTAATCCTTCAACCAGTTCAGGGTCAGTCGCATGGGTGTCTCACTCCGTTTTCGGCCGCCTGCATTCCGAATTGAGCCTATCGAATCACGGCAATAAGGTCAATAGATTAAAAATGTTAACGCCGCCCCTTCAGGTCTTTCATGAAATTGAATTCGACCCGGTTGAACGGGAACGGAATCACGGTCAGTCTCGGAATCAACAAGGCGGTGAGTGGCGTCAGGACAAGGCCGGAGAGGAAATGGATCGGCGGAAACCATCTTCGGTTTCGTTGGCATCCCCATCGCTTCCCCGCGACAAAAGGTCTCCTGGCGGCGTCTTGAAAAACCCGATGTTCGCAGGCTGACTCAACATGCCCGAATGCAAGGCTTGCGAAATCCCGAGGAATGAGGCGTACAAGCACGTACGCCGCAGTGACGAGGGATGAGCAAAACGCAGCAGATGGGCGTTTAATAACGGCCTGCTAGAACTGCCTCAGAAACCGCATGTCATTGCGGAAAAAGAGTTGGATATCATCGATCCCGTATTTGAGCATGGCGATCCGCTCCATGCCCATGCCGAAGGCAAACCCTGAAACGCGCTCCGGATCGTAGTCCACAAATCCGTAGACCGCGGGGTCCACCATGCCGGAACCCAGAATCTCCAACCACCCGGTCTGTGAACAGGTCCGACATCCCTTTCCCCCGCAGAGCACGCATCCGATATCCACTTCAGCGCTGGGCTCGGTGAACGGGAAAAAACTGGGACGGAACCGGACCTTCGTCTTCTTCCCGAAGATTCGGCGCACAAAGGCCGTGAGAGTCCCCTTGAGGTCGCCGAAGGTCACCCCCTCGTCCACAAGCAGCCCTTCCACCTGGTGAAACATAGGGGTATGGGTGACGTCGGAGTCCCGCCGGTAGACCTTTCCGGGGGCAATCACCGCCACGGGCGGAGGCTGCTTTTCCATGGTGCGGATCTGCATGGGGGAGGTGTGTGTGCGCAGGACCACGTTTTCCGTCACGTAGAACGTGTCCTGCATGTCCCGGGCCGGGTGATCTTTGGGGATGTTCAGGGCCTCGAAGTTGTAGTAGTCCAGTTCCACGTTTGGGCCCTTGACCACGCGAAACCCCATGCGGCTGAAGATCCGACAGATCTCGCTCTCCACCAGCGTGATCGGGTGGAGATGGCCCCGGGCCGGCCTTCGCCCGGGAAGGGTCACGTCCAGGAGACCTCGCCCGGAAGCCGCCTCATGGGCATCGATCTCTCTCTTCCTGACCTCGAATGCCTCGGTCAGCCGCGTCTTCACGCGGTTCGCCGTCTTTCCGGCCTCGGGTCTCTCGTGGGCCGGCAGCCTTCCCATTTCCTTCAGGGAAGCCGTGAGAAGGCCCTTCTTCCCCAGGTAAGCGACTCGAAAAGCCTCCAGATGTGCCGAATCGTCGATGGATTCGAGTTCTCGAAGGGCCTCTTCCTCGACTCTCAGCAGTTCATCAATCATGGGGCTGGACACTGCATCCCTCTGCGCCGGCAGATGCCCGGGCTATTAACGTGCTTCGTTAGCGCCCATCCGGAAATGGTATTCGGGCACTTGGGCGTTCCCCATTCAGAAAGGGGCCGCCTCCGGATGGAAACGGGTCATGCCCTGGCCATCTCGGCGATACGAGCGAATGCAGCGGGATCGTTCACCGCCATGTCCGCGAGTATCTTCCGGTCCAGCTCGATGCCCGCCTTTTGCATGGCCCCCATGAACCGGGAATAGCTCATGCCGTGTTCGCGTGCTGCGGCGTTGATCCGGGTGATCCAGAGCCTGCGAAATTCCCGTTTTCGGACCTTCCGGTCCCGGTAGGCATAGGCCCGGGATCGGTCCACGGCAACAGCGGCACTGCAGAAAAGCTTGCTGCTCGCTCCGCGGAACCCTTTGGCGGCTTTCAGCACCTTTTTTCGTCGTGCCCTGGAGGGCACGCTACGCTTTACTCTTGGCATGGTTCAAACCTCGCATGTCTCAACCGACCCCCTCCAGACCAGACGGGGTCACATATAAGGCAACATTCTCTTGATGCCCTTCATGTTCGCATCATCCACAAGCCCGGACTTTCTCAGTCCCCGCTTTCTCTTCGTGGTTTTCTTCGTCAGGATGTGGTTGGCGTTGGCCTTGTTCCTGACGACCTTTCCCGTGGCCGTGACCTTGAACCGCTTTGCGGCGCCACGGTTGCTTTTGATTTTCGGCATATCGTTCCTCCCATCGGTTCGTACGAATCAAAAACCCATCAGACCAGGCCGTGCGTTCGGGTGGACGGCAAAACCGTCTCGCCCGCGGAAAGAGCCACCAGGTCTCGGACATATGAATGCCCGTCCGAAAAAAGGAAGACGCCCGGCAGGAGTCTCCGGTCCAACGGCACTCTGATCTTGCGGTTACTTGGGTACGAGGACCATGGTGAGCCTCCACCCTTCACGTGTGGGGGCCTGCTCCACGGTGCCGAACTCCTCCACCTCTTCGGCCACCCGCTTCAGCAATGCGATGCCCTGATCCATATAGGCCATCTCACGCCCTCGGAACAGCACGGTCACCTTCACACGGTCCCGTTTTTCCAAGAACTTCTGAATGTTCTTGAGCTTGAATCCCAGGTCGTGCTCCTCGGTGCGAGGCCTCATCCGGATTTCCTTCAGTTGGATGGTCCGGCCTTTCTTCTTGGTTTCCTGGGTCTTCTTGCTCGCCTGGTACTTGAATTTCCCATAGTCCATGATCCGGCATACCGGCGGATCGGCATTCGGGGCGACCTCCACCAGGTCGAGACTTTCTTTCTTGGCAGTCTCCAGGGCCTCTTCGAGTGGGACGATCCCGGCCTGCTCACCGTCGGATCGAATCAACCGGACCGTCTTGGCTCGAATCCTCTGATTCACATTCGTCTGATTGGCTTTCTTGGCTATAGCGATGACCTCCTTTGTTCGGCCTCCTCCCGGATCAACTCCAGAAAGGCCTCAGGGCTCATGAACGAGAGGTTTTTTCCGCTTCGAAGCCGCGGGGTGACACCTCCCTCTTCCGACTCCTTATCCCCCACAATGAGCATGTAAGGGACCTTTTGAAGCTGTGCCTCCCGCACCTTCAGGCCCAGCTTCTCGTTTCGAAAATCCCCATCCACTCGTATCTCGGCAGCCTTCAGGGTCCGGAGTACGGATTCGGCGTGAGGAATGTTGCGGTCCGTCACGGTCATGATCACGGCCTGGACCGGCGCAAGCCACACAGGAAAGGCTCCGGCGTATTGCTCGATGAGTACGCCGATAAACCGTTCCATAGAGCCCAGGATGGTCCGGTGGATCATGACGGGCCGGCGTCGCTCTCCGTCCCGGTCCACGAACGTGAGATCAAACCGGTCGGGCAGAGTGAAGTCCACTTGAATGGTGGCGCACTGCCAGCTCCGGTCCAGAGCGTCCCGAAGTTTCACATCGATCTTGGGACCGTAGAACGCACCGTCTCCTTCGTTGAGCTGGCAAGGAAGACCCAGGTCGTCCACGGCCTTCTGAAGGGCGTTCGTCGCCCGCTCCCAGTCTTCGTCGGAGCCAATGGATTTTTCAGGCCTCGTGCTGAGTTCCAGATCGTAATCGAACCCGAATACCCGGACCATGAACTGGACCAGGTCCAGCACTCCCTTGATCTCCGCATCCAGTTGGTCGGGGGTGCAGAGGATGTGGGCGTCATCCTGGGTGAACTCCCGCACCCGCAGCAGGCCGTGAAGAACTCCCGAGCGTTCGTGACGGTGCACCACGCCCATCTCGAAGTACCGCTGCGGCAGGTCCCGGTAGCTCTTGATCCCGGTCTTGTAGATCAGCATATGGGAAAGGCAGTTCATGGGCTTGATGCCGTAACTCTGACCCTCGATCTCCGTGAAGTACATGTTCTCACGGTAGTTGTCGAAATGCCCCGATTTCTCCCAAAGGCTCGTCTTCAGGATCTCCGGTCCCCGGACGATCTGATAGTCGCGCTTGAGGTGTTCCCGGATCTCGAAGTCTTCGATCACGTGCCGCAGCATGGCACCCTTGGGGTGCCAGACCACCATACCCGCACCGATCTCTTCATGGGTGCTGAAAATCCCCAGTTCCTTTCCCAGGCGGACATGATCCCGCTTTCGGGCCTCCTCGAGTCGCTGAAGGTGTTTCTTGAGGGCCTTTTTGTCCTCAAACGCCACCCCGTAGATGCGACTCAACATGGGCCGCTTTTCATCCCCTCTCCAGTAGGCCCCGGCCGTCTTGGTTAGTTGAAAGGCCTTGATCCTGCCCGTGGACGGGATGTGCGGACCCCTGCAGAGATCCGTGAATCCACCCTGGGTGTAAAGCGAGACCCGATCCGCATCGATCCCCTCCAGAAGCTCTACCTTATAGCTCTCACCCTCCTTGCGGAACCTCTCCACGGCCTCCTGTCTGGAAATCTCCGTGCGGGTGAAGGGGAGGTCCAAGCTCACGATTTCTTCCATCTTGGCCTGGATTCGCGGAAGGTCTTCATCCTTGAAAGGTCGCTCGTAGTCGAAATCGTAATAGAAGCCGTGCTCAATGGACGGACCGATGGTCACCTTGACTCCGGGGAAAAGCTGCTTTACGGCCTCGGCCATAATATGGCTCGTGCTGTGCCGGACGATGTCCACCCCCTCTTCGGAGTCGATTCGTACAGGCGTGAGCACGGCGTCATCTTGAATGTGTGACGCGAGATCGCGCAATTCCCCGTTCACCCTCACCGCCACCATGCGGTCCAGCCCTTTGACCCCCAAATCCTCCAGGGCCTTGAAGGCGGTGACAGGGCTGCTCTCCTTCACCCGGGTCTCTCCATCGTTTAGTTTCACGTCGAACGCTGTCATCATTCCTACCGGCGTCAAAAAGAGAAGGCATCCAAGGTCACGAAGTGAACTCGCTCAGATGCCTTTGAAGTGTCTTCATTCAATTCGTCAACAATGCAGTCTGCGGCCCTTTCCGTGCCCGGGGGGCCATCGCTCCAGTCCCCGGACCCCGGTTCGCCCTCCAGGATCATCCATCGGCATCGGCACCATACTGACGCCTGGCGAGTACATGAAAAAACTGAACAAAAAACCCAAGCAAAGATTTTTTGCATAGAAACCGAAAAAAGTCAAGAAATAAGTTCCCGAATTTCCGTTGTTTCCGCCTCTTTCAAAACAGATGCTCCAAACATCCTCACACATCCGCAGCCGTGCAGACACGGGGCTGAAACGGGTGCCCCGCTCCATAGGAAAAAAGGCCGGTCTCAAGGACCGGCCTTACTCGGCTGAACTCGTGGTAGGCACGCTGGGATTTGAACCCAGGACCTCTACCGTGTCAGGGTAGCGCTCTCCCCCTGAGCTACGTGCCTTCATGAAACGCACCCACGCTACCAACGGCCACGAACCCTGTCAAGCCCTATTCTTCAGCCCTATTCTTCAACCGTGCCCCTTTCCCCCAAGAAGGGCCGTTCTTCCCTCCCGCATCACTCTAAGAATCACTGCAGAAACAGGCCAGTGACACGGATCATTGTCGCAGGGATGAGTTTTCTGTGCTCCCTCAGCCCATTCCTTCTTCCCCATGGGCTGCGGAGAGGCCGTGCCCATCACCTTCCCTGCTTCCCCATCATATACCATGTCGATTTCGATAGCGATCCCGATTTCGATTTGGATCGACCCCGCACACTTTTCATCCACGGGGATGGCCGGGATATGGGCCATGAGTGTCTGGGAAAATAAAAATGCCCCCGTGCCCCATAGGTCCGAGTCATTGCGAAAGCCGCGCAAGAGTGGTACATGAGGATCACTCCACAAACGTCCGCTTTCGGAGGAAACCGGTGATCGAGGATCTCATGCAGAACGGAAACGTCCTGGAGGCCGTGATGTTCGACCTGGACGGCACCCTGATCGACTCCGTTCCCACCTACTTCCGAATCGCGGAGGCCATGCTCCGGGAAGTGGGTCTTCCCCCGGCCCCCCGTCATGCCGTGGTCGCGGTGATCAAAGAGGGCCTGTCCGGATTTCACCGACTGATTCCCGACCATATGTCGGATCGAAGAGAAGAACTGATCAACGCCTGTATGCGGGTCGGCAGGGAGATCTCCCGCCGTCTCTACACGAGGGATACCGTACGCCTGATCCCGGGTGCAACATCCCTGTTCTCCCGTTTGACCGAGGCCGGCATTCGCATCGGCATCGTCACATCCTCTCACACGGCTTTTGTGGAAAGAAAACTCTCGCCCTTGAAGGAGGCCGGGATCGACGGGATGATCCACACGGTGGTCGCACTCGAGGACACGATGCAGCAAAAGCCGTCTCCCGAACCGATTATGGCGTGCCTAAAGCGGCTCGGAGTGAGCGGGAACCGATCGGTCTATGTGGGGGATGCCGACGTGGACATCACGGCGGGCCGAAGGGCCGGAACCCGGACAATCGGGGTACTGACCGGCGTGGACGACTACGAGACCCTCGCACGACACCTGCCGGACCTGATTGTAGACGGCATCGAAGACCTGGTGCGCCTGTTCTGAAGGTCACGGTGGCCTCATTTCTCTCCGTATTGCCCGGCCTTTTCCCGTTTTTCCCGCTCAAAGTCATGGGGGGATTCGGGAATGTCGCCTTGAATCAGGGATCGAAGATCCCGAACGCCGCGGTGGTCCCTTCCGAGCATCGCTTCGAGCGAATGGACCGCCCGCCCCAGGGTCCGGTCCAGGGAGCCCTGTACGCCCGCTCGAACCTCGTCCGGCAGTGCATCATACTGCTTCACCAGGTTGCCGATCCAGTTGTCGAGACAGCTCATATCCCGGTCTTGAACGGGATACACATACCCTTCCAGGGCTCCGGCCGATGATGCGAATTCATAGAGTTCCTTGTACACGTCCATTCCGGTCCTCCCGCCTGCACCTACCACCGCTCAACGCACGTGGGGCCCATCCGGGTCATCCCCTCTTCACCGCCCGTATGGCCGCCACTGTCACGAGATCTCCGTCCTTCAGCCCGAGGGTCTTCTTGAGACTGCAGGGCGCCAGGATCTCGATGATCCGCCGGTCGTGAATCCTCACGTCTTCTTCGGGCACAACCACCGCCGCGGGAACTCCATTGACCTCCACCCTCTTCACCCGGGCGGAGCAGAATGCCGGGTCATCCGGGACGAGTTCAAACTCCCACTCCTCCAGAAAGGACTCCAGGCGTTCGGCATCCTTGTCCACGATGCGGACGTTGAGTGTGCCGGGAAAAGGTTCATACCCCAACCGGCGGCGGCACTGCTCCAGGACCCAGTCCACGCGGGTGAAAAAGGCCCCTTTGCCTGCTCCGCTTTGAACCACGCCTTCGATGGATTCCCGTTCCGTGTCGTTCACCTTGTTCCGCCCCCGGCCCGCCCGATGGGGAGAGGTCATTGAACTCCCATCAAACCCGGCCCTGCCGGAGCCAACCCACCGGTGCCGCGATACGCATCACGTCCATCCCCGCTTTCGAAGTGCCGCAATCCGCATCGATCATGTCGCAACTTGAAGCATGTGATATCAACCTATGGATATATTTATATATTTTATTGAGCACAGCCCTTTCTTCAGGCCCAACCGATCCCTTCCGCATCACATCGGACTCTGAGGTGTGAGCTCCAGGATCGAACCACTCCCGGAAAATATACCTACATTTCAAAAGGTTGTAAAGAAATCCCCCGTTCCCGGCGGTTCGGCCCGGGTCTTGCTCTATGAAAGGTCAAACTGCAGGGCGGCACAGACCGCCAAGGAGGTACGCCATGAAGATGAAGACGCAGCAAGCCGTCAAGGGAGCGCAGCAGGCCGTGGTCTACGACATGACCAGCAACCTCTGCGTATGGAGCCGGGCCGGCGTGATCAAGCCCACGCCCTGCATGAATGCATATGACTGCCTGGGATGTCCGCTGGACCGTAAGCTCAAACAGGACATCGCCGAAGGCCGGCTCAAGGACGGAAGGGCTCTGGCCGGCTGGCAGGTCTCCAGGGATCTGCCCCATCGGGCCTCGGAACAGAAAAAGTGCCGTCATATGCTCTCCGGCCGGGTATCGGTCAAGTACTGTGTGAACGACTACGACTGCGAGCACTGTGCATACTACCGGATGATCGAGGATGCCGGGCTGGCCGAGCCCCTCAGTACGGTGGAGCAGACACTGGTCAGCGGATTTGCCATGGCCCGCAACTACTACTACCACGCCGGGCATTCCTGGGCTCGGGTGGAGTACGGCGGCCGTGTGCGTGTGGGTCTCGACGATTTCGCGTCCCGCCTGTTCGGGCCTCTGGACGCCCTCAAGCTGCCGGGGCTCGGGTCCACGGTGGGGCAAGGGGAACCGGGGTTCGGCATGGTACGCGGAGACCATGCCGCCGATTGCCTCAGCCCGGTGGAGGGTGTGGTCGTTGCCGTGAACCCCCGGACCGGGGGTAGCGGCCCCCTCTCCCTGGACGCCCCGTACGACGACGGGTGGCTCATGGTGATCGAGCCGGTGCGCATGCGGGGAAGCCTTCGAAACCTCTTTTTCGAAGACGAAAGCCTGGCCTGGATGGAGGACGAGACCCAGCGCCTGACCTCCATGATTTCGGATGAAACCGGGTATCCGCTCTCCTCCACGGGTGGTCGCGCCATTCCCGACATCCTCGGCGCCGTACCCGGCCTGGGCTGGGACCGGTGTAAAGACGCCTTTCTGCATACCTGATCTTCCAGGGCGGCCCTGCCGGGGCCGCCTCACACCGGAGTCGACGAAGGATCGAGTCTGCCCGGTGGGACTTTTTTCCGGGCCAGGAGGAGGCGAATTTCACACTCCGGGCAAAAGCCCATGGAGAGTTCGTCGATGTGCTCAGCACCCAGGGAAAAGCGCATGAGGCAGCCATCTTCCCGGCAGTGGGTGAGTCCCAGGACATGGGCGATTTCGTGAAGGGCGACTTTGGCCAAACGCTCATAGACACGGGCCGGGGCCGCGGACGTCCCGTCTTCATTCCCCTTCAGACGGTGAAGGGAGATGACGGCCGCATGCCCCTGGACCTGGGCCTCTCCCAGAACATAACTGAAGATGGGAAGACAGAGGTCACCACTCATGACCCCGAGCCTCAAGACGGCATTCGATGCCCCTGCCTCGAGCATGCCGAGGATGGGCAGGGCGTTGTATTGCCGGCGGGCCGGGATCACCGCAAAGTCCGGAGCCGGCTCCACAGGCAGCACATCGGCCGGAAGACCCATGATCGCCTGGAGGTTGGCGGCCACCACAGAGACGGCCACCCCGTCCACATCGCCCAAGGGGATGATCTCCACATGGCGAACTGAGGGATCGACAAAACGGCCTTCCACCGGAGCGTCGTCATCGGCGGGTGGGATATCTTGTTTCATGGATGAACGCCGCAGGCCGGGCACCCGAACATCAGCTCGACCTCTCCAGGCCCAACTTCTTCATTCGCCGCGCAAGGGTCCCCCGATGAATGCCGAGGTTCCGTGAGGTCTCGGAGATGTTCCATGCGCACTTCTGAAGGGTCTTCTCGATATGCCGGGCCTCCACCTGTTCCAGGGTCCCCTCCCACGGCGCCGTCTCCTCCCGAGGACGAAGAAACGTCAGGTCTTCGGCCTTGATGGTCCCGCTCCGGTTGACCACGACGGCGCGCTCCATGACATTTCGAAGTTCACGCACATTCCCCGGCCAGTCATAGCCCTCGATCAGGCGCAGGGCCTCCGCTGCGATCCCCTCCACCGGCCTGTTCATCTCATGGGCGAAGTGACGCAGGAAATGGTGGGCCAGAAGCGGGATGTCTTCTTCCCTCTTTCGAAGGGGAGGAACCAGGATGGAAATGACGTTGATGCGGTAGAAGAAATCGCTTCGAATGAGACCCTCCTCCACCAGGTCGGTCAGGTCCCGGTGGGTGGCGCAGATCAGCCGAAAATCACTCGTCACCTCGCGCTGCCCGCCCAGGCGCATAAAACGCTTTTCCTCCAGGGCTCGAAGCAGATTCACCTGCATGGGAAGGCCGATCTCGCCCACTTCATCCAGAAACAGCGTGCCCTGATTGGCCATCTCCAGGCGTCCGAGCCGGGTCTTGACCGCACCGGTAAAGGCCCCCCTCTCGTGTCCGAACAACTCACTTTCCAGGAGGTGCTCGGGAACGGCGCCGCAGTTCACGGCGATAAAGGGGCCGTAGGTCCGGAGGCTCCGCGCGTGAATCGCCCGAGCCACCAGTTCCTTACCCGTACCGGTCTCGCCGCTGATCAGGACCGGCGTATCGGTCTGGGCCACCTCCTCGATATGGGTGAAGACGTCCCGCATGGCATCGGAACGGCCGAGAAGGTCCTGGTACCCTCCCGTGTCCCACTCGGCAAGGCGTGCCTGCATGATGTGGTACTCATCCATGACCTCCTTCTGCTTGACCAGCTTGTCAATGAGCAGCATCAGGTGTTCCGGGTCGAAGGGCTTGAGCAGGTAGTCGGTGGCCCCCTGTTTCATGGCATCCACGGCCGATTCGATGGTCCCGTAGGCCGTGATCATGACGACCATCAACCGGGGATAGTCCTCCCGAATGCGCTTGAGCAGTTCATGGCCATCCATGCCGGGCATCTTGATGTCCACCAGGGCCAGGTCGCAGGGGCTGCGGGACAGCACCTCCAGTGCCTTGGGGCCGTTCGGGGCCAGGTCCACCCCGTGACCCGCCTTTTCCAGCCAGGCACCCAGGGACTCCCTCATGGCCTCCTCATCGTCCACCACCAGGATGCGGAACGCTCCCATCGCTCATTCCTCCCGTTCTTTCGGACCCTCCGGCAGGGTGATCCGGAAGGTGGTTCCTTTGCCTTTTTCGCTCCGGACCGTGATCTGTCCATGATGCTCCCGAATGATTCCATACACCATGGAGAGACCCAGGCCCACACCGTAGCCGTCCGCCTTGGTAGTAAAAAAGGGCTCGAAGATGCTGGAAAGGTGCTCGGGCGCGATGCCCACGCCCGTGTCTCCCACCTCGAGCCTGACCACACCCCGTTCCTGGTCCCTGCCTCCCCGAATCATCAGGTTTCCACCGTCGGGCATGGCCTCGATGGCATTGAAAATCAGGTTGATCAGGCACTGCTGAATCTGTGTGTAGTCGCCCCACACCTCCAGGGGTTCCTCGCGGATTCTCTTGCTCAGATGGATGTTGGAGAGTTCGAGTTTGTGTCGCGTGAGAGTGATGATGTCATCGAGCATGGCGCCCAGATCGATCATCTTGGGCTCCAACTTCTGTTGCCGGGAAAACGACAGGAGGTTGCTGACGATTTTACCGCAACGCTGGGCCTCCCGAAGGCTCAGGTCCAGATATCGCACGAACTGGGTAATCTGTTCCGGCGAAGGAACTCCCTCGCGGAACGCGTCGCGAATCAGCTTGGTGAAATTGATGATCGAGGAAATGGGGTTGTTGATCTCATGGGCCACGGAAGCGACCATCTTCCCCAGTGCGATGAGTTTGTCCTCCTGGACCAGCCCGGCCAGGTCTTTCTTGAGGGACTGGGTCCGACGCTCCACCTCGTGATTCAAATCCGAGGTGATATCCCGTATAAATTCGACTACTTCAACCACTTTCCCCGCTTTGTTGAACAGGGGAAACGTGGTGACGTCGCAGAAGGTGGATTCCCCGTCGCCGAATATATGCTCGTGAATCGCGTGGGCGGTCAGCCCGGTTTCCAGGGTCTCCTTCATGGGGCACGGAGCTTCCGGCGCGGAACAGGGACCGACCTGCCGGTGGGTCACCTGGAAGCAGTACCGGCCCAGGGCCTCCTCTTCGCTCAGTCCCGCCATTCTGGCCCCGGCCTTGTTGATCCACTGAATGCGGTAATTCGTGTCCAGGACCATGGCCCCCACGATGGTGGCCTGGGCCACGGCGCGAACAAAGGACTTGCTGCGATGGATCTCATCGGCCTGCTCCTCCACCCGCCTTCCGGCTGTGAGAATGTCGTGTACGATCTCCTGAAAAAGGACCGCGGCAGGATAGGGGAGAACCGGAATGTGCGACGGCGCTGCGCCGGAGATCGCCGTGCACAGGTTCCTGTCGCCCGTGAGATTGATGACTAGATCCACTCCGGGCAGCTTAAACAGCCGGGTGTAATCCGACGTGGTAAACACCCCGGACTCGCGGGCGTGACAAAACCCCGGCGCCTTCGAATCGATATCCGCCACACCGACGATCCGGGCCTTGAAGGCCCGATTCGGTTCGCCGGATTCCAGCACCTGCAAAAGGGAAAGGCAACGGCGTCCACCCCCGATCACGGCAATCCCGAGATCGGAAGACGAATCCGGAGTTCGGGTCTGGGGATCGTGTCCCATATCACCCCTCTACGATTTGGTCTGGATGCCTGCAAAACCGAAAAGGATGGACCCCTTTACTCCCCGCTGCCTTCCCCCATCATCTTGAACCAGGCATGGATGTAGTGGAGCCCGGAGGTGATGGTGGCCACCGCGGTCATGGGAAACAACCAGACAAGAATCGACTCGGAGATGTCCGCATACTCCGCAGCCAACACGCTGATCACCGTGATGAACTGCAGGCAGGTGGTGATTTTGCTGACGAATGACGGGCGAATCTGGATATCCATGCGGTAGATGACGATTACGATGACGCCCAGGGAGATCAAGACATCCCGGCTGAGGACGGTGACGGCGAGCCAAATGGGAATGGAGCCCATAAACGAGAGGACCACGTAGGTGGAAACCAGGATAAGCTTATCCGCGATAGGATCAAGATAGGCGCCCAGGATGCTCTTCTGGCGGAGAACGCGGGCCAGAAATCCATCCAGGCCGTCACTCACGCCGCAGGCGATAAACATGATCAACGCGGCCCCGAACTGCCGGTTCAGGAGGTAGATGATGAAAATCGGCGTGAGGATGATCCTCAACGTTGTAATCAGGTTGGGTATGGTCATGGCCGATCAGAGCGGCGTCACCAGAATTTCGCCATCCTCCGTCTGCTGGGCTTGAACCGGAAAGGGAAGTTCCGGCCCGTTCAGTAAGGCCTCCATAAAGGCATCGGGGCCGTTGCCATAGGCCACGGAAAAGGTGACCGTATCCCCCTTGAATCGGGTCTGTGTCACGGACTCCACACCGGGGATGTTTTCCGTGAGAAACCGGGTGAACTGACGGAGTTGCGCGAAGCCCTCCACGCCGCTCAGGGTGAGAACGAGACGGTCCGCCGGGACCTCAACGCGCCGGACGGCCTCCCGAATATCCGGAGCAAGCCGAGCGCTCAGATCCCGGGCGGCCCGCTCGATCCCCTCGCGGATCCGATCCTCGCCTTGCAGGCCGGAGTCCAGTGCGCCCTGGGCCCCCTGTTCGGATACCATGGTCCCCGTCGCCACATCCACCGCCCGCAGGTGTATGGATACCATGGAGTCGCTCAAGACACCCGACCCCAGGACCACCACATCGGCCGAGCACAAACGGCCCCACGCGGCCGCGTCTTTTATGGTCAGGTCGTGACGCCTGAGGTTCTCCGATCCTTCTCCCTCGGGTGCATTCAAGGTCCGGCTCGCCTGAGTAAACCCCTTGGCCTCGAAAGCGCGTTTCAACCCCAGCTCGAGCGGGAGAAGACCCTCCTCTACTGCAGGGTCTTTCCACCAGTACGCAGGCGCTTCGTCACCGGAGCGGCGCTGGCTCACCAGGAAGAGGACCCTGATCGGCTGGCCCTCCTCACGCAAAAAGCCGTTTTCGTCAAGAATCCTCTCCAGGGTCTTCTCATTCACCCGAAGTCGAACCAGTACCCGGTAGCGGCCCCCGATCTCCTCTTCGGAGAGGATATGGTAGTTGGCGATCTCATCGCGCGCCGCCGGGACCAGTTCCTGAATGAATCTCGCAAACTGATCGGCCACGGCCTTGCCGCCCAAGAGCCTCAACAGGTGGGCTTCCACACCCCTCTCCAGGGCATCGGAAAGGGCCTGACGCCGGGCTTCGGCCACGTTCTCTCCCTTGGAAGCGACCTCTCCAATGGCGAGAACGCCGCCCGGGTCTTCACCGTCCGGAGTCCTTCCGAAGACGGACCCGGTCGGTGCCGACCACAGGGACATGATGAAAACCGCTCCACAGACGCCGATACGGGCGAGTCGCTGATGTCGTTTCATTTTCTTTCCTGTGTTGAACCGTCGGGAGTATTTGTCCACTGGGGAACCCGCTGCAGCGGACTCCAGGAATGCGCCGTCGTTCTCTTCAAGAAACGCGAGGCCCCTTTGTCGCGCGACGCTGCCTCCCCGCACGACCCGCGCAGTGCCTCGCCGCGGGTTACTGCGACTTCAGGAGTTCCTTGAGACGATGAATACTGCGAACAGACTCGAGACCGGTCATGGGCGCATCCGGCCGGAATCGACCCTCCCGTCCTTCCATGAGACCGAGACCGGAGCATGCGGCCACGGCTCGAAGGTGGGGACTGGACAGGGGCACGTCCTCGAAAGGAGACAATGGCGTTCCCGACGTCTCCAACACCCCGTCCCCTACGACCCGAGTCAAAATATCGGCAAGGGCTGCGGCAAACCAACCACGGGGCATGGGATCATCCGGCAGAAACGTGGTGTTTTCGGCAGGCACGAACCCGTCGATCTGCAGGAGCAGGACCGTCTGAATATCGGCCTCCAGAGGATGCCCCACCGGCCCCTCAGGCCGCGACTGCCCGGTTGCGGAGCCGGAGCCCTTGGATTTTTCGGCCCCCAGGACCTTGGCCAGAGGGAGTTCCCGCACGAGCAGCCCCGCGGCTTCAGCCCGGGCCACCCTCTCCACAAAGACCAATCCCCGGGCAAAATCCGTTTCCAGGGAAAGACCCTCCATATCCCGCACCAGGTTCAGGTGGTGGGACGCCTCTGCGAAAAAGTCGTCTGTCAGGGAAACGGCCTCACCGAGGCCCTCCTCCCGGGACCCACGACCCAAACCCAGTTTGAAAGCAGATCCCGTATGGTAGTACGCGTTCAGAAATCCAATGATATAGGATCGGGCCAGATCGGCCGCTTCTTCGCCTGCCGAAGGCCGCCTCCAGCCCTTTCGATCCCGAGAGACCCACCGGATCCGTGCGAATTCCTCTTGAAGGGGATGGCCCAAGTCCTTGAGAGTCGTGTATCGAAGGGCCAGGTGGACCGCGTCGAACGCCCCGCCGAAATCCCGGCGAATTCCGCGGGCAAGGGCGTCTCCCCGGTGGGCCGAGGCGCATCGCGGATCCAGTTTGAGTGCAATTCTGAATTCCCGCTCCGCCGCGTCCAGACGCCCTTTTTGCATCAATTTCAGTCCATTGGCCACATGATGGTCCGGAGAACCCAGCACGCGCTCGGGAAGAGGGGGATGCGCGGCGCATCCCAGTGCAAGGCACAGCGCCAGTAGGCAACCGGCCCAGGCGACCGGCCCCGGGGCCCAACACCTCATGGGTATTCGGTTTCTCATGGTCTCCTTTTCTGTTGGACCGGAGGCCCCTTCAGGCAGGCCTTGTACAGCACCATCAGAAGGATCACATCACCCGACGGATGAAATATGATCCGATAAAACGTCCGCGGGGTCAAGGAGAACGGGAAAAGAAGGCCTCCGCTTCCCGCAACATACGGTCACGCTCTTCCCCGGTGCGCCAGGCATAGTCCCCTTCGCCTCTGAACCAGGTGAACTGGCGTTTGGCGTACCGACGGGTGTCGATCCGAATCCGTTGAACGGTCTCTTCATGGCCCCATTCACCCCGAAGACACATGACGGCATGCCGGTACCCGATGGCCCGCATGGGTTTGAGGTTCTCGGAATACCCGCGGTCCAGTAGTGTCCGGGTCTCATCCAGAAGACCCTCTTCCATCATGCGCCGACTCCTGTGATGAATCCGCTCGTAGAGCCCTTCCCGGTCCATGTAAAGGCAGATCTTCAGCGCGTCAAACGCTTCTTCACGGAATCGATGCCCTCGGGCCATGGAGGAAAACGGGCGCCCTGTGAGTTCGATCACCTCAAGGGCCCGAATGACGCGTACCTGGTCATTGGGGTGAATCCGTTCGGATGCTGCGGGATCCAGGCGGCGAAGACGGTCGTGCATGGCGGCGCCACCCCCTTTCTCCCACTCTTTTCGAAGCCTGGAGCGGAGTTCCGGAGACGCCTCGGGGCACTGAAAGAGCCCTCCGAGCAAGGCGCGTATGTAGAGGCCGGTCCCCCCCACCACCAGGCAGGGCGAACCCTTTCGGGCCAGCTGTTCAATGACCGGAATGGCGATGGATCGAAATCGCGCCGCATTGAAAGGCTCATCCGGATCCGCTACATCAAAGAGGTGATGGGGGACTCCTCTCATCTCCTCACGGGTGGGTTTAGCCGTCCCCACATTCATGCCCCGGAAGACCTGCATGGAGTCGGCGTTCACAATCTCGCCGCCCAGGTTCAATGCGAGTTCCACCGCCAGGGACGATTTCCCCGTGGCCGTGGGCCCGGCGATCACCAGAATACGTGATCGTTCCTCACTCATGGGTCTTATACCGTGCGCTTGAACATCCGTTCCAGCTCGGCCCAGGAAATCCGTCGGGAAACCGGGCGTCCGTGTGGACAATTGGTGGGAAGGTCGGCGTTCTCAAGTTCTTCCAGCAGGGAGGTCATCTCCCGCTCGGAAAGCGACTTGCCCGCACGCACAGAACCGTGGCAGGCCATCACGGCGAGGATGTCATCCATGCCGCTCCTTCCATTGGATCCTCCGCCGCTCTCGGTCAAACAGGCGAGCACCTCTCGCAGAAACGCCTCCGGATCCGCGTCCACAAGCACGGCTGGGACCGTTCGAAGGAGGACGGTGGTCCCGCCGAAGGGCTCGATTTCGAGACCGAGACGGGCCAATGTATCGGCGTTCTCCTCCAGAACGGCAGCCTCCCGGGCGGTCAGCTCAAAGCGCTTGGGCAATAAAAAGGGTTGAATCGGGATGGAACCGTTTGAAAGCGTCTTGGCAAGGGACTCGAAGACAATACGCTCATGAGCCGCGTGCTGATCCACGATGAGCAGGCCGTCCACTGTCTGGCAGAGGATATAGGTGTCCTTGAGCTGTCCGATGACCGCCCATGACCGATGCGGAAACATTTCCTGCTCGGTGACCGCCCGGATCGGATCCCCGGCGGGAACCGGAATGGGGGCGGGTTCATAGGTCCAGGCGGTCTCCGCCGTGCCCGATGCCCGGAAAAACGGCTCCCGGGGAGGTCTTTCCGATCCGGATGGGTTTAGAAAAGGGCTCTCCGTGACACCGCCGCCCGAGCCATACAGGCCCTGATCCACGGCCGCGGCCACGGCCTGGTAGACCCGCCGCCCATCGTGGAAACGGACTTCCTGCTTGGTGGGGTGCACGTTGATGTCCACCAGGGCCGGATCCAGGTCCAGAAACACCACCGCCTGGGGGTATCGTCCTTTCATCAGACGCTGCCCGTACCCCTCCATCACGGCATGGGTGAGGACTCTGTCCCGAACACTCCTCCCGTTGACGTAGAACAGGATACGGTCCCCCCTGGACCGGGCCATATGTGAAGGAGCCAGATGGGCCCGGACCGTTACCGGCCCCGCAGCCCGTTCAGCGGTCTTCATGCCCCCTGCGGTCTCTCGGCCCAGTAGCATGGCGAGACGCTCCACCTCGCTCTCCGCGGCGGGATAGTGAAGCAGGGTCCTCTCTCCTTCCAGAAGACGGAAGGTCACCCCGGTGAATGGAACCGCAATTCGGGAAACGGTCTCCAGGATGTGATACGATTCGGTCTTGGGCGTCTTGAGGAACTTTCGTCGTGCCGGCGTGTTGAAAAAGAGGTCCCGGACCGAGACAACGGTCCCTACGCGCGCCCCGACCTCCTCGATGGAGACCAGCCGGCCGCCATCCACCCGAATCCGGTTTCCGGCCACGCTCTCCGCCGTGCGCGAGGTCATCTCCAGGCGGGAAATCGAGGCGATGCTCGGAATGGCCTCCCCCCGAAACCCCAGGGTCCCGATGGAAAAGAGGTCATCGAGTTCCCTGACCTTGCTGGTGGCGTGACGCTCCACGCAGAGCAGGAGGTCATCCCGGTCCATGCCCTGCCCGTTGTCGCTGACACGGAGGAGCCTTCGGCCTCCGGACTCCATTCGAATCTCAATACGGTCCGCACCCGCATCCAGACTGTTGTCCAGGAGTTCCCTGACCACCGAGGCCGGCCGCTCCACCACCTCTCCTGCGGCGATCTGTGTGGCCACCTCTTCGGAAAGGATTCGAATGCGGCTCATGCTCTCATCCCCGGACATTGCGGGACGGACCCCGGGCGCACAGTCCGGATCGTGATTCCGGCTCCGGCCGCGACAGGCCGTCACACCTCAAGGAGTTCTTCGTCCACGAGGAACAGGGGTTTCACTGAGTCCCGTTCCGGTTGGAGCCAGCGGTTGAGAAACCGCTGGCGCCCCGCAACGAGCAGGTTTTCCGCACCGATGGGATCGAAGGAGAGGCATGGAGACGACGTCGGATGGGTGAGCAGATCACGGACAAGACGGAAGGAGAGCCCCAGAGTAAAGCTGAGATATTCGGCCGAAATCCGGTATCGAACCCCCCTCTCAAACAGCATGGGCGCAGGGGATGCATAGAGGTAATCCGTGAATTTCACGGACTGGGTGTAGATCCTCCTTCGTGTCTTCAGTCCGTGCCTTCTCTTTCCGACCGCGGACTTGAGCATCTCGTCGCAACCGAGATGCTCCATGGTGAGGACCTCCCTGGCGAGCCTCATATACATGGGCCCGACGAGATAGTCGGCCCGTGCCTCCCAGTACAGATGCCCCATGCGCTTCCACGTGGAGGCCAGATGAATCAGATTGGGGACAAAGTAGTTATGGGCTACCACGTCTGCGGCCAAATGGGAGAGGAAACCGTATGCATAGCTGGCCTCCCGGTTGTCACCGGCATCGGCGAGACAACGAAAACCGGTCTCCCAGTTATGGGAGTGACCGGATTTCTGTTTCTGGCCCTTGCCCACAAAAAAGTCCGCTGACAGGCTGCCATACAGGTATTCGAGGGGATGGGCCTGAATGATCGCGGCGATGCCCGGAAGAATGGAAGAGGCCTGCTCCAGGATGCTGCATGAGATCACCGTGTGAACGGCCGCCCCCCAGGCCCAGGCACCGGAGGAAAAAACGGCATCCAGCCCTAAAAGTCCGGTTAATAGTGCAATAATGGTGATTCCCTTGGTTTTTCGATCCATGCCTTCAGAAATTCGGCTTGTTTTCATAATAGGTTAAAATGTCTCCACTGCGATCGAATCAGAACGACCACTGGGTTCAAGGATAATCATCCCGCCTTCGGTTTTCAATGACCTCGCAGCGTAACCACGCGAATCGCGGGGCCGTCGAGCCGACAAAACGGAAAGGGAACGGGTCACATGCTGTCTGAAATGGAGACCGTGCGGTCCCCCAGCATGTTCACGTAACTGCCCAGTTCGTTGTCGTACCAACCGTAGACCACGGCCTGGGTAATGGCGATTCTCAGGTCGCCGCCGACCTCCATTCCCGGAGAAAGCCGGCAGAATCGTTCGATGTTCACCTTCAGTTCGGCAGATCGGGTGTGGGTTTCATGCCCCTCGATGACCGCTGCTGCCCGCGGAAGCCCGATGATATCCGAGGAAACGTTCTGTTCTTCCGTATACTGAAGATAACCACGTTGATCATGTTCGGAGGCCTTGCGATACATCTCGTTGATATCTTCCCGTCGAATCCAGGGGCCGGAGACTTCTTCCTGAAGGTTCACCACCAGGATGACGAGGGATCCCGTGGACGTGGGTATCCGGACCGACTCGGCGATGAAACCGATGTCCTTCATCTCGGGAATGACCAGGCCCAGGGTCTTGGCCGCCCCGGTGGAGGTCAGGATGATGTTGTTCATCACACCCCGGTTCTTTCGAAGGTCCGTTTCATCCGGACCGGGCATCCGGTCCAGGACCTCCTGTGAAGAGGTCACGGCGTGCACCGTGGACATGGACGCGGTCAGAATGCGGTCCGCGCCGAACCGGTTGATCAGGGGATGCATCATGTGTGCCAGACAGGTGGTGGTGCAGGAGGCGTTGGACACGATCCGGTGACGCCGGGGATCGTAATCGTCTTCGTTCACGCCCATGACCGTGGTGACCGCGTCGTCGGGCATGGAAAGGGCCTTGTCCTTGATCTTGAACGGGGCCGAGACCACCACCTTGTCCGCTCCCGCCTCCAGATGTCCTCGGGCCGAGCCATGGGGTGCATCCGCGGGAAGCGTGGGGTCGAGAAAGGCCCCGGTGGTGTCCACCACCAGGCCTACGCCGTGGTCCTTCCAACCGATCTCGCGGGGATTTCGCGTATCCCGAAGGAAGCGAACCCACAGGCCGTCGATGCGCATGGACCCGCCCGTCTCATCCAGGTCCGTAATGACACGCTCTCCACGGTGGCCGTAAAGGTATCCGTGGAGCGGTCCGTAGGTGCTGTCCCGTTCGATATAGTGGGCCAGGTCTTCCAGGGAACGGCCGACCTTCCTGCCCACATTGACCACGATCCCGGAGTAGCGTTTTCGGGCCACGTGGTGCCACAGGGTGAGTTTGCCGATGCGCCCCAGCCCGTTGATGCCCAGCGTGCCTGCCTTGCCGTCCCGTGCCGTCATGGTTTCCTCCTCATACATCCGGTAGGATGTCCAGCATCCCTACATACACGCTCCCGTCCCGGCCGTCAATGCTCACCCATTCTCCCGCCGCCAGCCGGAATGAACCCATAGAGCAGAAACTATCTTTTTCGTTGCATATCAGGTCACTCATCCCCACCACACAGGTCTTTCCGAGTCCATAGGCCACAATGGCCGCATGACTCGTCGCACCTCCGCGTGCCGTGAGCAGGCCGTCGGATGCATGGATTTCCTCGATATCTTCCGGCACCGTATCTCCTCGGATCAGGATCAGGGGCGTGGCCGGTTCCTTTTTTCTCCACGCCTGAATCTCATCCAGGTTGTATACCGCCCGCCCCGCCATGGCTCCGCCGCCGGCGCCCACTCCCCGGCCCATCAGACGCGCATTCGCCCGGCTGTCCGGGGCGAAACGGGGAATCTTGTCCGCACGAAGGAGGTGCAGGTTTCGGGTCTGAAGGACATACAGGTCCTTTTTTTCGGGCCCTTCGAAGGTGAACTCCATATCCTGTGGACCCCATCCCCGATGGACCATCAGGTCCTCGATCCAATCCATGAGGCCCTCGAAGACCTGGGGAAACATCTCTTCCAGGGAGGACTGATCCTCCCGCTGCTCCAGCTCCGCCTGCCTTCGGGTCAGCGGGAGCGTGTTCACGATACCGGAGACCATATCCTCGCCCTGGTTGCCCGTGGTAAAGTCTCCCCAGGGCTGTGGCTCCTCCCCCGGCCATCGGGAGCTGTGGGTGAACAGGACCCCTGCCCCGGCCTGGGAGGAGAGGTTCCCGTATACCATCTGTTGAACCGTCACGGCCGTTCCCCACTGGTCGGAAATCCCGAGTATCCGCCGGTAACCGGCTGCCCGGGTTCGGTTCCAGGATGCCATGACCTTCCAGATGACCGCAAAAAGCTGCTCCCGAAGATCGTCTTCCGGTTCCACACCTTGAGCGCCAAGCAGTTCCCGGTAGGCCACCGCCAGGGCCTCCATCTGATCCGCGCGAAGAAGTGCCTTTCGGGTCACCCGGGCCCGCTCCTTGTGGGCATGAATCAGGTCATCGAACGCGTTTCGGTCCATTCCGAAGGCCATGCCGTAGGACTGGAGAAAACGCCGGTAACAATCCCATGCAAACCAGGCGTTCCCGCTTTTCGCGGCCATGCCGCGAACGATCTCCTCGTTGATCCCCACGTTGAGGACCGTCTCCATCATGCCGGGCTGGCTCATGGCCGCGCCGCTCCGGACCGAGAGGAGGAGCGGATGTTGCGGACTCCCATACCTTCTGCCCGTGATTTCTTCGAGTCGAACCATCTCTTCGTCGATCCGGTTACGAAGGACCTCATTTGCCGGCGGATAGGCCTGAATCACGTCCCGGCATCGAAAGACCTCCGTGGTCACGACGAAACCCGGGGGCACGGGGAAGCCGTACTCCCGAAGCCGGACCAGATTCATGGCCTTGCTGCCGAGATAAATGGGATCGGCCACATGGCTTCGTACGGGGTGGATGGGGCTGACGGCCTTTTCCGGATCAAAGTCCAGCAGGGCGCGAAGGCTCTCCTCCGGGAGTTTCCGCGCCTCTCTCGACAGGGTCTTCGCGATTCTACTCACCAGGACATCCAGTGACTGGAGCCCCGGAGTCGAGGCGATCCGTTCCCTCAGAAAGATCTCCAGGACGCGGTGAGCCGGAGCACGCCCTCCGTCGGGCGTCCCCTCGGAGGGGCGGTATCGGGTGAGGATGTCTTCGGGGGAGAGTCTTTCCACAATGGCCGAGACATGGTGCGCGTAGGTATTGGAGAACGCATCCTCCACGATGCCTCGGACGGCCTCTTCCATCCCGCGAAACAGGTCCACAAACTGGCCGAAGGCGAAACCGCGGACCGCCAGGGCCCGCTCCAGGAGCAGGAGGTGATCCTCCAGTTCCCTGGAATGGATGCCGTCCAGGGCCAGGGCACGCTGAATGAGTTTCAGATCGTCGATGGCACGGGCCATGGCGGACCAGGTCACCAGACCCATGTCCGACGCAGTCGCCAGGTCCTCGAGGAGGCTGTTGACCAGGATCTCCAGGCGCAGGGTGAGCCCGAGGGCATCGAATTTGGCCTCGTGATAGGTCCCGTACACCGACGGGATGTCCGCGGCGATGTGCCGCTTGTGGTAGATGTCTTCCCGAACCTCGTAGGCCTCCGGCGAGAGGATGATGTCCCGAAGCCTTTCCATGTAGTCCAGGAGACCCGATATTTTCCGGTGTGGATCCGGCTCGGAGAGGGCCTTTTCCAGGGCATTCGGGTCCGGAAACGTCCCGCGCGGGACCTGATCCAAATAACGTCTCAGACTGACCGTGCCCAACCGGTACTTCTGGTGGAGAAGCTGGTAGACCTCGGCGGCCAGTTCCAGACGATGGGTGTCCGTGTCCGCGACCCCATCGAGTCCATCGGCCGTCTTGCGGACCTCCTCGTTGTCGAGGGCCAGGAGATCCTCGATTCCGGAAAGCCGCCCCATTTCTTCCAGGCGCACGAGAATCCGATGAATGCCTTCTGGAAACCCTCTGCCGTCCTCCAGATGCGTGACCATATTCGAAGGCACATAAGGCCTGAGCGGTTCACTGCTGCCGGTCCACCAGTACGACAACACCCCTTCCACGAGCCCCACGATCCGGTTACTGCTTTCCACATGGGACTGTTTGCGAAGGAAATGGACCAGGGCGTCCTCCCGGCCAAGGAGTTCATCCAATTGAGTGGTGGCGTCGCGAAGACGCCCCTCGGCACCGATTTCGTTGAAATAGGTGGGAAGGAGCCTGGCCATCTGTTTGACCTGATGATAGACGGGATGGATGTCGCTTTGCAGGAACGAGGTGATATCGCGCGGGAAAAGATCCACATCCCGAATGAACACCCCTTCCAGGGCCAGGTGGATGGTCAGGCATGAGAGGAGTTTCCTGAAGGCCCGGGGATCCAGCGCGATGAGTTCCATGAAGATGCGTATATTCTGCAGGTGGGCTGTATTTTCCCGGCTCAGATAGGCGTCCCCGATCACTCCGAGGTCCGGCCCCTGAAAACCGAGGGTTGACGCGTTTTCCACAAATCGCAGAATAAGCCTCTTGCGGCCGGTGGCCACCACGGCCTTTCCGATCTGAAGCAGGCTGTTGAGGGCCGTGGACGGATAGCTCCGAATACTCCGCCGAAGGACCGAAAAGGCCGTTTGAAGGGCCTGCCTGGCCCCCTCGGGCGTCTCCCGTTCCAGCAATCCCGACATGGTCCGGTGCATTTCTCGGAGGGTGGTCTCCCAGAGGGAGGAGAGACCTTCCACGTCCATGATACGAAAGAGAATGAGGAGCTTCCACCTCTCATCCTCTCCGGAGGCATGGCCCATCCGCCCCAATCGGCCCGGGAGGTCTTCATAGGCGTGGACCACGGATCGAAACCGCGGCAGCCCGATGAGCGCTTCGCAGAGTCCGCGGGAGTCCGGGTCCCCCTCTTCCAAACGCTTTACGGCCCGAAGGGCTTCTTGAATCGTCGTATGGGAGACCGGACGAAAGACCTCCTCCAGTCCCTCCCGATCTCCCTCTTCGATGCCTGCCCGGGAGAAAAACCAGATCCGGGGATCCTCCTCGCCGAGCCAGGTGCTGTAGGAACTCCGCAGGGCCCGGACCAGGAGGCGGTTGACGGGAAGAAACCCCGTCTCCTCGGATCGCCTTTGGAGAAGGTCGGCGGCCAGCCCGGCCGCGTCGTAATAGCTTCGAACCACGAACTGAAACAGGTCCTCTTCCAGACAGGAAAGCCGATCCAATGCCTCATTTACGGCGGGAAAGAGGGCCGGGAGCGCCTCCCCGGACTCTTTGATCACTTTTCGGAGATAGAAGAGCAGATTGTCGACGGCATCCTTCTTGACCTCCTTCCGGACGGTCTCCATGGAGGCCTCGAGCCAGATGTCCACATAAAGTCCCAGCCCCACCCCTCCCTTGGGATGGACTCGAAGGAGGTGGAATGTGTCCACCGCCACCTTTCGGGCCTCCTGCACCACAAAGGCCCAGTTTCGGTATGGATGGCAGACTTCACGGAGAAACGCGTCGAGTGTCTCCAGGAGCCCGGTGTACCCGGCCGTGATCTCGCGAAGCGGATCGTAGCGCTCGCTCACACTCACGTCCACCCGCGTGCAAGCCATGTTCACTTCCAAGGCCTTGGATTTCACCGGTTCGTCTCTCCTTTCCCTTCTCTTTACCCCAATGGCCTGAACCCACGGATCGAGCAATGTCTTTTATATCAGGATCACCGGCCCCCAACAAGTCACGCCCTCCATGCCTGCAAAGGCCCTCACCCCGTGATGGTCCTACGTCGAATCCGGATCGCGCTATACCGCGCAAGGCTTTTTCATGCATACGGAAAGGAAAAGCAAAGCTATCGAAAAAATCCGTTTGGGTGATCAAAAAACACTATTGGATTGGAAAGGGTTTCATGATACCTTTTCAAGGCAATTCAGTTCTTGATCAGGGCATGCCAGTAGACCGGCAATCACTAGAAAAGATGGACGGCTTCATATACATCCGCCCGGCCGCCGCTGGGGAGGTTACAACCGATTGCACGTATCCGTGCAGATCTACGGCTCCCGGGCTTGTTACGACTCCATCACGATTCATCGGGCCTCAAATCATCATGATCCTTGTTGCGCTGCAAGGTTTCATGGCCGGGCCCAAGACCCATGGCCCATTCGGGCCCCGGGGAGGATTCGCATGAAGGATCAGAACCCGATTGAAATCAGGAGGGGAGATGGTCATCGGGCGCGACTGAGGGACAAATTTGTTCAAGGGGGCATCGAACGGTTCTCCGACGAGGAGGTAATTGAGTTTCTCCTCTCCCTCGGGACTCCCCGCAAGGACGTCAAACTCCCCGCGCGCGAGGCCCTCAAGCGCTTCGAATCGCTTTCCGGAGTCCTCTCCGCCCCACTGAGCGATCTGATTCAGATCCGGGGAGTTGGAGAACGGAATGCCCTCTACCTCCACCTGGTCCATCAGGTGGCGGCCAGGTACCTGAGGGACCGGGCCAAAAATCGGCCCTTTTTCGGTTCGTCCCGTGCCGTCTTCGACTTCCTCTTTCACACCATGCGGGACCTCAAGCGGGAGGTGTTCAAGGTCCTCCTGCTCAACCGGAAGAACGCCCTGATCTCGGACCATGACCTGTTTTTCGGCAGTCTCACGGGCAGTGCCGTCTATCCCCGGGAGGTCATGACCCTGGCCCTCGAACACCGAGCCGCCGGGCTGGTCTTCGTGCACAATCACCCCTCGGGAGATCCTCAGCCCTCGCCCCAGGACAGGCGGCTCACCAAAGAGCTGGTCTGGGCGGCAGGCCTCCTTTCCATTCAAGTGCTGGATCACGTGGTCATCGGTCACAACACCTATTACAGCTTTGCAGACCAGGGACTCATCAAGACGTACACGGACGAGTTTGAACGGCAGCTTCGGCAGGCCGATGGCGCTTGACACCCCGTTATAAATCGAGGAAAACCTTCCGTGTGTGCGAGAGTGGCGGAACCGGCAGACGCGCTGGATTTAGGAAATAACAATTTGGCTTTTTTGTATTAATTTTTTTGTTTTATTTGTGTTTTTTAGAGAACCATTTTCCGAACAAATGACAGGCAATTTTCACGATTTTTTCACACCTACACGCACTGGACTTTTAGTATTATTAGAGTGTTAGTTGTCCGCCACTTCAATTCAAACCCCTAAACGTCCTGACCTGGATATTCTACTGGGGGAAGACCTACGACCTTCTTGATACTATCTTTCCATTTGATCTTCGGATTGTCCTTATGCCGTGAATACAGATTTATTATTATTTCATCGGTCTGTCCCTGGCGTATTCGATTGATTTCGTCCTTCATGCCCGGCTCTCTCGCAAGAATCTGTCCCGTATAACTCATTTTGCCAATCCAAATGGCGTCCGTCACGTGCGGAAGCAGCTCTTTAAGCATACCGTCGATATTTGCTGAATCCAACATAGGCTCCACGCTGACCGAAGTTTCAAAACCGTTGGTGAATGCGTATTCCAGCGCCTGCTTCCTCTCCGCATAATTTGGAGCGTTCGGCTCCCATATGGATAAAATATGGTCGTCATTAGCGGTAATGGTGAATCGAAACAGAATTTGTTTCTTGTGGCCTTCGAAGTCCTCGCAAATCTTCTTGATAAGGTCGAAATGCGGTTTAGAAACTATTAGGACTTCACTTCCACTCTTCAGAATTTTTCCTAATACGGTCATACAAGCATCAAAATTTGAGGGGGTAATATCATGGGAAGACGGGAACATTGTTCGCTGCTTGGACTTGTTGAAATTTTTATCTACAGACTTTTTATTGATGCGCTCGTTTGTCCATTCATCCCATTGCGATCTTTTGTATCTCACCGCCATCAGGCGACTGTAGCAGTAGAAACAACCATGGGAACAACCATTACATAGGTTTATATTTCGAGCTGACCATTCTTTCGTGCCGTGGGGTCGTTCATTTTTAGTTTCTTTTTGTGTGGATATTTTTAGGGCCTCTTCCAGTGTGGAGACATCCTTTTTGATCTCCTCTGATAGAAAAGCCAGGATTTCAGGGGCCTTTTGGAGTGGTGTGGAGATATGGAATTCAATGACCTTGGATCCATTCTTCTTGGGTGGCCTGATGGCAAAATGGGCCTCTTTCTGTTTTGCGGATACCAGGCCGTTCAACCTTTTCTCAACGTTTTTTGATTTCTGGGAGAATTTTTTCAGGTAGTCAGGTACTTGTTCTTTACTTCCATTATTTTTATCAGAAGCGAATTTATTAACACATTCCTCTAATATTTTTATTATATCCTTTCCATTATCCTTTCTAAAACCTTCAATAGTTGATTTTATTGTTTCATAATCCTCTTTCAATAATACTTTTAGATTCTGGATGTTGATTATATCCTCAGCCTTGAGAGCATAGTTTTTCTGTAAAGTGATTATTTTTTTTACAAAATCATCAAATTTTTTGAAAGAAAACCTGTTCTCCTTGTAGAAACGATGGACTGCTGCTCGATCTTGATCTGAAAGGGGTTTTCGGGATAGGGCTCTTGCAATTGAATAGTCCAAAGCACCATTATGTATATCACTTATTATGTCTTCATTTGTTATTTTACTGATCTGGAGATAATGCCTGATTTTCCTTTCCTCAAAATTGGTCATCTGTGAGATTCGTTTTATGGAGTCGGGTATTTTCATTCCTGAATCAAGGAAGCTTTGCCTCATCCGGTTGAAAGCTTTTGCCAGTTCCCAAACACTCAACTCCTCCCGCGCAAGATTCTCGGAGAAACTGATTTGAAAGGCTTCTTCGTCCGTCAGAGAGTCGTAGACCTTGGCCCATACTTTCTCTTTGAAAAAGTCATCTTTGCTGCGCTTTTCCTCGAAGACCTTTTTGAGCGCTGCCAATCTGCGGTATCCTGATATCAGCGTGTATCGTCCATTTCCAGAGACACGATTTACGATTATGTTCTGATGGATGCCCTCCCTCTGGATGCTGTCAGCCAACCAGGAGAGTTTCTTCTCGTCGGCTCCGGCGTCGAACAAACGAAATCCGAATCGCGCATTGTCCCAATCAATTTTGCCTACGGGAATTTCGAGGACTTCAAATTTTTTTGTCAATGTTGTCAATTTATATTCATCCGAAACAAGTGCAGTCGATTCTTCAGTTTCCTCGCTACTCACGATAAAGGGGCCGAGTGCATTTCCTAAGAGGTGAGCTGCTTTCCTCGCGTTTTCAGCGTCTTCCCGCAATCCTCGTTCCCTGATTTCTACCTGGATCGATTGAAGTTTTTTACCTTTCTGTTTGAAATACTGATTCATATTTGATTTACTGTGGCCACAATACCAAACCGAATCCGCATCTACCCCGATAGGTTTTAATGGGGCCTCAATTGCTTTTAGCCCGGCCTTTCCCAAAGATTCAAGAAATGCTTTGATTGTCTTAGGTTCAGCGGTGAGGGACTCTTCTTCCTTCTTTTCCCACTGACCATAACCCAGTAGTGCCTCGATTTCATTTGCCTTTCCTTCATAATTCTCGGACACCTTTACTGCTGATAAGATGTTGCTATTTTTTATGCCATGAATAAAAAGGACCAATGGTTCATGCCCAGCTTTAATGATTTCATCCACGAATTTATCAATAAATTCTAAGTATTCGTTGTCAGGCACTTTCTTGGCATGTCCAATTTTATTTAAGTCTAAAATGTATCTATTAACATTTTCTTTTTGACCTTTTTTAAGCCGTGAATATTTTTCATTGATGACCCCATAAAAGCCATATCTCAAACAAAGTTCTTCAACCAATATATTCGTATAATCATCATCACCAAGCATTCCATGAGGAGCAATCGCCAATACGTTGTTATTACCCCTATAAAATCTGAATCGTCTGTTTTTTCTTGCATCTTTTATTTCTATCTTTTTCAGTCTCTCTTTTCTCCATCTCATTATAGTTTTAATTTTTCGACCATTTTCAAACTCTTTTAATTCATATACGGAGTAATCAAATATATTCTCGATTCCTTTTTCTTTAAAATAAGTTTTAAGCCATTCATGATCCTCTTTTTTTAAACTTTTCCAGCCACCCAATGATATAATAATATGTATGATATTTATATTACTATATGTTTTACATATATCATTTAATGATTTATTATGCATAAAATATGCTATTTTAATTTGAGAAATAAGTTCATCAATCAGATATTCTGGTTGATTTTCAGAAAATTCGATAATGTCTGTTCCTGTTGCCAGAAGTTTATTTAGATCATCTTGTATTTGTGCTTCTTTTTCACCTAAATTTAATTTCTCCAGGTTAGAATCAATAGGCACAATGTCTAATATGGATGCTTTTTTTAATTCCGAATTTCTATCTTTAATTTTAGGCGTGTTAATTTCATTGAAAACTGATTTGGATACAT